>JAANMV010000251.1_pt1 | contig 66919 bp, 59 predicted proteins | sample 7279661 | NCBI WGS metagenome assembly JAANMV01 (sample SAMN14094540, study PRJNA606508) | bioreactor metagenome | isolation source: A lab-scale SPAN reactor treating ammonium-rich wastewater day 121 | place: Ireland: Galway | collected 2017-05-16 | reverse complement strand
GAAACCTACTTCTCGCTGTCCTGCCAGAACTGCCCGGACGTGGTCCAGGCGCTGAACCTGATGGCCGTGCTCAACCCGAACATCAAGCACGTCGCTATCGACGGCGCACTGTTCCAGGACGAGGTCGAAGCGCGCCAGATCATGTCCGTGCCGAGCATCTACCTCAACGGCGAACTGTTCACCCAGGGCCGCATGAACGAGGAAGAGATCCTCGCCAAGCTTGATACCGGCTCCAGCGCCCGTGACGCCGAGAAGCTCAAGGCCAAGGACGCCTTCGACGTGCTGGTGGTGGGCGGTGGCCCGGCCGGCGCTGCCGCGGCGATCTATGCCGCGCGCAAGGGCATCCGCACCGGTGTCGCGGCCGAGCGCTTCGGCGGCCAGGTGCTCGACACCATGGCCATCGAGAACTTCATCTCGGTGAAGGAAACCGAAGGCCCGAAACTGGCCCGCGCGCTGGAAGAGCATGTGCGCGAGTACGACGTCGACATCATGAACCTGCAGCGCGCCGGCCAGCTGATTCCGGCCGGTGCCGACGGCCTGCACCGCGTGCAGTTCGAGAACGGCGGCGAGCTCAAGGCCAAGACCCTGATCCTCGCCACCGGCGCCCGCTGGCGCGAAATGAACGTGCCCGGCGAACAGGAATACCGCGGCCGTGGCGTGGCCTACTGCCCGCACTGCGACGGCCCGCTGTTCAAGGGCAAGCGTGTGGCGGTGATCGGCGGCGGCAACTCCGGCGTGGAAGCGGCCATCGACCTGGCCGGCATCGTCGCCCACGTAACCCTGCTGGAATTCGGTGAGGAACTGCGTGCCGACGCGGTGCTGCAGCGCAAGCTGTTCAGCCTGCCCAACGTCACCGTGCTGAAGATGGCGCAGACCACCGAGGTCAAGGGCGACGGCCAGAAGGTCACCGGCCTGGTCTACAAGGACCGCACCAGCGAAGAAATGCACAGCGTCGAGCTGGAAGGCATCTTCGTGCAGATCGGCCTGCTGCCCAACAGCGAATGGCTCAAGGGCACCCTGGAGCTGAGCCGTTTCGGCGAGATCATCGTCGACGCCAAGGGCCAGACCAGCATACCCGGCGTGTTCGCCGCCGGTGACGTGACCACGGTGCCGTACAAGCAGATCGTGATCGCCGTCGGCGAAGGCGCCAAGGCCTCGCTGAGCGCCTTCGACCACTTGATCCGCACCTCCGCGCCGGCCTGATCGAGGCGCGAAAAACAAAGGGGAGCAGCCGTGCGGTTGCTCCCCTTTTGCTTTTACTCGGGACCTGCTGTCAGTCGGCGTGCAGCACGCAGCGATTGCGCCCGCCGTGCTTGGCCTGATAAAGCGTCTGATCAGCTTGTTGCAGCAGGCGTTCGTAGTCCGGATGACCGTCATGCACGGCCATGCCGATGCTCACTGTCACCTGCAGCACGTCGCCGCTGGACAGGCGAAAGTGCTCGCGGGCGATACGCTCGCGCAGCTTCTCCGCCGCCGCCAGCGCCTGATTGGGGTTGATGTCCACCAGCACCAGCAGGAACTCTTCGCCACCCAGGCGGAACGCATAGTCGCCACCGCGGGTGTTGCTGGCCAGAAGCGCACCGACCTGTTGCAGAATCTGGTCGCCGGCGTCGTGCCCATGGGTGTCGTTGATACGCTTGAAATGATCGACGTCGATGGCCAGTACGCCGAAGGTGTTGTTCGACTGGCGCGCGTAGAGCACTTCCTTGGCCATCACCACCGGCAGGAACTTGCGGTTGAGCAGCCGCGTCAGCACGTCACGGCCGGCTTCCAGGTCGTTGGCCTGCTCGAACAGACTGTCGAGCAGGAACTTGATGGAGCGCGTCTGCTCGCGGATCTGGTGCAGCTTGGCCAGGCGACCGGCGGGATCTCCCAGGGTGGCGATAGCCTTCAGCTCGTCATCGATCCGCGTGATGTAGTCGAGGATGCTCGCGCTCTCCGGCGAGCCCTGGAAGGCATGCGAAGCCTTGTGGCGGAACCACAGACCGAACTCGGAGCCGGCCAGCTGCGGCAGCGCGCCGGTGAGGTTGCCGATGGCCAGGTCGAACATCAGCTGGTTCTCCCAGTCCAGCAGTGCCGCACGCTGACGCTCCTTTTCGACACCGATGTTCTGCGACACGGAGAACAGCCGATACGCTTCCTCGGCGCGCGAGTTGCGGTCGTGGGACTGCGAGTAGGCGAAGCAGATGATCTCCACCGCCAGATCGATCAGATCGGCGCCCATCCGTGCGGCCTTGCGCCGTACTGGTTCTTCGAGCTCGCGCTGTTCCAGCAGTTGGCGCAGGCGGCCCTTGAGCAGCCGCGAGCCGCGCAGCACCAGGCTGACCGGAATCTCGATGCGTGCATGGATGTCGCCGACCTTGCGCTGCAGGTCGACCACTGCGTCAAGGTCGCCATGGGCCGTCGAAGAACAGACCGTGATGATCCACTTCTGCATGGACTTGCCGAGACGGGTCTTGACCTGCTCATGAGAGAGAAAGCTGGCCGAATGGGGCTCGGCGAGCATCTGCGAATAGAAGTGCTCGGCCAGTTCCTGGCTTTTCTCGTTCGCCACCGCCTGCAACGCGGCGGCCGCTTCGGCCGGATAGCCGTCCAGTAGGCGCAGCCACTCGGCGACCAGTTGATGGTTGGATATTTGCTGCATTGGGGACTCGCTAGGAGGGGCGGGCGTCCCTGCCGGCCCCGACGTGATCAGGGGGTTGGACGACCCTGCGTTTCGAGCTGGCTGACCTGCGCGTTGACCCAGTCTTCGGCACGCTGGTTGAGTTCGGCGACCGCACGCGGGCCTTCGCTCTCGGCGTACATGGCCGGGCCGATGACCACCTGGATGGTGCCGGGGCGCTTGCCCCAGCCGGCCTTGGGCCAGAACATCCCGGCGTTATGCGCGATCGGTAGGACCGGCAAGCCGGCATTGACTGCCAGCGAGGCGCCGCTGCGCGAGAACTTGGCCGGCTGGCCGACCGGTACGCGGGTGCCCTCGGGGAAGATCAGCACCCAGGCGCCCTGCTCCAGGCGTTCGTGACCCTGCTTGGCGACCTGGCGCAGCGCCGCCTTGGGGTTGTCGCGATCGATGGCGATGGGCTTGAGCAGCATGATCGCCCAGCCGAAGAACGGCACCCGCAGCAGCTCGCGCTTGAGTACCTGGGTCAGCGGCTCGAAATAGGCCGAAAGGAAGAAGGTTTCCCAGGTGCTCTGGTGCTTGGCCAGGATCACGCAGGGGCGCGCCGGGATGTTCTCCGCGCCATGCACCTCATAGCGCAGGCCGACCAGCGTTTTCGCCAGCCAGACGGCGCAGCGGCACCAGTTCTGCACTACAAAGCGGTAGCGCGGACGGAACGCCATGAACGGCGCGAAGACCAAGCTGACCAGGCACCAGGCGAACGCGGTGAAAGCCAGCAGGAAGTAGAACAGCGCGATGCGCAGGGGCAACAGGCTCATCGAGGATTCTCGAGCAGATGATCGACAACGGCGGCCAGGTCATCGAAGACCTGGGTACCCGGCGGCAGCGTGCCTTCCAGGGTGCGCAGACCCTTGCCGGTCCTGACCAGATAGGGCACACCGCCGAGCAGCATGCCGGCATGCAGATCGCGATGACTGTCGCCCACCACCGGCACGCCTTTCAGGTCGGCGAGACCGAAATGTTCGGCAATGCTGCGATACATCCCCGGTTTCGGCTTGCGGCAGTCGCAGCCGTCGTCGGGGCCGTGCGGGCAATGCACGATCAGCTCGATGCGACCGCCCTGCTCCATCACCAGCTGCTGCATCTTGAAATGCATGTCGCTGAGGGTGCTTGCATCGAACTTGCCGCGCGCCACGCCGGACTGGTTGGTGGCCACCGCCACCGTCCAGCCGGCCTTGCACAGCCGGGCGATGGCTTGCAGCGAGCCGGGGATCGGAATCCATTCCGCCACCGACTTGACGTACTCGTCGGAGTCCTCGTTGATCACTCCGTCGCGGTCCAGCACGATCAGCTTCACCGGCTTAGCCAAGTGCGGAAATATCGGCGACACCAAGGAACAATCCTCTCAGCCGGGCCAGCAAGGCATAACGGTTGGCGCGCACCGAGGCATCCTCGGCATTCACCAGCACCGCCTCGAAGAAGGCATCCACCGGGCCACGCAGGTGCGCCAGGCGCTCCAGCGCCTCGCGGTACTGGCGCGCGGCGGCCAGCGGCTGTACGGCCTGCTCGGCCTGCTGGATCGCCGAGTACAGCGAGAACTCGGTGGCATTGTCGAACCAGCGCGGTTCGACCGCTTCCGGCAGCTTCGCCTCGAACTTGCTCAGCAGGTTGGACACGCGCTTGTTGGCGGCTGCCAGCGCCTCGGCTTCCGGCAGTCGACGGAAGGCCTGCACCGCCTGCACGCGCTGGTCGAAGTCCAGCGCCGAACCCGGCTGCACGGCACGTACCGAGAGGTAGGCGGCGGTGTCGACGCCCTCGTCCTCGTAGCGCGCGCGCAGGCGGTCGAAGATGAATTCCAGCACCTGATCGGCCAGGCCCTGCTGCTTGACCCGCTCGCCGAACTGGCCGATGGCGAAGTTCACCGCTTCCACCAGATCGAGGTCCAGCTGCTTTTCGATGAGGATGCGCAGCACGCCCAGCGCAGCGCGGCGCAGCGCGTAGGGGTCCTTGGAGCCGGTGGGAAGCATGCCGATGCCGAAGATGCCGACCAGGGTGTCGAGCTTGTCGGCCACCGCCACGGCGGCACCGGTCAGGGTGCCCGGCAGCTCGGCGCCGGCGCCGCGCGGCATGTACTGCTCGTTGAGCGCCAGGGCGACGTCCTCGGCTTCGCCGTCGTGCAGTGCGTAGTAGTAGCCGGCGATGCCCTGCATCTCCGGGAACTCGCCGACCATCTCGCTGGCCAGATCGCACTTGGACAGCAGGCCGGCGCGCGCGGCACGGGTGGCGTCGCCGCCGATGCGCGCGGCGATGAACGCGGCCAGCTTGCTGACGCGCTCGGCCTTGTCGAACACGCTGCCCAGCTGGGCCTGGAACACCACGTTGGCCAGGCGCTGGTTGTTGTCTTCGAGGGCGTGCTTCTTGTCCTGCTTGAAGAAGAACTCGGCGTCGGTCAGACGCGGGCGCACCACCTTCTCGTTACCGGCGACGATCTGCGCCGGGTCTTTCGATTCGATGTTGGCCACGGTGATGAAGCGCGGCAGCAGCTTGCCGTCGGCATCCAGCAGGCAGAAGTACTTCTGGTTGTCCTGCATGGTGGAGATCAGCGCCTCCTGCGGCACGTCGAGGAAGCGTTCCTCGAACGAGCAGACCAGCGGCACCGGCCACTCCACCAGCGCGGTCACTTCATCCAGCAGCGCCGGCGGCACGATGGCCGTGCCCTGCTGTTCGGCGGCCAGCTGCTCGACGCGCTTGGCGATCAGCTCGCGGCGCTCGGCGAAGTCGGCGATCACATGCGCGCCGCGCAGGTCTTCCAGGTAGCTCGCGGGCTTGGAGATATGCACCTGTCCCGGGCTGTGGAAGCGGTGGCCGCGCGATTCGCGACCGGCGCGTTGGGCGAGGATCTCGCAGTCGAGCACCTGCTCGCCGAACAGCATCACCAGCCACTGGGTCGGACGCACGAACTCTTCCTTGCGCGCGGCCCAGCGCATGCGCTTGGGAATCGGCAGGTCGGCGAGCGAGGTCTCGACGATGCCCGGCAGCAGCTGCGCGGCCGGCTGGCCCTCGATGGTGCGGCTGAACTTGAGCTTCGGCCCGCTGCGGTCGATCTCCGCCAGGTCTACGCCGCACTTGCGGGCGAAGCCCAGGGCGGCCTGGGTCGGCTCACCCTCGGCATTGAAGGCGGCCTGGATCGGCGGGCCGTCGAGGTTGACGCTGCGATCGGGCTGCTGGGTCGCCAGCTGCTCGACCACGACCGCCAGGCGCCGCGGCGCGGCGAAGAAGCGTGCTGCGGCATAGCCGAGGCCGGCGTCCTTCAGGCCCTTCTCGATACCGGCGAGAAAAGCCTCGCCCAGGCTTTTGAGCGCCTTGGGCGGCAGCTCTTCGGTACCCAGTTCGACCAGAAAATCCAATGCACTCATTCTTGAGCCTCCAGCTTGGCCAGCACTTCGTCACGCAGATCGGGGGTCGCCATCGGGAAGCCGAGACGCGCCCGGGCCAGCAGGTAGCTCTGGGCGATCGAGCGCGCCAGGCTGCGCACGCGCAGGATGTACTGCTGGCGCGCGGTCACCGAGATGGCGCGGCGCGCGTCGAGCAGGTTGAAGGTGTGCGAGGCCTTGACCACCATTTCGTAGGCCGGCAGCGGCAGTTCCAGACCGATCAGCCGGTTGGCTTCGCTCTCGTAGAAATCGAACAGCTCGAACAGCTTGTCGACGTTGGCGTGCTCGAAGTTGTAGGTCGACTGCTCCACCTCGTTCTGGTGGAACACGTCGCCGTAGGTCACGGTGCCGAACGGGCCGTCGGCCCAGATCAGGTCGTACACCGAGTCGACGCCCTGCAGGTACATGGCCAGGCGCTCGAGACCGTAGGTGATCTCGCCGGTGACCGGGTAGCACTCGACGCCGCCGACCTGCTGGAAGTAGGTGAACTGGGTGACTTCCATGCCGTTGAGCCAGACTTCCCAGCCCAGGCCCCAGGCGCCGAGGGTCGGCGATTCCCAGTTGTCCTCGACGAAGCGTACGTCGTGCACCGAGGTGTCGACGCCGATGCGGCGCAGCGACTCGAGGTACAGATCCTGGATGTTGTCCGGGTTGGGCTTCAACACCACCTGGAACTGGTAGTAGTGCTGCAGGCGGTTGGGATTCTCGCCATAGCGGCCATCGGCCGGGCGGCGCGAGGGCTGAACATAGGCGGCGTTCCAGGTCTCCGGACCGATGGCGCGCAGGAAGGTGGCGGTGTGAAAAGTACCGGCGCCCATTTCCATGTCGTAGGGCTGCAGAACCACGCAACCCTGCTCGGCCCAGTAGCTCTGCAGGGCGAGGATCAGGTCTTGGAAGGTGCGCACGGCAGGCGTAGTCTGGCTCAAAATTTCACCTGTGCTGGGCTTCGACAGAAAGCCTCGGAGTATACCTCCCGCGCCCCTGCGCTTGCGACGGTTTCCGGGCACGGCACGCCGGCGCGAGGATGGCTATGCCACGGTGCAACTGGTGCGGCAGCGACCCGCTGTACATCGCCTACCACGATCACGAATGGGGCGTGCCGACGCGCGACCCGCAGGTGCTGTTCGAATTCCTGCTGCTCGAGGCGTTCCAGGCCGGGCTCTCGTGGATCACTGTGCTGCGCAAGCGCGAGCGTTACCGGCAGGTGCTGTTCGGCTTCGACGCCGAGCGTCTGGCGATCATGAGCGATGCCGAGATCGACGAGCGTATGCAGGACCCCGGCATCATCCGCAACCGCCGCAAGCTCGAAGCCGCGCGTGGCAATGCGCGCGCCTGGCTGCGGCTGGACGATCCGGCCGGCTTCGTCTGGTCGTTCGTCGGCGGTGTGCCGAAGATCAACCGCTTCGCGCGCATCGATCAGGTGCCGGCGGCTTCCGCCGAAGCCGAGGCCATGAGCAAGGCGCTGAAGAAGGCCGGTTTCAGCTTCGTCGGCCCGACCATCTGCTACGCCTACATGCAGGCCTGCGGGCTGGTCATGGACCACCTGATCGACTGCGAGCGGCACGCCGCACTGGCGGGGTCGATCCCGCCCGGCGCGGGGCGCGTGGATGCCGTTTAGCCGCAGCACGGCGCTGCGACGCCCTCGCTCCACCCTGTCTGGCGCAAGCAGGTAAACTCGCGTTTTTGCTACCCGGAGTGCGGCGTGGAAAAACTCAAAGGTGCCCTGTTGGTCGGCGCGCTGCGCCTGGTGGCCGCGTTGCCCTGGCCGGTGGTGCAGGGGCTTGGCTCGGCAATCGGCTGGCTGATGTGGAAACTGCCCAACCGCTCGCGCGAGGTCGCACGGACCAACCTGCACAAGTGCTTTCCCGACCTCGACGCCAGGCAGCTGGACGCCCTCCTCGGTCGCACCCTGCGCGATATCGGCAAGACCTTTACCGAAAGTGCCTGCGCCTGGATCTGGCCGGCGCACAAGACCCTCGGACTGATCAAGCAGGTCGAAGGCCTCGAGGTGCTGGAACAGGCGCTGGCGTCCGGCAAGGGTGTGGTCGGCATCACCAGCCACCTGGGCAACTGGGAGGTGCTGAATCACTTCTACTGTGCGCAGTGCAAGCCGATCATCTTCTATCGCCCGCCGAAGCTCAAAGCGGTGGACGATCTGCTGCAGCAGCAGCGCGTGCAGCTGGGCAACCGCGTCGCGCCGTCGACCCGCGAAGGCATTCTCAGCGTGATCAAGGAAGTTCGTCGCGGCGGTTCGGTGGGCATTCCGGCCGACCCCGAGCCGAGCGAAGGCAGCGGCCTGTTCGTGCCGTTCTTCGCCATCCAGGCGCTGACCAGCAAGTTCGTCCCCGGCATGCTCGCCGGCGGCAAGGCGGTCGGCGTGTTCCTGCACGCGCTGCGCCTGGAGGATGGTTCCGGCTTCAAGGTGATCCTTGAAGCGGCGCCCGAAGGCATGTACAGCGAGGATGTGGAAACCGCCGTGGCGGCCATGAGCGCGACGATCGAGAAATACGTGCGCGCGTATCCGAGCCAGTACATGTGGACGATGAAGCGCTTCAAGAAGCGCCCGCCGGGGGAGAAACGCTGGTACTGAGCGGGCCAGACGATAACGACAACAAGGACGAGCGAGCATGAACAACCAACGCCAGTACCCGCGCACCAGCATGAAGTGCCGGATTCGCATCAGCCATCCGGCCTTCGGCGATGTCTTCGCGCACACTCGCGATCTGTCGGATGGCGGCGTCTACATCAGGCATCCCGAGCTGGCGGCGCTGGCACCTGGCAGCGTGGTGACCGGCCAGGTGCAGGATCTGCCGATCCCGGCGCCGGTGCTGCGGCTGGAAGTGATGCGAGTGGATGCCGAGGGCGCCGGCCTGCGCTTTCTGCAGGACGACTGACGCGCGCGCTCAGTCAGGCGTGAGCTTGTCGAGGCGGCGCAGGAACAGCGTCATTTCCTTTTCCGCCTGCTTGTCGCCCCGCGCAACGGCGGCGGCGATGCCCTGCTGCCAGGCATGACGCGCACCGGGGATGTCGTCGGCGGCCTGCAGTGCCTTGCCGAGCAGCTTCCAGGCTGCCGAATACTTCGGATCGAGTTCTACGCAGCGGCGCAGATGCTCGGCCGCCCGGCCCGGCTCGCCGGCGTCCAGATAACCCTTGCCGAGGCCGAAGCGCAGCATCGGATTGTCCATGCCTTGCGAGAGCATTTTTTCCAGCGATTCGAGCATCTTCGGACCTTTTTCGGCAGGCGCTCCGGGGGGTGTCCTGCACTGTAGTGCAAAGCGTCCGCCGGGCAAGGCCGGCAGCATAAGCCATTGGTCTTAAGGAACGCTCGCGTGGCACTTGCGGGCGCGCGACGACACGCGAGCGGGCTCACCGGGGACTCAGTGGGCCTCATTGACCGCGCTGAGAAACTCCCGGGTGCGTTCCTCGCGCGGGTTGTTGAACAGCTCGTCCGGGCTACCCTGCTCGTGGATCCGGCCCTCATGAAAGAAGCACACCCGATCGGCGAACTCACGGGCGAAGCCCATCTGATGGGTCACCATCAGCATCGTCAGGTTGTGCGCCTCGCCGAGGCGGCGGATCACGTTGAGCACTTCGCCGCAGAGCTCTGGGTCCAGCGCCGAGGTCACTTCGTCGAACAGCATTACCTTCGGCCGCATCGCCAGTGCGCGGGCAATCGCCACGCGCTGTTGCTGACCGCCGGACAGCTGCGCCGGAAAGTGTTCCAGCTTGTCTTCCAGACCGACCATGGCCAGCAGTTCTTCGGCGCGCTCGCGAGCTTCGGCTTTGCTCAGCCCGAGTACCTGCACCGGCGCTTCCATGACGTTCTGCAAGGCGTTCATATGCGGGAACAGGTTGAAGCTCTGGAACACCATGCCGACCTTGCCGCGCACCCGGCGCAGGTGACGGGCGTTGGCCGGGACCAACTGCCCGCTGGCGTCGGGCATGTGTGTCAGCGGCTCGCCGTCGACCTCGATCACGCCCTCGTCGATGCCTTCCAGGGTCATCAGCACCCGCAGCAGGGTGGATTTCCCCGAGCCGCTGGGGCCGATGATCGCGACCTTCTCGCCTTCCTCGATCTGCAGGTCGAGCCCGTCGAGCACGGTCAGTTCACCGTAGCGCTTGGTCACGCCGGCGAAGCGCACCAAGGGGGTCGCCTGCGCCGGCTGTTGCGTTGTCGGGTTCAGGGTGTCCGTGGACTGCATAGGCGTATTCATCGGGCCAGCTCCATGCGGTTTTCCAGACGGCGCACGCACCAGGCGAGGCCGAGGCTGAGAATGAGGAAGAACAGGCCGACCATGGTGATCGGCTCCAGGTAGCGAAAACTCTCGGAGCCGATGTTCTTGGCCCGCTGCATGATTTCCACCACGGTGATTGCCGACAGCACCGGCGTGTCCTTGAGGATCGAGATCAGGTAGTTGCCCAACGCCGGCAGTACCGGACGCAGCGCTTGCGGCAGAATCACATCGCGGTAGGCGGTCCAGGGCTTCATGTTCAGCGCGGTGACGGCTTCCCACTGCGAACGCGGCACCGCGTCCAGTCCGGCGCGGTAGACCTCGGCGGTGTAGCAGGCGTAGTGCAGGGCGATGCCGATGATGCCTGCCTGCATCGCGCTGAGGTTGAGGCCGTAGTTGGGGAACACGTAAAACAGGAAGTACACCTGGATCAGCAGCGGCGTGCTGCGGATGAATTCGATCAGCCCGGTGATCGGCCAGGACAGCCAGCGCAGGCGGCTGCGCCGGCCGATGGCGAGGAACAGGCCAAGCACCACGGCAATGGCGAAACCGGCCAGGGCAATGCCGATGGTGGTCAGCGAGGCATCCAGCAGGCGCGGCAGGATCTCGCGGGCGAAGGCCCGGTCGAAGAAGTTCATGACAGGCCTCCGCGCATCCGTCCGCGAGCCAGCCGACGTTCCAGCTGGCGCATGCCGAAGTTGATTGCCTGGGCCAGGACGAAGTAGATCACCAGCGCCAGGCCGAAGATCTCCAGCGTCATCAGCGTCGCCTGATCCAGCTGGCGGGCACGGAAGGCGAGATCCGACAGGGTGATCAGCGACACCAGCGAGGTGTTCTTCAGCAATTCGATCAGCAGGTTGGTGCCGGGCGGAATTGCTGCGAGCAACGCCTGCGGCAGGATGATACGGCGCATGCGCGTCAGCGGCGTCATGTTCAGCGCCTGGCAGGCTTCGTGCTGGCCCCGGTGCACCGAGCGGATCGCGCCGCGCAGCACCTCGGCGCCGTAGGCACCGATGTTCAGGCCCAGGCCGACCACGGCCACGGCGAAGGCACTCATTTCGACATTGAACGGTGGCAGCGGCAGCACGAAGTACAGCCAGAACAGCTGCACCAGCAGCGACGAGCCGCGGAAGACCTCGATATAGGTGATGGCCAGCCAGCGCAACGGCGCCACCGGCGAAAGCCGCGCCAGCGCTGCGATCAGCGCACAGGCGATGGCCAGCAGGGAGCCGAAGAAAGTCACCTTCACGGTGATCCAGGCACCCTGCAGCAGCAGAGGAAGCAGTTCGATCATGATGGCGCTATCCGGTTTCCGGAGCGCTGAGCGAGGCTGCGCAGCGCGCCACGAAGCCTTGGTCAGCGTTCGCAGGCGGGACAGCGGGTCGGCGGAGCCAACCAGCCGTCCCGACGGGCTTCAGGCGCCGCAGAGTTCGGCGGCAGTCTTGTCGGTGACGTTGGAGCGATCGAAGCCGAACGGCTCGATGGTCTTCAGATGCTCCTCGCTGCCCAGCCACTGCTTGAGTTCGGCATTGACCGCGTCACGCAGCGCCTTGTCCTGCGGACGGAAGGCCAGCGCGCCATAGCCCGCGCGTGCCGGATCGTCCTTGAAGTCGGCGATGGCCTCGACATCGTCACCGGCCTTGTCTGCCAGCCCTTTCATGGTCAGCTGGGTGCCGATGGCGGCGTCGGCGCGACCGCTGCGTACGGCCTGCAGCTGCGAGGTGGTATCCGGGACCTGCAGGATCTGCGAATCCTTGATGCCGGCCTTGCGCGCATAACCGAGGTTCACCGTGCCGGACATGATGGCGATCTTCACGTCAGGGTTGTTGGCGATGTCCTCGTAGCTGCGCAGGTTCTTCGGGTTGCCTTCGGCCACCAGCAGGGTGTCGAGCAGGCGGTAGTGCGGGTCGGTGAACAGCACCTGCTTGCAGCGCTCTGGGGTGATGTACATGCCGGCGGCGATGAGGTCGAAGCGCCCGGCGCGCAGGCCGGGGATCAGCGAGCCCCACTCGGTGAGCACCGGTTTGATGGTGTCGATCTGCATGCGCTCGAAGACCTTGCGCACGATCTCCGGTGATTCGCCGGTGACGCTGCCGTCGAGGGCGGTGTAGGCAAAGGGGGTTTCGTTGGCGTAGCCAATGCGGACGCTGCTGCTGTCCTTGATCTCTTCCAGGGTATCGGCCTGGGTCAGGCTGCCGAAGCTGATGCTGGCCAGAGCGGTACAACCGATCAGCAGCCGGCGAGTGAGTGTCGGGATGGTGGTGTTCCTCATGGGAGATTCTCCTGTTCCTTGTAGAGACCCGAGGAATCGGATCGTTGTGTTTTTTAGGAGGGATATCGCGCACTTGGTTGGTTGACGGGCTTTATGACGACGACAAGGTTCAAAAGGTTCGGCGGCAATAGTCTTTAGTAATTGATGTGCAGCACGAGATTGATCCTTGTCGATGCCAAACGGAGGGTACAAAAGATCGGCATAAAAGGGAAATCGGTGGTCATTTGAGGTGAATTGATGCGATAGCGATGAATCCTGCCGAACTGCAGAGCTACAGCAATTCAGGAGTTCCCGCGGGAAAGCAGCGCTTGTCGATTGATAAAACTAAACGACCCGCCAGAGGCGGGTCGTAACATGCGGGCAGTGGCGTGGGTCTCAGGCGCTTAGAAGAAGGTCAGACCGGCCTGGAACAGGCGCTCCACATCGCGGATGTGTTTCTTGTCGACGAGGAACAGGATCACGTGGTCGCCGGAAGCGATCACCGTGTCGCTGTGAGCGATCAGCACTTCTTCGTCGCGGATCACCGCGCCGATGGTGGCGCCGGGCGGCAGGGCGATCTGGCTGATCATGCGGCCGACCACCTTGCTCGAGCGCGCGTCGCCGTGGGCGACCACTTCGATGGCCTCGGCCGCACCGCGCCGCAGCGAATGCGCGCTGACGATGTCGCCGCGCCGCACGTGGGTGAGCAGCGTGCCGATGGTCGCCAGCTGCGGACTGATGGCGATGTCGATATCGCCGCCCTGCACCAGGTCGACGTAGGCCGGGTTGTTGATGATGCACATCACCTTGCGCGCGCCGAGGCGCTTGGCCAGCAGCGAGGACATGATATTGGCCTCGTCGTCGTTGGTCAGCGCGAGGAACACGTCGGCATCGTTGATGTTCTCTTCCACCAGCAGATCGCGATCCGAGGCGCTGCCCTGCAGGATCACCGTGCTGTCGAGCGCGTCCGACAGATAACGGCAGCGCGCCGGATTCATCTCGATGATCTTCACCTGATAGCGGCTTTCGATGGCCTCGGCCAGCCGCTCGCCGATGTGCCCGCCGCCGGCGATGACGATGCGCTTGTAGTTCTCGTCGAGCCGGCGCATTTCGCTCATCACCGCGCGGATATGGCCCTTGGCGGCAATGAAGAACACTTCGTCGTCGGCTTCGATCACCGTGTCGCCCTGCGGCAGGATCGCGTGATTGCGGCGGAAGATCGCCGCCACCCGCGTATCGACGTTGGGCATGTGACGGCGGATCTGGCGCAGCTCCTGACCCACCAGCGGGCCGCCGTAGTAGGCGCGCACCGCCACCAGCTGCGCCTTGCCGCCGGCGAAGTCGATCACCTGCAGCGAGCCGGGGTGTTCGATCAGCCGCTTGATGTAGTTGGTGACCACCTGCTCGGGGCTGATCAGCACGTCGACGGGAATCGCCTCGTTGTTGAACAGGCCGGTACGTACCAGATAGGCCGGCTCGCGCACACGGGCGATCTTGGTCGGGGTGTGAAACAGCGTGTAGGCGACCTGGCAGGCCACCATGTTGGTCTCGTCGCTGTTGGTCACCGCCACCAGCATGTCGGCATCGTCGGCACCGGCCTGGCGCAGCACGGTGGGGAACGAGGCACGCCCCTGCACGGTGCGGATGTCCAGGCGGTCGCCAAGGTCGCGCAGGCGGTCGCCGTCGGTGTCGACCACGGTGATGTCGTTCGCTTCGCCGGCAAGATGTTCGGCGAGGGTGCCGCCGACCTGGCCGGCGCCGAGGATGATGATCTTCAAGACTGGACTCCCGAAACGGCGTTAGCGCCGGATACGCCGCGTGGCTGCGCGGCGATCTTGATCAGCTTTGCGTAGTAGAAACCGTCGTGGCCGTCGTTCTGCGGCAGCAGCTGGCGCCCGTGCGGCTGCGTCACGCCGAAGCCGGCGGGCAGGTCCAGCTCGCGTGCGCCTGGGGTGCGGGCGAGGAAAGCGGCGATCACTTCGCGGTTCTCGGTCGGCAGCACCGAGCAGGTCGCGTAGAGCAGCACGCCGCCGACCTCCAGCGTCGGCCACAAGGCATCGAGCAGTTCGCCCTGCAGCGCGGCGAGCGGCGGGATGTCGTCGGCCTGCCGGGTCAGCTTGATGTCCGGGTGCCGGCGGATCACCCCGGTGGCCGAACAGGGTGCGTCGAGCAGGATGCGCTGAAACGGCTTGCCGTCCCACCATTGCTCCGTGGCGCGGGCGTCGGCGGCCAGCAGGTGGGCGCTGAGCTGCAAGCGGTCGAGGTTTTCCTGCACCCGCGCCAGACGCTTGGGTTCCAGATCCAGAGCGACCACCTCGGCCAGTTGCGGCTCGCGCTCGAGCAGGTGGCAGGTCTTGCCGCCCGGCGCGCAGCAGGCGTCCAGCACGCGCTGGCCGGGACCGAGATCGAGCAGCCCGGCGGCCAGCTGCGCGGCTTCATCCTGCACACTGACGCGCCCGTCGGCGAAGCCCGGCAGCTGCTGCACGTCGCAGGGGCTGGCCAGGCGGATACCGTCTTCGCTGAAATCGCAGGCGAAGGCTTCGACGCCGGCAGCCTGCAGCTCGGCGAGGTACTGGTCGCGGCTGCCCTGGCGCCGGTTGACCCGCAGCATCATCGGCGGGTGCGCGTTGTTGGCCGCGCAGATCGCTTCCCACTGTTCGGGCCAGTGCGCCTTGAGCGCCTTCTGCAACCAGCGCGGGTGGGCGACGCGGATCACCGGGTCGTGTTCGAGTTCGGCCAGCAGCGCCTCGCCTTCGCGCTGGGCGCGGCGCAGCACGGCATTGAGCAGGCCCTTGGCCCAGGGCTTCTTCAGTTTATCGACGCAGCCGACCGTCTCACCGATGGCGGCGTGCGCGGGGATGCGGGTGTGCAGCAACTGGTAGAGGCCCACCAGCAGCAGCGCCTCGACGTCGCGATCGGCGGCCTTGAACGGTTTCTGTAGCAGCTTGGCAGCCAGCCCGGCCAGTCGCGGTTGCCAGCGTGCGGTGCCGAAGGCCAGCTCCTGAGTCAGGCCGCGATCGCGCGCATCGACCTTGCCGAGCACCTCAGGCAGGCTGCTGCCCAGCGAGGCCTTGCCCGACAGCACGACGCTCAGCGCACGGGCCGCCGCCAGGCGCGGATTCATTGGCCGAGGACCAAGCCGGCGGCGAACTGCTCGCGGCGGCTGTTGTACAGATCAGCGAAGTCCAGCGGCTTGCCGCCGGGCAACTGCAGGCGGGTCAGGCTCAGCGCGCCCTCGCCGCAGGCGACGGTCAGCCCATTCCTGCTCGCTTCGAGGATGTGTCCCGGCTCGCCCTGCCCGGCACCGAGGCGCGCGGCGTGAACCTTCAGCGCCTCGCCGTCAAGCGTGGTGTGACAGATCGGCCACGGGTTAAAGGCGCGAACCAGCCGCTCCAGTTCGACTGCCGGGCGGCGCCAGTCGATGCGCGCCTCGTCCTTGCTCAGCTTGTGCGCATAGGTGGCGAGGGCATCGTCCTGGGGCTCGGGTTGCAACGTACCGGCGGCCAGCGCTTCGACCGCCCGCACCACCGCCTGCGAGCCGAGTGCGGCGAGGCGGTCGTGCAGCGTGCCGCCGGTATCCTCGGCCGTGATTGGCGTGCTGACCTTGAGCAGCATCGGCCCGGTGTCCAGTCCCGCTTCCATCTGCATCACCGTCACGCCGGATTCGTCATCGCCGGCTTCGATCGCACGCTGGATCGGCGCCGCGCCGCGCCAGCGCGGCAGCAGGGAGGCATGGCTGTTGATGCAGCCCAGGCGCGGCAGGTCGAGCACCGCCTGCGGCAGGATCAGGCCGTAGGCGACCACCACCATCAGGTCGGCCTGCAGTGCCGCCAATTCGGCCTGCGCCGCCGGTTCGCGCAGGGTCTGCGGTTGATACACCGGGATGCCTTGCTGCACGGCGAGCTGCTTGACCGGGCTCGGCGCCAGCTTCTGCCCGCGCCCGGCGGGGCGATCCGGCTGGGTGTAGACGGCGACGACGGTGCGGCCTGCATCGAGCAGTGCCTGCAGATGCTGGGCGGCGAACTCCGGGGTACCGGCAAAAACGATGCGCATAGACTGGGTCATGGGGGGCTCGCTAAGAAAAAAGGCCTGCCGCAGCAAGCCTTTCGGGGAACGGTGATCAAGCCTGCTGGCGGTGCAGCTTTTCCAGCTTCTTCTTGATCCGGTCGCGCTTGAGGCTGGACAGGTAATCGACGAACAGCTTGCCGTTGAGGTGATCGCATTCGTGCTGGATGCACACCGCGAGCAGGCCCTCGGCGATGATCTCGTAGGGCTGGCCGTCGCGGTCCAGCGCTTTCACCCGGACCTTCTGTGGGCGATCGACATTCTCGTAGAAGCCGGGTACCGACAGGCAACCTTCCTGGTACTGGTCCATCTCCTCGGTCAGTGCTTCGAATTCGGGGTTGATGAACACCCGCGGTTCGCTCTTGTCCTCGGACAGGTCCATCACCACCACGCGCTTGTGCACGTTGACCTGCGTCGCGGCTAGGCCGATTCCCGGTGCCTCGTACATGGTCTCGAACATGTCGTCGATCAGCTGACGGATGCCGTCATCGACCACTTCCACCGGTTTGGCGATGGTGCGCAGGCGCGGATCGGGAAACTCAAGGATGTTCAGAATGGCCATATGCGTTTGTGATGCACTTATGGAATAAAGTCAAAAGCCGCTGCTAAGATGCCCGGCAGCTCGGAAACCGGCTTCACGCCGCATTCCACAAGGGTTCCGCGGCGCTAGGGCGCTTCAGGCGAAGGCACATCATAAAGGGATTCACCACATGAGGAAATCACTACTCGCCCTGCTGCTGGTGGCGGTGGGCGGTATCGCCCAGGCCGCGGTGCAGCTGAAGGACGACCATCCGCAGCGCTATACCGTGGTGAAGGGCGACACCCTGTGGGGCATCTCCGGGCGCTTCCTCAAGGAACCCTGGAAATGGCCGGAACTCTGGCACGCCAACCCGCAGATCGAGAACCCGCATCTGATCTATCCCGGCGACAGCCTGAGCCTGGTCTACATTGACGGTCAGCCGCGGCTGGTACTCAACCGCGGCGCCTCGCGCGGCACAATCAAGCTCTCGCCGACGGTGCGCACCACGCCGATGGCCGATGCCATCCCGACCATTCCGCTGGAGGCGATCAACAGCTTCCTGCTGAGCAACCGCATCGTCGACAGCGAAGAACAGTTCAAGGGCGCACCGTACATCGTCGCCGGCAACGCCGAGCGCGTGGTCAGCGGTGCCGGTGACCGCGTCTACGGGCGTGGCGCGTTCGCCGAAGACATCCCGGTGTACGGCATCTTCCGTCAGGGCAAGAGCTACGTCGATCCGGACAGCGGCGAGTTCCTCGGCATCAACGCCGACGACGTCGGCACGGCGGAAATCGTCGAGCGCGAAGGCGACATCGCCACCCTGCAGCTCAGCCGCACCAGCCAGGAAGTACGCCTCGGCGACCGACTGTTCGCCAGCGAAGAACGTTCGGTGAACTCCACCTTCATGCCCAGTGCGCCGGCCAGCGAAGTCGATGGGCTGATCATCGACGTACCGCGCGGCGTGACCCAGATCGGCCAGTTCGATGTGGTGACGCTGAACAAAGGCCGCCGTGACGGCCTGCAGGACGGCAACGTGCTGGCCGTGTTCAAGACTGGCGAAACCGTGCGCGACCGGGTGACCGGCGAGAACGTGAAGATTCCTGACGAGCGCTCCGGCCTGCTGATGGTCTTCCGCACCTACGAGAAGCTCAGCTACGGCCTGGTGCTGCAGGCCACCCGCTCGCTGGCGGTGCGCGACAAGGTCCGCAACCCCTGAGTCCACAAGCCCCGCTGATGCGGGGCTTGTTCTATCCGCCATCAAAAACACCGCACGGATGCGGTGTGCTGAGCAAGGAGTGCTCGCCCATGCCATCCCTCTCGCCTGCCGAACTCGATGCCCGTCTACGCCTGCATCTGCTGCCCGAGCTGGGGCCGCGGCGCTGGCAGCGCCTGCTCGGTGCCTTCGCCGATGCCGCTTCGGCGCTGAGTGCGCCGGCCAGTGCCTGGCGCTCGCTGGGGTTACCGTCCGCCTGTGCCGACGCGCGGCGTAGCGATGCAGTTCGCGAGCGCGCCAGTGCCGCGCTGGCCTGGCTCGAGCAGCCGGGCCATCACCTGCTGTGCTGGGACGACCCGAACTACCCGGCGCTGCTCGGCGAACTGGCCGACGCGCCGCCGTTGCTGTTCGTCACCGGTGATCCCGCGCTGCTCGAGCAGCCGCAACTGGCGATGGTCGGCAGCCGCCGCGCGTCGCGGCCGGGGCTGGACAATGCCCGAGCGTTCGCGCGCAGCCTGGCCGGTGGCGGTTTCGTGATCACCAGCGGGCTGGCGCTGGGCATCGACGGTGCCGCGCATCAGGGGGCGCTGGATGCGGGCGGCAGGACCATCGCCGTGCTCGGCACCGGCCTGCAGCGGCTTTATCCGCAGCGCCATCTGCATCTGGCCGAAGCCATCGTCGAGGGCGGTGGCGCGCTGGTGTCCGAGCTGCCGCTGGATTGTCCGCCGCAGGCCGGTAACTTCCCGCGGCGCAACAGGATCATCAGTGGCCTGGCGCTCGGCGTGCTGGTAGTCGAGGCAAGCCCGTCGAGCGGTTCGCTGATCACCGCCCGCCTGGCGGCTGAGCAGGGTCGCGAGGTCTACGCCATACCGGGCTCGATCCATCATCCGGGCGCGCGCGGTTGCCACCAGCTGATCCGCCAGGGTGCGACGCTGGTGGAAAGCGTCGAGGACGTGCTCGAAGGCCTGCGTGGCTGGCGGCAGCTGGCACCGGTCGACCTGCCGGCGGCTGCGCTGGTTTCGCATCCGCTGCTTGCTGCGCTGGTTGCCGCACCCATGACCAGCGAGGCGCTGGCGGCAGAGGTACAGCTGCCGTTGGCGCAGTTGCTGGCCCAGCTCACCGACCTCGAGCTGGACGGCCTGGTCGCCAACGAGAACGGTCTCTGGTGCGCGCGCCAACTCTGAGCTTCAGGTGATTTTCCCGTGGGCTTGGGTACACTGCCGCGGTCTTTCGCGTGGAGGTCGCCATGATCGGCAGTTGGCGTATACAGCAGGTCGCCCGGGTAGTGCGGGCCGGTGGCGTGATCGCCTATCCGACCGAGGCAGTCTGGGGGCTGGGTTGCGATCCGTGGGATGCGGCCGCCGTCCAGCGGCTGCTGGAGCTGAAGATGCGCCCGATGGAGAAAGGCCTGATCCTGGTCGCCGCGCACATCGATCAGTTCGACTTCCTCCTCGATGATCTGCCCGAGCGCTGGCTCGATCGTCTCGCCGGCACCTGGCCGGGGCCGAATACCTGGCTGGTGCCACACCGTGAACGGCTGCCGGAGTGGATCACCGGCCAGCACGACAGCGTGGCGCTGCGGGTCAGCGATCATCCGCTGGTGGCCAGGCTCTGCGCGCTGACCGGACCGCTGGTGTCGACCTCCGCCAACCCTGCCGGTCGCCCGGCCGCGCGTTCGCGGCTGCGGGTCGAGCAGTACTTCCCCGGCCAGCTGGACGCCGTGCTCAACGGCCCGCTGGGCGGACGACGCAATCCGAGCACGATCCGCGACGTGCGCAGCGGCGAGGTGATCCGCGCGAGCTAGCGGCCGGTCCCGCGCCGCCGACCTGAAGCAGCCGTGCGGTGTGCCGTTACGGCAGCAGGATCGTCGAGCCGGTGGTTTCCCGCGCGGCCAGGCGGCGCTGGGCTTCGGCGGCGTCGCGCAACGGATAGCGCTGGCCGATCTCGATGTGGATCCGGCCGCTTTCGATCATCGCGAACAGCTCATCAGCCATCGCCTGCAGGCGTTCGGGCGTGTCGGCATATCCGGCGACCGTCGGCCGGGTGACGAACAGCGAGCCCTTCTGCGCCAGCACGCCGAGGTTCACCCCAGTGACGGCACCGGAGGCGTTGCCGAAGCTGACCAGCAACCCGCGCGGAGCGACGCAGTCCAGCGAGATTTCCCAGGTGTCCTTGCCCACCGAGTCGTAGACCACCGGGCACTTGCGCCCGTCGGTCAGCTCCAGCACGCGCTGGACGACGTCTTCCCGGCTGCGGTCGATGGTCGCCCAAGCGCCCAGCGCCCGCGCGCGTTCGGCCTTCTCGGCGGAGCCGACCACGCCGATCAGCCGTACGCCCAGCGCCTTGGCCCACTGGCTGGCGATCGAGCCGACGCCACCGGCCGCGGCGTGGAACAGCACGGTATCGCCGGCCTGCAGCGGGTGGGTCTGGCGCAGCAGGTACTGGCAGGTCAGGCCCTTGAGCATCGCCGCGGCGGCCTCTTCGAAGCTGATCGAGTCTGGCAGCTTCACCAGATTCCCCGCCGGCAGCACGTGATGCTCGGCGTAAGCGCCCAGTGGGCCTGTGCCATAGGCAACGCGGTCGCCGGGCTGAAAGGCACTGACGCCCTCGCCCACTGCTTCGACCACCCCGGCGCCTTCGTTGCCCAGCCCCGAGGGCAGGCTTGGCGGTGCGTAGAGGCCGCTGCGGAAATAGGTGTCGATGAAGTTCAGACCAATGGCGTGATTGCGTACGCGAACTTCGCCCGGACCCGGCTCGGCCACCGGCACGTCGACCAGTTCGAGCACCTCGGGGCCACCGTGCTGGCGGAATTGAATGCGCTGCGACATCTCAGGGCTCCTGCTGGGGATCAAAGAGACCTATCCAACCTGCCGCGCCTGCTTTAGTCAATCGAGCGGATGCTATGCTTGCCGGCCCGACCCACGCCCCGACACCCCTGCGCCCGGCTCCGCCCGCGCGCGGTGCCCTCAATCACAAGGTGATTCGTGAACGTCCGAACCGAAGCCGTCAAAGCCTATCTGCTCTCGTTGCAGGACCGCATCTGCGCCGCCCTGGAGGCCGAAGATGGCCGTGCGCGCTTCATCGAGGATGCCTGGACGCGGCCAGGCGGTGGCGGCGGTCGCACCCGCGTGATCGAGAACGGCGCGCTGATCGAAAAGGGTGGGGTCAACTTCTCTCACGTGTTCGGCACCGGCCTGCCGCCCTCGGCCAGCGCCCATCGGCCGGAACTCGCCGGGCGTGGCTTCCAGGCGCTCGGCGTATCGCTGGTGATCCACCCGGAAAACCCTCACGTGCCGACCTCGCATGCCAACGTGCGCTTCTTCATCGCCGAGAAGGAAGGCGAGGAACCAGTCTGGTGGTTCGGCGGCGGGTTCGACCTCACGCCCTACTACGGCGTCGAGGAAGACTGCGTGCACTGGCACCGGGTCGCACGCGATGCCTGCGCACCGTTCGGCGCCGACGTCTATCCGCGCTACAAGGAATGGTGCGACCGCTATTTCCACATCAAGCACCGCAACGAACCGCGCGGGGTCGGCGGGTTGTTCTTCGACGACCTCAACCAGTGGGACTTCGATACCTGCTTCGCCTTCCTGCGCGCGGTCGGCGATGCTTACCTGGAGGCTTACCTGCCGATCGTCCGCAAGCGCAAGGGCACGCCCTACGGCGAGCGCCAGCGCGAATTCCAGGCCCTGCGCCGTGGCCGCTACGTCGAGTACAACCTGGTCTATGACCGCGGCACGCTGTTCGGCCTGCAATCGGGTGGGCGCACCGAATCGATCCTGATGTCACTGCCGCCGCGGGTGAGCTGGGGCTATGACAAGCAGCCGCAAGCGGGTTCGGCCGAAGCGCGGCTGACCGAATACTTCCTCAAGGATCGCGACTGGCTGGCAGAGCGCCCCTGAGTACAACCCGGCGCTTCGCGCTCGTCTAAATAACTCGTTGATGTAGAAGGAATTCTGGATGGATCGCTACGGCGTCTTCGGCAATCCTATCGGCCACAGCAAGTCGCCGCAGATCCATGCCCTGTTCGCCGCGCAGACCGGCCAGGCGCTGCGCTACGATCCGCTGCTGGCGCCGCTGGAGGAGTTTCCGGCGTTCGCTCGGGCGTTCTTCGAGAACGGCCAGGGTGCCAACGTCACCGTGCCGTTCAAGGAGCAGGCTTATCGCCTCGCCGACCAGCTGACCGAGCGCGCCCGCCGTGCCGGTGCGGTCAATACCTTGAAGAAGCTCGCCGATGGGCGCCTGCTTGGCGACAACACCGATGGTGTCGGGCTGGTCAATGATTTGCGCAACGCCGGTGTCGAGTTGGCCGGCCAGCGCATCCTGCTGCTTGGCGCCGGCGGTGCCGTGCGTGGCGTGCTCGAACCGCTGCTGGCGCAGCGCCCCGCGGCCTTGCTGATCGCCAACCGCACGCCGACCAAGGCCGAACAGCTGGCCGCCGAATTCGCTGAACTCGGGCCGATCTTGGCCTGCACCTTCGCCGACGTGCCGGCCCCGGTCGACCTGATCATCAACGGCACTTCGGCCAGCCTGGGCGGTGACGTGCCGCCACTGGCCGACGCGCTGATCGTCCCCGACCGGACCTTCTGCTACGACATGATGTACGCGGCCGCGCCGACGGCGTTCTGCCAGTGGGCTACCGCGCGCGGCGCCCGGGCGCGTGACGGCCTCGGCATGCTGGTGGAGCAGGCCGCGGCGGCGTTCGAGCTGTGGCGCGGCGTGCGTCCCGAAACCGCGCCGGTGCTCGCCGAACTGCGCCGCCAACTCGCTGGCTGAGCAGCGTTCAGAGACGGAATTGAATCCGCTGGTGCAGGTGTTGCGGGCGCTCCAGCTCGTCGAGCATGCCGGCGGCGATGCGGCGCAGCTGCACGCGTGGATCGTTGCGCGGTAGCCCGGCGACGTCGCTCAGATCATCGATGGACAGCTCCTCGCCCGCCGTGCCGGCATCCACCAGCGTCCATTTCAGCGGGTGTGAGGCGATCAGTTTCAGCGCGGCTTCCAGTTCTGATTCCTCGGCATGCGCCGCGAAGTCGGCCACCAGCATCAGCCGCTCGACACCGGCTTCGGTCATGCCGTTGAGCAGCGTGTACACCGCCTGGTAGAGATCCTGCGGCTGGCCGACGATGGCGGCGTCCGGGGCGCTGGGCACCGATGGGCTGTCGAACAGGCAGATCACGCCGTCCATGCCGGCCACGCTGCGCGCCACACTGGCGACATCGAACAGGTCGCCGGGCTTGGTGCGCAGCCCGGGACGCGCGGTTATCGAGTTGCAGTCGTTGAGCAGGGCCACGGCTTCATGCTGCCGGCTCAGCAGTTCGCAGAGCACGGCACTGCCCAAGCTGGAATGCGCTCCGTAGAGCGCGAACTTCAGGCGCGGCGTTTCGGCGTTGAGCATGGCGGCCGTCCTTTAGCGACGTGTGACCAGATAGCCGATCAACGCGCAGGCACCGGCGGCCAGCGCCACCGTGGTCCACGGATGCGCGCGGGCGCAGTCCTTGGCCATGCGGCCGGCATCGCGGGTCCGCCGCGACAGGTCGGCGCAGTGTTCGTCCCAGTGAGCGTCGTGCCAGAGCGCCTCGGCACGCGAGCGCAGATCCTGCAGACCGTGGCGGGAGCCGCGCGTGGCGTCGTGCCTGAGTTCGTCCAAGGCGCGCATGAGGGTATCGATCTCGTGCTGGACTTCGGCACGCGTGGTGGGTGTGTGGCTGAATCGCGACATGTGAGGCCTCCCCTGCAATCGATGTGAGCCAATTTGGACTCTGCGCCCTACCAAAGGTGCCACTCCGCCTCGGGGACGGGGCGGCGCGATTGAGCTGGCCGCGCTACGCTCAGCGTAGTCGATGCTTGCGGCCTCGGCGTGGCGCCTCGGTGTATCGCACGCGAAAGCTGCGGTCCGCCTGGGGCGCGCATATACTGCGCGCCGCGTCTGTCGTTGCGGCGCGTCCCGTTTCCGAACTTTCCTGTGGGTGAAATCCGTGAAGCTACGTCAATCGTTCCTGGGGCTGCTGCTGGGATGCGGCGGTATCGTGCTGGCCACGCTGGCCTGCGCCGCGCCCAAGGGCCAGCAGGAACTGGCATCCGGCAGCGCCCTGCTGGTCGACCTGCGGACCAGCGAAGTGCTCTATTCGAGCAATCCCGATCTGGTCGTGCCGATCGCCTCGGTGACCAAGCTAATGACGGCGATGGTGGTGCTCGATGCCAAGCTGCCGCTGGATCAGGTGCTGCCGGTCACCATTCGCGAAGCGGTCGAGATGCGTGGCGTCTATTCGCGCGTGCGTCTGGGCAGCGAGATCAGCCGGCGCAACATGCTGCTGCTGACCCTGATGTCCTCGGAGAACCGCGCGGCGGCCAGCCTGGCGCACCATTACCCGGGCGGCTACGGCGCCTTCATCCAGGCGATGAACGCCAAGGCGCGGGCGCTGGGCATGAGCAGCACGCGTTACGTCGAGCCGACCGGGCTGTCCGAACGCAACGTCTCCAGCGCCAACGATCTGGTCAAGCTGATCCGCGCCAGCCAGCAATACCCGCTGATCGAGCAGTTCAGCACCACCACCGAGAAGACCGTGGCGTTCCGCAAGCCGAGCTACACGCTGGGTTTTCGCAACACCAACGCGCTGGTGCGCAAACCCAACTGGGACATCCAGCTGACCAAGACCGGCTTCACCAACGCCGCCGGTCATTGCCTGGTGATGCGCACCACCATGAGTCGGCGTCCGGTGGCCTTCGTGGTGCTGGATGCATTCGGTAAGTACACCCACATGGCCGACGCCAACCGGCTGAAGAAGTGGGTCGAGACCGGTGCCGTTACGCCGGTTCCGGCGGCGGCGCTGGCCTACAAGCAGCAGAAGATGGCCCAGCGCCAACAGTTGCTGCAGGCCGCGCAGTAGCAGAACGAAGAAATGAAAAAACGCCGCATTGCGGCGTTTTTTTATGGTTGCCGGCTCAGAGTGAGCCGAGCCGCTGAACCACCAGGAAGAACACCAGCAGCACACTGTTGATTGCCCAGGCGGCGGTCAGCAGTCGTGCCATGTCGCCGTACAGCTTGTTGCGCACATTGTCCGCGCACAGCCAGATTTCCATGATGATCCAGGCGGTGTAGCCGAGAATCAGCCCGAACATCAGTAGGTTGGTCGCCAGCGAGGCGCCGTTGAAGTAGGCGAACAGCGCCATGCCCCAGAGAATCTGGCTGGGGATCACGCCATAGAGCCAGAACACCACGCCCAGCGGGCGTTTGATCAGCAGGGAAGCCAGTGGGGATGACGATTTCATGGCTGCGATCCTTATTCCAGAGGGCTCGGCCGTCATCCGCAGGACACTGCGGGTGGCGTTGACAAGGCGGCTCGCGAAATGCCGCGCTCGATTTCACTCTAGCCCTGTCCCATCTGCGACGCAATGCCGCACCCTGCGAAGCCTCCGCGCGAATTTCTTGCGTTTGCGCAATTTCATTAGTTGATATTAATTCTTAAGATCACTCGCCTCCTCCACTCGCGGATCGCTCATGCGCCGTAGCCGTACGACAGCCTGGATTGCCCTCGCGGCCATGCTCCTGCATCTGCTGGCGATGCCGCTTGCCGGCAGCCTGTCGGCCGAGACCAAGCGCCTGCTCGGCTGGGGCGGCTACTGTCCGCTGGCGCAGCAGCTCGAACATGCCGGCCATGCGCAGGCGGCGGCCGATCAGCACGATTCCGGGCCGGCTGCGCACCACGCCAGCATGCCGCAGTGCTGTTGCGGTGCCAGTTTTGCCGGGCTCGCCGTTCTGCCCAGTGCCACGCCGTCGCTGCCCGATCCACATGCCCTGCTGCGGGTGCGCCTGCCCGCCGAGCCCGCATTGCTGCCAGCGCCGCGCCAGCAATGGCCGGCGCTCAACCCGCGCGCATCCCCCCTCGCCTGAAGCGGGCCGACCGGCCCTTTCGTTCATCGAACCGTACTTGCCGCCGCGGCTGTGGCCGCGCGCACGTACCCGATCACCCGGCGCTCGCGCGTCGGGACACGAATCGCTTCAAGGAAACTCATCGATGGTCTTTCATCCGCGCGCCCCGCGCCGCTCCACCCTGCCCTGCCTGCTGGCCAGCTCGGCCCTGCTGTCGCTCTGCGCAATGGCGCACGCCGACAACCGCGCCGACTCCGCCCTGAGTCTGGGCAGCAGCACCGTCACCGCCGACGGCAGCGGTCCGCTGCAGACCAGCAGCGTCATCAGCTCGGTCGACCTGCTCGGCGGCGACATCCTCGAGCAGCAGCCGGTGCTCTACAGCTGGGAACTGTTCCGCCGCGCGCCGGGCGTGATGCTCACCGAGTTCGGCCAGGGCACCAGCTCCGGCAAGCTGTCGTTCCGCGGCTTCAATGGCGAGGGCGAGGTCAACGCGGTCAAGCTGCTGATCGACGGCATTCCGAGCAACAGCAACGACGGCAACATGCCCTACCTGGACATGCTGTTCCCGCTGGAGATCGACGGCATCGAGGTGGTGCGCGGCACCAACGATCCGCGCTACGGCCTGTACAACATCGCCGGCAACGTCACCGTGCATTCGCGCACCGGCGGCGATTACGGCAAGGCGCGGCTGCGCTACGGCAGCTTCGATACCCAGGAACTGCAGGTGGCCAAGGGCATCGAGGGCAGCAACTGGACGCAGAACTACTTCATCGGCCAGCAGAAGAGCGGCGGCTATCGCGACCACGCCGACGCCGAGCGCACCAGCCTGTCCGGCAAGTGGTTCTACCAACCGGATGCTGCTGCCTGGCGCCTGGGCCTGATCGCCCGCCACTACCAGGCCGATGCCAACGAGCCGGGTTACCTGTCACGCGAGGATGCGCGCCATTCGCCGCACGAGTCCTACGCGTTGTCGGCCACCGACATGGGCGAGCGCGAGATGAACCAGCTCAGCCTGCACCTGGACAGCGAGCTGGCCGCCGATCTGTCGTGGGCCACCAAGGTCTGGCTCAACACCCTCGACGACGATCGCTGGGTACGTTTCTCGCAATCGGCGCCGCAGCAGCAGCGCACCACCGAGGAACGCCACTACGGCGCGCGCAGTTTGCTGACCTACCGTCCGGAGGTAGCCTGGCTGTATGACTTCTCCCTCGAAGGCGGGCTCGACACCGAGCAGCAGCGCAACCGCAGCGAGCGCTACACCAGCGTTGAACGCGAGCCGGTGGCGCAGACCCGCGACCAGCGCTTCGACTACGACAGCTACGGTGCCTACCTGCAGGCGGTGATTCAGCCGGTGGAGTCGCTGAAGATCATCCCGGCCTTTCGCGTCGATCACATCGAGGGTGACTACACCGACGAGCTGACCGGCAACGACTACGCGGTCAACGACTACGGCACCATCGAGCAGCCGAAGATCAGCCTGGTCTACACCCCGATGAAGGCGCTCAGCCTGTACGGCAACTGGGGCCGCACCTTCCAGATCGGCACCGGCGCCGCGGCCTACAAGGTGCCGCCGCGCACCGCCGACCTGTCGCCGTCGATCAACGACGGCTGGGAAACCGGCCTCAAGTTCAACCCGACGCCCTGGCTCGACGGTCGCATCGCCTACTGGGAGCAGGTGGCCTCCGACGAGGTGCGCCGCCGGCTCAACGACCCCAGCGGCGAATCGGAAAACCTCGGCCAGACGCGGCGCTGGGGTTACGACGCGCAGCTCAACCTCTACCCGAGCGCGGAGCTGAGCCTGTGGCTGGCGCACTCCTGGCAGTTCTCCGAAATCGAGAAGGCCGACCCAAGCCTGCCGGCCAGCCAGGGCCAGGAGATCGACCACGTACCGCAGCGCCTGTATTCGGCAGGCAGCACCTACCAGGCGACGCCGGACCTGCAGCTCAGCGCCTGGCTCAACGGCCAGACCGACTACTACCTCGAGCGCGAGAACACCCAGGGCACCTACGGCGGCTATGTGCTGTTCAACCTCGGCGCCAGCTATCAGCTGACCGAGCAGCTGGCCGTCGACCTGCAGCTGAAAAACCTCACCGACCGCTACTACGAGTACGTCTGGTACGACGGCGTGCAGTCACTGCATGCACCGGGTGACGGCCGCGCGCTGTACGCCGCCGTGACCCTGGACTTCTGAGCGGCATGAAGCGCTACCTGTTCCTGGCGCACCGCTGGCTCGGCATCGCCCTCGGCGTGTTCGTGCTGCTGTGGATCGTCAGCGGCATGGTGATGCTCTACGTCGGCTATCCCAAGCTGACCAGCGCCGAGCATCTGGCGCGGCTGGCACCGCTGGCCGGCGATTGCTGCGTCGCGCCCGGGGTGGCGCTGGCGGCCGCGGGGGGCGCACGCCCGGCGAGCCGTCTGCGCCTGACCAGCGCCGGCGGCTCGCCGCGTTACCTGCTCGACTATGGCGAGGGTCCGCTGGTCGCGGTCGATGCACGGGGCGGCCGGCGTATCGAGCGGATCGGTCCGGGCGAGGCGCTGGCCAGCGCGCGGCAGTTCGCCGGCGGCGCGGCGGTTCGCCTCATCGATCTGATCGAGGAGGATGCCTGGACGCGCAACCATGCGCTGGCGCGCGAGCGACCGCTGTACCGCGTACAGAGCTCGGACGCCGAAGGCCGTCTGCTCTACGTCTCCAGCCATAGCGGGCTGGTGGTGCGCGATGCGACCGCGCAGGAACGTGCCTGGAACTATCTGGGCGCCTGGCTGCACTGGCTGTATCCGCTGCGCGAGGTGCTGCCCAAGACGGCGTGGACCGTGGCGCTGGTCTACGGCGCGCTGCTGGCGGGGCTGATGGCGCTGCTCGGGTTGCTGATTGGCGTGCTGCGCTGGCGCTTCACCGGTCGCTACCGCAACGGTTCGCGCTCGCCCTACCCTGGCGGTGCCGGCCGCGTGCACCATCTCGGCGGCCTGCTTGGCGGCGGCGTGCTGCTGCTCTGGCTGCTCAGCGGCATGCTGTCGATGGAACCCTGGGGGATGTTCCAGAGCCGCTCGGGCATCAATGCCGGGGCGCTGGCGGGCGCGCCGCTGGCGGCCGGTGCCCTGCCCGGCGAGCTGCGCGCCAGCCTGCAGCACCTGCGCGAGGCCGGTATCGAGGCGGTCGAGCTGGACTGGTACATGTTCGCCGGCGAGCCGTATCTGCTCGGCCGCGATGCCGACGGCGCAACGCGCGTACTGGCGCTGGGCGACGCCGCTGCGGCGCGCCTGCGCCTGCCGCGCGCCGAGCTGGAGCGCGCCGTGCAGCAGGCCTGGCCTGAACAGGCGCCACAGTTCGACTGGCTCGAGCAGGCCGACCGGCACTACTACGCGCGCAGCGAACCCAGCCTCTACAGCGACCTGCCGCGGCGCCTGCCGGTGCTGCGCGTGCGCTTCGACGATCCGGCGGCGACCTGGCTGCACATCGATCCCTACAGCGGCATGGTCATCGAGCAGCTCGACGAGCGCCGGCGTGCGGTGCGCTGGGTGTTCAAGCTGCTGCACAGCTGGGACTGGCTGCCGCTGCTGCAGCGCCCGTGGCTGCGCGACGGCCTGCTGCTCGCGGGCAGCGCCGGGGTGCTGCTGCTTGGCGCCAGCGGTGTGCTGCTCGGCTGGCGGCGACTGCGGCGCAAGCCGCGGCGGCGGGCGGAGGTCAGGGCCAAGGCGGCGGCTGCGTCGTCACGTTAGGCAGGCAGGATGCAACGATGGCGAGGCGCTCGACTCCAACCTCTACATCGCCCCTGTCTTGCCGCAACGGATCGACGCATGAGCAACCCGGACAACGCCTACATCCAGTGGCTGGTCGACCAGTCCATGCTGCACGCGGCGCGCCAGAGCGCGCGCCTCTACGCCGGCCAGTCGCGCCTCTGGCAGCGTCCCTACGCACAGGCGCGCCCGCGCGATGCCAGCGCGATTGCCTCGGTATGGTTCACCGCCTACCCGGCGGCAATCATCACCGCCGACGGCGCTTCGGTGCTGCAGACGCTGGGTGACGAGCGGCTGTGGGGCGCGCTGTCCGAACTCGGCGTGCAGGGCATCCACAACGGCCCGATGAAACGCTCCGGCGGCCTGCGCGGCCGCGAATACACGCCCACCGTGGACGGCAACTTCGACCGCATCGGCTTCGACATCGACCCGGCGCTGGGCAGCGAGGAGCAGATGCTCCAGCTCAGCCGCGTCGCCGCCGCGCACAACGCCGTGGTGATCGACGACATCGTCCCGGCGCACACCGGCAAGGGCGCCGACTTCCGTCTCGCCGAAATGGCCCACGAGGACTATCCCGGCCTCTACCACATGGTGGAAATCCGCGAGGAGGACTGGTCGCTGCTGCCCGAGGTGCCGCCGGAGCGCGACGCGGTGAACCTGCTGCCGCCGGTGGTCGACCGTCTGAAGGAAAAGCACTACATCGTCGGCCAGCTGCAGCGGGTGATCTTCTTCGAGCCCGGCATCAAGGACACCGACTGGAGCGCCACCGGCGAGATCACCGGAGTCGACGGCAAGGTGCGCCGCTGGGTCTACCTGCATTACTTCAAGGAAGGCCAGCCGTCGCTGAACTGGCTCGACCCGACCTTCGCCGCGCAGCAGCTGATCATCGGCGATGCCTTGCACGCCATCGACGTCGGCGGCGCGCGCGTGCTACGGCTGGACGCCAACGGCTTCCTCGGCGTCGAGCGGCGCGCCGAGGGCAGCGCCTGGTCGGAAAGCCACCCGCTGTCGGTCACCGGCAACCAGCTGATCGCCGGCATGATCCGCAAGGCCGGCGGCTTCAGCTTCCAGGAACTCAACCTGACGCTGGACGACATTGCCGGCATGTCCCACGGCGGCGCCGACCTGTCCTACGACTTCATCACCCGCCCCGCCTACCAGCACGCGCTTCTCACCGGCGACAGCGAATTCCTGCGGCTGATGCTCAAGGAGATGCACGGCATCGGCATCGACCCGGCGTCGCTGATCCACGCACTGCAGAACCACGACGAACTGACCCTGGAGCTGGTGCACTTCTGGACGCTGCACGCCTACGACCACTACCACTTCCGCGGCCAGACGCTGCCCGGCGGGCATCTGCGCGAGCTGATCCGCGAGGAAATGTACGAACGTCTGACCGGCGAGCAGGCGCCCTACAACCTCAAGTTCGTCACCAACGGCGTGGCCTGTACCAGCGCCAGCCTGATCGCCGCCGCGCTGGGCATCCGTGATCTGGACGCCATCGGCCCGGCCGAGGTCGAGCAGATCCAGCGCCTGCACCTGCTGCTGGTGATGTTCAACGCGATGCAGCCGGGTGTGTTCGCCCTCTCCGGCTGGGACCTGGTCGGCGCCCTGCCGCTGCCTGCCGAACAGGTCGCGCACCTGATGGGCGACGGCGACACGCGCTGGATCAACCGCGGCGCCTATGACCTGGCCGATCTTGCGCCCGAGGCGCAGACCTCCGCCGAGGGCCTGCCGCGTGCCCGTGCGCTGTACGGCAGTCTCGTCGAGCAGCTGCAGCAACCCGGATCCTTCGCCTGCCAGCTCAAGCGCATCCTCAGCGTGCGGCGCGCCTACGACATCGCAGCCAGTCGGCAGATCCTGATTCCCGAGGTGCAGGCGCCGGGCCTGCTGGTGATGGTGCACGAGCTGCCGGCCGGCAAGGGCGTGCAGCTCACCGCGCTGAACTTCGGCGCCGTGCCGATCAGCGAGACGATCTGCCTGCCCGGCGTCGCGCCGGGGCCGGTGGTCGACATCATCCACGAGCGGGTCGAGGGCGATCTGACCGAGAACTGCGAGCTGACGCTCAACCTCGATCCTTACGAAGGCCTCGCCCTGCGCGTGGTCAGCGCCGCCTCGCCGGTGATCTGAGCGGCCCTTCGCGGGCCGGCGCCGCGCCGCTATAGTGCGCGGCGCCGATCGCCTCCCCTCTGCGAGAACCACCGTGTCGCTCAAGCCGTTCCTTCGCCTGACCCGAGGCCTGCTCACGCTGCTGGCGCTGGGCAGCGCCGCCGTCCCGGCACAGACCAGCTGCCCGTCCGGCGAGCAGCCGCTCTGTCTGGGCGGCAACTGTTTCTGCGTGCCCGGCGCGGCCACCGACGCCCAGGTGGTGCTCGAGCGCGTGCAGCAGATGAGCGCGCTGGCGCTGCAGAGCTGGATCCAGCAGTCGCGCGAGCAGCTGATCGCCGCCGGCGCCGAGCCGATTCCGCTGCACTTGCGCCTGCAACTGGAGCCTTACTTCGACCTGGCGGTGCTGGAGACGGCGCGCTTTCGCGTTGGCGACCAGGTTGCGCTGGATGCCGGCAACGCGCTGTTGCGCAACCCGGACGTCAACGCCGTCACCCTGATCGACGTCATCGTGTTCCGCCGCGCGGCAGACGCGCAGGACAACCTCGCGCTGTGGGCGCATGAGCTCAAGCACGTCGAACAGTATCTGGATTGGGGCGTGGCCGAATTCGCGCGGCGCTACACGCTGGATCACCGCGCCGTGGAAAGCCCCGCTTACGCGCTGGAGCGCGAGGTCGAGCAGGCGTTGCGTCAGGCCGAGGCGCAACCCTGAGCTGCGGACATGAAAAACCCCGCCGCGGCGGGGTTTTCGGTCACAGCGGCGGCGTTCAGAACGCCGGCACCACCGCGCCCTTGTACTTCTCCTCGATGAACTGGCGCACGTCCTCGCTGTGCAGCGCGGCGGCCAGTTTCTGCATGGCGGCGCTGTCCTTGTTGTCCGGACGGGCGACCAGGATGTTCACGTACGGCGAGTCGCTGCCTTCGATGACCAGGGCGTCCTGGGTCGGGTTCAGCTTGGCTTCCAGCGCGTAGTTGGTGTTGATCAACGCCAGGTCGACCTGGGTCAGCACGCGCGGCAGGGTCGCGGCTTCCAGCTCACGTACCTTGATGTGCTTGGGGTTGTCGGCGATGTCCTTCGGCGTGGCGGTGATGCCGGCGCCTTCCTTCAGCGTGATCACGCCGGCCTTGGCCAGCAGCAGCAGCGCGCGGCCGCCGTTGGTGGCGTCGTTGGGAATCACCACGTTGGCGCCATCGGGCAGTTCTTCCAGCGACTTGAGCTTGCTGGAATAGGCGCCGAACGGTTCGATGTGCACGCCGGCGACGCTGACCAGCTCGGTGCCCTTGCCCTTGTTGAACTCGTCCAGGTACGGCTGGTGCTGGAAGAAGTTGGCGTCCAGGCGCTTCTCGGCGACCTGGATGTTCGGCTGCACGTAGTCGGTGAAGACCTTGATCTCCAGCTCCACGCCCTGCTCGGCCAGCTTGGGTTTGACGAACTCGAGGATCTCGGCGTGCGGCACCGCGGTGGCGGCGACTTTCACTTCTTCGGCCGCGTGAGCGGAGAAGGCGGCAACGGTGGCCAGGGCGGCAATCAGTTTCTTCATCGTTCGGTTCCTTCAGGAGTTGAGCGGGGTGCGATGGTTCGCTCGCCCTGGTTGCGGTTCATTTGCGCGAAAAGTGCGTGACCAGCCGGTCGCCGACGCTTTGCAGCACCTGCACCAGCACCAGCAGCAGGACCACGGTGACCACCATCACGTCGGTCTGGAAACGCTGGTAGCCGAAGCGGATGGCCAGGTCGCCGAGGCCGCCGGCCCCCACCACACCGGCCATCGCGGTGTAGGACACCAGGGTGATGGCGGTGACGGTGATGGCGGCGATGATGCCCGGACGCGCTTCCGGCAGCAATGCGCTGAAGATGATCTGACGGGTGGTGGCGCCCATGGCCTGGGTCGCCTCGATGATGCCGCGGTCGACCTCGCGCAGCGCGGTCTCCACCAGCCGCGCGAAGAACGGCGCGGCGCCCACCACCAGCGGCGGGATGGCACCGGCCACGCCCAGCGAAGTGCCGGTGAGCAGCACGGTGAACGGAATCATCACGATCAGCAGGATGATGAACGGCAGCGATCGCAGCACGTTGACCACGAACGACAGCGCGGCGTACAGCGGGCCGTTCTCAAACAGCTGGCGCGGGCCGCTGAGGAACAGCAGCACGCCCAGCGGCAGGCCGAGCAGGATGGTGAACAGCAGCGAGCCACCGAGCATCAGCAGGGTGTCCAGCGTGGCCAGCCAGATTTCGTACCAATCTACGTTGGTGAACAGGGCATCCATCAGCGCAATACCTCCACATGCACGTCGGCGGCCTGCAGGCGGGTCATCGCCGCGTTCATGTCTCCGCCGATCAGCGACAGCGTGAGCTGGCCGTAGGGGGTGTCCTTGATGCGGTCGATGCGCCCGGAAAGGATGCTGTAGTCGACCCCGGTTTCACGGGCGACCGTGCCGAGCAGCGGCTTGTAGGTCGAATCGCCCTGGAAGGTCAGGCGCAGGATGCGCCCCGGCACATGGGCGAAGTCGTCGTGCTGCTCGCCTTCGTCCACCGCCTCGTCTTCCAGCACGAAGCGCTGGGTGGTCGGGTGCTTGGGATGCAGGAACACCTCGGTGACCGGGCCCTGCTCGACGATGGCGCCGCCGTCCATCACCGCCACGCGATCGCAGACGCGGCGGATCACGTCCATCTCGTGGGTGATCAGCACGATGGTCAGCTTCAGCTCGCGGTTGATCTCGGCCAGGAGCTGCAATACCTGCGCGGTGGTCTGCGGATCGAGCGCGCTGGTGGCCTCGTCGCAGAGCAGGATGCTCGGCTCGGTGGCCAGCGCGCGGGCGATGCCGACGCGCTGCTTCTGGCCACCGGAGAGCTGCGCCGGATATTTGCGTGCGTGGTCCTTGAGGCCGACGCGCTCGAGCAGGGCGGCGACGCGGGCGTCGATCTCGCTGCGCGAGCGAATGCCGGCCAGGCGCAGCGGCATGGCGACGTTGTCCGCCACGGTCTTGGACATCAGCAGGTTGAAGTGCTGGAAGATCATGCCGACGCGCTGGCGGAAGCGCCGCAGACCGTCGGCGTCCAGTGCGGTGACATCCTCACCGTTGACCAGAATACGCCCGCCGGAAGGCTCTTCCAGGCGATTGATCAGGCGCAGCAGCGTGCTCTTGCCGGCGCCGGAATGGCCGATCAGGCCGAATACCTCGCCGGATTCGATCAGCAGATCGATCGGCCGCAGCGCGACGACATCGCGGCTGGCGCTTCGGCGGCCGGTGCTCCGGTAGGTTTTGTGGACTTGCTGGAATTCGATCACGGGCGAACCTTGTGGGTGCGGTCGTTCGGGGCCGGGATTTGCGGCGAAAGGCGGGCATTCTACCCGTTCGGCGCCGACGTCGCTCGCCTGTGCCGAGTGCGCCCGGATGCGGCGGCGCGTCGGCAGGTCGTCGCCGCGTGGCAACCTTGCGGCGGTTGGTGCGGTCACTAACCGGTACGCCGTGAATCGATCACCCGGACGGCCCGCGGTTGTGGTCCGATCGTTCGCGGTTCAGCTCATCGCTAACCGAGGCCCATCATGACCGACAAGACCCCCCAACAGAGCGAGCTGGCCGGCACCGACACCGTCGACCGTGCCAATCACAACGCCAAGCTCGACCAGCTGGAAGCGTTTCGCAGCGACGCCACCGGCGAGGCGCTGCGCACCAATCAGGGCGTGAAGATCGCCGACAATCAGAACACCCTCAAGGCCGGCGGCCGTGGGCCCTCGCTGCTCGAAGACTTCATCATGCGCGAGAAGCTCACCCACTTCGACCACGAGCGCATTCCCGAGCGCATCGTCCACGCGCGCGGCTCGGCAGCTCATGGCGTGTTCAAGAGTTACGGTGATCACAGCTGGCTGACCAAGGCCTCGTTCCTCGCCGGCGAAGGCAAGGAAACTCCGGTATTCGTGCGTTTCTCCACGGTGCAGGGCTCGCGCGGCTCGGCCGATACGGTGCGTGATGCCCGCGGCTTCGCCACCAAGTTCTACACCGACGAGGGCAACTTCGACCTGGTCGGCAACAACATGCCGGTGTTCTTCATTCAGGATGCCATCAAGTTTCCGGACTTCGTGCATGCGGTCAAACCCGAGCCGCACAATGAGATTCCTCAGGCGCAGTCGGCGCATGACAGTTTCTGGGACTTCGTCTCGCTGACCCCGGAATCGGCGCACATGGTGCTCTGGACCATGTCCGACCGCGGTATTCCTCGCAGCTTCCGGGCGATGGAGGGTTTCGGCGTGCACACCTTCCGCATGATCAATGCCGAGGGCGTCAGCCGCTTCGTCAAGTTCCACTGGAAGCCGGTGGCTGGTGCCTTCTCGATGGTCTGGGACGAGACGCTGAAGATCGCCGGCAAGGACCCGGACTACAACCGCCGCGACATGTGGGAGTCGATCGAGAAGGGCGACTACTTCGAGTGGGAGCTGGGTGTGCAGGTGGTCGAGGAGGCCGACGAGCACAAGTTCGAGTTCGACCTGCTCGACCCGACCAAGATCATCCCCGAGGAGCTGGTGCCGGTGCAGAAGCTCGGCAAGATGACCCTCAACCGCAACCCGGACAACTTCTTCGCCGAGACCGAGCAGGCCGCCTTCCACATCGGCCATATCGTGCCGGGCATCGACTTCACCAACGACCCGCTGCTGCAGGGCCGGCTGTTCTCCTACACCGACACCCAGCTGCTGCGTCTCGGTGGGCCGAACTTCCACGAGATCCCGATCAACCGCCCGCTGTGCCCGTTCCACAACAACCAGCGCGACGCCTTCCATCGCCAGACGATCAACAAGGGCCGCGCCAACTACGAGCCCAACTCGATCGACAGCGGCTGGCCCAAGGAAACCCCGCCGGCCGCCCAGGGCGGTGGCTTCGAGAGCTATCCGGAGCGGGTCGAGGGGCACAAGATCCGCAACCGCAGTGAATCCTTCGGCGACCATTTCTCCCAGGCCACGTTGTTCTGGAACAGCATGAGCGAGCCGGAGAAGGAGCACATCATCGGCGCCTACACCTTCGAGCTGGGCAAGGTGGAGCGGGTGTTCATCCGCGAGCGGCAGGTCAACGAAATCCTCGCCAACATCGACCTGGAGCTGGCCCGTCGCGTGGCCGAGAACCTCGGCCTGCCGGCACCGAGCGCGCCGACCGTAGCGCCGAAGGCGCCGACGCCGCAGAGTTCGCCGGCACTGAGCCTGATGAACCACGTGCCGGGCAATATCAAGTCGCGCAAGGTGGCCATTCTGGTGGCCAACGGCGTCGATGGCGCGGCGATCGATGCGTTCAAGGCCAAGCTGGCGGAACAGGGCGCGCTGGCCAAGATCATCGGCCCGTCACCGGCGCCGGTGAAAACGGCGGACGGCAAGATGCTGCCGGTCGACGCCGCGATGGATGGCATGCCCTCGGTGATGTTCGACGCGGTGTTCGTCCCCGGCGGTGCCGATGCGGCGGCGGCCATGGCCAAGTCCGGCGAGGCCAAGCATTACCTGCTGGAGGCCTACAAGCACCTGAAACCCATCGTGGTGCTCGGTGCGGCGCGGCCGCTGCTGGCGTCGCTGAACCTCACTCCCGACGCTGGGTTGCTGGAGGGCGATGACGTCGATGCGGTATTCGGCCACTTCGCCCAGGCGCTCGGCCAGCATCGGGTGTGGGCGCGCGAGGCCGCGGCGGCGGCGATCCCGGCGTAACGGGTCAGCGTAGGGTGGATGGCCGAAGCCATCCACGCGGATGAGGCGCGAGGTCCGGCATGAGGCCAAACCAGGCACTGACGCGTGGAAAATCGCTTCGCGAGTTTTCCACCCTACGCAAGCTTCGGTGCCAGCGGGGCGTAGGGTGGATGGCCGCAGCCATCCACGCGGGGCGCCTCTTCAGCGGTCCTGCAGCTCCCGCCAGTGCAGAAACAGCCGAAGGTCGAACTCGATCTGCCCGTAGCCCGGCAGCATGTGTTCGCAGAGCTTGTAGAAGGCGCGGTTGTGCTCGCTTTCACGCAGGTGGGCGAGTTCGTGCACCACGATCATCTGCAGAAACTCCGGCGCCGCCTCGCGGAACAGCGCGGCGACGCGGATTTCCTTCTTCGCCTTGAGTTTGCCGCCCTGCACCCGCGACACCGCGGTATGCAGGCCCAGCGCGCGGTGGGTCAGGTCCAGGCGATTGTCGTAGAGCACCTTGTCGATCGGCGGCGCGCTTTTCAGGTGGTCCTGCTTGAGCTGCTGCACGTAGCCATACAGCGCCTTGTCGCTCTGCACCTGATGGCGGTCGGGGTAGCGCCGCGCGAGGTAATCGCCCAGGCGATCCTCGGCGATCAGCTGGCGCACCTGCGCCAGCAGCGGCTCGGGGTAGCCGCGCAGGTACTTCAGATCGCTCATCAGGCGCGCTTCGGCCATGCGAAGCTGAGCAGGAACAGCGCGGCGGCGCTGACCACGATGGACGGGCCGGCCGGAGTGTCCTCGTACCAGGACAGCGTCAGGCCCAGGCATACCGCGACGATACCCAGCAGGCTTGCGCCCAGCGCCATCTGCTCCGGCGTGCGCGCATGGCGCTGCGCGGCGGCGGCGGGAATGATCAGCAGCGAGGTGATCAGCAGCACGCCGACGATCTTCATCGCCACGGCGATCACCACGGCGATCAGCAGCATCAGCGCCAGGCGGATTGCCGCCACCGGCAGGCCTTCGACGCGGGCCAGCTCCTCGTGCACCGTGATCGCCAGCAGCGGCCGCCACAGCGGAATCAGGATCAGCAGCACCAAGGCGCTACCGCCGACGATCCAGGCCAGATCGCTCGGCCCGACGGCGAGCAGGTCGCCGAACAGATAGCCCATCAGGTCGATGCGCACGTCATCCATGAAGCTCAGCGATACCAGCCCGAGCGACAGCGTGCTGTGCGCGAGGATGCCGAGCAGCGTGTCGGAGGCGAGCGGCTGGCGCTGCTGCAGGGTGACCAGCAGCAGGGCGAGCAGCACGCAGCCGACCGTCACCGCCAGGGTCAGGTTGACGTCGAGCATCAGCCCGAGGGCGACGCCGAACAACGCGGCATGGGACAGGGTGTCGCCGAAATAGGCCATGCGCCGCCAGACGACGAAGGAGCCGAGCGGGCCGGCGACCAGCGCCAGGGCGAGGCCGGCGAGCAGGGCGTTGAGCAGGAAATCGGGCATCTGGGGCTCTGTCTAGTGCTTGCAGTTCGGGCCGTGGACGTGGGGTTTGCCGGTCACCACACTGCCGTGCAGGTCGTGGCGGTGATCGTGCTGGTGGTGATAGACCGCCAGACTGCGGGCGTCCTGGCCGAACAGCTCGACGAACGCCGGGTCGGTGCTGACCTGCTCCGGATGGCCGGAACAGCAGACATGGCGATTCAGGCAGACCACCTGATCGGTCGCGCTCATCACCAGATGCAGGTCGTGCGACACCATCAGCACGCCACAGCCGTAGCGCTCGCGCAGACGACCGATCAGCCGGTACAGCTCGGCCTGACCGGCGACGTCGACGCCCTGCACCGGCTCGTCGAGAACCAGCAGCTCCGGTTCGCGCAGCAGGGCGCGGGCCAGCAGCACGCGCTGCAGCTCGCCGCCGGAAATCTTCTGCAGCGGGCTGTCGATCACCTGTTCGGCGCCCACCTCGCTCAGCGCCGTCAGCGCGCGGGCACGATCTACGCCCGGCACCAGACGCAGGAAGCGCAGCACCGACAGCGGCAGCGTGGCATCGACATGCAGCTTCTGCGGCATGTAGCCGACCCGCAGCTTCGGCTTGCGCCAGACCTCGCCGCGCTCGGGCTTGAGCAGGCCGAGCACCACGCGCACCAGGGTGGTCTTGCCGGCGCCGTTGGGGCCGATCAGCGTGACGATCTCGCCGCGGTGCACCTGCAGATGCGCGCCTTGCAGCACGTCCTGGCCGGCGAAGCGCACATGGATGTCGTCCAGCCGCAGCAGCGTATCGCTCATGCCGCACTCCGGCACGGCGTGCACAGCCCGACCACTTCGACGGTCTGGCCTTCAACGGCGAAACCGACGTTGCGCGCGGCGGCCTCGATGGCCTCGGCGATGGACGGTTGCTCCAGCTCGATGGCGGTGTGGCAGCTGCGGCAGATGAGGAACTGGCCCTGGTGCGGATGCTCCGGATGGATGCAGCCGATGAAGGCGTTGAGCGAGGCGATGCGGTGCACCAGGCCGTTCTCCAGGAGGAAATCCAGCGCGCGGTACACGGTCGGCGGGGCGGCGCGGCGGCCATCCTGCTCGCTCAACACGGCGAGAATGTCGTAGGCGCCGAGCGGCCGGTGGCTCTGCCAGACCAGCTCCAGCACGCGCCGGCGCAGGGCGGTCAGGCGCACGCCCAGGCGCGCGCAGAGCGCATCGGCTTCGGCCAGCGCATGGCTGACGCAGTGGTCGTGGTCGTGGGGCGTGCAGGCCAGCGGAGTCTTGGACATGGGCGGCGACGTTCTGATGGAGAGACGTTATTATGTACCATTTCCAGCCTCCTGAGTGATAACCCGTGAAGCGTCTTTTCTCTCTCCCGCTGCTTGCCGCGTTGCTTGCAGGCAGCGCCGGCGCCCAGGCCGACATTCGCGTGCTGACCAGCATCAAGCCGCTGCAGCTGATCGCGGCGGCGGTGCAGGACGGCGTCGGCACGCCCGACGTGCTGCTGCCAGCCAGCGCCTCGGCGCATCACTATGCGCTGCGTCCGTCCGACGTACGGCGCATCCGCGAGGCCGAGCTGTTCTATTGGATCGGCCCGGATCTGGAGACCTTCCTGCCGCCGGTGCTGAAAGGGCGCAGCGGCGCGACTCTGGCGATGCAGCAGCTGCCGGGGCTGACGCTGCGGCACTTCGGCGACGCGCCGGCCAGCGCAGAGGCCGAGGAGCATGACGAGCACGACGAACACGGGCACGACGCGCATGAGCATGAAGCCGCCGCGGCGCACGAAGAAGACGAGCACGACCACGATCACCGCCCCGGCAGCCTCGACGCTCACCTGTGGTTGCTGCCGGCCAATGCGCGGGTAATCGCCGAGCGCATGGCCAGCGATTTCGCCGCCGCCGACCCGGCCAACGCGGCGCGCTATCAGGCCAACCGCGCAGCCTTCGCTCAGCGCCTCGAGGCGCTCGACGGCCGCCTCGGCGAGCGATTCGCCAGCCTGCGGGACAAACCATTCTTCGTCTTCCACGAAGCCTACGACTACTTCGAAGCCGCCTACGGCCTGCGTCATGCCGGCGTGTTCAGCGCTGGCGGCGAGGCGCAGCCGGGTGCCCGCCATGTCGCGGCGATGCGCGAGCGCTTGCAGCAAGCCGGGCCGAGTTGCGTGTTCAGCGAGCCGCCGGCACGCCCGCGCCTGGCCGAAACCCTGACTCGCGGCCTGCCGGTGCGGATGGCCGAGCTGGATGTGCTCGGCGTCAATCTGACGGTCGGCGCACGCGGCTACGAACAGCTCGTCGAGGGCCTCGGCGATACCCTGGCCGACTGCCTGCAAGCGCTTTGACGGCCCAGTACAGGCACGCCGAAAACCTGTCTGCGCGTGACTATCCACGCGGCGACAGGCGGCGTGCCCGGCCGGTTCAGCGAGCGCCAGCCGTCGGGAATTGCGCTGTTTTCATGTTGGCTCCCACCCTCGATTGATATCCATCATGTGCGTCCGCCGCGCGCATGGCATAAGCTTCGCGATCTTTTTTATCCAATCGACGAGGACGTGCAGCGCATGGCGAAGACGGGCGGGCCGGTCGCGGCAGAGAGCAAAATCACCTCCAGCATCCCCCTGCAGGTGGCCTCCGAAGATATCTGGGCGCAGAAGTATCGCCTGACCAACAAGGACGGCACGCCGATCGACGACAGCGTCGACGCCACCTGGCAGCGCGTTGCGCGCGCCCTGGCCGACGTCGAGCCGGCCGAGCAGCGCGAGCACTGGCACGAGCGCTTCCTCTGGGCGCTGCGCAACGGCGCCATTCCGGCCGGGCGGATCATTTCCAACGCCGGCGCGCAGGACTACAAGCCGGCGACCTCGACCATCAACTGCACCGTCTCGGGCACTATCACCGACTCGATGGACGACATCCTCGGCAAGGTCCACGAGGCCGGGCTGACGCTCAAGGCCGGCTGCGGTATCGGCTACGAATTCAGCACGCTGCGCCCGCGCGGCTCGTTCGTCTCCGGCGCCGGCGCGCACACCAGCGGCCCGCTGTCGTTCATGGATATCTTCGACAAGATGTGCTTCACCGTCAGCTCCGCCGGCGGTCGCCGCGGCGCGCAGATGGGCACCTTCGAGGTCGGTCATCCGGACGTGCGCGAGTTCATCCGTGCCAAGCGCGAAGACGGCCGGCTGCGCCAGTTCAACCTCAGCCTGCTGATCACCGACGAATTCATGCAGGCGGTGGAAGCCGACGGCGAGTGGCCGCTGGTGTTCCCGGTGCACGCCAAGGAAGCCGCCGAGCTGGACCTGAGCGACGCCGAGCACGTGCTCTGGCGAGAATGGCCGGTGCACGACAATTACATTGTGCGCGACGACGGTCTGGTGGCCTGCAAGATCTACGGACGGGTCAAGGCGCGGCATCTGTGGGACATGATCATGGTCTCCACCTACGACTACGCCGAGCCGGGCTTCATCCTCATCGACCGCGTCAACCAGTTGAACAACAACTGGTGGTGCGAAGCGATCCGCGCCACCAACCCGTGTGGCGAGCAGCCGCTGCCGCCGTACGGCTCTTGCCTGCTCGGCTCGGTCAACCTGACCAGCTTCGTGGTCGACCCGTTCGGCGCCGAAGCACGCTTCGACTGGGACAAGTACCGCGAAGTGGTGCGCATCTTCACGCGCATGCTGGATAACGTCGTTGAAATCAACGGCCTGCCGCTGGAACAGCAGCGCCACGAGATCGAGACCAAGCGCCGCCACGGCATGGGCTTCCTCGGCCTCGGCTCGACACTGACGCTGCTCAAGCTGCGCTACGGCAGCCCGGAAGCCTGCGTGTTCACCGAAGAAGTCGCGCGCGAGATGGCGCTGGTCGGCTGGGAGCAGGCACTCGAACTGTCCCGCGAGAAAGGCCCGGCGCCGCTGCTCAGCGAAACCTTCACGGTCACCGCGGAAATGCTGCGCAAGCGCCCGGAAATGGTCCGAGACGGCTACAAGGTCGGCGATCAGGTTGCCGGCCGCGTGCTGCACGCCAAGTACTCGCGCTACATGCAGAAAATCGCCGAGTACGCCCCCGAGCTGATCGAGGCGCTGGCCACCGAAGGCGCGCGCTTCACCCACCACAGCTCCATCGCGCCGACCGGCACCATCAGCCTGAGCCTGGCCAACAACGCCTCCAACGGCATCGAGCCGAGCTTCGCGCACCACTACTCGCGCAACCTGATCCGCACCGGTCGCAAGGCCAAGGAAAAGATCGAGGTCTACAGCTACGAGCTGCTGGCCTATCGCACGCTGATCAACGAGCGCGCCAAGCCGGGCTCCGACGAGCCGGGCGAGAAGCTGCCGGACTACTTCATCACGGCCGACGATGTCACCCCGACCCAGCACGTCGATATCCAGGCCGCGGCGCAGAAGTGGGTCGACTCGTCGATCTCCAAGACCGCCAACGTGCCGACCGACTACCCGTTCGAGTCGTTCAAGGACATCTACCGCTACGCCTGGCGTCAGGGCCTGAAGGGTTGCACCACCTTCCGCTTCAACCCGGCGGCGTTCCAGGGCGTGCTCGTCAAGGACGCCGATCTGGAGAAGACCCTGTATCGCTTCACCCTCGAGGACGGCAGCGTGGTCGAACTCAAAGGCAACCAGGAAGTGGAATACGACGGCGAGGTGAATACCGCCGCCAACCTGTTCGACGCCCTCAAGGAAGGCTACTACGGCAAGTACTGAGCCGGGCCGCCAACTGAATAGTCGCCGGGCCGCCAGCGCCGCCCGGCAGGAGAAACCGCACCAATGACCGTAAAGATCACCCAGCGCATCAAGGGCTTCAAGGTCGTCGACGAGACCCTCGAACGTCCCGCTACGCCCGCGCCTGCCACCGATAGCAAGGCGGCCAAGCCCGTCAAGGTAGTGGAGATGGACGAGAGCCTGCAGCGTCCGGAAACCCTGATCGGCATGACTTACAAGATCAAGTCGCCGCTGTTCGAGCACGCGCTGTACGTCACCGTGAACGACATCGTGCTCAACGCCGGTACGCCGCACGAGCAGCGCCGGCCGTTCGAGATCTTCATCAACTCGAAGAACATGGACCACTTCCAGTGGATCGTCGCGCTCACCCGGATCATGTCAGCGGTGTTCCGCAAGGGCGGCGACTGCACCTTCCTGGTCGAGGAGCTGAAAGCGGTGTTCGATCCGCGCGGCGGCTACCTGAAGAAGGGCGGCGTCTACATGCCGTCCATCGTCGCCGAGATCGGTGCGGTGCTGGAGCGTCATCTGATCGCCATCGGCATGCTCGAAGGCCATGCGCTGGACGAAACCCAGCTCAAGTACCTGGCCGAGAAGCGCGCCGCCTACGAAGCCAGCCAGGGCGCGGTGGCGGTCGAGCCGGGCGAGGGTTTCCCGGCGGGCGCGCAGCTGTGCAACAAGTGCAATACCCAGGCCGTGGTGCAGATGGACGGCTGCGCCACCTGCCTGAACTGCGGCAACTCCAAGTGCGGCTGAGCTCGCCGGCCGGACGCTGCGTCTGAAAAAAAAGCCCGGGGTCGATGCCCCGGGCTTTTTTGTTGGTGCGGTGCTCAGCTCACCACGTTGTAGCACGGCTCGTAGGCCGCGCTGCCCGGCAGCTTCATGCGGTGCTGCTCGACAAAGGCCTGCAGCAGCTCGTCCAGCGGCTGCATGATGCAGGCGTCGCCGTGAATCTGGTAACGGCCGTGCTGTTCGATGCGGCGAATACCCTTGTCCTTGACGTTGCCGGCGACGATGCCGGAGAACGCGCGGCGCAGGTTGGCGGCCAGCTCGTGGGGCGGCAGCGCGCGGCGCAGCTGCAGGCTGGCCATCGCTTCGTGGGTGGGGTCGAACGGGTGCTGGAAGCTCTCGTCGATCTTCAGCAGCCAGTTGAAATGGAAGGCATCGTTGCGCTCACGGCGGAAGCGGCGCACCTCATGCATGCCGGCGACCATCAACCGTGCCACTTCGCTCGGATCGTCGATGACCACCTGGTAACGGCGCTGCGCCTGCTCGCCGAGGGTGGCGCCGACAAATGCGTGCAGCTGCTGCAGGTACGGCGCCGCCTCGCGCGGGCCGGTGAGCACGACGGGGAAGGGCAGCTCGTGGTTGGCCGGATGCAGCAGGATGCCGAGCAGGTAGAGAAACTCCTCGGCGGTGCCGACGCCGCCGGGGAAGATGATGATGCCGTGGCCGACGCGCACGAAGGCTTCCAGGCGCTTCTCGATGTCCGGCAGGATCACCAGCTCGTTGACGATCGGGTTCGGCGCTTCGGCGGCGATGATGCCCGGTTCGGTGAGGCCGACGAAGCGGCTGCCGGTCAGGCGCTGCTTGGCATGGCCGATCGCCGCGCCCTTCATCGGGCCCTTCATCACCCCCGGCCCGCAACCGGTGCAGACGTGCAGGCTGCGCAGGCCCAGCTCGTGGCCGACGCGCTTGCTGTACTTGTATTCCTCCAGGCTGATCGAGTGGCCGCCCCAGCACACCACCATGTTCGGCTCGACGCCCGGGCGCAGCGTGCGGGCGTTGCGCAGCAGGTGGAACACGTAGTCGGTGATGCCTTGCGAGCTGCTCAGATCGATGCGGGTGCTGCCCAGCTCGCTTTCGGTGTAGACGATGTCGCGCAGCGCGCTGAACAGCATTTCACGGGTGCTGGCGATCATCTCGCCATCGACGAAGGCATCGGCCGGGGCGTTGAACAGCTCCAGACGCACGCCGCGATCCTGCTGGCGGATTTCCACCTCGAAGTCGGCGTAGGCCTCGAGGATGGTCTTGGCGTTGTCGATGCGCGCGCCGGTGTTGAGGATGGCCAGTGCGCACTGGCGAAACAGCTTGTGCGCACGCCCGGCGCCGACTTCGCTCAGGTGCTGGACTTCGCGCTGCGAGAGGGTTTCCAGGCTGCCCTTGGGGCTGACCGAGGCATTGATTACATGGCGTTGGGTCATTCGTCGTTCCCTGAAGGCGCTGCACCGGACGGCGAGGCTCGGCCGCAGCGCAAGAGTGGGGCGCCGCTAGGCGCAAAAGAGCGGGCGGCCGGTGACGCTCAGCGTCGGCCCGGACCGCAGGTATCAGCGTTGCCGCTGGAAAAAGTGCGCCATCTTACCCGGGCGTGGCCCGATACTCGACCGTGCGGTCGCGTCGTCAGAAGGCAAAAGGTAGGACACTCGCCGGCTGCTGGCGTGCGACCAGCAGGCGATGAAATTCGCCCGGGTCCTTCACCTGCACGTCGGGCGTGCCCTCGAAGTGTTGCGCGGCGATCAGGCGCGACAGCCAGAAGCGCACGCAGGCCACACGCAGCATCGGCTGCCACAGTTCGGCCTCGGCCGGGGTGAAGCGGCGCAGCGCGGAATAGGCGGCCAGCAGCGGCTCGCTGCGCTCGGGATCGATCTCGCCATTGGGGTGCGAACACCAGTCGTTCACGGCGATGGCGAGGTCGTAGAGCATCGGTCCGGAGCAGGCGTTGTAGAAGTCGATCACGCCGGTCAGGTGGGTGCCTTCGAACAGCACGTTGTCGCGGAACAGGTCGGCATGCAGGTTGGCGCGCGGCAGGGCGACGAGCTTCGGGCGCAGCTCGGCGATTTCCGCCAGGCCGTCGCGCAGCAGCGGCAGCTGGTCCTCTGGCAGGTTCAGCGCCAGGCTCGGGCCTTGCTCCTGCATCCAGTCCAGCCCGCGGTCGCTGGCGCGCTCGAGAATCTGCTCGCGGGTCGCCAGATGCAGGCGTGCCAGCAGGCGGCCGACCTCGGCGCAGTGATGCGGATTGGGCTCGATCACATGCCTGCCGGCCAGGCGCGGCTGCAGCAGCGCGGGCTTGCCGGCCAGTTCGCGCAGCGCTTTGCCGTCTTCGCTGTGCAGAGCGTAGGGCACCGGCAGGCCGGCGCGGTGCAGGCGCTCGAGCAGCTCGATGAAAAACGGCAGGTCCTGCGTCGGGCCGCGCTCGATCAGCGTCAGCACGTATTCGCCCTGCTCGAGGCTGACGAAGAAGTTGCTGTTCTCGCTGCCGGCGGTGATCCCCTGGAAGTCACGCAGCCGGCCGAGCCGGTACGGCGCCAGAAAGGCTTCCAGCTCGTCGCGCTGCAGGGGGGTGAATACCGACATGACAGGCCTCCCGACGGCTTACCAGCTGAAGATCTTCCAGGCGGGGATCAGCATGTCCGGCTGGTCGGCGCGCACGAAATTGCCGTCGTTGCCGTCGGCGCGCACCAGGAAGTACGGCTTGCCATGCTTGGGCGTCACCTTGACCGCATAGAGGAAGCCGTTGACGCGGTACTCCTCGACGGTGCGGTCACCTTCCTGGCGGATGGTCACGTCCGGCTCGCCGTCGACCGACTCCTGGGCAAAACCGGTCAGAGGCACGCACGCCAGCAGGGCGGCCAGCATCAGGGGTTTGAGAGCGCGCATGATAACCTTGTCCCTTTGTCGATAAGTGGTCCTGTGCATTCTAGCGCCGGGCCCGCCGAAAAGGTTATTCCGCTCATGAGCCAAGCGCCCCTCGTCCTGGTGGACGGTTCGTCCTACCTCTACCGCGCCTTCCATGCGCTGCCGCCGCTGACCACCTCCACCGGCAAGCCGACCGGTGCGGTGAAAGGTGTGCTGAACATGCTGCTGGCGCTGCGCAAGCAGTACCCGGACAGCCCGTTCGCCGTGGTCTTCGACGCCAAGGGGCCGACCTTCCGCGACGAACTGTTCGAGCACTACAAATCCCACCGTCCGCCGATGCCGGATGACTTGCGGGTGCAGATCGAACCGCTGCATGCGGCGGTGCGCGCCCTGGGTCTGCCGTTGCTGAACGTCGACGGCGTGGAAGCCGACGACGTGATCGGCACCCTGGCCCGGCAATGCGCGGCGCTGGGACGCGACGTGGTGATCTCCACCGGCGACAAGGACATGGCACAGCTGGTCTGCCCGCACGTCATCCTGGTCAACACCATGACCGGCAGCGTCTACGACATCGAGGGCGTGAAGACCAAGTTCGGCGTCGGCCCGGAGCTGATCATCGATTTCCTCGCGCTGATGGGCGACAAGGTTGACAACATCCCCGGCGTGCCGGGTGTGGGCGAGAAGACCGCCTGCGGACTGCTCAACGGTATCGAGGGCGGGTTGAAGGGCCTCTACGACAACCTCGATCAGGTCGCGGCGCTGCCGATCCGCGGTGCCAAGACGCTCGGCGCCAAGCTCGCCGAGCACCGTGATGCGGCGTTCATGTCCTACGAACTGGCGACGATCAAGCTCGACGTCGCGCTGGACGTCGAGGTCGGCGACCTGATGCCCGGCGAACCGCATCGCGAGGCGCTGATCGCGCTGTATCGCGAACTGGAGTTCAAGAACTGGCTCGACGACCTGCTGCGCGAGGCCAAGGCCGCGGGCGAGAACTGCGCGGTGGCGCCGGAGAACTGCTCGATCCAGGCTGAAGCCGAGTACGAGACGCTGCTCGAACAGGCCGACTTCAACCGCTGGCTGGCGCGCCTGCAAACGGCCAGCTGCTTCGCCTTCGATACCGAAACCACCAGCATCGACGCCCAGCGTGCCGAGCTGGTCGGGCTGTCGTTCGCCATCGAGGCCGGCAAGGCAGCCTACGTGCCGTTGTGCCACAGCTACATGGGCGTGCCGCAGCAGCTCGAGCGTGACACCGTGCTCGCTGCGCTCAAGCCGCTGCTGGAGGATCCGGCGAAGGGCAAAATCTGCCAGCACGGCAAGTACGACATGAACGTGCTGATGCACTACGGCATCGAGATGCGCGGCATGGCGTTCGACACCATGCTCGAATCCTACGTGCTGGATGCCACCGCCACCCGCCACGACATGGACAGTCTGGCGCTCAAGTACCTCGGCCGCGGCACCATCCGCTTCGAGGACATCGCCGGCAAGGGCGCCAAGCAGCTGACTTTCGACCAGATCGCCATCGAGCAGGCCGGGCCCTACGCCGCCGAGGATGCCGACGTCACCCTGCGCCTGCACCAGACCTTGCTTGGCAAGCTGGAGCAGACGCCGTCGCTGCTGAAGGTGCTCACCGAGATCGAGATGCCGCTGGTGCCGGTGCTGGCGCGCATCGAGCGCAATGGCGCGCTGGTCGATGCACAGCTGCTTGGCCAGCAGAGCGTTGAGCTGGGCGACAAGCTGGTGCAGCTGGAACGCGAGGCCTTCGCCATCGCCGGCGAGGAGTTCAACCTCGGCTCGCCCAAGCAACTCGGCGTGATTCTCTATGAAAAACTTGGCTGCCCGGTGCTCTCCAAGACCGCCGGTGGCCAGCCGTCCACCGCCGAAAGCGTGCTGGCCGAGCTGGCCGAGCAGGACTACCCGCTGCCCAAGGTGATCATGCAGCACCGCAGCCTGAGCAAGCTCAAGGGCACCTACACCGACAAGCTGCCGCAGCAGATCAACCCGCGCACCGGGCGCATCCATACCAGTTACCACCAGGCCGTCACCGCGACCGGCCGGCTGTCCTCGTCCGACCCGAACCTGCAGAACATCCCGATCCGCACCGCCGAGGGGCGGCGCATTCGTCAGGCCTTCATCGCGGCGCCCGGTTACCAGCTGCTGGCGGCGGACTACTCGCAGATCGAACTGCGCATCATGGCGCACCTGGCGCAGGACGCCGGCCTGCTGGAGGCTTTCCGCAACGGCCTCGACGTGCACCGTGCCACCGCCGCCGAGGTCTTCGGCGTGCCGCTGGAGCAGGTCAGCAGCGACCAGCGGCGCAGCGCCAAGGCGATCAACTTCGGCCTGATCTACGGCATGAGCGCCTTCGGCCTGGCCAAGCAGATCGGCGTCGGCCGCAAGGAAGCACAGGAGTACATCGACCGCTACTTCGCGCGCTACCCGGGCGTGCTCGCCTACATGGAACGCACCCGCACCCAGGCTGCTGAGCAGGGCTTCGTCGAGACGCTGTTCGGCCGGCGCCTGTACCTGCCGGAGATCCACTCGAAGAACGGGGCCATGCGCAAGGCGGCCGAGCGCACCGCGATCAACGCACCGATGCAGGGCACCGCGGCGGACATCATCAAGCGCGCGATGGTCGCCGTCGACGTCTGGCTGCAGGAATCGGGGCTGGACGCGCGCATCATCCTGCAGGTTCACGACGAACTGGTGCTGGAGGTGCGCGAGGATCAGGTCGAGACGCTGCGCGAGCGCATCGGCCCGCTGATGAGCGCGGCGGCCGATCTGGATGTGCCGCTGCTGGTCGAGGCGGGCGTCGGCGCCAATTGGGACGAGGCGCACTGAGTTTTTTTCGCGACCCGTGGAACTAATCGCGGAACCCGGCGGTCAATGCATGCGAAGGGTGTAAAAGCCCTTCAATGCTCCTTGTTGTGTTAAGTGTTGGCAGATCTCTGGACCCCGCCCTAGCGGTCCGGATTTGGACCTCGAACTTCCCCCTCCCCCAATGAAGTTCGAGGTTTTTTTTGCCTTGAAAAAAGCTTCGCGTCGTCACTTCGATCTGCGCAAGAAATGGCGCACTCATCTGTGGATAACTCTGTGGAAAGGTCTGTGCAGCGCTTGCGCTACGCAACGCGCGCGCCGTTGCGCAAGCTTTCCTTACGGCTGCGCCAGATTCTGCGCAGCTTTCTGTGATGCGCTTCCGCTGGGATGCGCGGCTTTCCAATGGATTATCTGTAACTATTTGAATTTAAACGAATTTATAGTTTTGGCATGGTGCTTGTAACAACACAAGTTGCCAACTACGGCATTTCATTCAGCAAGGAGAGCACCCATGCCAACACCCGCGTACCTGTCCCTAGAAGGCACCAAACAAGGCCTGATCACTGCCGGCACCTTCACCGAGGACTCGGTGGGTAACATTTTCCAGGAAGGCCATGAAGACCAGATCCTGGTCCAGGCTTTCCAGCATCAGGTCATCATCCCGCGCGACCCGCAGTCCGGCCAGCCGACCGGCCAGCGCGTGCACAAACCGCTGATGATCACCAAGGTGTTCGACAAGTCGTCGCCGCTGATCTTCAACGCCCTGACGTCCGGCGAGCGCCTGAACAAGTGCCGCCTGGAGTGGTACCGCACCTCGTCTACCGGCACCCAGGAACACTACTTCACCATCGAACTGGAAGACGCGGTGATCGTCGACGTGCAGTCGCGCATGCCCAACTGCCAGGACCCGAATATGTCGCACTTCACCCATCTGGAAGACGTGTACTTCACCTACCGCAAGATCGTCTGGACCCACGAAGTGTCCGGTACCTCCGGCTCCGACGACTGGCGCACCCCGATCGCCGGCTGATTCGCCGCGGTCCCGCTTCGGCCAGGCTCGCCTGGCCGAACGTCTTTTTGCGAAGCACCGAACAGAATCCGACGTTGCCGTTCCGGAATGCGTAAAGCGCGCGTTGCAGAGCGGCCGGTCTGTGCTACATCGACGCTCCGCAGCGCCCCTGCGCCGTTACATGGACTGAACAGGAGGAACATGGATGTTCGCCCCAGCCAACCAGGCCCATTTCAGCCTCACTTTTGACGGCTTCGAGCACGACTTCAAGGTGCTCGAATTCCAGGGCCGCGAGGCCATCAGCCAGCTCTATCGTTTCGACCTGGAACTGGTCAGCGAGCGGCCCGATCTGGAACTGGAAAGCCTGCTGCACCGTCCGGCCTTCCTCGCCTTCGCCCCGGACGGTAGCGGCATCCACGGGCTGGTGCATCAGGCTGGTCAGGGTGAATCGGGCAAACGCCTGACCCGTTATCGGCTCACGCTCGTGCCGCAGCTGGCCTACCTCGCCCATCGCAGCAACCAGCGCATCTTTCAGCACCTGAGCGTGCCGCAGATCGTCGCCCAGGTGCTCGAGGAGCATGGTATCCAGGCCGACGCCTACCGCTTCCAGCTCGGCCCGGTGATCTACCCGCCGCGCGAGTACTGCGTGCAGTACGACGAATCCGACCTGCACTTCCTCCAGCGCCTGTGCGAGGAAGAGGGCATCCACTATCACTTCCAGCACAGTGCGAACGGCCATGTCCTGGTGTTCGGCGACGACCAGACGGTCTTTCCCAAGCTCGCCGCGACTGCCTATCAGCAGGACAGCGGTCTGGTCGCCGACCAGCCAGTGATCAAGCGCTTCGGCCTGCGCCTGGAAACCCGCACCAGTCGCGTCACGCGCCGCGACTACGACTTCGAAAAGCCGCGCCTGACCATGGAGGCCGCGTTCCACAGCGACTTCCAGCCGGATCTCGAGGACTACCACTACCCCGGCCATTTCACCGAGCGTGTCCGCGGCAAGCACCTGTCGCAGCGCGCGCTGGAGCGCCATCGCCACGACTATCAGCTGGCCGAAAGCGCCAGCGATCAGCCGCGACTGGCGAGCGGGCATTTCCTCCCGCTCACTGAACACCCCCGCAACGATTGGAACCAACTCTGGCTGCTCACCGAAGTGCTGCATGAGGGCAAACAGCCGCAGGTGCTGGAAGAGTCGATCACCAGTCATGTCGATAGCCATGACGGCTTCGTCCAGGGCTACCGCAACCAGTTCGCCGCCACACCCTGGGACATGCCCTTCCGTCCGGCCCTTCGCCATCCGAAACCCAAGATCCTCGGCAGCCAGACCGCCGTGGTCACCGGCCCCGCCGGCGAGGAAATCCACTGCGACGAATACGGCCGCGTGCGCGTTCAGTTCCACTGGGACCGTGCAGGCCAGGCCGACGACAAGACCAGCTGCTGGCTGCGCGTCAGCTCCAGCTGGGCCGGCGACCGTTATGGCGGCATCGCCATCCCGCGGATCGGCATGGAAGTGCTGGTGACCTTCCTCGAAGGCGACCCCGACCAACCGCTGGTGACCGGCTGCCTGTACCACAAGGAACACCAGGTCCCTTACGACCTGCCGGCCAACAAGACCCGCACGGTGTTCAAGACCCTGAGCAGCCCGGGCGGTGGCGGCTACAACGAACTGCGCATCGAAGACCGCAAGGGCGCCGAGCAGATCTACCTCCACGCCCAGCGCGACTGGGACGAGAACATCGAGCACGACCAGAAAATCCGCGTCGGCCACGAACGTCACGACACGGTGGAAGCCAACAGCTACAGCGAATTCCGCGCCGAAGAACACCGCACCACCCACGCCGACCGCAAGAGCGAGGTCCGCGCCAGCGATCATCTAAATGTCGGCAACAGTCAGCACCTGAAGATAGGCAGCGGGCAGTTCGTCGAAGCGGGCCAGGAAATGCACCTCTCCAGCGGCCTGAAAGTCGTGCTGGAGGCTGGCAGCGAACTCACCTTCAAGGCAGGCGGCAGCTTCGTGAAGCTCGACGCCGGCGGGGTGACGCTGGTGGGGCCGGTGGTCAGGGTGAATTCGGGCGGTACGCCGGGGAACGGGGCGGGCGCGGCGCCGATACCACCTGACTTGCCCAAACCAGCAGATACCGCACCGGTGGGCGAGAAAACCGGCACTGCCACCATCAACCTACCGTCTCTACTTTCAGAAAAGGGGGGCAAGGGGTCGCAGCAACTGATCGTGGACGTATGGGGTGACCCGGAGCAAGGCGGGCAAGTCAAGTTGCTCGACCCGGAGGAAGGCGCATGAGCGAGTTGACGGATCACTCCATTGATCAGGGCGTTCGCAAACGAACCCAGTATGACGACTCGCAACGCAAGAGACTCGCACTGAGCATCGAGCGGGAGGACGGTGGTGAACTTTCTTTGCCCATTGCCGTGGACATGCGCAGCCATGATGAAGAAGAGAACATTCAGCAGAACACGCTTCTGGCGGTAATGCCGCTGGCCAGACTTCCGGGTCACAACGCCTATAACGAAACCCCCAAGGGCGCGCTCCCGCGCCCTGGTCGTATCTACGTATTTCAGAGCGGAAAGCTCTGGCGCGAGGTGCTATGCGACGGCCAGGGCAACATGAAGGATGTCGACCTTGCCCATTGGCGCAAGCAGGCCGAGAACAAGGCTCCTGCCGATGATCGTCGATCCGTTGGCAAGCAACAGCAGATTCTGTTGATCCCGATACTGGTACAGGGCCAATCCGTCGCCAATAACTACCTGATGGCCTACAGCGAAAAGCCCTGAACGTGGGAATACATCCAATGGCTGGAAGGTGACCAGAACAGAGTCAAGAGCCGTGCGCAGAATGTGGGCTTCGCCTGGTCAGCGGCCATCGTCGGCCAAGGACAATGGCGCCCGACGCAAGCCATGCCGGCAGTCGTGATCAGTGCCCAGACAGAGGGCTACAGGCCACGGGATTTCAGTATCGAAAGCTTGCTGGGTGATCCCTCCCTGTTCACGCCCAGCCTTGGCAGTCTCCCATCGAACGAAATGAGCAGCCGCATGCAGATGCGCCTGGAGGAGCTTGCTGCCGCGACACAGAGCCCACCTCCGCAGCCGCTGCCAATATTGGAAGCCGGCAAGGATGTGCTTGTAGACCGCAATCTGCGTTCTTATCCCAGGCTGGTCGGGCTCATGCTCGATGATCCTCTGTTCGCGCTCAGACACGCCTGCGCGCAAGCACGCCTGGCGGAATCCTACCTGCTTACCCTCAATGCATTGGTGCCGCATCGTCCGAATGGCCAATACGCCCATGCGCTATACAGTTCGGTTCTGCAGAGCCCTAGCAGCCCTCTGGGGAAGCTCAAGAAACACCTTCATCTTGAACAGCTTCAGGACACCGTGTTCGACGGGGAGCGCAAGGTGGCCCGAAACCATCTTGCCTCGCAACTTCAGCGCCTCACCGATCTGTTATCGGATGTGCCGCTGGCTGCAAGTCTGTGGGATTGGCAATACACGCACGATGAACGCCTGCTAGAACCCTATCTACTGTTCAGCGATATATTCACCACGCTGGGGAAACTGCCGGAGCACATAGATGCCTTAGCCCAAGCGGGCAGCAGCAACGCCTTGCAAGGCCGCATCGCTCAACTGAGTGATCGACTCCTGAGCGGACGTCACCCCATTACCCAGCCATTTTTGGCAAAAGCGGATGGCGCGCTGCCTGAGCCCGTGAACCGACTTGTCGCCCTGGCTGCGAAGAAGCGTGAACCCGACCCGCAACGTCTGGGCATGAGCAGCCTTCTGCACGTTGCCAACATCGATCCGCAGGATGCGGACAAGGGGTTGATCTACAAGAACCTGCACTCGCTGATCGATGATTTCACGACCACCTTCTCCATGGCCGTGCTGACCCAGATTCAGCGTCTGAATGCCGCCGATGTAACGGTAGCGATTCGGTTCAACCGCCTATTTGGGCCGACGCTCGGTGTGCTCGATAAGCTCTCCCCTAGCTGGCACGGTATACAGCTGGTCACCGAGTCACAGGCTCAGGCTGCGAACCTCAGGATTCTGGGTATTCAAGGAGAAGGCCTTAGAAATGGCCTGACCGTTTCCGAGCGTGCGGCGATCACTCGCAAGAACTATCTATATCTGAACATCAACAACCCTCAGGGACAGGTCGTCGCTTCCACCAGCCCTCGCCAGGTAGGCCATGGACTGCCAAATCCTGGCTCAGGAGTAATCATTGCGGCGCCTGCCGATCACCCGGAAGTGGCCAAGTACAGTGCCTGGAAACATGCGGTTGCCAACAAACTCGATACTGCTGCGCGGTCGCCCTCTATGCCACTGGTTGCAGTGGCTTGCGCCATGTACAACCTGAATGTGCAGGTTGAGGGGATGAAGAGTTTGCAAAGGGAAGTGGGGGATGGCCGACGCCGCTATGTGGCAGGTTATGCATCAGCAGCAGCAGATCTTATGGTTGCCTCGGGAAATCTTTCCAAATTTGTTCTTGGCGGCGAACACCAGCTCGTGACATTGCTAAACAAGCCTCGTGTCGACGTTTATAGGTTTTCCACCCGCTGGGCCATAAATCTGACCGAGCAAACGGGCAACCCGCGGTTGCCCATACTGCGTGCTCTTTCGGGCGGGGCCATGCTTGTGACAACGCTGATTACCGTCTGGGACGCCAAGCGCGCCTGGAACCAGGGTGATCGCGATGCCGCTTTGGTCTATGGCGTAGCGGCTGCAGGTGGCGCAGCCTGGACGGCCTATACCTTCGGTATGTGCATCAACCCTGTGGTGCTGGTAGCAGGAGCGATGCTATTCATAGGCGGCAACATTGTGGCGGGCTGGCTGGTCGACAGCGATATCGAGGCCCTAATGAAGAACGGTCCATTTGGCAGGGATCATGGCCAGACAAGCATGCTCGACAAGGTATTCGGTGACGACCAGCGCTTTGCCCATCTCAGCGATCCGAAAGTTGCCTACCAGCAACTGATCGGCATTCTCGGCAGGCCCGTGATTCAGGTCAGCCGCCTAGGTGATTGGCTCGACCAGGCACCCCGTAGCGTGCGCTCTCGCCTCGGCACCCTCAACCGGCAACGGGCCCCACTGAACACCGGTTTGGAATGCCGCCGCGCATCGGCGCAACCTTTCGAGCGTGAAGACTGGGCGGTACGTGTCCATTCGCCGCTGCTAGGAATGTTCGATGCCCAGCATTTTCAGTTCTACGCCAGGGAAGAAGTGGCGGCCCTCCCATTCACGGGAGTCTTCAACGTAGAACGCCTTGAGCAACGTACGATCAACGAGGCGAAGTTGACGGGACACCCTTTGGACAATACTTCGGTGCTCTATATCCTGCCGAAGCAGTTTCCCGTGATGACTCAAACGCCATTGCAACGTCACGCTCAGAAAATCACCCAGCGCCTCAAGGTTTTTGGCCAGTTCCGTCTCGCCAAGGCGTCCGACCGATCCGATGAATTAGTGCTGCCACAACCCAGTCCGAAAACCTGGCGTCCCTATCAGCCCGCCTTTTCTCGACCGCCCGCTCCGAACACTCAACCTGATGATGCACCTTACTGGCAGGTTGAAATCCAGGAATTCAAGGTATGACGATTGAAACTTACGGCCCTGCTGCCTATTGCGGCCAAACATTGCCCTCACTACCGCCACCTATTCGCGATAAGCAAGGCCTGTTCGACACCGCCTTGAAATGGGGGCATTACGCCAATCTGGACTCGATATTCGAAATCGAAGGTCAGCTTATGGGAGAGGCCCATCTGACTTATGAGCGGCAAGCAAAGGAGAAACGTAAACAACATATTTATTGCGATGCAGAGCGTTGGAACTTCGAAAATAGTGGCAAGCTATTGAGTTTTTTATTTGTATCGAGACTTTGTTGTATAACGTTGTTTTTTTTTCCATGGGTTGTGGAAGTTTCGGTAATTCATGACTCCATGATCATTCCGATATTTGGAGTTGCCCTGATGTTTGTGAACTTGATTGTCTATAGTTCATCAAGGCCCTGGCTGGCCTATATACTTTGGGGGGCGCTAACAATAATCACCGCTGGAAGTATTGCCTGGGATCAAGGTGCACTCTGGGGTTTCTGGAGTGAACAAACCGCATTCTGGTTTGGAGCGGTTCTGCTGTTCATGGCAGCTATCGGTGTCGACCTGCTGATCGGCCTGTACTCTTTGATCTACACCCACGACGGCAGCGGCTTCAACCGGCGTGACGGCATGCTGCGCATCGGCAGGCGCTTCCGCTCTCCCTTCGTTGCGCCCTTCTACGAGTTCGATCCGGTCATGCAACTGCAGGTCACGCCCCATGGTGGGCATGACTACGTGCTCTGGCTGCATCACCGCTACACCGATACCAAGGTCTGCCTGGGCATGAAGATGCACAGCTTGGGTCTCGATAAAGCCAACCTCTACGCCTTCTGGGATACCCTGCAGCGCTATATGGACGTCGAGCAGCCGCTGCCCGACCTGCCCGTACTGGAACAGAGCCGCCACCTCGACCCGGTTACTGCTGCCCATGATGCCGCCATCGGCCGCCCCGAGCGCTACTGGCGCGACCGTACACTCGAAGGCTGGAAGCGCAACTCCGCTTCCAGGACGTTGCGGGAGAAGCTGGCCAGCCACCCTTGGCAGCAACACCCCTGCACCCTGCGCGCCAGAATCGACGCAAGCCTTAGCATTGAGGACTACTACCGTAGCCAGCAGGTCAGGGGCATCCATGCCGCCTGCAAGGGCGGCGACGATGCTGTGGCTCTCCAAGGTTAGTGCAGCGCCTAGATGGCATGGGCTCATCACAGCAGTTGTAGGGGCCTCACGGCAACTCCAACCCACCCCCAGCCTTATGCAGCCCGCGCAGGTGCTCCCCGATCTGCGTCAGGTTGGCTTCGATCGCTTCCAGTTCCTCCCGCCGCTCGTCTCCCAGCAGCACCCGGACTTCCTGATCCAGCTCCTCGCTGAGCTGGTTCAGGCGCAGCTGGCGCTGTTCGCTCTCGCGCTCCAGACGGCGCCACTCGCTGGCCTGTGGCAGGCCGTAGCCGTCGCCGTCGAGCAGTTCGGCCGGGCGGCTGAGGTAGCCGCTGCTGGCGAGGATTTCCTGCAGTGCGCCGTCGGCCTTGTCGAGCCGAGCGTCGTGGCCGCGGCCGCCGAGGTAGCGGTTCTTCAGTTCGTCCTGGGCCAGCAGCAACTGCTTGCGCAAGGCGGCCTGCTCGACCAGTAGCAGCGCGGCGGCGGCGCGCAGGTCGGCGCGCTCGATCCACGGCCGGCGCTTGGCGGCGTCGAGCTCCAGCCACTGTTCGACGCTGTCCTGCGGCAGGCCGAGGCGTTCCTTGAGTACGACGAACATCGCCTGATAGCGGTCGCGGTAGGAGTCGAAGCGATAGCCCAGGCGCAGCGCTTCGCGAGGGTCGTCGAGCATGCTGGCGTCGGCGAGGCCGCGGTGGATCAGGACCTCCAACAGGCCGTTGGGCATGATGCTGTCCAGTGCACGCAGCTCGTCGCGCGCCGTGCCGCCGCGCAGCAACTTGAGGGTTTCCACCGCGCAATTGTTGGAGAGGAAGTAGTAGTCGCCGTCGTAGCTCCAGTGCAGTTCGGCGCTGCGTTCGACCAGCTGGCGAATCTCCTCGCGGCGCAGCTTCAGCGGCACCGAGGCGAGGCCGCGCAGCTCGACCTTGGTGTATTCGTCGATCACCTGGCCCAGCGGCAGGATAAACAGCCGCGAGGGGTAGGCGCCGGTCAGGCCATCCCAGCTGGACAGCTGCACATCATCGACGAAGGCGCGGAAGGACAGCACCAGATGATGCTCCAGGTCGAGCCGGCAATCCGGCCCGGGCGTGCGGCCAGGAGCGCAGATCACCAGGCGCAGCATGCTGTGGCCCCAGCGGCTGACCCACGCATCGTTGGCTTCGGCGAACAGGTAGTCGACCTCATAGACGCGCGCCGGATCGAGCGTCAGCAGCGGCGTGCGGCCGAAGTCACGGCCGGCATTGAGGAAGGGATAGCCCGCTGCGCACGCGGCGGCGCTGGTCGGTGTCCAGCCGAAGTGCTCGCTGAAGTAACGCTGCAGTGAAGGACGGCGGCAGGCGTAGCTGGGGTCGAGCAGAAAGTATTCGAGATTGACCGCGACGAACTCGCGCGGGTTGCTCAGCTCGTAGCGATCCGGGCTGCGTGCGACCTGGGCGTTGGTCAGTTCGCGCGCGCCGCGGCGGCCGACTCGCTGCGGCCAGCCGGCGAGGTCGAGCAGGCGCGGGTCGTCACTGAGGGTGAAGCGGCGCTGCTCCTGACCACGACATGCGTCCGGCAGGCCGACCACGCCGAGGCTGCCGGCGCGCTGGCGGCATCGCGCCTGCAGAAAGAACTGCCCGGGCGACCACAGGCGGGCGCGGTCATAGAGGTGGGCGACTTCGTGGATGACGGTGGCGAGCAGTTCGCGGCGAACGGTGCCGTGCGTGCGCCCGGTGCGCTGGCTGGCGGCGGAGCCGTCGACGAGGGATGGCAGGAGCTTCCGATTGAGCTCTAGGCGATCGCCACCGGCGCGGCCGTAGGCCTGTGCTGGCAGGCCGTCGTGCCACACCACCCGCACGTCGCGATCCAGCCGCTGCAGCAGGCGCGGCGGCAGCGCGGCCAGCGCCTCGTCCAGCAGCGCCTGGCTGGCCTGGCGCTCGTCGGGCTGCAGGTCGGCGGTAGCCAGCGTCAGACGCAGGTCGGCCTGGGCGGTGGCGGCCAGACCCAGGCAGCTCGCCAGCAGCCAGGCGCGAATCACAGGGCGAGGATGGCTTCGGCCAGGGCCAGATCGCTGGCGTCGCGGGCCGCCGGGAATTCGCTGCGCAGCGAGCCGAGCGCGGCTTCCAGGCGCGCGCCGCGGATTTCGCCTTCGCTGGCGACGAAACTGGCGGCCTCGTCGCGGGCTTCGACCACGACCTTCATGTCGCGGATCGAGGTGGTGGTGTCGGAGGTGAAATCGAGGCTGCGGTCCAGTGCGCGCACCACGATGTTGCTGGTCGCCACCAGCGTCTGGGCCTGGGCAGCGCCGGCGCACAGCGCCAGGGCGAGGGGGAGGGCAATCGACAGTCTGTGCATGGTGCGAATCTCACGGCTGAGGCGGGCGATGCGCGATGAAGGCATCGGGCGCCGGATCATTGAACGAGGATGGTCTCGGCCAGCTGCAGGTCGCTGGCGGTCAGGCCGGGGTGCTGCTCGCGCAGCCAGCGCAGCGCTGCCTGCAGGCGCGCGCTGCGGATCTGGCCGGCACTGCCGACGAAGCTGGCAGCATCGTCGCGGGCAGCGGCGATCAGCTTGTTGTCGAATGGTGCGCTGGTCAGCTGGCTGGCGACGAAGGTGGTCTTCGCGACGCTGGCGATGGTGGTGTCCAGTGCCAGCGCGGGGCCGGCGGCGCAGCAGGCGATGGCGAATACGAGGTGCAACGAACGCATGGGAAACCTGGCAGCAAAAAAACGGCGCCAAGGCTAGCGAAACGCCGGCCTCAGGGCCAGCGTCCGCCGCGTTCGCCTCACAGCGCGAGAATCGCCTCGGCCAATTGCAGGTCGCTGGCGCCCAGTTGCGGTTGCTCTGCGCGGATGTGCAGCAGCGCGGCTTCCAGATGCGCACCGCGCAGCTCACCCTGGCTGGCGACGAAGCGCGCCGCATCGTCGCGGGCGTCGAGCACGAGTTTGTCGTCGCGCAGCGAGGAAGTCAGGTCGGAGGTCGCATCGACGGTGTTGATCAGACCGCCGACCACCATGTCGGTGGTGCCGGTGAAGCTGGCGGCCGAGGCGTTGCCGGCCAGCAGCAGGCCGGCGGCGCAGAAGGGGAGCAGGTAGCGGTGCATGACGAAGTCTCCAGATGTTCGCACTAGACCGTACCGCTTGCGGCATGTTCCGCCCCGCGGCCGGCTGGGCGCAGCATAGGCGCCCGGTTGCGGCCTGCAAAGCGGATCGTGCGATCCGCGGCCGGCGGTCAGCGCCAGAACGGCCGGCGCAACTCCTCCTGGCGTTCGCTGGGGCTGATGCCGGCATCCGCCAGCAGTCGGGCATCGAGCTGTGCCAGCTGACGGCGGCTACGCGCGCGTTGCTGCCACAGCCGCAACGTGTGCGGCAGGCGCGCAAGCCAGGCAATGGAGGGGGGGATGACGAGGGTGCGAGGCGCGACGCGGTCCATGAGGCCTCTCCTTCCCGGCTGACGGGGGCTGATGTCTGGGGAGACAGAATCGCGCGCGCCGCGTCGGCGCGGCAGCCACAGGGAAAGACAATTGTGCCGGTGCAGTCGAGGCACACCGCAAACTGTACCGCTGCCCGGCGGTACAACTGTTCGCCGGATGCTAGTCGCGCCGGGGCCGGGCCAGCGCGCCCGGGGTGGCGCCGAAGTGCAGGCGGAAGGCGGCGATGAAGGCCGAGGTGGAATCGTAGCCGCAGGCGAGCGCGACCTCGGTGACCGCCTCGCCCTGCTCCAGCAGCGGTAGTGCGCTGAGCAGGCGCAGGCGCTGGCGCCAGGCGCGGAAACTGAGGCCGGTATCGCGCTGGAACTGGCGCGTCAGGGTCTTCTCCGACACTTGCAGGCGCTCGCTCCACTGCGCCAGGCCGAGCGGCAGGTCGGGCTGCGCGTAGAGCGCCTCGCAGATCTGCCGCAGCCGCGCATCGCCGGGCCACGGCAGCGAATAGCCGATCTCCGGCGCGGCGCGCAGCTGGTCCAGCAGCACCGCGGCCAAGCGCCCGTCGGCGCCCTGTTCGTCGTACTCCACCGGCAGTTCGCCGAACGCGCGGATCAGCTCGCGCAGCAGCGGGCCGACCGCCAGCACCTGGCAATGCGCTGGCGTCCAGGGCACGGCGCGGTAATCGATGTACAGGCTGCGCATCTCGGTACGCGGCGAACTGACCACTTCGTGCAGCAGCCCCGGCGGCACCAGGATGGCGCGCTGTGGCGGGGCGAGAAAGCGGCGCTGCTCGGTGTGTACGCGCAGCACGCCGCTGGTGGCGTAGGACAGCTGGGCCCACGGATGGCTGTGGCGCGGCGTGGTGGTGCGCTCGGGCAGCGATTCGCTACGGGCGAACAGCGGGCGCGGCAGGGCCGTCATCGTCGGGATGCTGCGTTGCGGCAGAGCGGTCTGTCCCTTTGTCGACATTAGCTGGCTCGATGGCGTTAGTCGGATATTCGAGGCGACAGTAGACTCGCGTTCAATCCGTCACAAGTCACGTCATCAGGAGCGCACATGGCCAGACCTCGCCTGTTACCGGACAACTTCACCCTCGCCCTGCTCGGCGCGGTGGCCCTCGCCACGTTGCTGCCGGCGCGCGGACAGGGCGTGGCGGTGTTCGAGTGGATCACCAACCTGGCCATCGGTCTGCTGTTCTTCATGCACGGCGCCAAGCTGTCCGGACCGGCGATCCTCGCGGGGCTGGGCCACTGGCGCCTGCACCTGCTGGTGTTCGGCTGCACCTTCGTGCTGTTCCCGCTGCTCGGCTTGGCGCTGCGCCCGCTGCTGACGCCGCTGATCGGCCCAGAGCTGTATCTGGGCATGCTGTACCTGTGTGCGCTGCCGGCCACGGTGCAGTCGGCCATCGCCTTCACCTCGCTGGCGCGTGGCAACATCGCGGCGGCGGTGTGTAGCGCGGCGGCTTCGAGCCTGATCGGCATCTTCCTCACCCCGCTGCTGGTGCTGCTGCTGATGGGCGCCCAGGGCGATGGCGGCTCGACGCTGGATGCCATCGGCAAGATCGTCGTGCAGCTGCTGCTGCCGTTCATCGCCGGACAGTTCGCGCGGCGCTGGATCGGCGACTGGGTGGCGCGCAACAAGGGCTGGCTGAAGAACGTCGACCAGAGTTCGATCCTGCTGGTGGTCTACACCGCGTTCAGCCATGCGGTGGTCGAGGGCATCTGGCATGAGGTGCCGCTGCCGCAGCTGCTGGGTCTGGTGCTGGCGTGCTGTCTGCTGCTGGCGCTGGCGCTGGGGATCACCTGGCTGATCGCGCGCGGTCTGGGTTTCGATCTGGAGGACCGCATCACCATCCTCTTCGCCGGCTCGAAGAAGAGCCTGGCCACCGGCATCCCGATGGCGCAGGTGCTGTTCGCCGGCGGTGCGCTGGGCACGCTGATCCTGCCACTGATGCTGTTCCACCAGATCCAGCTGATGGTTTGCGCGGTACTCGCGCAGCGCTATGCGGCGCGGCCGGAGTCGGCGCCGGTGGCGAAAGCTGTTTGATTCACCAGCAATGTCTCGGGAATTAATGACCGCAACGCAAAAATTATTTGCCCATTACGGTCTGGGTACGGTGCGCGGGCGTGAGTAAGCTGCGCGCCAACCCGTTTCCGAGGCCTCTCCATGAAGAAGATTCTGCTACTCAACGGCGGCAAGGCATTCGCCCATTCGGCCGGCCGCTATAACGCCACGCTGCACCAAGCCGCAATCGATATCCTGACGGCGGCCGGCTTCGAGGTGCGTACCACCGAGATCGACGCCGGCTACGACGTGCAACAGGAGGTCGAGAAGATCCTCTGGGCCGACGCACTGATCTATCAGATGCCCGGCTGGTGGATGGGCGCGCCCTGGACGGTGAAGAAATACCTGGACGAAGTGTTCACCGCCGGCCACGGCAGCCTCTACGCCAACGACGGCCGCACCCGCTCCGATGCGTCGCAGAAGTACGGCAGCGGCGGCCTGCTGCAGGGCAAGCGCTACATGATTTCCGCGACATGGAACGCACCGCAGCAGGCTTTCGACGACCCCAGCGATTTCTTCGCCGGCAAGGGCGTGGATGCCGTCTACCTGCCGTTTCACAAGGCCAACGAGTTTCTCGGCCTGCAGGGTCTGCCGACCTTCCTCTGCGTCGATGTGATGAAGCAGCCACAGATCGAGGCGGACGTCGAACGCTACCGCCGGCATCTGGGCGAGGTGTTCGGCTTCAGCGTCTGAGCTTCGCCGAGGCAAAGAAAAACCCCTCGCGGCTGGGCCGGGAGGGGTTTTTCGTTTCAGCGCGAGGCGATCATTCCACGGCCTTGACCATGTCCTCGACGACCTTCTTGGCATCGCCGAAGACCATCATGGTCTTGTCCATGTAGAACAGCTCGTTGTCGAGGCCCGCATAGCCGCTGGCCATGGAGCGCTTGTTGACGATCACCGTCTTGGCCTTGTAGGCCTCGAGGATCGGCATGCCGGCGATCGGCGACTTCGGATCGGTCTTCGCTGCCGGGTTGACCACGTCGTTGGCACCGAGCACCAGCACCACGTCTGCTTGGCCGAACTCGGAGTTGATGTCCTCCATCTCGAAGACCTGCTCGTAGGGCACCTCGGCCTCGGCCAGCAGCACGTTCATGTGCCCGGGCATGCGCCCGGCGACCGGGTGGATCGCGTACTTCACGGTCACGCCACGGTGGGTCAGCTTCTCGGCCAGTTCCATCAGCGCGTGCTGCGCGCGGGCCACCGCCAGGCCGTAGCCGGGCACGATGATCACAGTGTCGGCGTTGGTCAGCAGGAAGGCCGCGTCGTCGCTGGAACCGGACTTCACCGGACGCTGCTCCTGGCTGCCGGCAGCCGGACCGGCGTCGGCATCGGCACCGAAGCCGCCGAGGATCACGTTGAAGAACGAGCGGTTCATCGCCTTGCACATGATGTACGAGAGGATCGCGCCGCTCGAACCGACCAGCGAACCGGCGATGATCAGCATCGAGTTGTTCAGCGAGAAGCCGATACCGGCAGCCGCCCAGCCCGAGTAGCTGTTGAGCATCGACACCACCACCGGCATGTCCGCACCGCCGATGGGGATGATGATCAGCACGCCGATGACGAAGGCCAGTGCCACCAGGATGGCGAAGGCGGTCAGGTTGCCGGTGAAGGTGAAGATCAGGCCGAGGCCGATGATCGCCAGGCCGACGGCCAGGTTGACCATGTGCTGGCCCTTGAACACCACCGGGGCGCCCTGGAACAGACGGAACTTGTACTTGCCCGACAGCTTGCCGAAGGCGATCACCGAACCGGAGAAGGTGATGGCACCGATGGCTGCGCCGAGGAACAGCTCCAGGCGGTTACCGGCCGGAATCGCGTCGCCCAGCTGCGCGACGATGCCCAGCGACTGCGGCTCGACCACCGCGGCAATGGCGATGAATACCGCGGCCAGGCCGATCATGCTGTGCATGAAGGCGACCAGCTCGGGCATCTTGGTCATCTCGACGCGCTTGGCCATGATCGAACCGGCGGTACCGCCGATCAGCAGGCCGACGATCACGTAGCCGATGCCGGCGGTGGCCAGCTCGCTGCCGAGCTTGAAGATCAGGCTGACCGTGGTGAGCACGGCCAGACCCATGCCGATCATGCCGAACAGGTTGCCGCGGCGTGAGGTGGTCGGGTGGGACAGGCCCTTCAGTGCCTGGATGAAGCACACCGAGGCGATGAGGTAGAGAACGGTGATGAGGTTCATGCTCATGGCTTACTTGCCCTCTGCCTTGGCCGCGCTGCGGTCCTTCTTCTTGAACATTTCCAGCATGCGTCGGGTGACCAGGAAGCCACCGAAGACGTTGACCGCGGCCAGGGCCACGGCCAGGGTGCCCATCGCCTTGCCCAGCGGGGTGACGGTGAGCGCGGCGGCCAGCATGGCGCCGACGATGACGATCGCCGAGATCGCATTGGTGACCGCCATCAGCGGGGTGTGCAGGGCCGGGGTGACGTTCCAGACCACGTGGTAGCCGACGTAGATCGCCAGCACGAAGATGATCAGGTTGTAGATGCCGTCGGAAATCAGATCCATGTTCGCGTCTCCCTTAACCGTTGGTCCGCACGACCTGGCCGTCGCGGCACATCAGGCACGCGGCGACGATGTCGTCTTCGAGGTTGAGCTGGAACTGGCCGTCCTTGTCGATGACCAGCTTGAGGAAATCCAGCAGGTTGCGCGCGTACAGCGCCGAGGCGTCTGCCGGCACCAGCGTCGCCAGGTTGGCGTGGCCGACGATGGTCACACCGTGGCGCACCACCACCTGATCGATCTCGGTCAGCGGGCAGTTGCCGCCATGGCCGGCTGCCAGGTCGACGATCACCGAGCCGGGCTTCATCTGCTCGACGGTGGCTTCCTGCAGCAGCGTCGGCGCCTTGCGGCCCGGAATCAGCGCGGTGGTGATGACGATGTCCGACTGCAGCGCACGCTCGTGCACCGCCTGCGCCTGACGCGCCATCCACGAGGCCGGCATCGGCCGCGCATAGCCGCCGACGCCTTCGGCGCATTCGCGCTCCTCGTCGGTCTCCAGCGGCACGTCGACGAACTTGGCGCCGAGCGATTCGATCTGCTCCTTCACCGCCGGACGCACGTCCGAGGCTTCGACCACCGCGCCCAGGCGCTTGGCCGTAGCGATGGCCTGCAGGCCGGCGACACCGGCCCCGAGGATCAGCACGCGTGCGGCCTTCACCGTACCGGCGGCGGTCATCAGCATCGGCATGAAGCGCGGGTAGTGATGCGCGCCGAGCAGAACCGCCTTGTAGCCGGCGATGTTGGCTTGCGACGACAGCACGTCCAGGCTCTGCGCGCGCGAGGTGCGCGGCGCGGCTTCCAGCGCGAACGCGGTGATGCCGCGCGCGGCCATGCGCGCGA
>JAANMV010000250.1_pt1 | contig 66919 bp, 51 predicted proteins | sample 7279661 | NCBI WGS metagenome assembly JAANMV01 (sample SAMN14094540, study PRJNA606508) | bioreactor metagenome | isolation source: A lab-scale SPAN reactor treating ammonium-rich wastewater day 121 | place: Ireland: Galway | collected 2017-05-16 | reverse complement strand
AGGGCTGCGCCGCCGGCCAGGTGCTGCATGAAATGCCGGCGCGACATGCCGCGGGGAGTGGGATACAACATGGATACTGCTCCTGAAGTGTGGATAAGAATGCGATTCGAGTGGACGAGATTGGGAAGGGTTGGGGCAGCCAAGGCGGCCTGGCTTTTCGGCACAGGCCGCCCGAGCATTACCGATTCGAAAAATTCACAACGCCCGGTTAGTGCTGGAGGATGAACTCGTTGGAGTTCAGCACTACCCAGAAGACGTCTTGCAGGGCGGCCACGGCATTTCCGCCGCGGGCCCTCCACGCGTTTTGAGCCACGTTGAGCTCGCTGCTGGTGGGCTTGCGACCCAGGGCAGCCATGTAAAGGTGATTGATCTTCTCGGCGTTGCTGGAGTTGCTCGCCGACAGCCGCTGGATCAGGCTTCCCTGTTCGGCGCTGGTGGCTTTCTTGATCAGGTCGCCGTTCCACATCATCAAGGTCTGCGGAATGGTGCCATTGAACGTGGTTGTTTCATTGTTTTCGTCCGTGCCAAACGCCACGGAAAACTGCTGCAGCCATTCCGACTTTTGCTTTTCCTGGTCCTCGTAACTGCCGCGCGTCTTGTGGGCTTCGGTGGCCACGATCAGCGATTCGTACAGTTGCTCGGCCGACATCTGACGCATGTAAAAATGGCTGAACAGCGGACGTTCGCCCACGTTGGGGTCGTCCTTGGTGTTGCCGCTGTTGAACTTGCTGCTCAATCCGTAGGCTTCCGACAGGGTGATCCACTTGATCAACTGCTTGAGGTCGTAGCCGTAGGTGGCAAAATCCTTGCTCAGCAGATCGAGCAACTCGGGGTGCGTGGGGCTGTTGTGGGGCCCCATATCGTCGACCGGCTTGGTGAAGCCAAAACCAAAGAAGTGGGACCACATGCGATTCACCTGGGCTTGAGCCAGGCTCGGCGACTGGCGGACCAACTTGGCCAACTCCACGCGGCGGTTCACTTCCGAAACATAACCGCTGGGATTGATCTTGGTGCCGTCGACAAAGGTCGGATACGCAACCTTCATCAGACCATTGCGCAACTCGTAGTAAATTTCGGCCTCTTGGGGGTCGCTGCCTTCGCCGCGAAAATCTTCATCGGTCAGGCGAACCGTGGCGATCTCGCGGCCCTGCATCGTGCGATTGGCCTTCACCTGACGCAAAAATGCGTTGAATCCCCAAAAGGAATCCTGCTTCCAATCGTTGAACGGGTGGTTGTGGCACTGCGTGCACTGCACCTGAATGCCCAGGAAAATCTGGGAAATTTTGGCAGTGGCAGGGGCCGCCTGTTCCTGCAAGTTGTCGAGCAGAAAATTCACGGCGCCGTTGTAGTCGGGCTCGCCTGGCGTATTGGCGCCCTGGGAACAGATCAATTCATAAACGAATTCATCGTAAGGCTTGTTGGTAAGGAAGGTTCGACGCAGGTACTGCTGCATCCCTTCGCGGCTCACCATGGAACGGCGATCGGTCCCGCCGGTCCGGCCAATCAGTTCGTTCGTCCAAATCGTTGTCCAGTTGCGAGCGTACTCTTCGAGATACTCATCGGAATACAGCAACTTCTGTACTAGCTTCCGCTTCTTGTCGGGAGAACGGTCGGCCAGAAACGCCTTGGTCTCGTCCACCGAAGCGATGCGCCCCAGCACGTCGAGAAAGACGCGGCGAACCCATTCCTCTTCGGTCGCCTGGCTCGACGGCGTCACCTGATTGTCGGCCCAGCCTTGACGAATCAACCGATCGATGTACTCCGGCTTGTCGCGACTGGCTCCCGAATCGCTCTGCGCGAAGCCATTCGCCGCGCATAAGATCGCCGCGCAGGCACTCCCAGCCAACACGGCCAGCGACCTTGCGGTACGAATAGACCAAAGGTGCAACATGACTCTGCTCTCCAAAAACCTGACCTGATGGGACTCTGCTCCCGTTATGATGCGCCCAGAACGGACACACTCTTTCGAGCGTTCATACTAAGAAAAATGGGGCCGATGTCAACAAAATACGGGGGGCGAGCAGCCAAATATCAGCAAATCCGCATCCATCGCTACAGCCGGAATCCGCATATCGCGACGCCCATCCCAGCGCGATGGTCGCCAAGATTCGCATTCATTTGCTACGTCAAAGCGTCTCACCTGAGGCGATGAGACCAAAAGAAGTGCATCAAAACGCAACACATGTTCGATTTTGATACAAGCATTTTGCAACAGTTGAGTTGGGAGCCTTCTTCTCTGGGGAAGGCCCCCAACTCGATTGAACGCGTAGGCGGCTCTTAATTGAGCCCTGGTTACCGGCTCTTCTCTGCTACCGAAAGTGCCTCTTTCTCCGGTCCAGCCCCATCTTTACGCCGCTTTCCACGTTTGACCACGCCTGTTGCATCGCGTGGGCCTGTGCCTCTCCGTTATGCCGGCCCCGACAAGATTGGCCCCCTCCTCTAGCCCTCGTTCCAAGTTGCCGGAGGAGGCAGCCTTGAGATGTTGTGTGCTATAAGCAAGCAGCGTGCCAAAACAAACCGTGGGCCGTGCCGTGGCACCCATCCAATCAAATCGGCGCGGCCGACAACGAAGTTCGTTCCCCCATCGAGCGCCGCAGCGGTCACCGTTCCCATTCCAGAATTTTTTGCACGGCGGGGAACCGGTAACGTGCCCCGCCTGTCAGCACGCTCAGATTGGGGAGAATTTGAGCTTCGCCAGAACTGTGCGTGTGCCCGCAAAGCACGGTCAAATGGCGCTCTGGCGATTGTTGCATGATGGTCTTCAACGCTTCGCCCAAGGCGATACAGCAAAAATGCGGTGCCCATTCGTCGTCGGAGAGTTCGCCCTGGTGCCAGCAGGCTTCGCGAAACGGGGGAACGTGGGTCAGAAAAATCGCCCGGCCATGTTCGGCCAGTGCCCGAGGCAATACCTTCCAGGCATGTTCCGCGGCTTGGTCCCCCAGGGCATTGAGGCGTTGCAATCGCTGGTCCCAGGGAAGGCGGGAGATCTCTTCAATCAAGAAATAGTCGTTGAGCATCACGGTGCTGCTGAAAAAGTCGCCCGCCCGCCCGTCGCCCCAACCGTCATGCCCCGCCAAAGCAATGCCCGACGACAGCGAAACGAAATCGGAGGCGGTCAAATAGGTAAGCCGAGCGTCGGTCTGGGCAAGTTCGGCCACCTCGGCACGCACGCCACGGATCGAGCTTCGGTAAAAGTCGTGGTTGCCCAGGACAAAATAAATGGGCCGATCCAGCACCGAAGCCATTTGGCGCAAGTGGTGCGAGATATCCGAGCCTTCCGCAATATCGCCGCCGATCAACACGGCGTCGGGCTCGGCGGCGGCCACCGACGCCCAAAACGCGAGCACCTCGTCCGGCTCGACAAAATTGAGATGCACATCGGTGAGCCAGGCGAGTTTCAGCATGAGAATTCGCAAAGAACGCGAGGAACCAAATCTGCCGACCGTAAGCTCGAAATAGTCCCAACGCGAGAGGGTAGGAGACGTTCCCCTGGCGGCCGGGCGGTTTCAGTGGTCGATGTGGACAGGCAATCCATCGTGCCGATTCCCCAACCGGCGATGGGTTTCCACGTCGATCCCAAATTTGATCGGTCGGACCGAACCGTCGAGAAACCCGAACAGGCAGCCCTGTGGGTGGGCGCTGCCAAACAGGTTTCGATCAGAAAAACCGGGAGTGTCGCGGCGTGGCGAACCCGAGGCGGGCCAACACACGCGGCTGGTGTCGTCGTTGGCGCCATGGAAGATGCTTTCTTTGTCGCCAATGCCGGCGCCGTCGGTGTAATGGTTGGGGTCGAGGTTTTTCTCGCCCACCGCGTAGGTATAGCCGTCGCCATCGGTCACTTGGGCATGCGTGATGTTGCTGCGCTGGAAAATGATGCCCGACGCTTCGCGAACTTCGCCCTGCGCTGCCCACCACGCGGGATCGGAACCGTTGGCGAACGAAAGCGGCTGAAAGAATGGTCGCGTGAGCCCCGCCGCGTTGGGGTCGTCGTGGTCGCCGGCGCAGGCAGCGTAATCGCTCTTGTTCACGTCACCTTCAATGTGTGGAATTAGATCGTCATTGGTGCACGGATAGGCGGCCGCGGTGCGGCGACTAGGGCAGTAAAAAATCGCCAGCGGCGTTCGCACCAGCGTGTCGGTATCGGCCTGGCTGCCCGCCAGCGTGTTTCCCTCCATGAACGGAAGCACGGGATAGATCCACGAACCCGGCTGCATGTCCGCTTTCAGGCCATCGTGCGGCGGCCACTTCCACCCCCAGCCGGCCGAGGGATAGTAGCCGTTTTGCTGCTCGAAAAGCTGAATCGACAGCACAATTTGTCGCAGGTTGCTCCGGCAGCGGGTTGCGCGGGCCGATTCCCGCGCCGCCTGCAAAGCAGGCAGCAATAGCGCAATGAGAATCGCAATCACGGCAATGACCACGAGCAATTCAATCAAGGTATAGCCGGGCGCGGAATGCCCCGCATGGCGTCGGAACTCTCCTGCCGATTGCGAGGTGGACTTGCCGCTGGAGAAAACTTCAAGCGCAAACATGACCCGTGGCTCCTTCGCGCAAGGCGGTGGATGCGAACCAACGTCGGGTGTTTCACTCAAGGACCTCATTCTAGGGACCGCCGGGCCCGAATGCCAAACCCTGTGGCGACGGAACGCCAACGAGCGGGGGCAGTTGGCAAGCCGGCGGCACTTTTTGTGGCAGAGCGCGCCGTGAAAGTTGAAACCGCAAGGCGCGCACCTGGGTTGAGCACTGCAAGGGTCATAATCCCGATGTGCGTTTCGCGACAACCTCGCGGCGGTGCGGTGGAGCTTCCGTCAGCAGCGCCCCTCGGGCGGAAGAGATCTGCATGGCACGCGGGCAGCGGCGCCGACTTAGAAGCTCTCCGCGAACACGGGCCCCCTCACCCCCTCTCCCGCGAGGGTAGAGCGGAGTATTTGGATAGCTCCTACTTCAACTCGCGAATGCGAATGTTGCGAAACCAGAGTGGCAGGCCGTGATCTTGCAGGCCGATGGCGCCGGTGAGCGGATTGCCCTTGGATTCGGTTTGGTCGAGCTGAATATCAATCACCTTCTCGCCGTTGAGTTTCACCTGCAGATGTTGCCCCTTGGCCGTGATGACCATGCGGCTCCATTCGCCAGCCGGCTTCGAAGCGTTCTTGGAGGGGGCCGCGGTGCGAATCACGCCGCCGTTGTCGTGGTGGGTGAGTTGATCGTCTGGCTTGCCCAGGCTGTCGAGAATTTGCACTTCCAAGCCCGTGTCGACGGGATTCTTCACATCACCCACGCGGAAGAAGACGCCGCTGTTTCCGCCCTGGGGAAGTTTGAACTCCAGGTCGAGTTCAAAATCGCCGAACTGCTTTTCGTGCCAGAGGTAGGCCGAGTAACGCTGCCAGCCCTGTTCGCCGGGCCGGGGCACAATGGCCAACACACCGTCTTTGGGGAACCAATTGCCGGTGGTCTTCCAACCTTGGAGGTCTTTTCCGTTGAACAGTTCGATCCAACCCTCGGTGTTCGCCTTCGACTTGCCATCCTCGGCCGTCAGCGAGCCGGCCAGCAGCGCGATCGCCACCACGACCAGAACCGACAAAGCGAAGAAACAGGCGATCTTTTGCAGCGATTTCGACATATTGCACCTTGGTTTGACGAATGGAGTTGCTTTCTGCTCCGTACTCAAGTTGCCCCGGCTGCCATTTCCGGCGAACGCGAGTTCGTAAACAAGCTCAGACGGGGCTGCTCAATGCTGGGCGATCACGTAGGCCCAATTCGCGGCAATCGCGACAACGAGCACTCCCCACGCCCAAACCTTTTGCGAGGGCTGCAGGTCCAGCACCAGCCGTTTACCGCAGCCAAACCGCAACAGCGACCAGGCTGCCAGGCACGCCTGCGCCGTAAACAACAACGGATTGCGAACCATGGCCATCTGCCAGTCGCCGCGCAGCCAGTCCAGCACGGAACGGATTCCGCCGCAGGTAGGGCACGGAATGCCGGTCATGCGGCGAAACCAGCAAAGGGGCGCTCCATGATAACCGCTCTGTTCGCAGTAAACCACGAGCAGCATCAGCGCAATCCAAAGGACCGCAACCCCTACAGGCCACGTCCACGCGGTCGGCCAACGAGCAACGGGTTCCCATCGAATACGCAAGCCGCCGGCCCTCCCGGTGGGGAAAACATACACCGCCGAAATCAAAAGGACATCCTTCGAGACCGCCGTCGCTGTTAAAGTCGGGCGGCAACCCGGGGTGGCCCTAACGAATTATCCCGGCGGTGATCAGCACGAGCCAGATCGCCACGCCCACCATAGCCAGGATGGTGCTGATCATGCCGCAGATCATGCCGGCCTGGGTGGTCCCTTCGCCAGTGCGGTCCATGCGTCCGGCGCGCATCAGTTTCAAGTCGTTGCTGCCCATCGCCCAGGCGATGATGCCAAAGATCACGCAGATCACCAGGCCAAGGATGCCAAACGTCAGCACGGTGCCGCCGCGGTGCGGCATCAATTGCCCTCCGTATCCGGCGCCGTAACCTGCCGCCGTTTGGCTCGAAGCATACGGATTGCCGACATTGCCAGCTTGTGGAACTCCGTACGGTCCAGGTTGCGGAGTGCCATAGCCTGGCGGGGTCGCACCGGGAATGGTGAAGACCGCGTTGCACGCAGGGCAACTGCCCTGCTTGTTGGCTTGATCATCGTCGAACTCGAGCGACGCGCGGCAGCCAGGGCAAGTAAGGGAAATCGTCATGCAGCAAGCTCCGGCCCGGGGAAAACAACGCCAAGCCGGTCATTAGGCGGCTAACCGATGAGAGGTCAATCTAGTTGCGCCCTCGATTGCCCGCAACCGATCCCCTGGGTAGTCTTTGGCGATTCCGAATGGTGTTGCGCAGCCGGAAACCGGCCTTAAGACCTATCCGAGAAACTCCACGGCCCGCTGTGCGGCCCGGGAATTAGAACCCGTTTTCGGATCGGCCCTTAATCTTCCCAGCCGCCGCCAAGCGGACGTGTGCGCACCGCTTCGCGATCGGGCCATGTCTTGGGGCTTCGATGGGGGGCAGGAATCGCCGCATGCGCTGCGTCGATGCGGTGGGGATGATCACCTTGAGAGATGTCGTGCGTTGTATGGTCCTCTTCGACGCGATGGCGTGTGAGCCAGGTGAGAATGGCCGGCAACGTGACCAGCGAAGTAAACAAACAGGTGGTCACGCCTAACGTGAGCACGCGGCCCAGGCTTTGCAAACCCTGGTGGCTGGCAATCATCAAACTGCCGATGCCCAGCATGCTGGTGAGCGAAGTGAGCAACACGCCCGAGGCCGTGGAGTTGCCAAGCTGGTAGCGGCCCGTTTGCCGACGGAAGTCGTGGACCACATGCACGCCGTCGTCGATGCCGATGCCCAAGATGAGGGGCAGCACGATCATATTGGCTGGATTGAGCGGCAGGTTCAGCCAGCCGAGCAGGCCAAAAGTCATGACCACTCCCAGGCTCAGCGGCAGCAGCGCCAGCAGCACGTCTCGGATGCTGCCGAAGTCGAGCAGCAACACCACCACGATCCCAATCAGCGAGTAAATCGCGGCATTCTGGTAGCTGCTCTTCATCTCCAGCGAGGCTTCGTAGGCTTGCAGCGGGTTGCCGGTCACCCGGGCGTCGACCGAACGCACGTCGTACACGAAGTCGGCCAGATTCTCCATGTCCCAAATGTTGCCGCGGCCATAAATCTTGAGCAAGAACCGATCGGTCTTGCCCACAAAGCGGGTGACCAGTCCGGTGGGCAGATCGTCGAACTTGGGGGGATCGGGATTGGAGATGCCTTGCAGCATGTACAGCCGGCTCAGCAAGTCGCCGGCCATTTGTTGCTGGAAGCTGGTCAAGCGTTCGTAGCAATCGGTTAAGGGCAGTCGACGGAGAACATCGCGCACCTGCTCGAGCGCGCGTTCGCAGCGTGAGCCCAGTTGCCCTGCCGCCACGACTTCCTGCAGCGCGGCCAGGTGTCGCCCCAGCGTTTCCGGCGAGTCGACGGCAATTCGCGGCGGGCGTTCCGGCAAGCGATTCAGCCGCTGATGAATCTGTTCGATCACGGGGCGTTTGCGTTCGTGGTCGGGCGGCAGCAGCGAAACAATTTCTTCCACCCGTTCCACGGAGTCCAAAGCGAGGAATTTTTGCTTGCGAGCCAGCAGTTCGTCACGGCTTTCGGCAATGGAGAGGGCGAACCACACGCTTTGGTCATTGTCGCGGAGCAGCTTGCGCTCGAGCTCCACGCTCTCCAGCCCCCGGGGTTGAAGATTGAGCAGATTGTGATCATACCAAAGCCGGTTCATCCCCAGCCCCAGCACCGCGGCCAGCAACACCGACCCCCCCAGCGCCCAGCGAAGCCGCCCGGGGCGAAACAGGGGGGCCATGGCGGCACTCACGTCCAGCGGGCCGGGGATGCGGTCGCCGCACGAGCGTCGATCGCACAGCGAGATCATGGCCGGCAACACCCACAGCATGGCGGCCGCGCACAGCAAAATTCCCCCGCCGGCGATCACTCCCAGCTCGACCACGCCCGTGAACGAGGTGAATCCGGCAGAGAAGAAAGCAATGGCCGTGGTGATGGCGCCGGCCAGAATGCCGGGACCGATGCTTGACGACGTTTCCAAGAGCGCTTTGCGCGGATCCCAGATCGTACGCCGCAGTTGCAGGTAGCGGGCGATGTAGTGGATGCCGAAATCAATGCCCAGCCCGATCAGCAACACGCCGAACGATACGCTGAGAATGTTGAGATGCCCCACGGCCACCGTGAGATAGCCAAACGACCAGGCGATGGCCAACAGCAGCGCCAACACCGTCATCAGCGGATGGCGAATCCCGCCGAGCCCTGCCAGAAACAAACAGGCCACACCGACCAGCGACAACAGGCTCGAGCGAATCATGCTGTCGCTGCTCGCCCGCATTTCGTCGTTTTCCATCACGGGCAGGCCGGTCAGTCCGATTTGCACTTGGGGATGGCGGGCGGAGACGGTGGCAATGAGCTTGCGGAGGGCCGCAATGGCGGCGCTGCCCCGTTCGAAGCCGTCGTTTTCCATATCGGCCAGCTTGAGCATGACAATGCCCCGGCGGCCCTCGTTGGTGAGCAGGTATTCCGACCCCAGTTCGCTCAGCGTGGCCACCGATTGCGGCATGACGGGCCAGGGGGAACGATAGCCGCCGCGGTCGGCCAGGGCGGCCAACAAGCTATCGGCCAGGCGGTTGATTTCCAGCAGGGTGAGCTGCGCGTCGTGGGCGCCCTGCTCGCCGGGTGGAATCGCCGACAGCCGTTCGTAAAACGACGACAGCATGTGGGCCACGTTGAGTTTCGACCAGTCCCCTTGGATGATCGGATCGATCTTGCTCAAGAAGCCGTCGGTGGCGCGCACTTCGGCCTCGCCCAGGTAATGCAAGCCCTTGGAGCGAATGTTGGAAAGATCGACCTCGTGCAACACGGCCTGAAACAAGTGATCGTCGCGGGCGAGCGCTTGCGACAGTTCTTCCAGCACCGGCACCACCGCGTCGCGACTGGGGCCCTCCACCACCAGCAGGGCATCGTCCTTGTCGCCAAACTCGTTGATGTAGTCGGCCCAAAGCTGGTTGTAATCGCTGGCCGGATTGACCAGGTCGGAACGGCTGGTATGAAAGCCCATTCGCGTGCCGGCATACGTCAGCGACAACGCCGCAATCGCAAAAGCGAATGCCAGCGTCGCGACTGGCTGGTCCAACACCATCCTTGTCGTCCACATTAAGGGACGTTTCAAAATAGATGATGCGCTGTCCGGCGTCCGTTCCTCAGACATGCGAGGCATCCCGCTTCCGTGCGTGGGCAAACTGCACGACATCCTCGTCGCGCGCAAAGCAAAGGCCGGCAGATTCTAGCCGGCCAAAAACTCCGGAACAATATGAGTCGCCGCGCTCGCCCAGCTCCATGTTGCCTGCAGCGCCAGCAGTGTCGATCGGCCGAGGGTTGCGCCGGCCGCCGACTCTCGCCGGGTTCCAACGCAAGCGCCGCGCGAGTTCGCGCGGCGCCCGGTTGGAGCGACAGAGAGGATTCAACTACCGCAGCCAGCCATGCAGAAAGGCCCTGGACACGGACTCGGCCACGCGTTCCTCAAAATCGGCCCCGGTGAGGCCGCGATCGCGGGCTTTGCCGTATGCCCGCAAGGCATCGAAATGGCGGCCATATTCCTCGTACAGGTCCGCCACGTCGCGATAGCCGTACAGCACGGCGGCGCCCATTTCATACGCCCGATCGAAGTGCTCCTCGGCCAGCTCGGCATTGCCGGTCGCGGTCCACATGCCTCCCAGCACGTTGTGGCAGTTGGGCACGAACCGCTCCGCTCCCAGTGCCAGCAATGCATCTTCCACCGTGGGGCGAAGCTCCGGCTCTACAGTCCATTCCTCGCCGACCAGCGGGTAAACGCGATCCAACTCCCGGTCCAACGCCAAGGTGAATTCTTCCAGCGCGGCCCGGCGATACATGCTGGCCGAGTTGGGAACCACCGCCGGCAACGGACTTCCCGCAGGCGCCGTAACCGCTGGAGCATTGTTTGCCGCCGGCGAATAAGCCGCGTAGCGGAATACCACCGGCCCGATGGCATCGTTCCATTCGTGGGCGTGTGCCGCCCGATTGAGATACAGCAATCCGAGGTAGTAATGCACCACCGGATGGTCCGCGTCTTCGTAGGCGGCCATGCTCCAGTGCGCTTCGGCCAGTTCATAGTCGTGACGGCGAAGCGCCAAGGAAGTCGCCGCCAGGTGCCGCCAGACTTCCATCTCGGGCAGCAGAGCAACGGTTTTCCAGCCGCTTTCGGCAGTCTCCCAATCACCAGCGCGGTGCGCTACCAAAACCTTCCAGAGGTCGAGTCCCGCATCGAGGATGCGAGGCTCCCCTTCCACGTTCCACAACCGTTCCATGTTCCGGGCAGCTTCCTCCATCTCACCGTTCCGATAAGCATGAACCGCAGCCTCCCACGTTTCGTTCATTTCAGACCGGGCGGGAGGAATCAACGTCCAATCCGGCCGTAGCGGTGAAACCGCATGTGTTACCAAGCCTGGCGAAGTCAGCGGCCTCGCGGCACCGACCGAGTTCGTCCAACCAAATACAAGCAGAGCCGAAACGAGTGCTACCAGTACCATCCACCACAACAGCAACAATCCTGGATGTCGAGTAACCATGGCCCACCCTTCCTTTCGTCAAGTGTGCCCTACCTTTTCTCCCCTTGGTTGTTTCCACAGAATTCCCCATGCAATCGAGATGCCCAAATGGCAAGAACCCGCCCAGGCAGGCAAATGGCGAAAAATTCCGCGAAAAACAGGAGGGAATCGCCCGAAAATCTTGTGCAAACGTCACGGGTAAAGCGGGGAGGTGCGCGACGGGGCGCGCCGAAACCGCACAGCAAATGCGCCCCGCCGCGCGCCGGGCCATGGCACATTGCGACCCCGCCCATCCCGGATCGTGCCTGCCACGATAGGTGAAGAATGGGCGTTGCCTGGGATGGGAATTTCTGCCGGTGCAAATAAACGGCCTGTAGACGACCGTTTTCAACCACTTGCGGCGCCTAACAACAGGTGTCATACGTCGCGCAATATGACTGCAGGGTCTTGCATCAAGGCCCGCAGGGTTGGCAGGTAGCTGGCCACCAGGCAAACCAGCGGCGCGCCCACCAGACTGGATATCAGCACGCCGTATGCCGGAGAAAAGTCGCTGGCGTCCACGCCAAAAAACTGGATGCCGATGGCCCGGGCCAGCGCGCTGCCGGCCAGATATCCCAAGCCCCCGCCGACCAGGCCCAGCAGGAATGCCTTCCCTAGGAACAGCCCAGCGATGTAGCGCGAGCGTTTGCCAATGGCCCTGAGCAGGCCGATTTCGGGGCGGCGTTCGCGCACGTTGGACATGGCCAGCAATCCCACCCAAACGGCGCACACCAGCACCACCAGCGGCGTAACGACCAGAGCCAGATTCGAAATCGTCGCCTGAATCGCCGACCGTTGCTCGGCAATGTCCTGCCGTTTGGCGGCGACCAGGTCGCGTTGTTCGGCCCTGGCCTGGGCGATCGATTCAAACTCGGTGATCTTGGTTTCGGGCAGGGTCTGAGCCAATTCCTTCCGGATGGTTCCCAGTCGATCGCCGTCGCACTCGCAACCGATGGCAAAGATTTGATTCACCCGCCCCTGCTTGTCCAACAGCCGCTGGGCGTCGACAAGGTTCATGGCCACCGTAATGTCTTCCTTGCTGCCGCGTTCGGGGAGAGCGCGGGCCAGGGTGAACGAATCGCCCAAAAACTCGACGGGGTCTCCCTCCTTCAGGCCGGCCGGTTTCCAAAGTTCGTACCCCAAGTACACCTGGCCTTTGGGAACGCTGTAACCCATCGGCTTTTTCGAGGCGAAATGCGTTTGGGGAACTTCCTTTTGGTAGCCGACCAGGAGCACGTTGCGATCGTTCCAGCGAACCCTTTGTTGCAGCGTGGCCACCAGATGGCGAATGTGCTCAAGGTGCGGCGACTCGGCGAGGGTGCGCACGTAGCTTTCCGGCATGTCTTCGTTGGAAAAGTCGTCGGCCCAAAAGTCGGCCATGTTGGTGTTGGCCGGCACGATCATCAGGTTGAAGCCCATGGTGAGCATGAGCTTGCGGGTTTGATCTTCCATTTCAGCCAGTTCGGTATCGATCTGCCCGGTAAGCCGTGTGGTTTCGGTGCCATACCCTTGCACCAGAACCGGCCCCGCCACGTAGAGCATGGCCGCGGCCGTCACCGCGCTGAGACTCAACACAAAATTCAGCCGGCGAAACCAGAGTTCCGCGAACAACAGCTTCAGAGTTGCCATGGCTTTGCTCCACTGGGATTGATCGTCGCCGCTGCCGCCCTGTCTCCAACGCATGCCCCCTGCGCCCGCACCCTAAAAACTAACAGAGGCCGTCGCGGGATGAAATATTCCTGGTGCGATCTTCCCGAATCTCCCGCGTTGGCGGGCCTTGCACAAATCGTCCGCGGAAGGAATCAAACTTGCCATCAGGGAGGCGAGGGGGGTCGATTCGCTGAGATACCTGCCCTTTCCGCTGGAAATTGGCGGCAGAGCGACCCCTGCTGGTCGCCGCGCGCCCATGCTTGCCGGTCGCCCCCCCTCATTCGAAAGGGTCCTGGTCGACTCGATGTATCGCGCACGAACGATTTTTGCCAAGCCGTGTTTCCGCCCTCCGCACGCTTGGAGTGTGGATCGAGCGGGGTACCGACTTCGCGCTGCCGGCAAATATGCCGTGGAACGGGTTGTTTTTCGTATTCTTTCGCAGTCGGCTGTTCCTTCCCAGGCCGCGAACCGTGGCAGGCGACACTGGATGACGCTTATTTCGGTCCGAGCGGTTGACAACAGATACTTTGTGTAGAAAATGTCGGTCAGTCTTTGTTCACGTTTTGAGGACATGCCTGTGAGTGGGGTTCTCCCCGTTGAGGATCAAATCTTGGTGGCGTTGCGTCGGGCGACGCGAGCCATCGACCTGCGGTCGCGAATGCTGCTGCAGCAAAATGGTCTCACCTCGCCTCAATTGCTTACGTTGTTGGCAGTCGCTCGCCTCCAACCGGTAACCGCCACCAAGGTCGCTCGCGAAATTCACTTAGGGCAGCCCACCGTAACTGGCATTTTGGCTCGGCTCGAGCGGCGAGGCTGGATCGCGCGAACGCGCGGCGAGCCCGACGGCCGCAGCATCAGCATCCGGCTGACCCCCGCTGGCGAAGAATCCCTCTCCAGGGCACCGTCGTTGCTGCACCCCCAATTCAAGTCGGCGTTCCGGCAGCTTCGCGAGTGGGAACAAACACAGCTTCTGGCCAGCCTGCAACGCCTGGCCGACATGCTCGACCCCGAACTGCCCGACAGCGGCCTTAGCATTCCCGACGCCGACTTGCCCCATTCGAACGATCCCCAAAAAGACCCGCCGAACGAGGCGGGGCCGCATTCCAAGGCGATGGATGGAGAGTCGCTGCTATGGCGGTGAGCGAGGGAGCCCACGGTCGACGACACGACGCCCTTGGCTGGCGAGGAGTCGGCGCCGGTTCGGCCGCGTTGGTACTTTTCTTTGTTGAGACCAGTGGATGGTCTGGCTTTTCTTTTTTCAGGAGTTGTTTGCCATGCCTGAGCTTTGTTTTCACCCCGACGCCGAGGCTCGTTTGACCATGTTGAGTGCGGCAGTTTGCCGCGAAGATGCGCGGCCTCCGCGAGCCGATTCGACATCGGCTGCCGACGCTCCCGCGGCGGCGCGATAAGCTCGGCCGAAAACGCTGTTTGCGAAATTGTTTTTCCAACCCCGATTCACCCCAAGGGCTATCACCGACTGCCCCGCGAGAGCGGCTGGCGCGTGCCAGTCGCTGCATCCACCGGGCCGTCATTCACGATCACTCCTTAAGAGCAAAGGATTCATACCATGGGACCCCGACGCAGCAAACGCATCATGATGATCTCCACGCACGGTTACGTGGCAGCCGAACCGGAATTCGGCAAGCCAGATACCGGCGGACAAGTCGTCTATGTGCTGGAATTGTCGAAGTGCTTGGCGCGGATGGGGTACCGGGTGGACATCCTCACACGGCGGTTCGAAGACCAACCGGCCGCCGAAACCGTTTCTGATCGCGTGCGCGTGTTGCGGTTCCCCTGCGGCGGCAAGGATTTCATTCCCAAGGAAACGCTCTGCGAGTGCATTCCCGAATGGGTTGAAAACGTGTCGCATTTCGTCCGCGGCAAGCAAATCCGCTACAGCTTCATCAACAGCCATTACTGGGACGCCGGGCTCGCCGGACAGGCCCTGGCCAATCGGTTTGGCGTGCCGCACCTGCACACGCCGCACTCCATTGGCGCCTGGAAACGCGACAACATGGACGGCGACCCCGCCGAACTCGAGCGGCTATACAACTTCAAGAAGCGAATCCGCGAAGAGAAGGTGATTTACGACGAGTGCGATCAGCTCATCGTTACCACGCCGACCCAGCGCGAGATCGTGGTCGCCAGCGAATACGACGTGCCCGAGGATAAAATCCACGTCATTCCTCCCGGTTACGACGACCAGCGGTTTTTCCCGGTATCGCTTTCCTCGCGCGAGGCCATCAAGCGCGAACTCGATTTGCAGGGCCCCATCGTGCTGGCCCTGGGACGCATGGCCCACAACAAGGGTTACGACCTGCTCATTCGGTCGATGAAGCCTGTCTTTGAACGGATCTCCGACGCGCGGCTGCTGCTCGCCGTGGGCTCCAAGGAGCCGCCCGCGGAAGAAGTCGAGCAGATCGAGCAATTGCGGCAGTTGGCCCAGGAGCTTGGCGTGCAAGACCGCGTGCTGTTCCGCGATTACATTCCCGACGAATGGCTGGCCGACTATTACCGCGCCGCCGACGTGTTCGCCCTCAGCAGCCGCTACGAACCCTTTGGCATGACCGCTGTCGAAGCCATGGCCTGCGGCACGCCCGCCGTGGTGACCACCGAAGGCGGCCTGTGGGAGCAAGTGGCCTGGGGAACCGAAGCCCTGTACGCCAACCCCTTCGATCCCGAGGCCTTTGGCCATGCCATCGCCTCGGTGTTGATGTATCCCGAGATTTCTGACCGGCTCTCGCGGTACGGCTCGCAAAAAGCCAGGGCGAGGTTCACCTGGACCGGCATTGCTCAACAGTTGCTCAACCTGATCGAAGACGCCCAACCATCGCGGCCCGGCGCTATTCCGGCAAACTCACGGCCGGCAAGTTCCATGCGCGCCACTCGCGCCATCGCCCGTCCGCAAGAGGAAGAAGTTGCCGCCGAAGAACCCGTGGAGAGCGCCGAATGGGTTGCCGGAACCTCGTCGTAAGCGATGTCGACGGCACCCTCTTGGGCGATGACGACGCCCTGGCCCGATTGCGCGACTGGCACCAGGCCCACGCGCACCAGGTAACGCTCGTCTACAGTTCAGGGCGGTTCTATCGCTCCGTTCTCGAGTCCATCGAGACCACGCTGTTGCCGGCGCCGACCGCTATCATCGGCGGCGTCGGCACCGACGTGCATCTCTTTGGACAAACCGCGCCGCTGGCCGACTGGCATCGTACGTTTGAGCGTTGGAATGCCGAGCGGGCTCGCGCCGCGCTGGGCAAATATTCAGAGCTTGTTCCGCAGCCCGAAGAATTCCAGTCTCCTCACAAACTGAGCTACTACGCATACGACTTGACGGATGATTTCCTGGAGAACCTCAAGGAAACCCTGCGTGAAGCCGTGTGCGATGCCAACGTCGTCTACAGTTCGCAGCGCGACCTGGATATTCTGCCGGCGGGGGCCAACAAAGGCACGGCGGCGGCCTTTCTTGCGGCGCAGCTCGGCTTCGCCGCCGAGGAAGTGATTGTGTGCGGCGACTCGGGCAACGATCTGGCCATGTTCCAGCAACTGCATTTTCGCGGCGTGGTGGTCGGGAATGCCCATCCGGAACTGAAATCGCTCAACTCCGACCGCGTGTATCAAGCTCAAGCGTGCTTCGCCGCCGGCGTGCTGGAAGGGCTGTGGCACTGGCAAGAAAGAAGTGCGGAATTCCCCACTTGGAATTCGGCGTGAAATCCGCCTCGCCGCAGGGCAGCCCTGGCGTATCGCGCGCAATTGTCTCCGGCGAGGGAGCGTCCGCGACGATGGCCAATTTCGGCCGAGCATTGTAAACTACCGCTGACTCAATCACGCACCGTACCTGCGCTTATCCTCCGAATTTCGATCTTTGGGCTCCCCATGAAAGCCGCCTTCATCAAAGAAACCGGTCCGCCAGAAAACATCCAATACGGCGAACTTCCCCAGCCCAGCCCCGCCGGCAAACAGGTGCTCGTCAAGGTGGCCGCCGTGGCGGTCAATCCCATCGACACCTACCTCCGCTCCGGCATGATCGCCATGCAACTGCCCATGCCGTTTGTCATCGGCTGCGACTTGGCGGGAACGGTCGAGGCCGTCGGGCCCGAGGCCAAGCTGTTCAAGCCGGGCGATCGCGTGTGGGGAAGCAACCAGGGCCTGCTCGGTCGGCAAGGCACCTTCGCCGAGTACGCCGCCATTGACGAAGATTGGCTGTATCCCACGCCCGAGGGCGTATCCGACGAAGACGCCGCCGCCATTGCCCTGGTTGGCATCACCGCCCACCTGGGCTTGTTCCGCGACGGCAAGCTTAAGCCGGGCGAAACCGTGTTCATCAACGGCGGATCGGGCGGAGTCGGCTCCACTGTGCTGCAAATGGCCAAGGCGGTGAACGCCCGCGTGATTGTCACCGCCGGCAGCAACGAGAAGCTCGACGTCTGCCGCAAACTCGGGGCCGACGTCGCCCTTAATTACAAAGACGACGACCTCGCCGCCAAGATTCACGCAGCGGCCCCCGACGGCGTCCATCTGTGGTGGGAAACCACCCGCGAACCCAACTTCGACCTGGTGGTGAGCAACTTGGCGCCGCGCGGGCGCATGATCCTGATGGCCGGCCGCGAAGCCCGGCCTCCCTTCCCCGTCGGACCGTTCTACGTGAAGGGCTGCAGCCTGCACGGCTTTGCGATGTTCAATGCCACGGCCGACGAACAGCGCACCTGCGGCCTGGAGATCGGTCGCTGGCTGGCCGAAGGCAAGCTGAAGCCGCACATCGACCGCGTGCTGCCGCTGGCCGAAGCCGCGCAGGCCCACCGGCTGCAAGAAGAAAACACCCTCGGCAAAGCCGGCACGCTCAATGGCAAAATCGTGCTGAAACCGTAGGGTGCGCCAGCCGCGCGTGTACGCGGCCCTCAAATCCAAATGTCGCTCGTGCAATCGCCGCCAGGGAAGCGCATTTCGTGCGCTCGGGCAGGGCCGCCGGGTTCTTTGCCAAAATCGACAAAGAACTTGGGGTTCACCCGCATGCCGCCCCGCTCGGTGTCGCAGTCGATCTGCAACAGGTACGAGCCGGTATCCTTCAGGCCGGGATAGAACTGGTTGTCCCAGCTCGAAAGCAGCGAGTTGGTCACGTACAGCCGGCGGCCGTCAAGACTGAGCTGCAGCATTTGCGGACCGCCGCTGACCGCGCGGCCGTTCACTTCCTTGGTCTTGCCGAGCACGCCGCCACACCAGATTTGGCCGCGCAGCTTGGGCCGACTGGGGTCGCTGACATCGTATTGGCGAATGTCGCCATGCAGCCAGTTGGAGAAGTACAGCCAGCGATCGTCCATCGAGAGCACCAGGTCGGTAATCAAACCTGGCACGGGGAACGGCCACCCTTCCTGCTCGACCGACGGCACCGACAGGATCTTTTCCACGCGGTACTTGTCGCCTTGCGCTTGCCAGTGCCACATGGTGCTGCTGAGCGCCGCGCCCACAAACCCGTGCGTGCTGTCCGGATTGTGATGGAACCGCACTTCCAAGGGAATCCAGCCGGTTTCGCCCAAGTCGAACGTCTGCTTGATCGAGCGGGCGTTCCAATCCCAGAAGTGCAGCTTGCGGCCGTACTTTCCGGCTTGCACGTCGGCAGGATTGAAGCCGCCGGAATAGGTGTGCGGCGCCGCCCATTCGCTGCTGACCATCACGTTGTGCCGCGGCTGATACCAGAAGTCGTAGTTGTACTGCATGCCGGTGGCGTTCTTTTCCCAGCGACCGGCGATTTCGAACTGGTCGTTGAGCAGCAGGAACCCGCCGGGCCCGTTGCCCTGCGCATCGCCGAGCATCGAAATCATCACTTCGCCGGTTGCCAGGCAATGCACGGTATGCGGCGCCGACAGGTTGACTTTTTGCTTTACCTCTTCGGGTTCGATCACCTTGTGGAGCCGGGGAGCCTTGGCGTCGGCGGTGTCAAGAATATGAATCCGTCCCGACTTCAGGCCTGGCACCACCAGGTATCGCCGCGCGACGCCTTCCATGCCATGGCAACTGCTGCAGGCATTCCAGCCAAAGTGGTGCAATTCATCGCCCACCTTCGGCATCGGCACCCGATGGATTACCTGCGAGTAGGTGGGGGAAGCAGGATCGACATCGATCGTCGCCAGGTAGTCCGGCTGATTCACGTCGGTGCCCACGTACAGGGCCACGGTATACATCAGCGTTTCGCGCGGGGCCTGCATGGCCGCCTGCGGCGATGCATACAGCGAATCGCAGCAATGCGCCGCGGGCACGTCGGCCGCGGCAGACAAGCCGCGGGGCAGAACCAGGCCGGAGCCCAGCGCGCCGGCGGCAGTGGCTAGAAATTCGCGACGTTGCATGGCGGTTGGCTCCGATAGGCGTAGAGAGCGATGGAATCCGCGAAAACACGGCAAGACATGGCGGCGAGTGCACCCTACCCGAAACATACCCCCCCGTTGCCCGGCATGCCATCAACTTACCGCATGCGGAAATCGTTGGACAAGAGTTTGCCGCCAGTTTGCCGGGCCGGAATTGTCGCCCCCGCTTGTTACAAATGCGTTGCGCGCCGAGGAGCCTCGGCGCGGTACAGTGTACACGCCGTGCCGCGGTGGCGACTCCGCGGCGCGGCCCGATTCTCTCCCCCAGGCGCGTTTCCCGCGAAAATCAGGAGTGACTCCATGTCGGCCCGATTCCGTCCCTCGCGCACCGCGGCATTTTGGGTTCGCAAACCTCCCCGAGCGTCGCGTTCCCGGCTGCTGCGAACCGTGTTGCTGCTCGCCTTGTGCTGCGCGTGTTCCACCGCGGCCGACACTCGGTCACCCAAGGTTGAAGCCGCGCCCAGCCAGGCGGCCGACGAAGCCGCCGACGACACCATCGCCCAAGGCGCGCTGGCGAGACTGCCCGTCAAGGAAGTCACCATTTTCAAGGACGGCCATGCGTTCATGCTGCACGAAGGCGCATTGCCGACCGACGAGCACGGTCGGGTGCATCTGGATGCGTTGCCCCAACCGGTGATCGGCACGTTCTGGCCGTATTCCCTGCAAAAAGACGCCCCGCTGGCCAGCGTGGTTGCCGGCGTGCAAACGGTGCGGTTCGAGAAAACGGCCTTGCAGGTGCACGAACTGCTGGAATCCAACGTGGGCGCCAAGGTGTGGATCACCCAGGGTACCCCCGACGGCGAAAAGACGTATGCCGCCACCATCGAAGGCGTGCCGGCGCGCAGCACCCAAGAGTTGGCCTCGCTGCAGCCGCCCGACGCGCCGCCCCCCGCGCAGGTTGAAAAGGGCAACCTGATCCTGCTCAGCACCGCCGAAGGGCTGAAGGCCACCCCGATCAATACGATTATCGACGTCACCTTTGCCGAGCCGCCGCGGCGCAAGATCTCGTTCGAGGAACAACGGCACTTGCTCACGTTGAATCTGCAATGGCCCAACGACAAGCCGGCCGAATCGGCCGACGTCGGCATGATGTACCTGCAGCGAGGCATTCGTTGGATACCCGGCTACAAGGTCACCATCGACGGCCAGAACAAGGCCCGCGTGCAACTGCAAGCCACGTTGCTCAACGAATTGACCGACCTGCGGAAGGTCACCGCGCATTTGGTGGTCGGCGTGCCCAACTTCGACTTCAAGAGCACGCTCGATCCGATCGCGCTTTCCGGCGGCGTCGTTCCGCTGTCGCAATATTTTCAAGAGCCTTCGCAAACGGCGCATGCGTTTTCCAACGCCATGATGACCCAGGTCGCCCGCATGGGAGAACAACGCAACATGCAGCCTGCCGGGCAGCCAGCGGCCAACCTGGGGCCCGAACTGCCCGGCGGCGGCAAACAAGAAGACCTTTACATCTTCACGGTGAAAGAGCTGAGTCTCAAACGGGGAGAACGAATGGTGGTGCCCATCGTCGAGTTCGAAGTCCCCTACGAAAACGTGTACACGCTGCGGCTGCCGTACGCGCCGCCGATTGAAGTGCGGCGAAGCTTCAACAACACCCAACAAGCCGAACTGGCCAAACTCTTCAGCCGGCCCAAGGTGCAGCATCACGTGCGCCTGACCAACAACAGCCCCTACCCGCTGACGACCGGTCCGGCCATGATCGTGAAAGACAACCGCCTGCTCGGCCAAGGCCTCATGACCTATGCGGCGCCCAATGCCCGCACCGATCTCGAGATCACCTCGGCCGTCGACATTGCCGTGCATAAATCGGAGGAAGAAACCGGCCGTACGCCCGCCGCCAGGCAATGGGGAGGCAACAGCTACGACCGCGTCGATCTCAAGGGCGTCATCACGCTGACGAACTATCGCGATCAGCCCATCAAGATCGAAGTGGAGCGGCAAGTGCTCGGCGAAGTGAGCGAAGCCGGCGAAGGCCAGGTGCAGCGGCTGCACGGCGACGACGATTGGGATCCGGCGGCTTATCCCTACTGGTGGGGTTGGTACTCCTGGCCCTACTGGTGGAGCCAACTCAACGGCATGAGCCGCATTGCCTGGAAGATTGAACTGGACCCTGGCAGCGCCACCGATCTAACATACCAGTGGCATTACTACTGGCGAAACTAGCCCCGGCGGCCAAGGCAGCCAGTCCTGACAACACCTCGACTATGTCGCGACGATCCGCCGGAAATGGCCGGAGGGCCAAGTGGCGTTAGGCGCTGGAAATGCCCGCTTTCCATCATCCGTCCTCAATCCAGGTGTCCCCCATGTCCCAAGCCGTTTCCCGCCGCGATTTTTTCCGTCGCACGTCGCTCGGCCTGGCAGTCGCCGGCAGCGGCGCGCTGGTGCTTCGCGCCGATGCCGCGCCGACCGAGGCCAGCGGCGCCGAAGACGAAGCCATCGCCATCCTCAAGGCCGATCAGCCGGTCCACGGTTTCGCCCCCACCGAAGTCAATATCCTGGGCCCCTACCATCGGCCCGGCGCTCCCTTCCGCGGCAAAGTCACCCCGCCGCTTTCGCCGGGCAAGGTGCTGTTGATCACCGGCCGGGTTTGGGCGGCCGACACCCGGGCGCCGCTCACCGGCGCCGTGCTCGACATCTGGCAGGCCGACACCAATGGCCGCTACGACAACGACGACCCCCGCAAGCCGCCGGCCAGCAACGTCTTCAAGAACCGCATCCGCCTGGTGACCGACGAGGAAGGCTACTACGAGTACGAAACCATCCATCCGGGCCCCTACCAAACCGGTCCCAACCAGTGGCGGCCCAGCCATATCCATTACATGGTGCAGCGCGAAGGCTATCGCCGGTTGATCACGCAGCTTTACTTTCGCGACGACCCCCACAACAAGACCGACCGCTTCATTAAGGATTCGCTGATCATCGACCTGTCGCCCGTCAAAGTATCCGGCGGTACGTTCCACCGGGGCGTGTTCGATATTGTGCTGGCCAAGTAAGCCCCCCGCGGTGATTGGCACACGGTGCGTACCACCGCCGCCGGCAAGTTGACGTTCGTTGCGTCCCATCCATGTCGCCTCCCAAAACCATCCTCGTAGTCGAAGACGATGCCGCCATTCGCCGCGGCATCGTCGACGCGCTCCAGTTCGAAGGCTACACGGCCCGCGAAGCCGCCACCGGTTCGGTCGGCATGCAACTGGCCGTGTCCAGCGCTTGCGATCTGTTGTTGCTCGACTTGGTGCTGCCCGAACTCGATGGCCTGGAGATCCTGGCCCAGGTACGGGCCACCCGCCCTACGCTGCCGGTGATTGTGCTCACGGCCCGCGGCGACGAACACGACCGCATCCGCGGCCTGCGGCTGGGCGCCGACGACTACGTGGTGAAACCGTTCTCGGTGAAGGAACTGCTGGCCCGGGTGGCCGCCGTGCTCCGGCGTTCGCCCGAGCGCCCCAGCGACGTGGCCTGCGTGCCGCTTCCCGCCGGCAACGTCGACTTGGCGCGGCGCGAGGTCTGCTTTGGCGATGGCCGCCGGGTGGACCTCTCCGAGCGCGAAACCGAATTGCTGCGTTACCTGGCCATCAACGCCGGCCGCGCGATCAGCCGCGATGAATTGCTGGCCCACGTCTGGCGGATCAGCCCTCAAGGCGTGAACACCCGCACCATCGACATGCACGTGGCCCGGCTGCGCGAAAAGCTGCGCGGAAACAGCGCCGACGACGTGATCCACACCGTCCGCGGCAAAGGCTACATGTTCATGCAAACCGCGGCGCAGTGAGAGACTGGCAACCGATGATGAAACGTTCCTGGCAAATCTGGTTTGGCTTTGCCGCGGCCCTGGCCGTGGTGCTGGCCGCGCTGGGCTGGATCAGCGTGACCGCCCTGCGGTTGGACGAAGCCGAAACGCACATGCGCCATCAGGCGGCCCTCGAAGAAGACGTGCGCCTGGCCCTGTGGCGGATGGACGCCCAGCTCTGGTCGGTGGTTTCGCAAGAAACCGCCCGACCTTATTTCGCCTACTCGGTGATGTATTCGGCCGATCGCGCCAACGCCTGGCGATTCGATCCGCGCGAAAACAAGGTGGCCCCCGCGCCCAGCGACGTGCTCATTCCCTCGCCGCTGCTCACACAAACGCCGCCGCACCGCAAACTCTACTTCCAGTACCAATTCCCCGCCAACGGCGAGCCGGTTGCCTCGCCGCACTACACCTCGCCGCAAGTACCCGGCCAACCATGGCAAGCGCAGCTCGATCCGTCGCTGCTCAATCCGGCCAAACTGGCGGCCGATGAAGATCGGCTGTCGCAATTCCGCCGACTGGTTGCTCCCGAAACGATCGCCGCCGCGCTGCCGCCAGAAATCAATCCGCAGGCGCCCTGGGAGACGTCGCACCCCGTTCCCGATCCGCTGGCAGCCAATCCGCCAGCCGATTCTCAACGGCCCGCCGCTTCCGACCCCTTCCACGCGCCCCATCCTCCGGCCGCCGCTCGCAGGGAAATTCCCCCGCAAACACGGGAAACAGGTCCCCAGACCGCTCCACAGCAGGTCGCGCCGCCGCCAACCCAACCCGGCTCGCAACCAGCCTTCGCCCAGCAACAACCCGTCGCGCCGCCAGCCAACCCGCCGCAGGCCCAGGGCCAAGTGCCCGGCAATCCGCAGGTGGCGCTCGCCAATCGGGCTCGCAAATCACCCGAGCAACAGCTCGAGTTGAGCATCAACGAATACAACACGCGTTTTCAAGGCTATCAGCAGCAATTGAACTTCGAAAACGCGCAAAACTACAGTTCCCTGGTACCCACGGCCGACGATGTGAAGACCGGCGTGATGCACCCCGTGTGGATCGGCCAGGAGCTGCTACTTGCGCGGTGGGTCGAAGTCGGCACGATTCGCTACCTGCAAGGCGTGTGGCTTAATTGGACCAGCCTCCAGCAAGAACTCCTTTCCACCGTCACCGACCTGTTCCCGGCAGCTTCGCTCAAACCGGTTTCTCTCCCCAACCGCGAGCGGCCCGAGCGGCTGCTGTCGGTGGTGCCCGTCGAGTTTACCCCCGGCGCCATCCCGCAACTCGAGCCCGAAGGCTGGTCGCCCGTGCGCACCTCGCTGCTGTTGGCCTGGGCGTGCGTGCTGCTGGCCGCCTTGGCGGTTGCGGCGCTGCTCTCGGGCGTGATGCGATTGAGCGAACGCAGAGCCTCGTTTGTGTCGGCCGTCACCCACGAGTTGCGCACGCCGCTGACCACCTTCCGCATGTATGCCGACATGCTCGCCGAAGGCATGGTGCCCGACGAATCGCGGCAAAAAAAATACCTGGGCACCCTGCGAACCGAAGCCGATCGGCTAGGGCACCTGGTCGAAAACGTGCTGGCCTACGCCCGGCTGGAGCGCGGCCGGCAACGCCGCACGCCCCAGAGGGCTAGCGTGGAAGAATTGGTCGCCCAGTGGCAGCCGCGCCTGGCCGACCGCGCCGCCCGCGACGAAATGCAACTGCAAACGCAACTCAACCCGGCCGCGGCGGGGCAAACCCTTCAGACCGACGCCTCGGCCGTCGAGCAAATCCTGTTCAACCTGGTCGACAACGCCTGCAAGTACGCCGCCGGTTCCCCCCGCCACATCCATCTCGAAGTCGATTCCGCGGGTGCGTTTCTCGAATTGCGCGTTCGCGATCATGGGCCAGGCATCGCCCGCCGCGAAGCCAAACGGCTGTTTCGCCCCTTCCACAAGAGCGCCCACGACGCCGCCCATTCTGCCCCCGGCGTCGGCCTGGGGCTTGCCCTCAGCCGCCGATTGGCGCGCGAGCTCGGCGGCGACCTTTGCTACCAGCCAGGCTGTGCCTCCGGCGCCCTGTTCGTGCTCACGCTTCCGCTCGCGTAGCGGTCATCTGACGGCAGCTCGTACGCAGGCGGACGAAACTCCGCCGCGCATGAAAAAAACCGCCGCCGGTGTTCCGCGAGGGAAACCGGCGGCGGTTCAAGTTTTCCAATCCGCCACACGGCGAACCGCGTTCTCAGCAGGGTTACGGCAAATCGTAAGGAATGCCGTCGGCGCGGCCGCCCATCGCCTGCAATGCAGCCAGCGCGGCATAGTTCTTCACGGCCACCACGCGGGTGTCGCCAAACACAAACTGCGTCACGCCCGGATGCCAACTGCCGAACATGTAGTGCGCCGGGTCAACGGACACGTTGCCTTCCGGCGCGGCAGGTTTGGGAAATGGCGGGAAATCGGGCCGAGCCGCCAAACCCAGGCCAATGATCTTGTTGCCGTGGTAGCTGCCGTTGTCGGCGATCGAACCAACCGTCCAAGGATAATCGTTGATGGCAACGCCAATGCTGTCAGGCGGCAAGTGCTTCTCGCCGGCAATCGCCGTGTAGCTCATGCCGTCGGTCACGCCGCCGATCGAAACCTTCGACCGAATGATGCGCTGGATTTGCCCCGACGACGTCGTCATGTTCGTCGCCGACGAGGGACCCACGATCGGGCCTGCCAAATACGGGGCCGTGGAATTCGTCGTCGCGATGAAATGGTTGGGTGTCGCCGAAACGGGCCAGCCCGACTCCAGGTAGGTAATGCCGATCGGCAGGTAGTCCACCGCCTGGCCGCTGAATCCGCTCGACCCCCAGCCGGAAAGCCGGAAGCCGCGCGTGGGGCAGGTGGCAATCGCCGAACGATATTGGGCATGAATCGCCGCGTTCCCCAGCCCCGTCGAAGAATTGGGATTCGCCGTGGTGTCGGAAAAATTCAAATCCAGTTGCAGGGCGTCGAAGGCCGGCCCCGAATCCATCACGGGCCACATCAAGGCAATCCAGCTATGGCGAATGTTGGCCGAAGGGGGCAATTGCTCGCTGTTTCGATCGGCGTACAACTGCACGCCGGTCCCCAACTGCTTCAGGTTGTTCGAGCAGTTGGCGCGCCGGGCCGCTTCGCGCGCCGCCTGAATCGCCGGCAACAACATCGCGATCAGAATCCCAATGATCGCGATCACCACCAACAACTCGACGAGCGTGAAGCCTCGCCGCGTTGTCCGTACAGTCAATCCACTCATGCAGACAGCCTCCAAGAAAGAAAAACCAATAAAAAAGACCAGTTCCCCGTCCCGCCGGCCCCATTCGACTGGGGTGAACAAGCGAGCGGACCACCCCTGTAACGCATGAACCAACGTCTATGCAACAAAATTCGAAGCACTTCTGGGCAAAAACCCGCCACTTCAGAACCATTGGGGGGAAGGTAACCCTGCCGAAGAACTGGTTTTCACCCTTCCCTTGGCGGGGTTAGATAAAAGCGCGCAAAAAAAACCGCCGCCGGTCTCCCGCGAGGGAAACCGGCGGCGGTTCAAGTTTTCCCATCCGTCACGCGGCGAACCGCGTTCTCAGCAGGGTTACGGCAGGTCGTAAGGAATGCCGTCGGCCCGTTCGCCCATCGAACGCAAGGCGGCGGGCGTGGCAAAGTTCTTCACCGCCTGTACTCGGGTATCGCCGAACACAAACTGGGTGATGCCGGGATGCCAACTGCCAAACAGATAGTTGTTGGTGTTGTTGGCGTCGGTGTCCATCTGTGGGAAGTCGGGCCGCGGAGCCAATCCCAATTCGAGAATCTTTACATGGCCAATTCCGGAGCCAATCACGGCGGCATGTTGAGGGTTGTCCACGGTACCGGTGCCGAGCCCCGTGGGTGTAACGTGCTTTTCACCCACCATCGCCGTGTAGCTCATACCGTCGGTCACGCCGCCGATCGAAACCCGCGAGCGAATGATGTACGTCGGGGGAACCGTGGTGGTGCCCGGGGCGACCGTCGCCGATTGGGCGGGAATCAGCGATCCGCCCAGCAGGTACGCTGTGGCCGACACAAACGAAGTGCCGTGCGACATGCCGGTGGGGAACCCGCTCTGGTAGCGAGTCACGCCAATGCCAATGTAATCGACCGCCTGCGACACGCCGTGCTGTCCCTGGCGATAGCCGCGCGTGGGGCAGTAATACAGCGCCGAGCGGAAGTTGCGGAACAGTGATTGATTCGAGGGGTTGGTCTGGCTGATCGGCTGACCCGGATCCAGAGCCGTGTTGTCGTCCCAACCTAGATTGAACTGGATCATCGAGTAGGCGGCGCCAAATTCCATCACCGGCCACAATTGCGACACCCAGTTGTGATTGTTGGTCACGTGTCCTGGCGGCAACTGCTCGCTGTTGCGGTCGGCGTACAGCAACAGTCCGGTGCCCAACTGCTTGAGATTGTTGGAGCAGTTCGCCCGCCGGGCAGCCTCGCGCGCCGCCTGAATGGCAGGCAGCAACATCGCGATCAAAATGCCGATGATGGCGATCACCACCAACAGCTCGACGAGCGTAAAACCGCGCCGAGACTTGCGTGCGACAAACGTTTGCATGCAGAAAACCTCCCAGGAATGGAATAAGACAAAATTCGAAATGATTGCGGTTCCCCTCGGCGCATGATGAAGTGGATGGATACGCCTGCGGAACGAATTGCATTTTCTACAATCTCGGCACTATGACAAGGAGGTTCCATTCGTTTCTGGTAAAAAAACTTTGTGATTGACACCTATGAGGGGAGAGGCACCCCCAGGACTGGTGCCAGACCATCTCCACAGTGAGGGGGCAGGACGTCTGAATGCGACTCCTTTTGTCAGGGTTTGCATTCATAAATCCGCGCCAGAACGCCAACTCCTGCGAGTCGTAGGCGCCCGAAAGGGAGAGTCGCCTCGGCAGAAAAATGAATGAGAACTGGCAATCTAAGAAGCGCGGGAGCGCATGGCGATGGCGCCGCCGACAAAGAGGTTGCCGCGGGTGCCGTTCGAGGAATGAAGGGCCGCACCGTCAAGAATGGCGCGTCAGGATTCTGGCCACCGATTTCCGTGGCGAACATGCGCGCCCGGCAACTTCCCGTCGCGTTGACCGCTGGCCTGCGGCCTTACGACGATTGCGAAGCCACTTCCAGCCCCGCGACTGCCGGCTCGCTAAACTCCGGCACATCCGACTTGCGGTAGACGCCGTCGTATTCGTTCAGCGCCTGGGCTAGCCGCTCAAGTTCCCGCCGCGTCATGCGGTCGTGAACGCAAATGTAGATCACCTGATTCATGGTGTTCTTGGCCGTGTGCGGCTGAAACGCTTCATAGCCTGGCTCGGCGTCGGCCACCAGAAAGCTCGACGGCCCCACCGTCGAGTCGAAACCCTTGCTCCACAGATACTCAATGCACGCCCGCCGGTTCTTCACCAGGATGGGATAGATCCAATAACTGTGATACGGCGCGTCACAAGCAGGCCGCACCAAATCGGGTGTTAAGCTATTGAAATATTCAGCATGGGCGGTGCGCTCTTTCACCCGCTTGGGAACGTAACGTTTCAGACGCCGTTCCATCAATTTCAGAATCGGATAACTGGGCTGGTGCCGGAATTGAAACATTTGGTTGTTGCCCGTGAAATTGCGAATCGACTTGTTGGCCCAGTCCTCGACCCCAAACCAGCGCATCAACCGATTGCTCACGGTATACGGACCCCGGTAGCAGCCCATCCGCAGAATAAAGTACTTCAGCACCCGGGCGAGCATCTTCATCCGACCCTGCACTGGCTGGCGTTCTTGAATGGCCGCCGCTCTGGCCAAGATTTCGCGATCTTTGAAGCGGGTGATGCCGCCCCACAGCGCCGAGGCCGTTTTGATCGGACCAAAGCTGAACATGCTCACGTCGGCCTCGGGCGTGCCGCGGAAATCGTCGCCGGTAAACGCCTGGGCGCAGTCTTCAAAGACCACCAGGTTGTGCTTCCGGGCAAAAGCCAGGTAGTCGTCCAACGGAATGCGACTGCCGATCAGTTGCGCGCACACGATGGCCCGGGTTTTCTCGTTGACCGCCTGCTCCAGAATCTCCATCCGCATGCCCAGCGTGGACATGTCCAGATCGATCGGGATCGGCACCAGGCCATGGTCTTTCACAATCTCGGGAAATGGCTTGACCGTCAGGGCCGAAATCAAGATTTCGCTGCCCGGGGGAAAATTGTACGCCTCGATGGCCACATCGAAGGCGCTCCGCTCCGAGAGGCTGGCCAGGCACTGGCCGCCGGGCAAGAAGGCCTCTTCCGCCGCTCGCTGGGCTCGTCGCCGATCGCCGGGCCAAAGACTGAAAAACACCCCGGCAACCAGGTCCATCCACCCAATGTCGAGCTTCTTACGCGGAATCATATCGTTCGCCTCTCGCCAAGATGGCGGCAGACTGGGGTTGCTCGGCGTGCCCAGGCGCTCAAGGCATCAACCCCAGGCCGCCACCGCATCAACCAAAGTCTACCGTGTTTTTCTCGCTGCCCCGCCCTGCCAAATCGTTGGTCTTGCCCACAGCCTGCACAAGCCCGGCGTCTCTGGGCGCCGCCCAATTGAACTGCGACGATCCACCCGAAAACCATCCGGCAAGGTCCGCGGTCGATTGCCGACAGCCGGCGACGCTCGGGCAAAACTTGAACAGAGAACATGGGTTGCGACGAAAATTGCCTTAACCCTTTGTAAACAGGGTAAATCCGCTGTCAATGTTTCCTTACCACACCCCAGATTGCCGGGTTGGCCATCCCGATGGATTTTTTATCCGTAAAGCCAACTGTAGCAATACCATGCGCAAATAAATGCCTGCCGGCGTCAACTTGGCGCAAATTGACGAGGGAACCTGTTTTGCGGATTTGACCGGCCCGATGCCTGCCAACAGCGATGGCGAGTCGCGGCCAAGCGCTTTTGGCGGCTGGCAAAAAATCGCCCGCCTGCGAGCCGAAACTGCGTGCCTTTCGCCGGGGAGTTGCGGTAAGATACAAGGCGTAGTAAAGGGGTGTCCGCATTTCGGCCGGGTTTGCCGTGCGCAGGCGTTGCCCCCCAACGGCGGAACTGCCCGTTGCGGATTCTGCGTTGAAAAGTCGCGGCAAGCTGGGAATGCAATTCTGGGCCTCAGCCGTCCGAAGAGGCGTTATGGAAACCTTGCGTGTTCAGGTAGGGCGTGCGCGCCGGCGAATGTTGTTGTCCACGTTCCTGGTGGCTTTCGCCTGGTTTCTCTTTGCCACGCTGACGGTGGCGGCCGGATTGGTCGTGGCCGCCTGGTACCGCAGTTGGCCGGTGGCTCCCTGGCAATGGATGACGGCCGCGGCCGGCTTGGCGTTGATCGGGGCCGCAATCTGGACCTGGCGCCACGCGGCCCAGCCGCTGGAGGCCGCCATCGAGCTCGACCGCCGGTTCGGCCTGCGCGAGCGCGTTTCCAGCGCGCTTTCTCTCTCGGTTGCCGACCTCGATTCGGAAGCTGGTCGCGCCTTGGCCGCCGATGCCCAGCGGCGCGTGTCCGACCTCGACGTGTCGCAGAAATTTCCGGTGCGAATCAGCCGCTGGTCGCTGTTGCCGGCCCTGCCGGTCATCGCCGCCGTGCTGTTGGTGTACTTGCTGCCGCCGCTGATTCCCGCCGAGGCGGGCAATAGCCAGGATCAGCGGCAAGCCCAGGCCGCCGTGAAAGAAACCATCGAGCGGCTCAACCAGCAACTGGACCAACGGCGGCAGCAGGCCAAAGAACAGGGCCTGAACGACCTCGACAAGCTGCTCCAGCAGTTGCAAGACGGCGCCCGCGACACGCTTCAAAAACAAGCCGCCGATCCCAGCCAGGCCGTCGTCAAGCTAAACGATCTGTCGAAAGAGTTTGAAAAGCGGCGGGAAGAACTCAGCTCTGCCGACAAGCTGCGCGAGCAGCTCAGCCAACTCAAGGGGGCCAACGAAGGTCCCGCCGACAAGCTGGTTCGCTCGCTGAAAAACGGCGACCTCAACCAGGCGGCGCAAGAACTGCAAAAACTGCAGGAACAACTGGCCGGCGGCAATCTCGACGACAAGCAGCTCCAGCAACTGGCCGCCCAACTGCAAGAAATGAAAGACAAACTCGCTCAGGCGGCCAAGGAGCACGAACAGAAAAAACAGGCCCTGCAAGAGCAAATCGACAAGGCCCACCAGGCCGGCAACCAGCAGTTGGCCCAGCAGCTTCAGCAGCAGCTCGATCAGCTTCAGCAGCAAAACGGCAACATGCAACAGCTTCAGGACATGGCCAACAAGCTCGGCCAGTGCCAGGAATGCCTCCAGGGCGGAAACATGTCCGACGCCCTGTCCAACCTGCAAAGCCTGCAGCAAGATCTCGAAGGCCTGCAAAACCAGGTCAGCGAAATGCAAATGCTCGACGGCGCGCTCGATCAGTTGGCCCAGGCGAAGAGTGAAATGCTGTCCCCAGGGCAAAGCGTCCAGCCCGGCGGAGACGGTTCCGGCTCGGGCAGCCAGCAGCAGGGCCAGGAGCGCCGCGACGGGCCGGGCGGCGGACGCGGCATCGGTCGTGGCAGCGGCGGCGCCTTCCAGGGCAACGATCCCCAAGGACAAAAATTCATCGACTCGGCCGTCTCGGGCAGAAACCAGGGCGGCGCCGGCGTGATTGTGGGCGAGGCCGACGGGCCCAACCGCCGCGGCCAAATCCGCGAACAGATCAAGTCCGAGCTGGCCCCGGCCGACGCCCAACGATCCGACCCCATCGACAACCAGCAATACCCCAAGCCGTACCGCGAACACACCCAGCAGTACCTCGACGCGCTGCGCGAAGGCCGCTGAACGCAACTCGGCCTTCCAGCCGTCCCGTCAAAATCTCCCTGCGTACCGGCAAAAATTCGCGAATTTCGCCGCGGGGCGTTATAAATTCGCAGAGCGGACCGCTTGGTCTTCTAGCCAGATCTTGGCGGGCGCGTTCTGTCGCCTGCTGCCGCTGAGCATTTCCCAATCAAACCGGGGAGGGGATTCGATGCTGTCTTTCCGCTTGGCGCCAGCCGCATTTGCCGCGAGCGCGCTGTTGGCCGTCGCGGCCACACCCGCCAAACTTGCAGCCGCCGAAACGTACTATCGGATTCCCGCCGCCGATTTGCTGGGGGCCGACGCCGTGCCCCAACTCGACGGCCGCCAGTACGGTTGGAATAACCGCGAGCGGCAGTTGGCCTTCTTACCCTACGCCACGCTGAGCGGCCCCGGCAGCGTGTTCGTTCAATACAAACCAATCGACGAGGGCTTCTGGGGCAACCCGCTGCCGGTGCGGCACACGTTGGCCTTGCTGGTGCGATTGCCGGAACCGGGTCCGATTGCTGGCACGCTGGTGATTCCCCAGAGCGATCTCTCCGGCATGCAGCCGCTGAAATTCAAACTGGCCGACGCCGCCAAATACGCCGTCGAGCCGCGCGCATTTCACGCCGCGCGGCAGCAGCATTACCGCCGAATGCTCGAACGGGGCGTGGCCGGCGCGGCCTGGTTTCGTCATCAATACCGCGAAGCCGCACTCGCTCAGGGCCTCGATCCCGACCAGCTCGACGAAGTCCGCGTCCTGGACCCGTGGCGGCGCGGCAGGGCCGACACTTACGAATTGTTCAGCGGCGGCGCCGCCATCAGCGAAAACCTGCAACTCGACCGCGAATTACTGCTGGGGCCCGCCGACGATCAGCCACCGGTGAAGTTGGCCGGCATCCGGGGCATCACCGTCAAAGCCATTGACTGGAAAGACCATCTATCCGGCCCGGCGCCGCAAGTCGATGCCCTGGCCCGCTACGTGCCGCACGACCAGCACCTGGTGCTGTTTCCCAGCTTTCAGGCCATGCTTGACGTGGTCGATGAAGTGGCGCGGTTCGGCATGCCGCTGGCCTCGGTTCTCGAACCCCGCGCCGAAGACACCCGCATCATGCAGCGGTACCGCGATCAACTCTGCCTGGAAACCACCGGCTGGTCGCGACTGCTGGGCGGAAAGCTGGTGACCAGCGTGGCCCTGACCGGTTCCGATCCGTACCTTCGCACCGGCAGCGACATGGCCGTGCTGTTTGAGTGCGCCGACGAGGTTCGCGCCACCACCCTGGCTGGGTTCATTCAAGCCAAACAGCAGTCGGCCATCGCTGGCAACCCCGACGTGAATCCGATCGCAGGCGAGGTGGACGGCCTGGCCTATCAAGGGGTTCGTTCGCCCGACCGGCGGTTTTGCTCGTACCTGGCCCGCTGGGGAAACGTGGTTGTGGTGGCCAACTCGCCGGCGCAGCTTGCCCGGCTGCAACAAGTACAGCGCCAGCAAACCCGCAGCCTGGCCCAACTCGACGAATACCAGGTATTCCGCCAGCGGTACGTTCCCGGAGCGGAAGGCGAAAGCGCGTTCTTGTTCTTGTCCGACGACACCATTCGCCGCTGGTGCAGTGCCCGCTGGAGAATCGGCAATGCCCGCCGCACCAAGGCAGCCGCGGTGTTGGCCGATCTCGAAGCCCGCTACCTCGACCAGCGGATTCGCGGCGCGCTGCCGACGGAGCCGATCGAATTCAGTTTCCCGATTCCGGAACTGGGCCGCATGGAGCTGACCCCCGCCGGCGTGCAGTCATCAACCTATGGCATGCTGAGCCATCTCACGCCGATCATCGAACTTGAACTCGAAGAGGTTTCTCGAGCCGAAGCCGAGGCCTACGAGCAGTGGCGCAACGGCTACGAAAGCAATTGGAGGCAGTTCTTCGACCCGATTGGCGTACGGATGGCCGTGACGCCGGAAAAGCTGGCGCTCGACCTGACCGTGATGCCGCTAATCGGCGGCAGCGAGTACCGGCAGTTCATCGAGATCGTCGGCAAGGCTCAGATTGCCGCCGAGGCGGGCGACCGTCACACCGGCACGCTCTGGCACGCGGCGGTGGCGCTCGATCTCGATCCCCAGCGGCCATTCGTGCAGATGGCAAATGGGTTCTTAAGTGCGCAACTCAACGTCGACAATCCGCTCTCCGCTTTCGGTTCGAGCGTGGCCGTGTATGCCGATAACGACACGCTTTGGGCGCGCCTGGCCGCGGCTACTCGCGACGAGCAGCATCAGATCATGCAAACCGAAGGATTCCGCTTTCCCGTTGCGATGCAGTTCGAAGTGCGCGACCCCAAGAAGCTGGCAGAAATCATCGACGCGGTTTGGCGATCGATGGGCGAAGCGCTGACTCGCACCGGCAAAGTCCATCAGGGTCAAGCGTATACGACGGTCACGACGGAAGCACAAGAAGTGCTGAAATTGCACTATGCCACGCCGCCGGGCGTATTGATCTTGGCCTGGGACGAAGGCGTGATGCGCCGGGCCCTGGAACGGCAAGCCGCGCGCGCCAAAGGCGAACGGCCGCAAACTCCGCCCTGGCTGGGGCAAAATCTGGCCTTTCAAGCCGACGCCCAACTGCTGCAACTCGGCGAAAACCTGTGGGGGAATTCGGCAAACACGGCGCAGCTTCGTTCGTGGGGCAACCTGCCGATCCTCAACGAGTGGAAGTCGCGCTACGCGGACCAGGACCCCGTGGCCCTGCACGAAAAACTGTGGCATGTGCGGCTCACCTGCCCTGGCGGCGGCAGGTACCAATGGAACGAGGCCTTGCAAACCATGGAGTCCACCGTCTACGGCTCGCCCGCGGCCCCCCGCGGCAGCGAGCGGCGGTTGGCGCTGCCGAATATCAAGCACCTCAACCTGGGTGTGACGTTCGAAGACGACGGCCTGCGCGGCAGGGCAGAAATCTTGCGCCAAGCCACGGAGTGAGCTGGAACGGCATCGTCGCCAGGTCGCTGGACAAGTTGAAAGTCCCTCTTGTCGGCGGGCATGGCTTTCCCATACGGTTAATCTCACGGCGGAGCGCGAGGACGATGACGCATCGAGAACCGGTCTGAAAACGGATCTCAAACCGTAATTCCTTAGCCGCACGACGTACCGTGGTGATTTTTTTGCATTGGTTGGTCATCGCCGCGTCGTTCTCGGCCCGCACGTGGCAATTCCCCGGCAAAAGGTTGCCCGGTCCCACACCAAACCACCGTTTACCGTTACGAAGCTCCCCCCATGTCGATCGCGATCCGCAGTGCCCAAGTGGAGGACTATCCTTCTCTAGCGAAAATTTATTTTGCCTGCCGGCGCGACGATTTCCCCTGGGCGGATCCGGTCGGAGACACGCTGGCAGACTTTACCGCACAAATCCGCGGCGAAGCCGTGTACGTGGCCGAAGTGCAGGGCGAACTCGCCGGCTTTGTCTCCGTTTGGGAGCCCGATTCGTTCGTGCATCATTTGTACGTGGCGGCGGCACATCGCAAACGGGGCATCGGTTCCGCGCTGCTCGCGGCACTCGAAAGCTCGCTGCCTCGGCCCTACCGCCTGAAGTGCGCCGAGGCCAACACCACCGCTTTAGCTTTTTACGCCAAGCAGGGTTGGCGCGAGGTTGGCCCAGGGCATGGCGAAGAAGGCCCTTACCTGTTGCTCGAAAAAGTTTGAACGAGCGGCAACAGGCCGGCGCCGCCGATCACTGCAAATGCAACGCGTTATGGCCGCGGCGCCTGCTCCAGCGGCACCCGGAAAACTTCGATCTGCTTCTTCCCGCGCGATAACGCAATGTAGAGCTGGCCGTTGTGCTCGATGATGTGCGGGTACTGCAGCGAGGCAATGCCCGACCGGAACTTCAGTCGCAGCAGCCCCAGTCGTTCATCCTCGGGCGGAGTCGGAACGGCGAGCAAGCCCATGGCGGTAAACGTTTTGCCGTCGGCCGAAGCCGAGAGGTGCAATTCGCGCCTTCCCGCGCCCGGGTTGGCGTTTGAGCACAGCAGCCAATCGCCGCGGCTGGTTTTCAATCCGTACAGCTTGCTGGTGGCGTTGGGGAAATTCGTGATGTGCGGCGCGCTCCAGGTGCGTCCGGCATCGTTCGAGGTGGCCTGGAATAGCCGCCGCGAACCGCCATTGTCGCGGAACAGGCCCAGCAACTCGCCGCTGGCCAGCGGCCAAAAAATCGGTTCGTCGGGACTGAAGCCCGCCACCGCGCCCCGTTCCACCACCGGATACGCCTGCCATTGGTCGAGCGACGACTTGCCGCCAATCAGCATCGAAACATTGAACCGCGCGTCGCGGCGGGTCATGATCCATTCGCCGCCCGGCAGTTGCTGCGGAGCGAAATTGTTGATGGCGTTGTCGTACACTTTTTGTTTGAAACGCCAGGCGTTCGCCGCTTCGTCCCAGGCGTAAGCCCTCAGTTCCAGTTCCTTGTCGGCCCCGAAAGCTCCTTTGCCTTTGTAGCGGGCGGCCAGCGCCAGCAGTTCGCCGTCGCGAACCCAGAGACCTCGGGCGATGAAACCATAGGGAGCGTCGGGCACGCCGGTCACCGACTGCGATTCGCTCCACACCAGGCCGTCTTTGCTGGTGGCGTAGCGCACCTCTTGGGTGGGTTCATCTTCGATCGGAGGGCCTTCGCTCCACAAGCACCAGAACCGGCCCTGGTGGTGAATCAGATAACTGTGAAGCTGAAACTTCAGATGGTGCATATCGACTTTCGGCAAGTCTTGATGCGCCGGATCGATCTTGGCGGCGCTGACCACCGCGTGCGCGCCTTCCACGCGGGGAAGCCGGGCGTAGTCGATCTGTTCGGGATCGGTGACCGAGCCCGCCAGGCGAAGCAGCGGCAACGGCTGCCTGGGCTCTGCTGCCATGGCCGGCAAAGCGGCGACAGCGAACAAGGCAGAGGCAACAACCAAGGCGCCAGGGCGAAGCGGCATGGGCAGCATTCCTCACAGGGGGGATGGCAGAAACATAGCGAGCGGGGGGACGCCGGCTAGCGGTCGCTCAATGATACTCGACGCACCCCTGGCATGCCCTGAGAAACCCCAGAAGGGTGACAACCACGTCGCGGGGCGACCAAACAACGAAATCCCCCGACTCTCGCCGACATTCCCCCCCCAACTGCCAGGAATTTGTCCTCGATCGCTCCCCCAGGGCTGTACGCGCGGCCCATCGCGGTACAATCTAATATAGAGGGGCAGTTTGCAACGCGGGACAACCGCATTCGGACGCTGACGCCACAAGCTTTTCAGCTTGCCAAGATGTCAGCACGATTGAAACTGCCTGGCTTTCCTGTGGCCCCAGCCAACCGCGAAGGATTTCCGTGTTTAGCACAGTCGAAATCGACGAAATCTTGGAAGAATTCGAGTTCCTCGGCGACTGGGAGGAACAGTGCCGGTACTTGATCGAGTTGGGCGAAACGCTGCCCGACTTGGACCCGGCCGAAAAAATCGAACAAAACCGCGTTCACGGCTGCCTGTCGCGGGTGTGGTTCATTCCCTCGCTGCGCGAGGAAAATGGCCAGCCGCGCATTTTCATTCGGGCCAAGAGCGACGCCAAAATTGTCGATGGGCTGATCTGTGTGCTGCTTTCCCTGTGCAACGGCCGCACGCCTCAAGAGATTCTCCACGCTGATTTTCAGGGCGCGTTTCAAAAACTGGGGCTGGAGACCCACCTGGTGCCGCAGCGTCGCAACGGGTTGCACTCCATGCTGGGGCGCATTCTCACCATTGCCAAACACGCGCTAGCGGTGGCGGAAGCCGCCCCCGGGAATGGCGAAAGCCCCGACATGCTGGCCGACGATGCCATCCATGGTGAAGCGTCCCCTGCCCCAAAACCGGCGACCGGCAAATCGCCCGGCGGCACCCTGCCACTCACCGAATCCGAAGCCGAACAGCGGCGGCACAAGCCGCTCGACGTGGCCGCCGTGCGGGCGCAGTTTCCCATTCTCAAGGAAACGCTGCCTTCGGGCGCTCCCATCTTCTTTCTCGACACGGCCGCCTCGGCGCAGAAACCGCAGGTGGTGATCGATCGCGAAGCCGAAGTGTATGCTCATTACTATGCCAACGCCTATCGCGGCGTGTACCAGTTCGGCGATCGCGTGAGCCGAGGGCTGGAGGCCTCGCGCGAAGCCGTGCAAAAATTCATTGGCGCCGCGCATGCCGACGAAATTGTGTTCACGGCCGGGACCACCATGAGCATCAACATGGTTGCCGACGGCTGGGGGCGCAAGTTCCTCCAGCCGGGCGACGAAATCCTGCTCACCGAAATGGAGCACCACGCCAACCTGGTTCCCTGGCAAATGGTGGCCCAGCAAACCGGAGCGAAACTCCGCTTCATTCCGCTGGCGGCCGACGGCCAACTCGACTTGAGCCAACTCGACCGCCTGGTGACCGACCGCACCCGAATTGCCGCCGTCACGGCCATGTCCAACGTGCTGGGCACCGTCCCCCCGCTGGCTGAAATTGGCCAAAAGGTCAAATCGGTGGGTGCGCTGCTGCTGGTCGACGCTGCCCAAAGCGTGCCGCACCTGCCCACCCACGTGGTCCGGCAAGATATCGATTTCCTGGCGTTCTCGGGCCACAAGCTATATGGCCCCAGCGGCGTCGGCGTGCTCTACGGCAAACGCCAACTGCTCGATGCCATGGACCCCATCCTGTTTGGAGGGCACATGGTTTCCCGCGTGTTTGCCGAGCGGGCCGAATGGGCGCCGCTTCCGGCCAAGTTCGAGGCCGGCACCCTGCCCATCGCCCAGGCAATCGCGCTGGGTACCGCGGTCGAGTTCGTCACCGGCCTGGGCCTGTGCGCCATCCACGAATACGAGCAAGGCTTGCTCCGGTACGCGCATCGCCAACTGGCCGACGTGCCGGGCCTCAAAATTCTTGGGCCGGCCCCCGAACACAAAGGGGCGATCGTCAGCTTCACGCTCGAAGGCGCCGCCGCCCAAGACATCGCCCAACTGCTCGATTTGAAAGGCCTCTGTGTGCGGCACGGCCATCACTGCACCATGCCGCTGCACGATTTGCTGTGCATTCCCGCCAGCGTGAGGGCGAGCTTCGGCATCTACAACACGCGCGAAGACGTCGACGCCCTGGTGAACGGCCTGCATTTCGTGCGAAAACAGTTGAGCCTGAAATAACCACCGCGACCATCGCGCTTTGCGAAGCGGTCGGTCTTGCACTTGCCCGGCACGCGCTTTCTTGCGCAAAAGTGCCTGCGGATTTGCTTGCGTTGCGCAACGGCAGAGTGCAACATCAGAGAGCCGTGGCCCTGGTTGCCCACGGCAGTTGGGGCCTCGCCCCCTGGTCGTTCCCTGCCTCCCCCCCCCGTACTTCTTCAAGTTTCAGGATTTCAGCATGAAATCATCGCGTCGCCGCTGGTTGGTGGTACTGTGCGCTCTCATAATCCTGCCGCAAAGCGCCGTGGTTTCAACGGCGATGGCCGAAGACGGGAATGTTGCTTCGAAAGCATCGGCAGGGCTCTCCGGCCAGCGGATCTTTTCGGCGGGGCATAGTTTTCATGTGTTCATTCCGAACATTCTCCGCGACATCGCCACCGCCGCAGGCGTGCAAGGCCACAACCAGCTTGGCGTGCAATCGATCGGCGGCTCGCGCGTGATTCAACATTGGGACCTGCCCGAAGATCGCAACAAGGTCAAGCCCGCCTTGGCCAGCGGCGAGGTCGACGTGCTCACCCTCTCGCCGATTTATCTACCCGACGATGGCATCGAGCACCTGGCCGCGCTGGCCGTGGAAAAGAATCCCAAAGTCCGGGTGCTGATCCAGGAATTCTGGCTCCCCTACGACGTGTACGCGCCCGACTATAAACAGAAACGGCCCGACGCCGTCGATCGCAATGCCCGCACCGTGGACCAAATGCGCGCCGAGCACGCGCCGTATTTCAAGAGCATGGAAGATCACGTGCGAGCACTTAACAAGAAGCTTGGCAAAGACGTGCTGTACGTGGTTCCGGTAGCCCAGGCAGTGATCGCCCTGCGCGAGAAAATCATCGCCGGCGAGGCGCCCGGCATTCAAGCGCAAGAGGAACTGTTTCGCGATGCCATTGGCCATGCCACGCCGCCGCTGCAGGCGCTGGCTGCCTATTGTTATTATGCGTCGATTTATGGCCGCACGCCGGAGGGACTTCCGCTGCCCGCGGTACTCAAGAGCGGCGACGCCAAGTACGCCACCGACGACCTCAACCGACTGCTGCAGCAACTTGCGTGGCACGCCGTGAGCCAGCATCCGCTCAGCGGCGTCACGCACGAAGGCCGGTAACCAGGAAGCAGACGCAGCGTTTCATTCAATGTATCGCTGTCATGCCCTCCGTCGCCACTTTCAAACGAAGAAAAACCTTTGCTGGCAATGGCTTTGCCAGGGCGATGGCTAGCAGCACCGCGCCGAGTCGGGTCGCCCTGCCATGAATTTGACAGGTGTGCTGCCAATAACCGCCGGATTTAATGCCATGCTTGCTGTCTAAAGCTCGCTCGGTGCCAGTAACCGCCAGCGATGGCGCCACCAACTCGCACGTTGTCCGCACGATTGAATTCCCAGCCCCGTCGACACCTGCCCATGTCTTGCATTCCACGGCAATCCAGTATCATTACGGGTCGCTAATCTGGGTTTTCGGAATTGGCCGCGCGCTTTGGTTTGAGGGGATCGAAGCGGCTGGCGGCCCTCCATGGAGCTTCAAAGCCACTCGTGATAAGGACCCCCTGTGTCCTGGGTGTTGATCCAAATACTGTCGCCGCCTTCCCTCCGGCTGATCGTTGCCGCGTTGTCGCTGGCAATACTGGCTCTCGATCTTTTATCGCCATGGCCAACATTGGTGACGGTGCTGTACGCGGTGATTGTGGTGTTCGCCCTGGCCTTGCCCAACTGGGAAGAAGTAGCCGCGTTCGCCGTAATGGCGACCATCTTCATTCTGACCGGCTGGACGCTTCAGCAACCTGCGCGCGGGTTTGAGGATCTGGCTGCCCGCAGCCTGGTGCTGGTTGCCGTGTGGATGACGGCGGCGTTCGCTGCCTGGCGGCAAACCCACCTCGCGTTGCACCTCAGCGAAAAGCGGCTGGAAGACGCCATGGAAGTCGGGCGTTGTTTTGCGTTTGAGTGGACTCCCGCCACCGACTTGGTAGTGCGGTCGGGCAATTTCCGCTCGGTGCTCGGCATCGATTCTTCGGAACCTCAGGCGGGCAGTGGCGCGGAATTCTTTCGCCGCGTTCATCCCGACGATGCTCCGGCCATGTTCACCTTGCTCCAGTCGCTCACGCCCGAGCGTCCCGACTTCCAGGTCACCTTTCGTTATGTGCGGGGCGACGGCGCCATCGTGCGACTGGAGGAGCAGGGACGCGCCATATTCAATGGTGGCGGAAAACTCGTCAAACTGCTGGGCATGTCGGCCGATGTTACCCAGCGCGAGGCAGCCGCCGAGGCGCTTCGCGACAGCGAGGAGCAATTGCGACTGGCCCTCGATGCCGCCGAGATGGGCATGTTTGACGTCGACGCGCAAACCCGCAGCCTTCGCTGGTCGGACCGCCAGTGCGAATTGCTTGGCGCGCGGCGCGAGCAGTTGCGCGGCGATTGCAGCGATTTTTTTGATCGCGTGCATCCCCACGACCGCAACTGGCTCGAAGAACAATTAAACACCGCTTTCGTACAGGGTAAAGACGTTCGCTCCGAATTTCGAATCGTTCTTTCCGACGGTAGCATTGGCTGGCTGGCCGGATTCGGACGACCTGTCTTTAATGAGGCGGGCAGGGTCGCGCGCATGGTAGGCGTCAATTTCGACATCACCCAACGGAAGCAAGCCGAACAGGCCTTGCGCGAGAATGTTGCCTTGTTTCAACAAATTGCCGAGCACGTCGACCAGGTGTACTACATGATCTCGGTCCCCCAGGCCCGCATCGTGTACATGAGCCCTGCTTACGAACGGCTCTGGGGCTGGCCGCGCCCCGCCGATCTCGATATCGACGAATTCCGCAAGCTGATCCATCCCGATGACCTGGCGCGCGTGAATGCCGCCACGATCGGCCGATTTTTCGGCGAGGTGGACCGCGAAGGGATTGAATTTCGCCTGGTGCGCCCCGACGGCGCCATTCGTTGGGTTCGCGACATGGCTTTTCCCATTTACGATCAGCACGGTTCCATCGACCTGGTGGTGGGTGTCACCCAGGACATTACCCCGCTGAAAGAAACCGAGGAACGCATGCGGACCCTCGAAGCCGAGTTGGCCCATGCTGGCCGACTCAGCACGCTCAACGCCATGAGCGCGGGACTGGCGCACGAATTGAACCAGCCGCTGGCCGCCATCGAAAACTACGCGGCCAGTTGCCGCTGGATGCTCGAAGAACAAGCCGACCGGGAGCAAGCGCTCGACATCCTGCGGGAGATCTCGCGGCAAACACAGCGGGCGGGAGAAATCGTGCGCCGCGTGCGCGATTTTGTGGTGCGCGGCAAATCGCACCGCGCGCCCGTGCAACTCAACGACCTGGTGCGCGAAGTCGCCAAACTGGCGAATCCAGAAATTGTGCTGCGGGGAGTCGCCCTGAGGCTCGATCTTGCCGCCGACCTTCCAGAAGTTGTCTGCGACCGTATTCAAATTGCCCAGGTAACGCTCAACTTGCTCCGCAATGCGATCGAGGCCGTGCAACTCTGCCCCGCCGACGAACGCGCCGTGCTCGTTTCCACGGCCCAAGGGCAGCAAGACCTGGTGGTGTGCGTTCAAGATTCAGGCCACGGCCTGGCGGCGGCGGATCGCGCGCAGTTATTCGAGCCCTTTTTTACCACCAAGCCAGGCGGCATGGGCCTGGGATTGGTGATTTGCCAAACCATCATTCGTTCGCACGGGGGCACCATTGGCATGGAGCCTCACGACGATCGCGGGACAATATTTCGGTTCACGTTGCCACTTTCCGACCGCAGGAGCGATGCTTGAGTACACAGCCCACCCTTTTTGTTGTTGACGACGACTCGGCCATGCGGAGTTCGTTGTCCCTGCTGCTCAACACGATTCGACTGCCGGTCAAAACGTACGAAACGGCCAGCGAGTTGCTCGCCGCGATTACGCCCTCGTGTCGCGGATGCTTGATCCTCGACCTGCGGCTTCCCGATATGAGCGGTCGCGAACTTCAAGCCAAGCTGCGGCAGCGCAACGCGCACCTGTCGATTCTGTTCCTCAGCGCCTACGGCGACATCGAAACGGCCGTCGCGGCCATGAAGGACGGCGCCGTCGATTTCCTCGAAAAGCCCTGCACGGCCCAGCGATTGCTCGATCGGGTGCAAGCCGCCGTGCAGCGCAACGAGTCCGAATACGAACGGCGGACCCGTTTCGATAGCGTCCGCGAGCGCATCGAACTGCTGAGTCCCGGCGAGCGCGACGTACTGGCCGGAATCGTTGCTGGTAAACCTTATAAGATCATCGCCAAGGAATTGGGCCTTAGCTACAAAACCGTGGAAGCCCGCCGGGGAAGACTCGTCAAAAAAATGGAAGTCGATAGCATGCCTGAACTCGTGCGCATGGTTCTGGAATTCGAACTGCACGAAGTTCAGCCGGCCTGCTCTGCCGAAAACGAAAACGGCTTTTGATACGCCTCAACTGAACTTGCCCTTCCGGCGGTTTTGGGCAGGTTTTCGTGCCGATGTTACGGAACGGTTAAGGCCGCCCAAGGGAAATCCCTCTGCCTTGCGGGGGGAGCCCTGTTGCCAACTCCCTTGCCCAGGGCTACGTTTCTCGTTCGATTTCAGGAACGCTCCCCGTCTCGATCTGAAAGCAGGCTTGTCCTTTGGCGGCAACCGGCAGAAAGGTCGGGGAATAGCGGCGCAACAAACTCTCCCGGTTGGCCGTGCCGATGTACCCGGATTCGCTAGCAAGCAGCAGGGCACAGCACTTCCAGCCACATTCGCCGGCACTCACATGGATCAAGTTCGCCTGGTGCTGTACGTCGGACACGAAACCCAAACCCAGCACGTTCTCGCGCGGCATTTGCTGCCTCCCGACTATCGCCTGGAATGCGTTTCGCTAAACGAAGCCACCGCGAGAATTCAAGCCACGTGGCAAACCGTGGTCCTGCTCGAAACCGACCTCGCCTTGCCCGATGGCGGCGACCGGTTGGCTTTGCTGCGCCGCGTTGATGCTCGGGTACCGCTGATCGTGCTTGCGCCTGGAAACAGCCTTCCCCAAACGCAAGCCGATGTTGCCCGGAGTCACGGCGCCGAAGCGCTGTTCCTGCTGCCGCTGACGGATGCCGAGGCCGTCAAACAGGCCATTGACAAGGCATTCCAGCAACTCCAATCGTGGCGCGCGCGGTTTCCCCAAATGCAGTCGCGGTAGTTCTTGCGGCGTATGCGTTCATCGTCGCGGCGTCGTAGTCGCAGCCATTTGTGAAGGTTGCCCGGATCGGCTCGCAAGAATCGATGGAGGATGAAATGGCGCGCACGCCACCCTTTTGGGGGCGAAACTTCGGCGGAAACGGCCGGAAACCCAGTTGAGTTTGGCGTCATACAAGCCGGTCCGAAAACCTGGTCTGGCACCCAAATCTTTCGGCCGCACGACGTACCGCGACGGTTCTCGGAAAGGCCTTAAAAACCCCGCGCGGCGCGCACGTCGTCAAAGTCGCGCAGGTGGTAATCCAGGCCTACGTAATCCAGTACGCGGCACAAACCGCGCAGGGCCACGCCCATGCCGTCGGGACCGCTAAAGCCGCCAAACTGGCCGCCGCCCTTCACGTGCGGTTCCAGGTCGAGAAACACGCCGGGAATCCCTCGGGGAGTAAGCCGGGCTTCCAGGGTGGGAATGTAATCGCGGAAGTCACGCAAGATCATTTCGTGCGCGCTGTCGCCGCTATCGGCTGGCACAAAATTCTTCAGGGCTTCTTCATCCACGTGGTCGGTCCGCTGCGTCGCGCTGGGATGCTTGTAGTCCTTGATGTGCATCCAACCCAACCCTGGTTTCATGGCCAGGTACTGCTGGTATGTTTCGTCGGGGCTGTAACCCTGGGTGGAAATGTTGGCCGCGTCGAAAATCAGCACCATCGCGGGGTGATCCACCGCCCGGTGGATCTCGGCCAGGATGTCGCCGTTCTGCCCCACCAGGTTGGCTTCCACCTCGAGCCCATAGGTAAGATCGCTGCGGTGGCAGGTCTCCGCGATCTGGCCCAACTGGTCGATCACTTGGGGGAGATGTTCGCGGGGATCGGTGCCTCGCGGATGATAGAACGAAAACCCTCGAATCAACTTGGTTTCGAAAGCGTGTGCCCGTTCGCAGGCGGTTTTGACTTCCTTTTCCAGGTATTTCTTGAACGGGATGTACTCGTTCTTGGTGCCGTCCTCCACGTCGAGCAGCTTCACCTTGCCGATGGGCGAGCCGATCGAAGCCACATTCAGGCAGTACTCGTCCATCAAATGGCGAATGTCGGTGATTTCGCTCTTGGTGAGCTTCATTACGTTCTTGATGCCTTGCCCCACGTCGATGAAGCGGATGCTGAAGTACTGCAGACCAATCGCCGCAAAGGCCGAAAACTGCTGGACCGCCGTTTTTTGATTGGCCGCCTCGTCGGCAAAGCCGCTGAGAATCACGCTGGGTGCCGACATGTTTCGAATTCCTCGATTCGCGGGGAACAAAGCAGGGGTGCGTCCTGAAGAGGGGTCATTGTGCGGAAAACGCATCGGCCTTGCAAGCCGCGCCGAGATTCGTCGGCGCGGCACGCCTTCTCGCGGCCAAACCCTAGGCACCCGCCAAACGCCCGATTACCATACAAGGCCCTGGACTTTACCCCGGCTTCCCAGCGCCCATCGGCCGTCCCTGGCTGCAGCGCCTCCCAAAAAGGGCGCTGAAGTATCTCCCTCGGCCCATGCTTCGTTGTTGATCGCCTTTTTCCTCGCATCTCATTCCGAGGCCTGAAATCATGCTGCGTGCCCAAACCTCGCTGTTGCTCTGTGCCCTGGGCTTGCTGGCGGCGCCCAGCTTTGCCGCCGACAACGAAGGCTTGAAACCGCTGTTCGACGGCAAATCGCTCGACGCCTTCACTCAACACGGCGGCAAGGCCAAGTACACGGTAGAAGACGGCGTGATCGTCGGCACATCGGTTCCGTCCACCCCCAACAGCTTTTTGTGCACCAACAAGCAATACGGCGATTTCATTCTCGAATTGGAATTTCAGGTCGATCCGCCGCTGAATTCCGGAGTTCAAATTCGCAGCGAAGTGTTCGACGAGCCCAAGGAAGTGCAGGCCGGCGACAAGACGATTAAAATTCCCGCCGGACGCGTCCACGGCTACCAGGTGGAAATCGATCCTTCGTCGCGAGCCTGGACCGGCGGCATTTACGATGAAGGCCGCCGCGGCTGGCTCAACAACCTGGCGCAAAATCCCGCGGCCCAAAAGGCGTTCAAGCAAAACGAGTGGAACCACTTCCGCGTGGAGTGCCGCGGCGACTCGATCAAAACCTGGCTCAACGGCGTGCCGGCCGCCGATTTGAAAGACTCGCTCACGCCCCGAGGTTTTATCGCCCTGCAAGTCCACGGCGTGGGCAACGACGCCTCGAAGGTGGGCAAACAGGTTCGCTGGAAGAACCTCAAAATCAAAGAGTTGGACTGACCGCCCGCGCCGGGCAAGGCAGGACCGCCGACGGCCCTCTCCACCTGCGGGAGATCGGCTGGCCGGGAAAGCCGCTGAAGCCTCCCACGATCCGGTTTGCAGGAGGGCCGGCGAACCCTATAATTTGCAGTTGGGCTCCCTAACCAGTCACGCTCTTCCCGTCGGCGTTCGCCGGCAGGCCGAAATACAATTATCGTAATAAGTTAGAAACGCATGACCGACCGCCCACCGCAGGAACATTGGGACGATCTTGTTAAGCAACTAGGCATCGAACCGCAGCCGAGCACCCCGGCTCCCGAACCCTTCGAGCCTCCCAAACGAGTGCCGCCTCCCCGGCGTCCGAGTGTTTCCGCCAGTTTAAGTCGTACAACCGATTGGTCCGGCATTGCCCGCAGCTTGGGTATTACGCCGCCGGCCGAGACCGCGCCGTTGCCGCCCAAAAAGCCGGAAGCGGCCAAACCACCAGCGCCGCCAGCCAGTTCCTCGGCGCCTTCAGCAGCGGTCCCGCCTCCGTTGCCCACCGAGGCCGCCGCGCCGCCACCGCTCCCCGTCCCGCCCGCCGCATGGCAGGAATCGCCCGAGAGTCCCCGCGAACAAGCGGCGCCCACCACCGAACCCGCTTTTGAGGAAGGGGTTGCATCGGAGGGCGAAGCGTCGGAACCAACGGAAGCATCGGTCGAAGAAGCGGAGCGCCGTCCCCGAGATCGTTCCCGCAAACGCCGAGGACGCCGTGGCGAGCGGCCCGATCGGCGAGATCGAGATTCCGCGTCCGCTGAGGAGCCCGTTGCCGAGCCAACCGCAGCCGAGGGCGAGCCCCTCGATTCCGGCGAAGCCGCCGAAGGCGAGAACGGCGAGCCCGCGCGAGGCAAACGCCGCCGGCGACGCCGCCGCAAAGGCAAGAAAGAAGGGACGGCAACCAAGCGGATTTTGGCCCCGATCGACGAAAACGAGGCCGATGTTTTCGACGAAGACTTCGCTTCGCTGGCCGAGGAAGCCGTCGCCGGGGCGTTGGTCGATGACGACGATCTGGAATTGATCGAAGCCGACTCCGACCAGGAACTTGGCGATGCTGAAGGCGAGGCTCTGGACGAAGAGGGCAAACCCGATCGCAAACGCCGCCGTCGCCGTCGCCGCAAGGGCAAGCCAACCGAAGCCGAGCGAACGCCGCTCAACGATGTGGAAACCACCGCAGCGGACGCCCTGTCGTTGGAAGCCGACGATGACGTGGCGCTTGGCGCGGATGATGCGGATTTGGATTCTGACGAAGAGGACAGCGATTCCGACGATCGCGGCCCGCGCGGCCTGCGCCATCACAAAAACATCCCGTCCTGGGAAGAGACGGTAGGCGTGGTCATCAGCAGCAACATGGAAAACCGCAATCGGGGGCGCTCGCGCGGACGACGGTAAACATCCTCCGCCGGCAGATGCCCGCGACAAGGCGGCCCCTGCCGCCGAGCGGTTGCACGGCAAACACGAGCCAAGGTTTCATGACTGCTTCGCGCTGTGCGAACCAGTCTCGCCGCAATCAACTCCAGGCACGCATCGCGCGTCTCAGGCCACGCGCATGGCCCGCGCTTGTCCGGCCCAGCGAATCCAGTTGGAAACTTCTTCCAGGTCGGGGGCGCTCGCGCCTCGCAGAATTCGCTCGCCCTCGCTGCTCTCCACCAATGGCTGCAGCAGGTTGAGCAATTGTCGCGGGTTCAGGTGGGCAAATTGCTCCGGTTCGCGGTACCCGGTCGCCACCAACAGTTGCGCGTCGTGGCCCCGGAGCATTGGCACCCGGCATACCAGCGTGGCTTGTGCTTGCCAGTCGCGAATGGTGGCCGCGTTGATCCACTTCAACCCCAAACGACCGGCGGTCTCTTCCGCGTCGGCGTCGAGCAGGTCGGCCACGCTGTAAATACCCAGCACGTTCAGCCGCTTGGCGGTCTTGGGGCCGATCGAAGGCGCCTCGCCGACCGAGCTGCTCTTGCTCAAATAAAACCGCGGCATCGTCAATTGCTCCGCCGATTGGCTCGTTGCAACGGATGCTCCCATGGCGGGTGTGGTCGTGGCGGGCAGCGAGGTTGTGGCAGTAAACTCGGGCGAACTTTGCTTGCCCGAGACCAGCGGAAGCGTCGTTGCCGCCTGGCTGGAGACCGCTGCTTCTTCCGCCCGCGAGCGCGGAGACGAAAAATGCGGGACCGGCACCGTGGCGTTCGACGACAGCGTATGGGGGAGCGATCGAGCTTGCCGGGCCTCGACGATCCAATGACTGGCGCGAGCTGCCACGTAATCGCGCGATTTGGCCAAACCCGCGTGCTCGCTCGCCCGACTATCCAACCGCTGGAGCAGTTGTTCGGATGTGAGCGCAGCCAACTCCTCGGGCTGCGAAATGCCGCAGGCCAACAGCAACTTCAGGTCTTGGCGATTCAACAGCGGCACGCGGCACGCGAGAATTGCTTCTGCCTGCCATTCCACCAGCCGCGCCGCGCGCAACGCCGGATGGGCCAGACGCTGTTCCAGTTCCACGGCGTCGCTCGCGAGCAGATCGCCGGCCGTGCGGACTCCCAGTTCGCGCAATCGGCGGGCCGACTCGCCATCCATCGAGGGAATTTCGGCCACCGGGCTCGACAACCCCAGCAAGAACCGCCCCTGGTTTCCGGGCGCGAAATCCTGCGGAAGCCGCGAGGAAGAACTGGTCGTGGCAATCGACGGTGCCGCCAAGGCCGGCGAAGACACCACGGCAATCGTTTCCGCCTGCTGCACGCTGCGAGCCGCGGGCGCCGCGGGGCGGGTTTCGGTCCAGCCATCGTCGGTGGGATCGACCGCGGTTGGCACTGCAAGCCGCTCACCCCGCCAGCTCACGCGCCGCGAGGGAACTTGCAGTTCTTCGAACAGCACCGCGATTTCCTGGCGGCAGGTGAAATACAGCACCTGGTAGCCACGCTGCGAAAGTTGAACCAGCAGTCGGGCCGCCGCAATGCAAGTTGCCGAATCGAACTGGCCCAGCACGTCGTCCACCAGGATCGGCAGATGCACGCCGCGTTGGGCTTGTTGAGTGACTGCCGCCAACCGCAGGCAGAACAGCAATGCCCTGCGCGCGGGGCCATCCAGCGCGGCCAGCGACACCGTCCTCTGGTCCGACATCTGAATTTCCAATCCGCCTTCGCCAACGCGAGCGCGCACCTGCGACATCCTGCCTGCCGACAATTGGTGCAGGTACTCGGAAGCCAGGCTTAGCAATTCTGGCTGGCTGCTGCGGCTGCACTGCGCGGCCGTGTTTTCGAGCACCACGCCCGCCACGGCGGCTGCCTTCCACTGGGCAGTTGCCTGTTCCAACGCCGCCTCGGCGCTCGCCAGCACGCAGCGTTTGTCGGCAATGGTACGATCGTTTCGCAATTCTTCGAGTTGGCTGGCGATCGAGGCCAGTTGCCGTTGTTGCTGTTGGATACGGGCTTCGATATCGCGCAGTTCCGCTCTGTGTTTTTCCAGTTCGCCACGAAGCCGGGCAAGTTCGGCTTCTCGCGCCGCCAACGCCTGGCTGGCAGCTTGAGCGGCCGCCGCGGCGTCGCGCGGCGAAACCGCGGGCTCGCGCCGCGCCGGCAAGGCAATTCCGGCTTCGCAGCGACAAAGCAGCCGTTGCCGGCGCTCGGCAAGCCGGCGAATTCTTCGGGCCAGTTTGCTCTGCAGTTTTCGCAGGCGACGCTCGCCGGCCACCAGCAGATCGCGCTGGTATGCGCGGCTTTCAAAGGAGCGCAGCTCCGACGACATCGACTCCAACCCGCCCAGCAGCGATTGCGTCATTGGCTCCAGCGACATCAGCTCTTGCGTGCGCACGCGGCCTTGGGATTCCGACTGCCGGGCGATGTCGACCACCGTCCGGTGCAACTCTTGGGCCTGCTGTTCGAGTTTGCGGAAACTTTCGCTTCGGCGTGCAAACCACACCGCATGTTGCGAGTCGCGCCACATCACCTCATCGATGGCGCATTCCGCGATCCGCGCCCGCAGCTTGGAGCGCTTGGCGTCCACCTTCCGCAACAACTGGTTCAACCGTGCGCTGCGAGCGTCGAGGCGGGCCAACCGGCGCTGCCATTCATCGTCGGGCGATTTCACCGCCGCGACTTGGGGCGCCGACGGCAGCGGCTGCCGTTCGATCTCGGCCAGCCGGCCGAGAATGGCTTCAATCGCCGCGCGAAGCTGCGACGCCTGGGTCTGCAGTGAAGGCAACGACTCCTGCAACTGCGACTGCTGGCGGAGCATTTCGGCCTCGCTGCCGCGTTGCTCGGCAATCCGCGTTTGCAGTTCTTGCCGCAGACGGCGGCAAGTGACCAGGTGTTCTCCGAGCGACTGCGGGAGCGAACGCCAGGCGTCGGCCCGCAGCTTGGCCAGGCCGGATCGAGTCTGCGCAATGCCCAAGGGTTCGCTCACCGCGCCGTAGGGAGCGAACCGCGTTTGCAGGTCGACGCCCTGCAGTTGCCCCAGGCCTTCAAAATCGCGCACCGGAAATACGAATGTTTCGCGATACGTGCCGCGGTCGATGCCATGCAGCAGATTGTGCAGCGTGTCGGCAGGACAAAGATGCCCGTCGGCGGTATGCACCGTGAGCTGTCCTCCCTGCTGGGGTGCATCGTGGCGGGTCACCCGATAGCGGCCTTGGGAGCTTTCTAGCGCCACGGTGCCGCCGGCGGCATATTCGCGAAGCGCCGACGGTCCACCATCGGCGGCCGAGTGCAAGAACCGCTGCCGCACGCTTTCCGAAAAGCCGTACAGCACCGAGGGCACGAACTGCACCAGCGCCGTCTTGGTGGCGGCGTCAGGAAAAAACATCACGTTGAGGCCCAGCGCCAGGTCGCGCAAATCCACGCCGGTCCAGTCGCCAAAGCGGTCGATTCGCAGGTCGGTCACTCTCATTAGTAGGCCTCCTTGTCTTGCAGGAACTCGGCGCCCAACAACGCGGCCTCGTTTAATAACCGCGAAACTTCGCCAGGTCCGTCAACCTGGGCCACTTCGGCAGGCAAAGCTGGCACGCTTTCGTTGCGATAGGGTTGCAGGTCGATCTGCTCGCGCTCGCCCGGTCGGTACTGAGCAGCCGACCGCAAGTACGTGCCGCACAGCGAATCGGCAGGGTAGCTCTCGGCCGAGGTGCTGATGAACGGCTGCAATTCCACCGCCCGGCTCCAAATCGCCGGCGTTTGCTGGCCGTACGTTTGCTGCAGCCGCTCGGTGAGTTGGGTGTCCCAGGCTTGCAACCGGGCTCGGTGCAATACCGCGTGGGGACCGACCAGCCGCCAAGAAACAATGCAGTCCGCACCGCTGTCGCGAGCGGCAAGTATCTGCTGGCAACGATTGCGAACGCGTAGTTCAATCGCTTCCAGCGTGTCGCCCAAATTCACTTCCACACTTTCCAGGCGCCACACCACGCTGGCGGTGGCAATCGCCCTGCGGTGCACGCCCTGCTCGTCAACCGACACCAGGCTGCATCCGTGGGCGCCCAGATGTTCGAGTGTTCGCCCCACCGGCGAACCGCAAAACCGCGCCGGAGTTTGCCCCTCGTGGCGAACATTCTCTTCCGCGACCAGGCGCCCCCCCAAAGCCCAATAATCCACGCCCGGCACCTCGGCCAGCGAATGGAAGTCTTCATCGCGCCGCAGGTGCAACAGACCGATGGTGAACAGGGGCGCCGGATGCCTGGGAAGGCTCCAATCCAACTGGTTCAGTCGCTGTTGCGGTTGCCGGCTGAGTCCCGCCAGGCGTGCCACGGCGACGCCATCGCGCTCGATCAGCAGGGTGCGAACGCGGGCTTTTCCCCGACCACCCGCGCCAACCGCCGGATACGCCGCGCTGTCGATTGCCTGCCCAGCGTCCGCAGCCGCGCCCACCGCCAGGTGAACCACGTTTTCGGGCAGACGATGTTGCGGTGTCCACGAGGCGGGGCTATCGGTCGCGCTCCCGGCCCAATACACGGGGATCTTACGCGCGGCCAGTCGCTGGAATTGCTGCACTAAGAAGTGAACCTCGCTGGGCGCCGCCTGGTCGAGGTTGAGAGCGCCGCCGGCGAGCAACACAAAATCGACTTGCTCTTCGATGGCCGCGGTGAAGACCGCCTCGGCCGAACGGTAAGGAGCCTCCGCCAGCCGTTTGCGAAGCGACGCCGAAAGCCCGACGGGCCCCGCCAGAGGGACGTCGAGTTGCAGGTCGCTGGCGTGCAGAAAGCGAAATGCACGACCGTGGGTCATCAGGGCCTCCTTGCACTGAAAACGCGTATTTTGCGGATGCCGCGATCGGTTTGCTTACGCCGCGGCGGGAGCGGGTCGTTGTGGCCGACCTTTCGCTGCCCTGGCGGTGGAAGTTCCAGCGGCGAACACGCGTCGCTCGGCGACCAGACCCAAGGCGGGAAATCACGGGAAGGTCTGGACCGATGGCGGTGCTTTCCGCGCAGCGGATGGTAGCGGGCGATAATCTAGCATCTGCCCTGATTTCAACCTAGGCCGGAATTTTGGCAGCCGCAATGCAATCGTCTCCAACGCCCTGCGTCACCTTGCCCAAATTGCCGGGGGCTGATTCACCCCGTTTCTTTTGCTACCATGACAGCACCAAATATCGACTGCCAACTGGCCCCGCCCCTTGTGGATTCGTTTTGGAGATCGCAGATGGTTCTCACTCCCAGTACGATGCTCGCCCTGGGCACGGCCGCTCCCGATTTCTCGCTGCGCGACCCCGCTGGCAAAACGCACTCTCTCAGCGATTTCGAGGGAGCGCCCGCCCTGTTGGTAGCCTTCATCTGCAATCACTGCCCATACGTCAAGCACGTGGCCGATGATTTCGCCACCTTGGCCCGCCAGTACCAGGAAAAGGGCGTCGCCGTCGTCGCCATCAACTCCAACGACGTGAGCATGTACCCGGCCGATGCGCCCGAAAAAATGGCCGCCGAAGCCCAGCAGCGCGGTTACACCTTCCCTTACCTGTTCGACGAAACCCAGCAGGTTGCCCAGGCCTATCGCGCTGCCTGCACCCCCGACTTTTACGTCTTCGACCGCCACCAAAAACTGGCCTATCGCGGACAAATGGATTCCAGCCGGCCCGATTCGGGCATCCCCGTCACCGGCAAGGATCTCCGCGAAGCGCTCGACGCCGTGCTGGCAGGCAGACAACCGTCCGACGAACAAACCCCCAGCATTGGCTGCAACATCAAGTGGAAAGCAGGCAATGCTCCCGATTACTTCGAGGGCTGACGCGCTCATGTCCGATCGATTCAAAATTGCCGCGGCGCAAATCGACATTGCCGTGGGCGAGGTCGAACGCAACCTTGCCCGCATGGAAGAAATTCTGGTGGAAACCGCCCGCAACGGGGCCCGGCTCACCGTGTTTCCCGAGTGCGCGCTCACCGGCTACTGCTTCGACAGCCTCGCCGAGGCCATGCCGTTCGCGCAGCCCGTGCCGGGCCTGGCCACCGAACGCTTGGCCGTTACCTGCGCCTGGCATAGCGTGTACGCGGTGCTGGGAATGCTCGAACGCGACGGCGACCGGCTGTTCAACACCGCCGTGCTGATCGGACCCCAAGGCGTGATCGGCCGCTACCGCAAGGTCCATCTCCCCTACCTCGGCATCGACCGCTTCACCACGCCCGGCGATGCGTTCGACGTGTGGAGCGCGGGCGAGGTGCGCGTCGGTCTCAATATTTGTTACGACGGCGCCTTCCCCGAGGCCTCGCGGCTCATGGCCTTAGCCGGCGCCGACCTGATTTGCCTGCCCACCAATTGGCCGCCCGGCGCCGAAACCACCGCCGACTATGCCATCAATACCCGGGCTCTCGAAAACAACGTGTATTACCTGGCGGTGAATCGGGTGGGCACCGAGCGCGGCTTCCGCTTCATTGGCCGCAGCCGCATCTGTTCGCCCTCGGGCCACACCCTGGCTGAAGCGCCGCACGATCGCGAGGAAATTCTATACGCCACGATCGAACCGGCCGTCGCCCGCGACAAACACCTGGTGCGGGTGCCCAACCTGCACGAAATCGACCGGTTTGGCGACCGCCGCCCCGACCTCTATGGAGGACTGGTCGCCACCACCGGCCGCGAAGGGCAACGCCTTACGCCCAAGGCCAGCCTGGGCTGCGCCGGCTGTGCCGATCCGGCGGAACCGGAAGCCCAACCCTCGGCAGCCGCGCGACAAACCAGCATGGTGTAAGACGCGGCGGCGGCAATTCTTGGGCGCCGCTAGTATACTCAACCGTTGCGAAGGAACGGTTGACGCCGCACGGCAAGTGCGCATTGCCATGGTTACTTCCAGGAGCCCACACCATGCCCCGCAGATCGACGCGTCGTACATTTCTGACTGGTTCGCTGCAACTGGCCGCGGGACTGGTCGTGCCGAGCTACCTGGCTTTACCTCGAAGGAGCGTGCGCGGCGCCGAACCGCAGCTCGACGTGCTGATCGCGGGCGGCACGGTCATCGACGGCAGCGGCGCCAAACGGGTTGCCGCCGACGTTGGCATTCGCGGCCAGCGCATTGTTGCCATCGGTCCCCTCGCGGGTACCGCCGCCGCGCAAGGCGCGCGGCAAACCATCAACGCCACTGGCTGCATTGTCGCGCCGGGCTTCATCGACATGCACTCCCACAGCGACCGCACGCTGCTCACCCACGGCGACGCCCAAAGCGCCGTGCGGCAAGGCGCCACCACCCACGTCACCGGAAACTGCGGCAGTTCGCCCGCCCCGCGCCCGCAAGACCAAGACCCCGCCCAGACCGGGCCGGCCATCCGCACCTTTGGCGACTACCTCGCCCGACTGCGCGAGCAGAGGACCTCGATCAACGTGGCTGCCCTGGTGGGGCACAACACCGTCCGCACCGCGGTGTTTGGCTTCGAGCGGCGGGCTCCCGACGAAAACGAAATGGCCCGCATGAAGCAGTGGATTGCCGAAGCGATGACCAGCGGCGCCGTTGGCATGAGCACCGGGCTGGTCACGCCGCCGGGCACCTATTCCCAAACCGAAGAAATCATCGAACTGGCCAAGGTCGTGGCCCAACACGGCGGCATGTACGCCAGCCACATCCGGGGAGAAGCCGGCACGCTGATCGACGCCGTGGCCGAGGCCCTGCGGATCGGCCGCGAGGCCAAACTGCCCGTCGAAATCTCACACCACAAAGCCGTCGGCAAAGAAAATTGGGGCAGTACCCGCGTCACCCTCAAAATGATCGAAGACGCCGTCGCGGCCGGCCAGCAGGTGCGATTCGACGTCTATCCCTACGGCGCCGGCAGCGCGGGACTGTCGCAATTCGTTCCGCCCTGGGCCCACGATGGCGGAACCCAGGCCATGCTCGACCGCCTCCGCGATCCCCAAACCCGCCAACGCATCGCCCGCGACATGAACCAGGGCTCGGCCGATTGGGCCAACTTCTTCAAGGTCGATTGGGACGACATCCAGATCACCCGCGTGCAAACCGAGAAAAACCAGCGGTGGGTCGGAAAACGCGTCGGCGACGTCGCCCGCGACCGAGGCATCTCCGGCACCGATGCCTGCATCGAATTGCTGCTGGAAGAACAGGCCAACGTGGGCATGATCAACTTCGTGATCAACGAAGAGGAAATGCGCAACGTCCTCCGGCACCCCCTGTCGCTGATCGGCTCGGACGGCACGGCCGTTTCGCCCGAAAGCTATCCCGGCAAGCCGCATCCGCGGTTCTACGGCTGCTTCCCCCGGGTGTTGGGCGTGTACTGCCGGCAAGAGAAGCTGTTCGACCTCGAAACAGCCGTTCGCAAAATGACCGGCGCCGCGGCCGAGCACTTGGGCCTGGCCGATCGCGGCATCGTCCGCGCCGGCAACATTGCCGACCTCGTCGTCTTCTCAGCCGAGGAAATCATCGACCGGGCCACCTTCGACGATCCCCATCAGTACCCCAGCGGAATCCGCCAGGTGCTCGTGGCCGGACAGCTCGTGGTCGACGGCGACCAGCACACCGGCAAACGCCCCGGCGCCATTGTCAAACGCCAGCCGGCGTGAGGCAGGCGTTCCCCTATCCGCGGTCGTCCGCTGGCACGCCGCGTTTCGCCCAAGGGATTCCCCATGGAACGCAAACCATTTGGCACGTATGTGGTGACCGTTACCGTGGTCGCATTGATTGGTTTGATCGTCGCGGCGTACTTTGTACTCGCGCGAAACCGGATTACTTCGGAAAGCTTTGAGAGCATGCAACTCAACATGTCGCTGGCCGAGGTCGAGGCCATTTGGGGACCGGGCGAACCCTATGAGACCAGCCGCAAATTCGTCGATGAAGCGTTGGCCGCAAACCGTGAGCTGCCGGCGGAATTCGTGGGGGCGCCCATCACGGCCTACCAGTGGCGCGGCGGGCGCAATCAGGCCGTTTTGTTTTTTGCCGGTCCCAACGCCGAGCGTTTGATCGGCAAGGTTGGCAGTTTTCCTTAACTTTCTGGATCATGTCGCGGCGAGGTGCCACTGCCTGCCGCACAAGCAGGTAACCCGCATTGCGCCCAGTAGCGGCCAACCCATCGGCATGAAAGCCCAAGCTATGGCTCACGATCGAATGGCAACCATGAAAATCGCGGCACTCACCTGCTGGACCCTTACCCTCTGCGCAACTGCCATGTCCAACGACGTCATCGTACTGGGCGAACACGCCGGGCCGTTCAAGAACAGCTGGGGTTTTGCGGGCACCGTGGTGGGCATCGCCATTTCGCCGGACCAAGCGTTGGCGGTTTCGGCCGATTCGGTGGGTACGTTCAAGGTGTGGGATCTGACACAGCAAAAGGAATTGCGCGAAGTCAAAACCGGCTCGTGGATTACCCGCATCCAGTTCTCTCCGAACGGAAAATTGCTGGCCACTGCGCACGAGGACGCGGTGGTCCGCATTTGGGACGTGTCGGAGTGGAAACTGCGCGGGGAACTGCGACGGCACCGACGCTGCTTGGAATGCCTGACGTTTCTGCCATCGGGCTTGCTGGCAACGGGCGGCGGCAACGATGATCGCAACGTTGATCGCAAGCTTAACGTCCAAACCCAGTTTTCAGAGGTGTTCTTGTGGAATGTCGAAACGCGCGAAGTCGTAGGCGAAGTGCCATTGGAAGGGGGGCGGGTCCGAAGCGTGGCCGCATCTGCCGACGGCAAGTTCCTTGCCTTCGTGAGCGCCGACTATGCGATTCGCATTTGGGACGTGGCGAGTCAAGAAGTTGTGCATTATCTGCCAACCGTGAAACGCTATCCTGTCCGGATTGCCTACTCGAAGCAAGGCCTGCTTGGGACCGGAGGACTGTGGGCTGAGGCCGCCCTATGGAACCCTCCCGAGCCCGAACCGGTGCGTACCTTTGAAACCGCGGAATCCGCGTATGACGTGTGCTTTTCCGCGGACGGCACGAAAGTTCTCGTTTACATTAGCAGCAGCGGCATCGGGATTCAGGTTTTCGACGTGCGCTCCGGAGAATGCATGGCAAGGCTGGTCGTGCTGACGAAGGAGGGCCGCGCCGTAGCCCCTAAATCGCCGAGCAGCTATGATCCCGACGCGATGATCATTCGGGCCGAGTACGGCCGCGTGTGCCAGCGGCCGCTGAAACTGCAAGATGGGGAATATGAAGAACTCCCATTCGCCCCCAGGGTTGGCAACGCGGCGCTTTCGCCCGACGGAACATTCGCCGTGGCCAGCGTGGAATTGAAGGTTGTGTTGTGGCGGTTCCCCGAGAGCGTGACCAAGCCGGTCGCCGCCAAGTAGCAGCGGCAACGACGTGACGCCGCGGGGCGACAAGCGAATGCTCTCCGATCGAGCACCGTAATTTCCATGCCGTGAAACACAGTTTGGCGAGTTGCCCTCACGGCTGGCTTTGGTCCAACTCCCATCGCTGGATGCGTCCCGATCCATACAGCCTTCGGCTCGCACCTGCGCGATCCGCTCCAATTCGCTTGCGGTCAGGCAATCGATCGTCCATCAAGGAATTGCCTGGCGACGATTGACGGCCGCCAAGCCCGGATTTACCTCGGGCAGCGTCCAACCTGCATTGGCATTCTCCGAATTTTTCGGGCGGAGAATTTCACGATGAACCGCGCCGGAAGGGCCTTACGGCAGTTCCGGTAGCGGCGTCGTCAGGTGAACCGAGGGTGGAGTCGACAACCCGCAATCGCAGGCGGGCCTTCTCTCAATCCGTTCTTCGTAAACCGTCCGGCAAGTGGTGACCGGCCTCATGCGAACAGCTTCCTCTTCCACCATTCTGCAGGTGCGAATCGGAACCTTGCGCACCTGCTGTTCTTCCACGTAGCGCACCCTTTGCGTCGGAACTTCCCGCATTTCGATGCGGGCGACCAATCGCGTAACCGGCACGAGAGCACACTCCGACTTGAACAGACCCCGTTTCACGCACCTTGTTTCGCACGTTGTTACGGGATCGTAAACCGTGTGCTGCTCGCGCCGCAGGTACGTCTCGACGACCGGGCGTTTAACGCAGTAGGTTTCTTCACGCTCGTGCGTTTCACACACCGGACGGCGCGTGGTATACCGCTCTTCGCGTTCCACCGTTTCGCACACGGGGCGAGCAACCCAATACCGGCACTCTTGCTCCATAACGCTGCCGCTGGGGCAGCAGCCAGCGGCCGCTGGCTGGCAAGCATTGCAATCGCGAATCTCCGCCGCGGCCGCGCTGGGCGCAAATGCCGTCGCACTCAACAACAGGCCAACGACTGCCAAGAAAATCAACGCGTGCATGTGATATTTAGCGGACATGGTAGGCCTCCTTTCACAATGGATTTCTCCTTTGAAGCCTTCCATACTCTATACGCGACCCAGCGCTCGCTCGTTCTTGCATGCACGGAGTGTCCTGGCCGATATCGACTCCATTGTGTTCCGGCGAGGCAAGGCACAACGGTTGCGCAAGAAGCAACAGCAGCCAGCATGGCCCGAGACCCCTTCATCGGGTGCTTGCATGCAGCCACTGAATGCGGTCCGCAACGAAAGAACGCGCAGGCCTCGACCGCATGGCGCGCAAGGCGGCAATTCGCCTGTCACCCCAACAACAGCGGCCACCGCCCCGCAACCATGGTTTACTTTGGCGCTGAACTCGCCTTGGGGTCGGGCGGCAACGCTGGCGGCTGCCCGCCCGAAAGCGGTCCCACGGCGAATGCCTTGGCTTGCCATTGTTGCGGATTCTCAATCGGTTCCCACGTTACGCCATCGCGGCTGCGGGAGAAGTTGCTGGGGGGCCAGCTATAGCCGTAAAGCCAGTCGCCGACGCGGCGAATCTGCCGCGGCGTTTTTCCCTCGCGCGATTGCCAGGTTCGACCGTCGGCCGACGCATACACGCCCTGGGTGGTAACGGCCAGGAATTGCTTGCCCGTCCATTCCACGCACATTACGTCGCCACGCTCGGGCACGGTGTGATTGTTGTGCCAGGTTTGGCCGTCGGCCGTTGCCGCCAGCAAACCCGCTTGCCCTCCCACCACAAACGTGCCATTGCCAAAGGCCACGCGCCGCCACGTGGCATTCTTGTCGGTCTGGCCCGCCATTTGCGTCACGGTGATCTTCCCCGTGGCGGGGTCGCACACCAGCGCTGGCCCGTAGTCGCCCGAGCCCACAATCAAGCCATTGCCGACCGCCGTGCCGCGAATCCAATGCGTTTTGGTCGGCATCTCGCCGCGGCCCACCAGTTCCCACTCAGCGCCGTCGGCCGTCTTGAAAACCTCGCCCCGCAAGCAAATCGCATACAGGGTGTCGCCAACGACCTCCAGGCCAAAGATGGGCGAGCCGCCGGGGATGCGGCCTTCGCTCCACTTTTGGCCGTCGCATGTCGCGGTCAGCCGCGCGTAGCTGTAGCCCCCGCCCACGAAGAAAGCGCCGCGAAAATTCACCGCCGCGTTCAAGTCGTTTTGATCATGGGCGGGTTGGCCCCAGGCCACGTGATGCTGCCACGACAGGCCGTCCCGCGATACCATCCGATGCCCGCCATGGCCCACCGCCAAAATCCACGGCTTGCTCGCCGCCGGGTCTTCCGCCGAAAGAAAGCCCTGGACCGACAGCAGCAACATGGCGGCCGCCAAACTGCCAAACCGGAAAAGATGGCGAAGCAACATCGGCGCGTTCTCTCCCAAGGGACTCTCGTGCATGTGCGCCTGCCCGCGGAGTACACGCGGACAGGCACATCAACGCACATCTTAATCCCCGCCATCCGCAAACAATATCCAATGCTCCGCGATTCTTGACCCATGCCGGTCGGCTGCCCACGAATCCATGCATGTTTTCTTGAAGCCGCTGGACTGCTGGGCTAGGCTACGTGCTAACAAGGGCGGCGCCCTGGCAACCGCTGGCCGTTGGCCCGGTCTCACAAGCTCGATTTCGCCGGCGCAAGAGAAATCCTCCCATCCAGGCGAAGCTGATCTGCTCCATTGCCTGTCCGACCGACGAGGGCGTTCCGGATGGTACATCGCGACATACTCCTGCTGACTGCCTGCGTTGCTGTCTGGTTCGGCGTCGGCTGCCAACCTTCACGCAGCCCCGCATCGGCACCCGCTCAATCGCCTTCTCCTGCTTCGCTCTCGCCGGAAGAACTTCAAGCTTGCAAACTAGCCAAAGAGTTCCTGTTGAAGCGCGACACCAACTGGGGCGAGCCTTCCCAGGTTCGCCGCGAGGAGACGGAAGTCCTGCCGGGCCTCCAGGGCGAACGCGTTTACCTGGTGATATATCCCACCCCCGCGGACGAACTGAAAACGCTCGGTGACCGTGCGGTCGTGGTGGATTTGGCGAAGGGCCGAGCTGAGTTCGTGCCGAGGGATTGATCGCTCGAGCGGAACGGGCGCCCTCGCCCGCCAGGCAAACAACGTCGTGGTTCGATGGAATGAAACGAGGTTTCACGTTGTTAAATCGCGAGCTTCCGCCTTTCGATAGCATTCAAAAGGTTCGTGCATTCTTGAATCACAAATTGGGCTATTGCACGTGCGCCATGCCCGATGCCATCCCGTTATTGCGCGACGTCCTCAATTATGCCCGCGACCGTAGCGACTCCGTAAGTGGCGACATCGAGCTGTTCAAACAGGTCTCGTACGTGCTGGGCGATCGGCTGCAACTTCGTTCCACACCCGCCGCGCGGTGCCGCCGAACGGCAAGGATAATTTACCTGCGATTGCTGTAGCCGACCGGGCATTTCCGCCGGAGGGCGCAGGCAGACTTCAACCTTTGGAAGCGAGAGCGCGACCTGATGTCAAATTCAGAATCTAAACGCGAAGGCGACGAGTTTCGGCCAACAATCCTGGTGCGCGTGCCCGCGATTATCGAAACCGATCTCGCACGCGTCGAAGCGCGATTCAAGCTCAAGCTGCCAAACGCCTACCGTCGATTCTTGCTGAACTATCCGAGCATATTGATCGAAACCAGGACCGAACTAGGCTGGTGTCACGAATCCGTGTCCGACCGGAAGTTGCGTTTGAACATCGACGAACTGATTTACTACAACGAGAGCGTCAGGGCGCCCGGAACGCCGTGGACCGAGAACGACGGCCCGTGGCCAGAACAATACTTCGTTATCGGCGATGATCAGTGCGGCAACTACTGGGTCATCGACGTGTCGTCGCCAGACGAACAGGTGCTGTTCTACGACCACGACATTGGCAAATTCAACGTTGAGCACGAGAGCATTCAGGCGTTTGCCGACCACCTTGTGCAATCCACGAACAAATGGAACGAGCAGCAACGCCGACGTCGAAACAACCGTTGATGCGCACCACCGAACCAAACGGTGAACCGCCGCCGCCGATCAATCTGGAATTTGAAATCATGGTGTTGCTGGGCGGCAGCCCCGACGGCTCGTCCTTGGCGTTCGCCGCCTGGAATCACGACATGAGCACCATGCAGATCGACTACGACAGCGTCGCCGAAATCTACGATCTCTACGTGACCGCGGATTACGATATTCCGTTCTTTCTGGAGGAGGCGCGGAAGATCGACGGGCCAGTCCTGGAACTGACCGCAGGCACAGGCAGGCTCTCGCTTCCCTTGGTGCAGGCGGGAGTTCAATTGACCTGCGTCGATGGTTCTCGGGGAATGCTCGATGTCTTGTCTCGAAAATTGACCCAGCGGGGCCTCAACGCCGAGGTGCGATGCGCGGACGTCTGCCAGCTCGCCTTCCCACCATCGTTTCGGCTGGCGATCCTGCCGTTCCAATCATTCATGGAGATCGTAGGCAAGGAACGCCAGCGTCAGGCGCTCGCGGCCGTGCATGCGTGCCTCGCCCCGGGTGGGCGCTTCATCTGCACCTTTCATAATCCCGCCATTCGCCGAACCCAGGTCGACGGGGTGCTGCGCCTCGTGGGACGATTTCCCACGCAGGATGGAACGCTGGTCGTCTCCGGTTTCGAGCAGGGAGGGCATCCCGTGGTGACGCGCCTGCAGTTCCTCGAATTCTTTGGATCCGACGGCCAGCTACGCTCGAAGCAGATGTTGCCCATGGAGTTCGCATTCATCGAAAAAGACGACTTCGACTGCATGGCCCGGCAGGCTGGGTTCCATGTTCTCGATCTTTTTGGAAACTACGATCGCTCGCCATTCCATGCGGAGCGGAGCCCGGTGATGATCTGGGTGCTGCAAAAGGAAGAGTCCCAACAACGGCAGGCAGCGGACGGCGCTGCACACCGCCGGTGAAGCAGAGCGTTCGGCAAGCGGAGGGCGAGGATGGGACGCGCAATCGAGTTGGTGTCGCCCCGGAATCTGGAAGAGTGCGCGGCACGATTGACCGCGGCGATCGATCCCGGCGATGTGCATTGGGCCGCCGGATCGAAGCCGGTCATCGGCAGCGTGACTGGCCCAGCCGTGTGGCTTCGCAAGCGCATCCGTTACCGGAACGCGCTTCAGACAATTCTCGTCGGCACATTCGAGGAGCATGTGGCGGGAACGCGGTTCCGCGGTCGCACAGGAATCCGCTGGCTCACCAGGGTGGTGCTGACGATCTGGTTTGCCGGCGTGACTGCCCTGGGGGCCTGGACCTGCATTCTGGTCCATGCGCGCGGGGGCAACCCGGCTGGCCTGCTCATGGCTCCTTTGATGCTAGCCCTGGGGGCCGGGATTGTTTGGCTGGGGCGTTGGTTGGCGCGGGATGAGGACGCGTTTTTGGTGGCGTTCGTGGCACACGTAATAGACGCGAGAGAAGACAACACGGCCGGAGCCAACGTTCCCACAGAACCGGCCCGCAGCACGACGGCCATTCCTCCCGCAATCATGTCTTCGGCAGGGCGAACGCTTCAGGTAGGTTGCGTGGTCAGCACGTAAAAAGTAGGTACCCTCTGCCGGAGGGTACCTCGACCTGCGAAAAGACGCCGCGCCGCCAAGACGTTCCAAAGCGCCAACCGCCGTCCTCCTCCAAATCACGGTCGACTTTGGGTACCGCTGCCGCAAGCCGATCCTACTCGGCGAAATGTCGCCGCTCGCTTTTCTCTCTGCGGCGCTCCCTCGTCCCCGTTCCATAACACAGAATAGCCAATACGCCCGGCAATTCATTGCGAATGGACGTGCGCGACCGTTAAATGGCGGTTGAAGCCTGCCCCCCCTCGCTGCGGAAATGCCTCAGCAGACTTTTTGGGAATTGAACAGACCAAAGGTTGTCATACGTCTCCTGTTCCTGGTTCCATTGCTGTTTGCATGCTGTCACCATGAAGTTCCGTCGCCTCCGCCAAAAATTGAAACCGTTCGCGAAGGCACTCAGCCGGGCGAATCGCTCAGCCTACCCGGCGACAGTGCCACCTACCGCTGGTGCCCTCCCGGCAAATTCCTGATGGGCGACGTCGCGGCTTTGGCGAAGGGCGATGATGGATCAGCGGTCGAGGTGACCATCACCCACGGTTTTTGGATCACCGAAACCGAGGTCACGCAAAATCAATGGTTTCGGCTGACGGGCGAACGTCATTGGCGCGACATAGGCTTCGATGATCATCCGGCCAACGCATGCCATTCTGGCGACGACAACAGCGCCGAGGCGTTTTGCCAGAAGCTCACCGCGCGCGAACGCGAACTCAACCGGCTCCCCGATGGCTGGGTTTACCGATTGCCGACCGAGGCGGAATGGGAATACGCGTGCCGAGCGGGATCGACTGCCTACTACGGTTTCGGCGACGATGTCACCAAACTAGGCGAATACGCCTGGTACGACCAGAATTCGCTGCTGGACGGCGGCTATATGGAGAGTCGTGTGGCGGAAAAACGCCCCAACAACTGGGGGCTGAAAGACATGCACGGCAATGTCCTGGAATGGTGCGCTGACGTATATCAGCCCCATCTGCCCGGCGGTCAAGACCCTTTCGTCTCGACAGGCGGTTCCGAGCGAGTTTGCCGCGGAGGAGCGTGCGACGACACCGCGGTCCGTTGCCAGTCGCACTTTCGCTACAAACGCGACGCCTCCACTTTCGACTGGCGAGTTGGGTTTCGATATGTCATTGCACGGCCCCTGGAATAGATCGCCCATTTCATCCATGACTGCGGCTGGGCCAATAAAGGTAAAAAACGGGCGCAGCCGAGGTGCATGTTCGTAACCTAACGCAGCGCCGCTGCCGACGCGCGGGAATACCGTCATGGCTCTCGGCGTTCGACATCAATGTACAGTGCGTTCAGTTTCGGGGCATCATGAACATAGAGCAGGCGGCCGGGGCTGATCTCGCGAATGCTCGTGTAGTTGTAGCCGGTCTTGTCGGTGATCACGTGGTGCGAAGACCAGGTCTTGCCGCCGTTGAGACTGAACATCAGGCAGCTCGCGGGACGACCGTAGCTGCACGCCAGCACGCCATTACTCATCAAGAACAGGTCGGGCAAAACCTTGCCCACCTCCAGCTTCACCGGTTCGGTCCAGGTTTTGCCGCCATCGCGGGAAAAGGTTTGCAGCATCTGCGAGTCGCGTTCGCCGCGGATCACCGCCGTCAGCTCGTTATTGCCAAGACGCACCACGGCTGGCTCTCCCCCGGGACCAATCGTGGAAAAGTAGTTCCAGGTTCTGCCCTCGTCCTTCGATCGCATCAGGTGCGACCACCGCTCGGTTCGGCGGCGGCCGTCAGGCTGCACCACGCCCTTGCGGCTCCAGATAACCATCGTCACGCCGCCGTCGTCGTCGTTCCAAATGTGGCGCTCGCAAATGATCTGGTCTCCCTCCGACTCGTTCGTGTATTGCCGGGGAAGCTCGATCCGATTGTCGACCATAGTGTATCGAGTGGCGTCGGAATTCAGGTACGTGGTCTTGCCCACCACCGTGCCGTCGGGCTGCGTGCGCGTCCAGCGCGACATGGCAAGAATGCTGCCATCGGGCCGGCGCAAACAAGGCAGCGGGGTGGTGTCTTTCAGATCCAAACCCTCGATCGGAGTCCACGTCTTGCCCGCATCCGTCGATCGCAGCAGGCCGTACGGCTCGTAAAACGCGTCGGGGCCCTGGGCCACGCTCATCAACAGGAGCCCCCGGCCCATGTCGTAAAGATAAGGCCGCGTTTGGCGAGCATCTGTTCGCGTAAGATCCCAAGATGGACTGGCGGTGATGCGGATTGGATCCGCGGCTGGCGGGCTGGTCGGCTTGCGCACGCCCAGCTTCAACGACGACCAAATCGCTTCGCCAGCCGCCGTTTTGGCGCTCGATCCAAACTGAAGAAATGCCTGCGGCGAATCGGCCGGCTTCCAAAACGCGCCTTGGCCCTGCACTTTGCGTTGACCGTCGACCCACATGCCCATGTTTTTGCCGCGAATGACCAGGCGATAGGTATGGAAGCGGTCGGTGGTGTTCATGGGGATGAAGCGATCGGTATGACTGGCGGCCTGGTTCATGAACAGCACCAGCCCCTCCTGATGCCGCCCGTCGCTCACCAGCACCGAAACCGCCGCGCCGTCGCGCCACGGCCAAGGAGAGCCCGCCGACGTTGGCCTCGGACCTCCCGTCACCGAAACCACCTTTACTACCGCCTCGACAACAATTTCGTCGTCCGCCGCGCGAGGCGTCCACTCGATACGATATTGCCCCAATTCGTCATGGCTATCCTTGAGTCGCAAGCCGTCGGGTACCAGTTCGGCCATTGGATTGCCCACGGCGGTCCATTTCTCGTCGGGAAGCGACTTGCCGTGGTACTCCACGAGCCAGGCGATGTCGGAGTCGTCGCCGGCCAGAAGAATCGAGGGCGAACTGAACAGAACGGCCAATACGGCAAGGCTTGCAAGTCTCATGAACGCGGTCTCTCATCCTAGGTGGGAACTCGTCTCCTTCCCGACGATACTTGCCGGCGACATGCCAGGCAAGATTTGGACAGCGAGCGTAGCCCGGGTGCAATTGGTAGGCGGGTTGAATTGGCTCTCCGTCCGTCGTTCACGTTCATTGGCTATGGCATTCTCCGCCCCGGTGGATTGCACCACCTGAACGCATTCACTTCAGAAATGTTTGACGTCCAAATCTGCTCGCTCTACCTTCGACAACGGTGAGCAACTACCCTGGCCGTCGTTTCACCGCTATGTCAGGCTGGGGGGCGTGCTCTGCACTGGGACAGCGAACTGGATTGGCTTGGCGACTAATTCTGCGATGCCGTGATAGTTAGGCGACACGGCAGGTCGCCGTCAT
>JAANMV010000249.1_pt1 | contig 66950 bp, 54 predicted proteins | sample 7279661 | NCBI WGS metagenome assembly JAANMV01 (sample SAMN14094540, study PRJNA606508) | bioreactor metagenome | isolation source: A lab-scale SPAN reactor treating ammonium-rich wastewater day 121 | place: Ireland: Galway | collected 2017-05-16 | reverse complement strand
CCGTTTCCCCAGCCGATGCAAAAATACTAACCATGTGACCCCAGGGGAGGACAGAATCACTGAACTGTTAACCCCGGACAAAATCTCTGAACTACTACACCATCTGGCCCGCGTGGCAGTCCCCACGCCGTGCCTTCTGATAAAATCATCCACCTGCGGCCGGACCACCCCCCTCTGCCCCATGACACTTTCGGCTTGCCAACGAGCGGCAAGTTTCGATAGACGAAATACAGACTCATGGTGTGGAATCGTTTCGTAGAGCGGGTACGTAGCCGGGTCATCACGTCGATGGCACACGTCCTGAACAAGCCTCTGCAAACCTATGAGCAGCGGATCCCGAACGACCTTGCCGCGCTGCGATCGCAGCTCCGCCCAGGTGATGTCGTTCTGGTTGAGGGCGATCAACGAATCAGCCAGGTAATCCGTTATCTCACGCAAAGTTCCTGGTCACACGCGGCATTATATGTCGGGGATGAATTACGCCGTTTGTTTCCCGAGATGGCTGAGTCCCTGACAGAACAGCACGGCCCCGACGCTCGTTTCCTGATGATCGAAGCGGTGGACGAAGGGGTTACCTGTTCCCCCATTACCAAATACACCCGGCACAACATCCGCGTTTGCCGCCCCCGCAATCTGCGTCGCGAGGACCTCGATGTGATTCTCACTGAGGTGAGCAGCCAGATGGGCAAGCCCTACAACATCCGCCACATCCTGGAATTGGCCCGGTATTTCTTCCCCGTGAGCCTCATTCCCCGGAGATACCGGCAAGCGGCCCTCCGCTATGGTGGAGAAGCTACCGAAGTGATCTGTACAACGATGCTGGCGAGGGCCTTTGCCCGCGTCGGCTTTCCGATCGTGCCTCGGGTCAAGGTCGACGAGGTAGAGGTCCCGCAAACCTGGCTCGCCCGTCTGACCCGCCGCCAGGCCAGAGCCCTGCGTGCGTTCTACGAACGCGAGGATCCCACACTGATCACACCACGGGACTTCGATCTGTCGCCGTATTTCGACGTGATCAAATTCAATCATCTCGCACCGGGGAAGTTCGACTACCGTCGTATCGAGTGGGCACAACCATCCCCGGCGACGCCGGCGCCCGAGGCTGTCGAAGAGGTCGAATCCTCAGCCGCTTGACGAGCGGAGCCGGAGAGTCCTCCACCCTTTCTTGACTCCCCGTGACGACAGGAACTAGAAGTGCGGGACTGCGTCACGCCCCAGTTGCCTGTGTACAGGTCGACTGGCGGCAGCACGACGAAAGGGAGCTCCGATGAGGCGGATGGGAATCAAGGGCGGCTGGTGGAGCTTGACCGTTTGGGTCGTCCTCGTTGCATTGAATGGCCCCGCGCACGCCCTTTATCTGGACGACGGGCAGAATTTCCAGGTGCGGGCGCGTGTCTACACGCGGTTTTCGCTGCGAACGGAAAATTCATCCAGTCCCCCGGGTGGCGACACGACTCCGGTGACCAAAGCCGGGCAGATGGTCGAACACCGCAACTTCTATAATCCGGAAGTCGAAGGGAAACTCACCTCGTATGTCCCGGATTGGCTCAACTCGTTTCGCCCAGATGATTTGAGTTTTCGGTTTGCCGCCTGGGGCTTCTATGACGGACTCTACGACTACGGCCCATCGCAGTTCTGGGACACGGCAAAGAAAATCAACGCTGACTGGCCCAACCCCACACAGGTAGGGGCGTTCCAGCTCGAAGGACCATCTTTCGAACCGGGAACGGCAACGAACCGCAGGTCGATCCGCGAGATCTTCCCAGGGGTAAACGTCCAAAAACCACGCAACATCTATGGTTCACGCCAGCGAGTGAACGAGTTGTACCTGAATTACAGCAAAGGTCCGGTGTTCGTGCGCATCGGAAAACAAGCGATTTCCTGGGGTGAATCCGATACGGTGGCCCTGCTCGATCAAAACAACCCATTCGATCTTTCCCTCGCAGTGCCGGGTCTCTTTCAGTCGATCGACGAAGCTCGTATCCCTCTGTGGACCGTCCGAACCAGCGTCACTTTGTTCGAAACGCTCGGCCCCTTTTCCAGCGGTTTCATCGAAGCCTACTGGGTGCCGGGGGATCTCGACGTCAATACAGGTACACTGCCTTTCCAGACGGCCAGTCCATACGCACCCCCGCAACAGGACCCGCAACAGACGGTCAACGCTCTGGCTGGACCGTTACGCATCGCCCAGTTCGTTCTCCTGGATCATGTGCCGAGAAAACGCTTTGAAAGCAGTCGTTGGGGTTTCCGGCTCCAGACGCTCGTGAATCGTTCGCACACAGTGAGCAGTTGGGTCTATACGACCTTTCCCAGTTCCCCGGCGCCGCTCTCACAGGGTCTCGTACGCACGAGCAGTGGAGATCAGCTTTTCGTCACAGAGACGGTCCACGACAAACTGACCACGGTTATCGGCCTGGCCGATACCTTCTTTGTCGAGCCGCTGGACAGCATCATCAGGGCGGAAGTGGAATTTTTCAACCAGGAACCAGCGTTCACTCCCGAGGACAATCTAGGGATCAATCAACAAACCGCTCAGGGAGGAAGCGCGGCGCTGGGAGTTCTGCGCAACTGCAGCAACCATCAATGCCGGGTCCCCAAGGCCGATTTTCTACGCTGGGAACTTGGATTGGACCGGTTCTTTTTCCTGCGAGCCATCAACCCGAGCAACAGTTTTCTCGTCACGGCAGCAGTAGTCGGTTCATGGAACATGGATGAAGGCAGGCGGCGGCCCGACGGCTCGATCCAGGATTTTCGCTACTATGGCCAACGCAAAGAAGGTTCTGCGGGGAACTCACCCGATGATTTCGTGCAGCTCAAACGAGTCGAAGCCTTCGGCCAAGTCCATCTGCAGACGGATTACATGCACGGACGGCTGACACCTGGAGTCACCTACATCCAGAATGTCCGCGGAACCTACGCCCTCAATCCAACGCTCACCTATCGCCTGGCCGACTGGCTTCTGTTGGATCTCGCCTACATCCACATCGGAGGAGAGTTCCAACAGATCGGTTTTTTCCGCGACCGGGACCAGATTTCGACAACTGCAACATTGCAGCTTAACTGAACGGCCAGACGCAAGAAGAGACCCTCAGGGGTAAAGACCCGAGAAGGAATCCTCGCCGGGCGTCATGCATCCACGCGGCGAGATGGTCCGCCTATGCGACGGTCGCCAACTCGCGCCGGACCGCCGAGAGATCCGCATCAACCATCATTTCGATGAGTTGCCGGAAATCGACCGTCGGCTGCCATTGCAATCGCTTGCGAGCCTTCGACGCGTCGCCGATGAGCTGATCCACCTCTGCAAGGCGCATGAGAGAGGGATCGATTCGAACATGATTGCGCCAATCGAGTCCCACGTGCGCAAACGCAATCTGCGTCAGTTCCTCGACGGAATGGGCCTCGCCGGTTGCAACGACATAATCGTCCGCCCTCGGTTGTTGCAACATCAGCCACATGGCACGAACGTAATCCTTCGCATAACCCCAATCACGACGCGCGCTCATGTTGCCGAGTTGTACTTCGTTCTGCACACCCAGCTTGATACGGGCAACGGCATCGGTCACCTTGCGACTGAGAAATTCTTTGCCGCGCCGGGGTGATTCATGGTTGAAGAGGATTCCCGAGCAGGCAAACAGGCCGTAACTCTCGCGATAGTTCACCGTGATGTGATGACCGTAGACTTTGGCGGCACCATACGGGCTGCGGGGATGAAATGGCGTCTCTTCGTTCTGCGGCACTTCACGGACCATACCGAACATCTCACTCGAAGATGCTTGATAGAAGTGGATGGACGAATCCACGAGCCGAACCGCCTCGAGCAGGCGCGCCACGCCAACCGCATTGAATTCGGCGGTCAGCATGGGTTGTTCCCACGACAGAGGAACGAAGGATTGCGCCGCAAGATTATAGACTTCGTGTGGCCGGGTCTTCTGGAGGATGGAGATCAGCGAGTGCTGATCCAACAGGTCTGCTTGAACGAATTCGACGTCGTTCAGAACGGCACCGAGCCGTGCGAAATTCTCACTGCTCGATCGGCGCACCACACCGAATACACGATAACCCTGCTCCAACAGGAGTTCGGCAAGATACGAGCCATCCTGTCCGGTAATCCCGGTGATCAGTGCGCGCCGCTCGGTCATTGGCGCACGCGGCCGTAACGGTCCTCCAGACGAACCACGTCGTCGAGTTCAGGGGTGGATACCTCGAGGACATCGCACGTCTCGATGGCAGTGAATCGGTGGCAAGTCCGCGGAGTAATACGCACGCTCTGACCTGGCTCCAGCCGAACGCGGCGGCGTGGTGTGCCGACCAGTCCGATTTCGAGATCCAGAACCCCCGAAAGTAGAAAAATCGTCTCGTCTTTCTGCTCGTGGTACTGCAAGCTCAGCGCTTCTCCCTGGAGAATGTGGAGCACCTTCCCGACATACCGTTCCGACTCGGCCCAGATCAGTTCCCATCCCCACGGTTTCTCGACACGGCGTCCGTCAAAAACGCTCATGGAGAAAACCCATACAGCAACAATGCACAGGTGAGAACCCAAAGAAGGAGATCGATGAGAATCGGACGATCGCTGAGGAGGAGTTGGGTCGGGTTGCCACCTTCCTCTCGCTGGTGGACGAGGTAGAGATACCGGAAAATACCGAAAAGGACGAAAGGAATGGTCAAATAGAGTTTGTCCGTGCCCAGTTTCTCGCGCACCTCTGGCGAGACCGTGTAGATTGCGTAGGCTACAACCGTCGATGCGGTCACCACGGCGATCATCTGGTCAAGGAAATACGGGCTGTACTCGCGAAGGCTCGCGCGATGGTCCGTGGCGCGCGTTTCGAGCAGGATCAATTCATGGCGGCGCTTCGAAAAGCCGAGGAAAAGCATCAACAGGAAAGTACAGATGATCAGCCACGGGGATACCGGGACATCAATGACAACACCGCCAGCGCCAGCACGGATCACAAATCCGGCAGCAATGGCCATGACATCCAAAATGACGATCTCTTTGAGCCAGAAGGTGTATGCAAACTGCAACGCCAGGTAGAGACAGACGAGAACTCCGAAGAGGAAGTTCAAAGCCAGCGCACCCGCCACGCCAACCGACATCAAGGTCACGCACAGGAACAGAGCCGTGCCCATTCCGATCCGCCCCGAAGGCAATGGCCGCAGCGACTTCAATGGATGCTGCCGATCACGCTCGCAATCCCGAATGTCGTTCATGACGTAGGCACCGCTCGCGACGGCGCAGAATGCCAGAAATCCGAGCACGACGAGCCCGACGCTATCGCGATCGAACAGATGCTTCGAAAACAGCAAGGCGCCAAAAACAACGGTATTCTTGCTCCATTGCATGGGACGGAGCAGGTGAATCACGTCACGCAGTGAAGACAAAACACCGGCGTGCTCTCGCTGTGCGTCTGTGCCGACTCTCTGCATCGAGGAAGGCTCGCATAGCACGATTCGACAATTCAACCCACTACAGAGGCAAGTGTTCCGAACGGCGAGAACGAATCGCCTGAGGAGCCAATCGGCTGGGCCCCATGGGTAGATCGCAAGTGAAGTACGGCAGATTGCACTGGATGACCAGCACGGTTTCCCTGCGGCAGCCTGGCGGTGCCGTGCTTCCTTAGCTGAACAGGATCTTTGCCAGTTCCGATCGGTACTTTTCGGTGACCTCGTTGCCCGGACCAAGAATGCCAAAGATATCCACCATTGCTTTGCGCGCGCCGTCATCCTGGTAGCGGCGATCGTGCCGGACGATCTCGAGGAATTCCTGCAGCGCATCTTCGTACCTCCCCTGCGCCGCAAGGAGGCGGGCCAGGGCAAACCGCGAGTCGAGGTCACTGGGCTGGTTCGCCAACCGGGCACGCAGGGACGCCTCATCCCCCTCAACATCACCGGAGCTGCGCACGCGCAACTCCGCCGCACGGCGTTCGGCCACTGGACGGTGCGGCCCGCCGGGAACACGTTCCAACAGGTTCAAGGCGGACTCGATCTCTCCCTCCCCGGCCGCAATCTCCGCCAGACCCATCAACGCTTCAGGACAACGTGCATCGATTGCCAGAGCCTTTTCGAACTGCGACCGCGCGCTATCGATCTGCCCCGCTGCCAATTCCTCTGCTGCCCGCCTGGCCAGCTTTTCGGCCTCACTCGGGCCGAGCCGGGCAAGGAATTCTCGCACCGACGATTCCGGAAGGGCTCCGGTAAATTCCGCCACCACGCGACCATCCCGCACCCCGATGACCATCGGAATACTTTGCACGCGAAGTGCCTGACTGAGTGTGGGGTTCTCATCCACGTTCACCTTGGCAAGAACAAACGCTCCGTTCGATTCCGTCGCAAGACGCTCGAGCATAGGCCCGAGCGTACGGCACGGCCCACACCACGGGGCCCAGAAGTCGACGACCACGGGCACCGACTTCGACCGTTCGACAACCGTACTCTCGAAATCGGCATCATGTGCATCGAACACCGCATCCATCATGCCGTCACGCTACCGGCGCTGTTGGCATCGCGCAACCGTCTCCAACGTGGTGCGGCGGTTGCGTGTCGTGCCTCCCCCACAGGCAATCGCCAACATCGGCAGGACGGCAGGTCCGTTGTTGCGAATCACCCACTGTATCGGCCACTGCCTCGTGTCAAAGGCACCGATTTGCTTGAATGCCAGCCATGTACCGGCAGCTCTCCCCGCGGCGATGGTCGATGGCCGGTCTGCTGCTTGCAGCACTGGGGGCAGCACTGTGGGGGCTGGCACCCGTGGCGGCCAAGGGTGCGCTTACCGTTTGCACCCCCGAATTCATCAGTTTGATCCGGTTAGGCGGCTCCACGATCATCTTCTGGTTGTTGGCAGGCCGCTGTGCCGTCCTGGTGGCGGATCGCTGGGTATGGATCAGTGGTGTGGCTCTTGGGGTAGATTTCTTTCTCTACCATCAAGGCCTACAACACACGACGGCTGCGGTTGCCGGTCTGCTCGTCAACGTCGAACCCGTGGCGACGATCGGCCTTGCCGCCTGGCTCCTCCGTGAAAAGCTTCACCCGCACAGGCTCGTGGGTTGCATCCTGACGCTCGCCGGAGTCACCGTGGTCAGCAGCGATGGCTTCGATCTTCGAGCCATGATCGCAACCGGCCACTGGCGCGGAAATCTCCTTGTAATCGGCGCAGCCCTGGCATGGTCGGTCTACGCAGTCGCGCAACGCCGCTCGCGCATCGGCCGGACGGTCTTTCACCGCCTTGCTCCGATTTTCCTGGTCGCCACGCTGACCTCCTTGCCACCGCTTGTGCGCCCCGGCGCCTGGGTGTTCGGTACGGACACCAGCGGATGGTTCCTGCTGGGCGTCCTCACACTGCTGTGTACCTGTAGTGTCTACATCGTCTATGCCCGCGCCCAACAACTGGTGGAAGTGAGTGCCCTCGCGGTGCTTCTCAGCTCGATTCCCCTGTTCAGCCTCTTTTTCGCCCGCATTGTGCTCGGCGAACGCCTGAGCAGCCCGGTTCTCGCAGGAGCCGCGCTGGTCATAACCGGCATCGTGGTGATCGCGCTGGAGCCCGGCCTGGCGGACGACACCACCCCACTCGATCCGGAATCAGCGCAGAGGAGATGGCAAGCGGACGGTCTCACCGCGGTACGAAACGAGAGACAGGCTTCGGTTGACCGTGCACCCCGGCACCGGTAGAAGTGCATCACTGGGCGAGGCGGTATCGGCGTGGAATGGTTACGGGTCACCCTCAGCATGTACCGTCGGGTCTTGCTGCGTGCTGGAGAGCTGAGCCTGCGGAACTGGCCGGTCGCTGCCACGGCTTTTGTCTACGCCGCAATCATGTGGTTCGGAGCGCAGGTGGCAATGTCCCTGGGCATCGCAGGCGGCCTGGTTCTCAACCTGGTTTCCGCAGCCTGCGTCAGTTCATTCCTCTATCTCATGGAGATGATCGTGCGAACCTCGAAGGCATCCTTCGAGGAATTCCAACGTAGCTTTGGCGTCTACCTCTGGGATGTGGTGCGCGTCTGGTTCATCGTCTGGATCTTCTTCATGCTGGTCACACCGGCTCTCCTGCAACTGCCGCAAGGAATGGTGCTTCTGCGCTGTATCCATCTGGCTGGTTTTATCTTTTTCAATGCGGTGCCTGAGCTGATCTATCTCGGACGCGATTCGTCACTCGGCCTTCTTGTGGAAAGTTACCGATTTGTGAGCGCCAACTGGCTCGAATGGCTTCCCGTGGCGGTTCTGTCGGCTCTCATTTACGTCTTGATGCCAAACGCCCTGGATTACAGTGCAGGACTCATGTTGTTCCTGATCCCTCTCTTTTACGTGGTCATGGTGGTGCGTGGGCTCTTGTTTCTCGAACTGCACAACTCGACGTACCGAGGCCGGTTGTTCAAGTTTCGGGCCGGTGGCTGAGGAGAGGCGGGAATCCGCCCCGCCCCCTCAACTCTTCATGCAGTCGTGCTGCTCAAGGATCGCCGGATATGCTTGTGCCGCACGGTCCGACCGATGATACTGAATCGCCCCCGGACGATCTCCCTGAGGACCAGGACCCCGGGGACGAAACTGACCAGCACTCCGATCACAATGACACCGGTGCCGATGCTGGATTCGAATGTCGCAGGAATGGCATTCGCCAAGGCCAAGACTTCCATTTGAAACCTCCGTAACGCACTCCAACGCACGCTTTTGAGCGCGTTACAGAGGAGCGCGGTCTAAGACTCCTGTCCTCCCAAAAGAGGGAAGACGGAACAGCCGATCGTCATGACGGTTCAGTGTGCAGCCGCCGTGCGGGAACCAAAGAGCGGCTCTCCGGGACCACTTGCGGCAGGGAGACACAACGAGCCGGCCCCCTGACCCGTCAGGAACCACTCCATCGGACGACCGGTATAAAGAGCGATCCGATAGAGAACCTCAGTCGAGGGAATTCGACCGTTCATATAATTGTAGAGAGCGGAGAGGCTGACGCCGATATCGTATGCAAAAGCTTTCGGCTCGTCCGCAACGACCTCTCTCAACCGTTGAGCTACCGACTGTGAATCGATTCGTTTCATCGTTCCTCCTGTGCGGAACCTCGAGCGGGATTGACCCGTGGCCATCCCTTGCCTCCACCCCATGCGGAGACTGCCCCAAAAGCAAAAAGGCCACCGAACCTTCGTCCGGTGGCCTTTTTGCTTCAGGGATGAATTTTAACTCTATGTGATCCCCTCCACGGGCAGGCCACCGGCCCTCCAACACGTGCAAATGCGCTTCGCCGTCTTGAGCGTGCTGGACACGGCATCCGTGTGCGCCACCGTCATCACCATGAGTGCCTGCCCGGCACTCGTCCACGCATTCGCGCTGGCGCTGTTGTGTCGCTGAGAGTTCTGATGTCGCGTTTTCATCGGATTGCCTGTCGTCCCGGTCGAGAGCATTAAGCCACAGCCCCCACGCCCGTTGCAAGTCGGAACTTTGCACGATCGTGGAGTGAGCGACAACAATTCATGTGTTACAGAGCCAGCCAATGGCTGAACGCAAGGATCGACTCGACGTCGCAATTCTCTTCGGAGGCCGCTCCGGAGAACATGAAATTTCAGTGCGCTCCGCGCACTCCGTGTTCGAGGCACTCGATCGCAAGCGCTATCGGGTGACCCTGATCGGCATCGATCGGGCAGGAACCTGGCGCCTCATCGAGGAACGGGATTTCGAGTGCACCACGGACGCATCGCAACTCGAGATATCACGTAACAACCCAAGCGTGACCGTGCTTCCCCAACCAAACCAGGGTCAGTTACTTGCTGTGGCGGGGAGCACCTTTCCGTACAGGAAGATCGACGTGGTCTTCCCCGTTCTCCACGGCACCATGGGCGAGGACGGCACGATCCAGGGCGTCCTGGAACTTGCTGAAATTCCCTATGTCGGTGCAGGAGTTCTCGGTTCGGCCGTAGGGATGGACAAAGATGTTCAAAAGAGACTGCTGCGTGCGGCCGGCCTTCCGGTCGTCCCGTTTACGGCCGCCACGCAATCCGAATGGCAGCGCGACCCCGCAGCAGTGAGGCGGGGTGCCGCAGAGTCAGGGTTCCCCGTCTTCGTCAAACCCGCCAATCTCGGATCCTCGGTGGGCATCAGCAAGGTCTCTTTACCGGAAGAACTCGATCGAGCGATCGAGATCGCATTCGAATATGACACCAAGATCGTGTTGGAACGTGGTGTGGATGCGCGTGAAATCGAATGTGCGGTTCTGGGTAATGAGGAACCGATCGTATCCATTCCAGGGGAGATCCGCCCGCGGGGCGGCTTTTATTCCTACGAAGCGAAATATCTGGAGAAAGACGCCGCCGAACTTCTCATCCCTGCGCCACTCGACGAGAAGGACATCCGAACCGTACAAACCCTGGCAAAGCAAACATTCCAGGTGCTCGAGTGTGCTGGAATGGCTCGCGTCGACTGTTTTCTGGAGAGACCGACCGGACAGTTCTACATCAACGAAATCAACACCATACCGGGGTTCACCTCGATCAGCATGTATCCAAAGCTATGGGAGCACTCGGGGCTAACCTACCCGTCCCTGCTGACGAAACTCATTGATCTGGCTCTGGAACGACATGCCCGGAAGTCGCGGCTGCGCCGTGACTATTCCGCCGCAGCAAGCAAGGCGGCCGCCGCCCGCAAAGCCAGCGAGTAACTGAGCGCACCGAAGCCGGCAATCTGACCGACAACGACATCCGCCAGCAAAGAACGATGACGGAACGCCTCGCGTTTTTGCGTATTGGACAGGTGCACTTCGATCGCTGGCAGGCCTACTCCCAGGAGAGCGTCCCGGATTGCAACACTCGTATGCGTGTAGGCAGCCGCATTGATGATGATGAATTGGACCGTCCCATTCGCCCGATGGATCTCGTCGACGAGCGCACCCTCGCTGTTCGACTGGAAGCAGCGCACGGAAACGCCCAGTTCCTGCGCCAATGTCCTCAATTCAGCATCGATGCCCGCAAGTGTCTTCCGGCCATACACAGAAGGTTCGCGGCGGCCCAACAGATTCAGGTTCGGTCCGTGTAAGACCAGAACCTCGGGACGCTTCTCCGATCTGTGTCTTGTAGTTCGAGCCTTTTCTATATCGGTCCCGGGTCGAGGCACGTGATGGCTACTCCGTGCCTCGACCCAAAATCATCATTTCCATCAGAATGCAATTTGACCGGAGGCAACGACAAAATTACCCGTTCCGTTGACACAACCGTTCACGCCGAGAGTGAGCATGAAGTTCGGTTCAGGATCGCCCATCGCTGGCTTTGCGGAAAGCACGAAATTGAACCGAGTGATGCCGTCGATGATCTGATTGAACGAATGGGCATCCGGGACATTGACGGGACTTCCCGAGACCGACAGGCTCGAGTTGTCCGACACCAGAGTGATCTGACAGCCTCCCACCAAAGGATTGTTCAGATCATCGTGTACTTCGACCGAAATCGTGCGCGTGTCCCCGACGTGCATCGAAAAGGTCGTCGGCGAAGCGACCGGTGGCTGCAGATGTCCCGAGAAGGTGACGACAACCGTATCCCACAACAAAACCTCTGTATCGAGTTGGCCGCTCACCCCCTGGGTGTTGACGATGCCGTTTTCAGGGTACGTGTCACGGAAGAGTTCGAACGGCTTATTGATGTCGTACACCCCGTTGCACTGGTGGCTCGGCGCCGGAATCGGGCAAAGCGAATCGTCCTCCCCGCCGCCGGCAAGAACCACGGGTAGCGGGCGGAAATCGATATAAGGTTCGGAGATATTGTCGGTCAGAATGATTTCCCCTGCATCGTAGACGCCGTTGCCGTTGTTGTCGATGAAGCTCTCCTCGCCGATGGTGAAGGCAAGGACTGTCACGATACCCGTCGGTGGAATGACGCGTTCCGAAATCAACGTCGCCGAAGCCAAGCCGTTCGGATCTGTTGGCGACGCATTGACGACACTCGCCGCATTGGAAATGAAAGACACCCCCGTACCGGTCGGCACGGCGTTGCCAAATCGGTCATTGACGTAGGCCGTGATCGTATCGGTAAGCCCCAGAGTCATCCGGCCTGCGATATTGAGTCGTTCGGGGGCTGCGCTGAAACGCCGCGCTGCGGGTGGACCACCCACCACGACAAGACCGATCGATGACGCAAAGAGATCATTCGTCCCGTCCCCGTTCGCATCAACCCCGGCCGTCACCTTGAGCGTTGTGGCCCGTGTTCCTGAAGTCACCGTCGTGGATACCCGTCCTTCCTCGTCGGTGATGGCGACCTTCGGAGCGATGACTTCCGTTCCACTTCCGGTAAGGAAGAATTCCACCGGAACCCCGGCAATGGGTTGGTTGAGAATGTTCCGTACGGAGTAGGTCAGCACCGACTGCTCTGCTTTGCCCGAGGAGCGAACACCGAGTTGCGCTGGGCTTGCTCCATTGAACTGCACACTTCCCGGCGGTGATGTCGGTGTGGCCGTCGGCGGGGCGGTGGAAGTCGGCAGTCTCGATGGCGTAAACGTAGGCACACCCGACGGGAAGGGTGTGGCCGTGTGTGTCACTGTCGGCGTCAGAGTGATTGTCGGGGTGGATGTGATCGTTGCGGTCTGCGTCGGCGACGGTGGTCGTTCATCAGGGAGAATCAGACTCCGCGTCGCCTCGAGGACGGAGCCGTCCGCTTTGCGCACACGCGCACGGATTTCGATCGCCGTGCCCTGGCGGCTCGAGATGTACTTGATGCAGGCCAGAGCATCGCCCGGCTGCGGCACGATCTGCAGGGATCCGATGTCGCAATTTGCCGGAGCGTTCGTCAGCCCCGGACTCGTGATCGACACACCCGAGACCGGGTTCACCAGGCTGAACTCGACCGGCACACCGTCAGGCACCGTAGCACCCATCGCATCCGTGACGATCGCCGTGGCAATGCTCGTGAATGAACCGTCCCCATTGTCGTTACGGCGGTTTTCGAACAGATCGACATCGATGAAGCTGGCCGACACACCGATCTGATGGAGGGTAGCCGTTGCGGTGCGACCAAGTGCATCGGTTGCCGTCAGATGGAACGTTCCCACCTGATTTCCGCCGCGGACCGTCACCGTGTCGCCCGACACATCGATCATGTTGCGATTGAGACAGCTCCCGCCGTCGGACGCCAGCGCAAACGGTGAAGCTCCACCGGTCACTGTGAAGGTCTGGCTGGCACCATTGCAGGCCGTCACACCCGCGTAGAGAGTCACCGCGCCCGGCCTGATCACAGGTGCAGAGGGAAGCGGGGTCGGAGTCGACGTCGGCGTGGGCGTCATGGTCGGTGTCTGTGTAGGCGGCTGCGGCCGTTGATCAGGCAGGATGACGCTCCGCGTCGATTCGAGGACGGAGCCGTCCGCTTTGCGCACACGCGCACGGATTTCGATCGCCGTGCCCTGGCGGCTCGATATGTACTTGATGCAGGCCAGAGCATCGCCCGGCTGCGGCACGATCTGCAGGGATCCAATGTCGCAATTTGCCGGAGCGTTCGTCAGCCCAGGACTCGTGATCGACACACCCGAGACCGGGTTCACCAGGCTGAACTCGACCGGCACACCGTCAGGCACCGTAGCACCCATCGCATCCGTGACGATAGCCGTGGCAATGCTCGTGAATGAACCGTCCCCATTGTCGTTACGGCGGTTTTCGAACAGATCGACATCGATGAAGCTGGCAGACACACCGATCTGATGGAGGGTAGCCGTTGCGGTGCGACCAAGTGCATCGGTTGCCGTCAGATGGAAAGTTCCCACCTGATTTCCGCCGCGGACCGTCACCGTGCCGCCCGACACATCGACCCTATTGCGATCGAGGCAGGCAGTGCCGTCTGCCGTCAGGACGAACGGCGGCGCTCCACCGGTCACCGTAAAGGCCTGGCTGGCACCATTGCATGCCGTCACACCGGCATACAGAGTCACCGCCCCCGGCACGAGGGCAGGTGGAGTGGGAAGCGGTGTGTGTGTCCACGTCGGAGTGGACGTCGGGGTGGATGTCGGCGTCCATGTCGCTGTCGCTGTCGGAGTGGGTGTCGGGGTGGAAGTCGGTGTCCACGTGGGGGTCGGCGTCGGGGTGTACGTCGACGTGGGTGTTGCCGTCATCGTCGGTGTCGGCAACGCCTGGAATGTGACGATCTCGCTGAGAATTGCCGAGCCGTTACCGCCGGGGGCTTCTCCTCCCGTTGGCGACGTGATGGAAACCGTAAGGCTGTCTGTCTCAGGCCCAGTCGGAGCCACCACCGAATCGGCAAGTGTGAACTGGAACACGTTCACACCAGAGACCAGCAGATTATTGGTGAACGCGTCGGGCATGACCAGGCTCGACGGTCCGAGCACTTTACCGCGGGTCCCACCGTAGGTCACTTCGATACGTGAACCACCCACAATCGGGTTTCCGCGGCCTGGATTGCCGAGTGGGTCGGGATTGTCGCTGACGATCAGCACGTAATCCCGCGAGCCGCCCGCCGGAATGGGTCCTTTCTCCGCAGACGAGAGTCGCGCACTGGTTCCAGCCGAAAAAGTGGAACAGATGGAATCGAAGACGATGACCTGATCAGCGCAGGTTGGGGTGCCATTGCCCTGATCTGTATCCCAGAGGTGATTGCCGTTGAGGTCGATGAAACGCTCCCCGGCATTTCGGACACCATCGCAATTCTCATCGTAGTATGGCTCGGGGATCTGTCCCAGCCGATCACCACTGTCGCAGACACCATTGCCGTTGTTATCGTCGAAGGGCCGTTCGCCTCGCGTCGTTGCCAACGTGACCACGGTACCATCGGGGGTCAACGGTGCCTGCGACACGAGGGTCGCGCTCGCCTGGCCGAGTCCATTCGTGGGACGTGGATCGCCTATGGCTCCGGAATTCGTCGTAAAGCTGACGACCGTATTGGGCGGAACGGGATTACCAAACCGATCCGCGACGAATGCGGTAATCTCATTTTGCAATCCGAAAGTCACCCGTCCGGCGATGTTGGAGAATTCGTGGGCCAAACTGAAGTTTTTCTGGGAGGGAGGACCACCCAGAATCGCAACTGCGGTGGACCGCGTAACCAGGGGAGGAGACGTGCTGAACACCTGGGCGGTCACCTGTACCGGCAACGCCCGCTGGCCACTCGTCAGTGTCGTGGTTGCCAGACCTTCCGAATCGGTCGTGGCTTGCCATGGAGCAAGGGTTTCACCCGAAACCTGAGCCACCGAGAAGACCACTACCGCGCCTACAACGGGTTCACCGAAACCGTCTGTAACACGAAATACCAGTTTCGATTGTTCCGGCAGGCCAGATCCGCGCACCCCAATCGTCGCGGGTTGGGCCTTGAGGAATTCGATTGCCGCCGGATCGGTGGTCTGACCAGGCGTGGGAGTCGCCGAACCGCCGATGTTGACGACTGGAATCGAGACATCGGGGACACGGAGACCAGCGCTGGTAATTCGGACAATATAATTGCCCGATCGTGTGCCGGCCGGAATCGTCAGAGTTGCGAAGGCTTCACCTTCTGCGTTGGTCAGTGTCGTGCGGTCGATGCTACCGACCGACGTAGCGAAGCGGACACGGACATTCTCCACAGGCTCATTGAGCACGTTCAAGATACTCACACGAATGACCACAAAGGCATCGTCCGTATCGGTCACCCGAACCTCGGTCGGGTTGAGGCTGACAAACAGGTCCGATACCTCCCCCGGAAGGGTCAAAGCCTGCCCGGCAGGTGAGTTGACCACTCCGGCCGCGCGGGCACGCACCATGATTTCACTCCCCCCGATGCCAGTGGGGTAATTCAAGCAAGTAATGGCCGCACCAGGTTGTGGAACGACAGGGGCACCGGTTTGCGGCGGGAACAGACTGACATCGCAGGGCGGGGTGCCATTGGTGACTGCACCGTTTGTAATCACCACTTGCCCTGCTGGATCAGACGGATCTTCGATACAGGCTCCGCCAGGACAGGAAGATCCATTCGAGCAACGTTTGCCATCTTCTTCTCCACCGGAACAGATCCGGCGGCGCACGACTTCAAAGACCACACCAGTGCCGTCTTCGACTCCGTTGCCCTCCGCATCGACCACGTTTGCCGTCAGAATGGTCAAGAGATTTCCGTCGTTGCCCGTCACGGAGATGGGATTCACCGTCAAATTGATGCGGGCAACCGGGCCAGCCGTCACCGTCACCAGGGATTGTCGCTCGATCAGGGGGCGATCCACACCTTCCGAGACCGTATCGCTACAGGCGGAAACGGTAACCGGCCCGGGAAATCCGCCACTGCGCAACTGAATGATCGCAAAACCAGCCGAATCGGAAATCACAAAAGGGGCTCCGGGCGGACATTGTGAATTCGGATCCGGCACCGGAGTCTCGCTGTAGGTTGGCGGCAAAATCACGGCACCTGCTGCACTCATGCTGGCCACGACGCTGTAGTAGACGCGTGCCCCACTCAGCGGCTGGCCGTTGTTGTCGTAGACACGACCCTGAATCGAAGCGATATCAGTACCGCCCGTACCCGCCACCTGGATACGCGCCGGGCTCGATGACAGTTGGATGGATGCAGGCTTGCCAGGAGGAACGCCGGGGAGCTTGCCGCCCGGTGCGACGCGGCCGGAAACCACGGTAAGCTTCGTCTTACCCGTCACTCCACCCGCCAGAGCGTTTACCGCGAATTCCTGCGGCACCGTTGCCGCGGGGACCCGGAGAGTCGAAGTGGCAATGCCACTTTCGGAACCGAAGACGTGCGACGTGTCGATGAGCGGAGTGACCTGGCCCACATCGGTGATGAACAAAACGTTGATGCCGTTCATCGGACGATTGTCCGAGTCGAATACGGATACCTTCAGATTGACGGTGCTATCGATCGCATTCCCCACCGTCGACGGATCGGCTTCGATGATGACGCTGCTCACCGGCCGATTACTGCTGCCTGAAACCACTTCGATGGGAACATGTCCGCTGACACCACAAGCGCTGGCAGAGAGGGTCAACGTGCCGATGGACGTCTGCGCCGGGACGATGAAGGTCGTTCCGGCAACACCGGAGGAATCGCTCGGACGTACCAATTCGCGGAACGAGCCGAGTCTGGGCTCTACGTCGAAGAGGATATTGGCGTTTGGAACGGGTCTGTTGTCGCTATTGAACGCAACCGCGGTAATCGTGGCCTCGCCACCCATCTGTCCGCTGATTGCCAGAGTATCTGTCTGGAGGATGATCGTTTGCAGATCGTCGCACGGCAGTGGCGTCGGAGTCTGCGTCGGTGTCGCCGTAAAGATGGGCGCCGTCGGCGTTCCCACTTCCGTCGCCGTCGGAGTCTGCCCCGGGGGTGCATTCACGAGAATGGTGAGCGAGGTGGAAAGGCCCGCCGCGCCGGAAGATCCACCCACGGTTACGGTGAAGGCATACCGTCCACCAGAGGTGCCGCGCATCTGCCCCGAAAGCATTCCATCGCTACCGGTGAGTGCAGCGGGCGACGAGAGATTGAACACCTCCAGTGCCGTGGCCAATACGATTGGCTGGTTCGCCAAAGATCGCCCGGCGGCGTCTTTCACCTGGATATTGAAGCCCGTCGTCTCGGTGCCGATCAGGCTGATTTCCTCGACTCGTAGGGTAAGAGAACCGAAATCATTGGACTGCGTTCGTTCGTTGCGACTCGGTCCACTGCGGATCGGAGTCGCCGTGAACGTGCGAGTCGGCACTCCCGGCGCCAGAGTCGATGTCGGCTGCGCTGTCCCACCGCTCCCACCGCCCCCGCAAGCGCTGAGCAGCATCATCATACCGGCAAGGAGCGCCGTGCTTTTCTGGATCCTGTTCGACTTCATTCGACGCCTCCTACCCTTCCTCGCTCACTGGCCGATGAGGCACTCCGAGAGCGTGTCGCAGCACGTCTCTTCCGAGCCACAATTACAGAAGTTTGCGAACGTGACGGTGTAGCCGGTGGTTGCCCGGTAGTGATTTCCGTTCACATCGAAACCGGAGAACGTGATTCGAGCAGGGAGGCCCAGCCCATAAACGGAGGGCTGAACCGCCGCCTTGGCAGCGAAATCGATGAGCAGGAGCGATGACACCACTGACTCGCCGAAGTTACAGGTTCCCCGCGTCGCCCCGATGAGACAATCGGCATCGCTGGCACAAGCACGCTCGGGAGCACTGGAGCATCGCCCACCGACGACGGTGCCGGTAATACTCTGTGTCAGATCTCCGAAGCCGACACGTGGATCATCGAAGTGCACGACCATCTGGTTCAACCGGATGTCCTGCTTCTGGTGATTGCGAAAGATGGCATTGACGATCGTCTGGGTGAGCAATTCGGTGGTCACCCGCGGCGCATCGCCCGTCTGTCCCTGCTCCATGCAGAGATTCTCGACGACATCCACATCGGCGCTGTTGGGACGTACCTGATCGCTCTGTGCCAGACCATCACCGTGGAAACCCACCGCCTGCAAAATGAGTCCGTCATTCCCGTCGGTGCCATCACCCGTAGAGCCACAGCCCCACAAGAGACCGGCCAGCACCGCACACGCTGTCATCCATCCGTAGAGCCGCCGCATCGGCTACCTCCCTTTTTCCCTCGCGTCACGAAAACGGATCGCAAGCTCGGCAATCTCTCGTCCGTTCAGTTCGACGAAACGTGTTTCACCAAGCTTCTTGATACACACAAATTTGATCTTGCCCCCGCGCACCTTCTTGTCGCCCGCAACCGTAACCGCGAGCGCCCCGCGCTCGATCCGACCGGGCATCTCCACGGGAAGTCCGGTGCGCCGGAGAAGATGCCGGAGGCGATCTGCGTCCTCCTCCGGGCAACCGCAACGCAGGACCGACAACCGGGCGGCAAATACCATCCCGATCGACACGGCCTCTCCGTGGAGATAGCGCCGGTAGTTCGTCAGACTCTCCACCGCATGACCGAGTGTGTGGCCGAAATTCAGTACGGCCCGGTGGCCGGCCTCCCGCTCATCCGCCTGGACGACCTGTGCCTTGAGCTCACAACTGCGTCGGATGACACGTTGCAGAACCACGTAATCCAGCCCGATGAGCGATTCGATGTTCTGCTCGAGTTCGCCGAACAGCTCTTCATCCAGGATGGCGCCGTACTTGATGACCTCAGCCAATCCGGCAACGAGTTCACGGCGCGGCAGAGTCTCCAGCGTACGAAGATCCGACAGCACCAGACGAGGCTGGTGGAATGCGCCGATCAGATTCTTCCCCTGGGGATGATTGATGCCAGTCTTTCCGCCGACACTCGAATCCACTTGCGCCAACAGCGTGGTCGGAATTTGGACGAACGGGACACCGCGCAAATACGTGGCGGCCGCGAATCCTGTCAGGTCACCGATGACCCCGCCGCCAAGCGCAATCAAGGGCGACGAACGTTCCAGCTTGGCCACAACCAGAGCATCGTGGATGCATCTCAACGAAGAGTAGCTCTTGAACCGTTCGCCCTCGGGAATTTCGACGAACAACGGCTTGAAGCCGGCACGCCGCAGAGATCGCCACACCCGAACTCCATACAGGCGGCGGATGACCGGATTGGTGATGATGGCGCAGGGACCGGAACGGCAGACGCGAGCGAGATGAGCCCCCGCCTGGTCGAGCACGTCCGTCCCGATGATGATGGGGTAGGAGCGATCCCCCAGATCGACGCGCAGTTCGGCAGGCCTCGCTGCAAGCCGCCGTTTCTGGCCGCGTTCACACAGGGCGGACGGGGGCTTCTTCCCCAGTCGTCCTCGCCGTTTTGGGACGGCAGTCCCCTGTAGGTTCTTATGAAGGATTCCAGCCATACGAAAAGGCCACTCGACCGATGTGGCGGGCCGCCCTATCCTCGCGGGGATCCGTCACGGTTCCGCCACAGATCCTCGGCATTGGGGAGATCGCTACCAGGGACCCCCATGACGCGTGGCGTCAGAAACACCAGCAGATCCTCACGCCGGTCATCTTTCTTGTAGTTTCTGAACAGCCAGCCGATGATCGGGATGTCCTGGAGATACGGCATCCCCGTACGCTGCTCACTGAAATTGTCACGGTAGATACCGCCGAGAACGACCGTCTGGCCGCTACGAACGAGGATGTGCGAATTTGCTTCACGCGTGATCTCGGTCGGGATCTGGTCGACCGTACGGGTGAAGTCCGCCTGGCTCGATTTGGTCGCCATATCGAGGAGGACGAATCCATCTGACGACACCTGTGGTGTGACAACGAGAACGATGCCCGTCTCGATCCGTTCCGTCGCGATCGACTGCCCGCCCGCCTGACCTCCCGCACCGGTGTTGATCACGGTTCCCGTGCTGGGGAGGCGCACACGAATGATGGTCAGGCTCTTGATCGTCGCTGCAACGTTGTTGAGCGTTACCACACGCGGCCGCGAGACAATCCGCGCTTTGCCCTGCCGCTCAAAGGACGACAACCGGAGGTCCAGGGATTGGCTTCCGTCAACGGAACCAAGTGCCAGGTTGAGAGCGCTGCCTGCACCCGTGACTGCCTGTGATGCGGGAAAGTCGGCCATGAAGGGCACCCCTCCCGCGCTGGTACCGAGTCCAGCACCACCGAATCCGATCGTACCGGGGAAATTGACTCCCGTCGGATTCCCTGTCGCCGGCCCTGCCAGATAACGATATCCCCATTGGACACCCAGTTCGCGAGCAAAGTCGGTCGTCGCTTCGATGATGCTCGATTCGATCAGGACCTGTGGGGTCTGTACGTCGAGACGCCGCACCAGATCACGGGCATTATCGATACCGCGTTGAATGTCACGCACAATGATGGTGTTGGACAGTTCGTCGACGAACACACTGCCACGATTACTGAGCACACCGTCCTCAGTGGTGGTGCGGCTCATCGCAGTTCCCTGAATCCCGACAGGGCGGCTGCGCGCCGCGCCACTGACGATGTCGGCCAGAGCCTTGGCCTTCGTGTAATTGACCTTGATGTAGTCGACACGCAGAGGCTCGAGAATTTTTGCCGCCTCCATTGCGCGTTGTCTCTCCTCGCGCTCCTCGCGCAGCCGTTTCACGGTCGAGACACGGACGACATTTCCTTCCTGGATGCTCTCCAGGTTGAGGGTCTGCAGGAGAATATCGAGCGCCTGGTCCCACGGAATCTCGAACAGCCGTAGAGTGACCTTGCCCTTCACATCGTCTGTGGCGACGATGTTGAGTTTGCTGACCTCGGCAAGAAGCCGCAAGACGTTGTGTACGTCGGCATCCTTGAAGTCGAGAGAAACGTTCTGCCCCACATAGACTGGACGCGTACCGGCCTCTGCCTGTCGCGACGCACCGGCAGGAGTTCCGGAATCGGTCTTGGCTCTCTCCTGGCGCGGAGGATGAGGCACATTCTCATCGACGGTTCCCGCTATGGCGCCGACTCGGTGCGAATACACCAGTTGTTCCTGGAGCGGCTCATTGCCACCGGTCGGTTCACCGAGGAATGCCACCACCGTATCGTTCAGATCATTCACGGTATACGGAGGCGCAACCGCACTGCGTAATGCCGCAGTGATGCGGATCTTTCCTTCGCTGTAGGCGGCACGCACATCCGTAAGAAGCCGGTTGTGCCGTACGATATAGCGCTCCGCCCCGGTCGCCTGCTTTGTCGGCCCGGCAATATCGATCACCAGGCGTGTCGGTTTTTCGAGCACGAGATGCGTCACGCTCGACGGCCGGCCGCTCAGCTTGATGAACAAACCCTCTTGCCCATTGTCGCTGATCACCTTGATTTCACGGATCGCGAGTTGACCGTTGTGCGCCGGGATTGCCGCCACCGTACCCTCTTCGAGCGGCGACTCCGCCAGTACCGGCTCGGCTCCCTCTGGCTGCAAAGGAGACACGGCCGAAGACACCGGCGGCTCTTCGCCCTCGATCATCGGGCGGGAGCAGCCGCTCAGTGCGAGCAGAACCACTGCCAGGATCCCCCAGGAAACCACAACCGACCCATTCCGTTGCATCATCTTTGCCCCCGTGCCGACGAGCTGGACCCCTCTTCTTTGGGGATCTCCATAACGACCCGATTGGTTTGCTCATTGCCGTAGAAATCCGTCACGCGCTCTTCCACGATGACGCGTTGGTCCTCGATACCTGTCACAATGCCGCCACTGCGTCCGATCGCCGTGCCGATCGTCACGATGTATCCCATGCCCGCGCTGTCCTCGATCATCGCCCGGGGAGGTTTCAGAGCCCAGATCGTCCCCACCACCGTGAGCTGTCCGAGATCGTAACGCTGTAACGGCGTCAACTCCGCCTGCACTGGCTCCTCTGGACGCTGCAGGTCGAGCATGAAGGGCCGAAATGGATCACGCCGCCCTACAGCGTCGTAGGGAGGAGTGTCCGCCGGAATCGCGGCCGCAGCCGAATTCAAAGCGGGAACAGCGGCCCGTTCGGCTCGCGCCGGTGCCATGGCCAGAGTCAATGCCAGGATCGGGATCCAGGAGAAAAACCTCATGGCTTTCCTCCTTTTTCCTTTTCCTTCGCTTTCTGTTTGGCGATGCGTTCACGTTCGGCATCGTCGAGAAAACGGAAGGTCACCGCTGCACACGAGGTTTCGAGGTTGATCTCGCTCCCCTCGGGCTTTTGCGGCGCCTTGATATTCACATCGGAGACATTGACGATCCGCGCCATGCGGCCGACCTTGTCGAAGAATGTCGCAAGCTGGTGGTACGAGCCGCGGACCAGGATATCCACGGGAACGACAGCGTAGAAATCCTCGAACTGCTCGGGCCTTTGTTTGAACTGCGCAATCTCGAGTCCCGATTCGATCCCCAGGGAAGAGACGCTGCTCAACAGATCGGGAATCTCTTTCGTATCCGGCAACGCGGCCACGGCCTGCTTGAGATCACCATCGAGTTGGTTCACTGCCCGTCTCGTCTGTTCGATGTTTGCGACCATCGCGGCCTTGCGGTCACGATCACGCCGGATGGCGTCGCGCTGCTCTTCTTTTTCGGAAATCAGTGCGCTCATGGGCCAGTAGAAAAAATACGCATAGAGGAGAAAGAGCGCTGCCACGCCGCCGACCAGCGCCATCACCCTTTCGCGCGGCGGCAGTTCCAGAATCCGTTCCAATAACGCGTTCACATGGACCTCATGAAGCGCTCTTCTTCGCGTCAGCAACGACGGGAAGCGCTTTGCCTGCGGCACCCAGATAATCCAGCCGCGCCTTTATGATGAATTTCTTGAAACCCGCTGGCATCCCCGGGGCCACATTGGCACGCGGCACATCGATCTGGGAGGTCTCCACGAGATCGACGTCATAGAAGTATCTCGACTGTTGGAGACGGCGCATGAACTCGGCAATGGTCTGGTTGTCCAGGGCCATCCCCGTGATGGTTGCGCTGGCTGCCGCATCGTTGAATTCGAGAAGCCAGAGTTTTTCGGGGGCTGATGTCCCAAGGTCCTCCAGGATACGGACCGGACCCACGCGCTTGTGCTTGAGGTCTTCGATCACCTTGAGCTTGGCCTTGAGATCGAGCTCTTTCTTGTCGAGATCCTTGACCTCCTTCGCCTGCAGTTCCAACTTGGCCACCTCGGCGCGCAGTTGATCGATCTCCGTATCGAGCTTCTCGATCCGGTGTTGTTGCAGCATGTAGGGAATCACCATCACCAGAAGCGCCACCGTCAGGCTCAAGACAACCACCGAAAGCTGTCGCCGGCGCCCCAGGGCGCGCTGCGCTTCCTTGACCGGCAGGAGATTGATGCGGATCATTTGTCGTTCGGCCTCCGCGTCGCAAGCCCAAGCGCGACGGCATAATCGGGAGCCTGCGCGCGAAACTTCTGCGTGTCGACTCTCCGGTCGAGTTGCAGGCGCGCAAACGGATTGGCGATCTCAACCGGCGCGCCGATCCGATCGCCGAGTTGCTGGGTCAATCCGGGCATCCGGGCCACCCCTCCACTGAGATAGATGGTGTCGATGGGCTCGTCGCTCGAAGCCGTCCAGAAGAAAGTGAGCGCATGGTGGATTTCATCGATCAGTCCGGACGCCGCAGATTCAAGGTAGCTCGCCTGCAGGTCCGGCGGGATCGCATCGATGTCCTGGCCGGCCTGGAGCGCCTCCGCTTCATCGGTGGTGACCGCAAGGTCGCGGATCAGACTATCGATGATGCTCCTGCCGCCTACTGGTACATCTCCCGTAAAAGTCGAACGTCCATTTTTCAGGATGTTGACGCAAGAATATCGGGCACCGACGTTGACCAGCGCAATCGCACGATCGGTTGGTGCCTCGTAGTTGAGTTCGAACATATTCTCGAGCGCAAAGTAGTCGACGTCGACGACCACCGGCGACAGTCCAGCTTCCCGCAGCGTATCGGAGTAACTGGCGACGATATCCTTCTTCGCCGCGACGAGCAGCACCTCCATCTGTTTGGCCTCATCGACGTAATCGGTGATCTGATAATCGAGATTGACGTTCTCCAGGTCCTCCGGAATGAAATTGCCCGCCTCGAAAAGAATGGTGTTTTCCAGTTCGCGCGTCGACTGCGTGGGTACAGTCATCCGTTTGATGATCACTGCGGGACCGGGCACGGCGGTGACTACCTTGCGAGCGGAAAAGCCTCCCGATTCGATCAGCGACTGTAGCGCGCCCGCCACTGCGCCCGGCTCGAAGACCATATTGTTCTGGATCGCAGAGGGTGGGGTGGCAATCGTGCCAGCATTGGTAATGCGGAGTTGGCCGGAACGGCCTCGAACTTCCAGCACCTTGATGGAACTGGAACCGATGTCAACACTCAGGTACGGCTCGTCACCCCGGAAGGGATTCATCTCCGACAGGGAACTCGTGAAAAACCGGCTGATCCTGCCCCAGTTGTCCGCAATTGCCATCAGGAACCCTCCACGCCGGCGACCCCGACCCGCACCCTGCCCATCGGGGCCTGCCTGTCATCCCAACGGCTTCTGGCACATTGTGAGTATCCTGCCACCGCGTCGTCTGTGTCAATGTACAAGTGCTTTTCCCACCTCCACGTCGGGGCTAAAGCGAAAACTGGGCCAGTGCAACCGCAACGTTTTCAAACAGTGCCGGAGAACCGGGGTTCGAGGAGAGCGACAAAGTTGTGCCTGCGCGACCGCTATTCGAATGCCACAAGCACCCGTCATGCAGCCGCGCAGGTCGATCACTCGGGCAGGCGGCGCCGGAAGCCCGTCGCCACGGCGTAGAGTTCCGTGGATCCCTTGCGAGTCGCATCGGGGCGTGTGGTGCGCACCTGGTCGAATTCCCGGCGTAGTTCGGTCAGAAATGGGGCCAATTCATCGCTCATGAAGAGTTTGATGACCATTCGACCGCCCGGTGATAGGATTTCCCGGGCCAGTTCGACAATGCGTGCCGCAAGATCGTAGGCAACCGCCCGATCACGGTCGCGCACACCACTCAGCTTGGGGGCAGCGTCGGAGATGACGACCTGTGCGGGCCCTCCGAGTGCCGCACGCAGCTTCTGCGGGGTGTCCGCTGCCATGAGGTCCGCCTGAAGAAGCACGATCTGCGGCAAGGCGGGAAAAGGCGCGATGGCCTGAAGATCAAGCCCGACGACGCGGCCGCCTGGACCCACCGCCGCTGCCGCAACCTGGAGCCAGCCGCCCGGCCAGGCGCCCAGATCAGCGACCCGATCGCCGCGACGGAAAATCCGATGTTGCCGGTCTAGATCCTCGAGCTTGTATGCGGCGCGCGACCGGAGACCCGATTCTTTCGCGCGCGTGTAGTACGCATCTTTCCGTTTGTACACGCGCACCGCCCGAAAGACACACGTTCCTCACCGCCTCGAAGAAGAATCAGACGTTCAGAACGCACGATTCTCGCTGTGCGGCCGGTGACCGAAGACGCGCTCCAGCCCGGGGCGCGAAACAAGATAGTGCAATGGCCGGAAAATCAGCCATTCCGCCGTGAAACCAACGGGGTGCAGGAGGTACGCGGCAATCCGTAATGGATGAGATTGCGTGTCATCATAGTCATCCGACATGGCAAATGACGGCGCGGCCAACCCGGCCAGCAATAGCGCGAGACTCAACCCGACAATCGCTCGCTTCATGATTGCACCTCCACGGGCGAACTGTACCAGACCCGCCCGGTTCAGCAAAGCTCAATCCACAAATGCAATGACGCTTGCCTGACGTCCGGTATGGCCCTGCTCTCCCCGGAAGGAGAAATAGTCCTGCGGATGACACCGGGTGCATGGTCCGACCGTCGAAATTTGCTCGGAGGGCACTCCTGCGCGCTGCAAAAGCAGTTCATTGATCCGGCGCAGATCCATGTGCGACTTCGACCCTGTTTCACAATGAACCGATCGCCGCACATCTTCGCCAAGCCCCTCGAATTGTGCCGCAACGCCATCCCCCACTTCGAAACAACACGACCCGATGGATGGTCCCAGGGCGGCGTGAATCTCTCTGGGCTCGATTCCATACTCTTGCCGCAACCGCTCAACGGTTGCACCGGCAACATTGGCCAGGGTCCCACGCCACCCCGCATGTGCAACACCGACCACGCGCTGCCTCGGTTCGACAAAGAGGATCGGCACACAGTCCGCCGTCAGAATGGTCAGCGCCAATCCTGCCTGGCTGGTCACCATGGCGTCGGCTTCTCCGGCCGCCTCAACACCCTCTCCGAGCGTCACAACCCGCGCCCCGTGCACCTGCCGCATCCGCGCCCACCGCAACTGCGCCGGCAACACCCTTCCCAGTGCCGACCAATTGGCACGAACGTGGTCCGGCTCATCCCCGACCGTGTCGGAAACATTCAATGAGGCGAAAGCACCGCGGCTGCTACCTCCCCTTCGTCCGAAAAAACCATGTTGCAGCCCCGGAATCTTGTCCCATTCCACCACACCAGAACGTGGCACCGGCACAGCGCCCGGAAGCTGGCTCACCGGCCATCCCGTTCGGAGCAGCAGGCTCGTATGATTTCGCGGATCTGCGCCGAGTTCAACTGCTCCAGGTGCAGGACCATGTCGATGGCGCGTTCCATTTTTTCCTTGCGCAGCGTGTACCGCGTCTCCCGCCGGAACTTGTCCTCGACACTCTTCCGCCGGTCATCGAAAGGCCGGCCCACAGCGCCAAAAGGCACCTCCTGTTCCGCCTCGAAGATACGCCCATCTTCCAGTTCGATGCGCACGCGTGCGCCGAACGACATGCGAAAGCCCGCTAGATCGAGGTTTCTCAGGTGTAGGTCGAGTCGTATTCCCGCTTCGCCCGATGCCATCCGAGCGATGGAACGCTCACGCATCCGCAGGGACATCCCGTCATCGGTCATCAAGGTCACTTTGCGGGCCAACTCCCAGGTGGCGGGATCTTTCACGCGTTCGCGCATGAACTGGCGCGCACTGAGTTCCTTGTCGATCAGCGCGACCGCCACGTTGTAGGCCACCGTGAAGTGGAGAGTCACTGGAAGTGTTTCCGGCCCATGGACGTACGCGGAACTGAGCGCATCCATCCCGAGGGTCAACGGCGTGGCTCCGACGTGTACCGCTTTGACCTTTCGCGCGTCAATCGAGTGCTGGCGTTGGAGTCCCAGCACACAATCGATGATTGGGGAGAGATAAGCGCAGCCCGGGTAAATCTTGTAGGAAAGCGTATCGGTCAACCAGACTTTCCCAAAACCTTCAAATGCCCCGAGCAACGCCTGTGGCGCAAAGACGCGGAGAAAACCATCCTCTCCCTCGAAAATACCCGGATTGCCACGCAACCCGTTTGCCGCCAGTTGTGCCGCCTGCACCCCAACCGGAGCCGTATTGGCCGCCAGGAGAATCTTCGCTTCGGAACCAAAAAAGCCCGCTCGGGTCGGGAAGGTCGGTTGAGACAAGGCAATTCCCAGGGCCGACTGGATCTGGACCGCTTCAAGACCCATCAAGCGGGCCGTCACCACGGCGCCATTGGCGAGGTGGATGAAACTCCACATCTGGCCGTTCAACGGACCGGCAAGGGCACTTGCGCCAAGACGGCCGCCCACCTCATTGGCGACCACCTGTGCCAACAGGCAGTCACGGCCAGACACTCCGATCCGCTCGGCCAGGGCCAGCGTCACGAGGACCGACGAATGTCCCGTATGCCCCGCAAACAGGTAGTCATCGTAGTCAAGAGCCATGCTGAGAGCGGTATTGGCGTAGATCGCATTGTAGAGCGACACGCGTTCACCCGACGGAATCATCGTGGCTTCCTTGCCACCCCCCCACTCTTTGACGGTCTTGCTGACCACACGGCCGGCCTCCGAGAAATGCCCCGCATGCACCGCCGCGATCGTGCTCAGAATCTGGTTCTTTGCCTCCTCGATACCCCTTCTCGGCAGATCCTCGAATCGCGTCTGGGAAACCCACTCCGCGATACGTGCGGCAATGCCTGTACTCATCCGTGAGGCTCCTTCTGAGAAAAACCGGTTTCCCGCTCCATTACTGCAAGGCCTGGACCCGTTCTAGCCCTTACGTATCGCAACGCAATTGCAACAACTGGAAAGCAACGATCGTCAGGGCATTCGAAATGGCGCCTTTGCGAATCAAGTCGACGATCGTATCCAGGCGATGCATCTCGATCGACATTTCTTCGGTCTGATCCCATTGCGGTAAACCGACCTGTTGTGCCGCATGCGCGACAAAAACATGACAGGAGTTGTTCATGATCGCAGGGTTCGGATGCACGACCCCGAGACTCTCGAGGCGCCGTGCCGCGTAGCCCGTTTCCTCCCGCAACTCCCGTTCGGCCGCCACGCGGGGAGAGGCATCCTCCGGGTCGATGACTCCGGCCGGCACCTCCAGTGTGAAGTCGCGGATCCCGTGGCGATACTGGCGCACGAGAACAACCTGGTCATCGGGAGTCAGAGGAATGACATTCACCCAATCCCGCGCCTCCACGATCTGGAATTCGTGTTCCAGACCGTTGCTTTCTGCGCGGCTATAATCGGTCCGGACATCGAATACCGGAGATCGGAAAGCCTTCTGGGATCTCAGCACATTCCATTTCATCATGAGCCTCTCAGGACGGGAACAGACGGGCGTATTCGATTGCCGGACAACGGTCCATCACCACCGTCAACCCAGCGGCCTGGGCCCGTTCGGCAGCGTCCTGATCGATCACACCCAGTTGCAGCCACACGATACGGGCGCCGACGGCGATCGCCTCATCCACGACACGCGACACCTCGGATGACCGCCGGAATACATCCACCATCTCCACCGGCGGAGGAACTTCCCTCAATCGCGCATAGGCGGGACGTCCGAAGATTGTGCCGGCGACCGGATTGACCCGAAAAACACGGTGTCCGTGTTCCTGCAGCAGACGTGCGATGCGGTGGCTATCGCGCGCCGGGTCTGGTGAGCACCCGACAACGGCGATGCGCCGGGGAGTCTTCAGGATGGCGTGGATCACTTCATCGGGAGGGTTGCGAAACATGGTCGGCCAGCAGCCGCCTCAGGGCGCGTTCCAAACACATCTTGATCTCATCGCGGCAAGCCGCGAACTCCTCGTCGCCTTTGCCTACAGGGTCTTCGATATCCCCTGAGATACCGGCAAACTCTTTCAACGTATAGACCTCTTTGCCACAGGCTTCGGGAAAGTTGTCCTGCAACATTTTCACCTGTTGCCCCGTCATCGCCAGAATCAGATCGGCATCCTCGACCAGATAGCGGTTGCGCTTGAGATCCGTGGCTGTCGCTTCGGGCGGGATGTGGATCCCCTCGTCACGCAGCACCAACCGGGCATCCATGGAGACCAGCGCACCATCCCGCGCGTATGCCGCAACACCACCCGATTCTACGGTGAGGCGCTCATGCAAAGCGTGCTCATCGATCATGCGTTTCAGGATAGCCTCGGCAATGACGCTGCGGCTCGTGTTCGCATGGCAGATGATCAGAATCTTTCGACAGGTCGACACGGCGTTTCCTGGAAAAAGAACGAGCCCGGACCGTTACGGCTCCGGGCTCGTTCCGATCCACACGATGCAGGTTCAGCTCTGCAAGGCGGACATCAAGACAGCAGTCATGTCCTCTTTCGCCGTTGCGCCCTTGCTCAATTCCGCCTTCAAAGCGGTACCGAGTTCGGCGGCATCCCAGACAGCGCGCTTCGACACCTTGCCCACCGTGTGCCAGCCTTTCATGAGCCACACGGTTCCGGCCCCGACCCGGAACACTTCGCCGTGGACACCCGCTGCATCATCGCTGGCAAGCCATGCCACCAGTGGGGAGATATGTTGCGGCGCAAACGGATCGAATTCACCCTCCTGAACCTCGCGCCCCATGATGGCTGCCGTGGAGGGTGTCGCTTCGACCGTCAGACGCGTCCGTGCAATCGGCGCGATCGCATTGGCGGTGACCCCATACTTGGCCATCTCTCGATCGATGATGATGGCCATCGTCGCCAGTGCCGCTTTGGCCGAACCGTAGTTCGACTGGCCAACGTTACCGAGGAGGCCGGCATCCGAGGAGGTATTGATCAGACGGCCGTTCAGAATGTTGCCTTTTTTGTGTTCCTCGCGCCAGTACTCCGAAGCATGGCGCGCCAGATTGAACGATCCCTTCAGATGGACGGCGATCACCGAATCCCAATCCTCTTCACCCATGTTGAAGATCATGCGATCGCGCAAAATTCCGGCATTGTTGACGACGATGTTGCATTTGCCGAACGTATCGACGGCGCATTCGATGATGCGCTTTGCGCCCTTGTAGTCGGACACACTTTCCCCGTTGGCAATTGCCTCGCCGCCCAGCTTCTTGATCTCGCTCACCACTTCCTGCGCCGGCGAATTCGTTGCCGCGCCGCTCCCGTCAAAGTGAGCACCCAGATCGTTGACCACGATCTTGGCACCATGCTTCGCCATCAGCAGTGCTTCCTCGCGCCCGATACCGCGGCCGGACCCGGTAATGACCGCAACCTTGCCCTCCAACAAACGTGACATGAACTTTTCCTCCTTCACCTGTGGCAGTTCCAATGAGATTGCACGCGATGTGAAGGCGCTTGGCGCGACTTCGGATCGCAAATGACGGTAAATGTCCCCAAATCCGAAGCCATGTCAAGCAAGCGCCATAGGTCAATCGATTCACCCCGCAAGATAGACTTTGACCGGAATGACCATCCGGCATAGGATCTCTCACGATGAGGAGTTCCGGGATGCGGCAGTTTCTCTGGGGTGTGATTTTCGGCTTAGTGTTCTGGTACGGCTATGAAAAAGTGGACCCGCCGGCGATCCTCGACTACCTGAATTCAGCCACGGATTATGCAGTGAAGTCGACGTCGGGGTACGGAGGTCGAGAACACCGCTGAGGCATCCGCCATCAGCGCAAGGCGACGACCAGTCGCCCGCAACCGGAACGGACAGCACGGCGAATCGCCTGCCGCCCTTCTGCCACGGACATCGCACCCTCACGCCGCAACTGCCGTACACCCCAGGTTACGCACCGCAGATAAGCGCCCAGAGACTCCCACTGGCCGCCCGCCGGCCCCTCACACGGACAGATCTGCTCGAGCGCACACCCGTCCCGCGTCACCGCACTCCCGGCGCGCGTGCCCTGGCACGTATCGCAACTGTCCCCCGAACCATCCCTATCCTCGTCATCTTGCGACGGGTTTGCCACCTCACGACAATTGTCGAGGCTGTCCGGAATGCCGTCGCCGTCCGTGTCTGGTTCTGCATCCGTGTTCCTGACTGCCGAGATGACCAGGAGATAGGTGGGCGAAGCCGTCTTCCCTGAAGACAGGACGATCGAGAATCCTCGTTGTCCACGGTTCTGGCGCCGGCCGCTGGTGAGCAAGACGCGGCGCCCGTTGACCTGGACATCCAAGACCATGGCCTGGCGTTGTTCGCCGAGTTGCTGCCAGAACCCGTTGCCCGTAATGGAAAGATTCGCTCCCTGGAACCGAACCGTGGTGACGGCAGCCACCCCGAATGGCTGTTCCGTGGCAAGAGTGGTCAGCTCGAAGCTTCCTGTCAGTGGCTGCGGCCTAGGGATACTCTCTTCGCATCCCGGGCAAAACACTGACACGGAACTGTTGCCAGTCAGAACATACCGGTCCATGCTGGCGCCAGCAGACGTCGCCGCGGCAAACACCAGCACGACGAACAACCCTGACCAAACGAGGGCTCTGTACATCGGCCCTACAACGTACGCGGCACAACCGGTCTGGGCAAGCGGCGAAATGAATCTCGATCAGAACGGGATGTCGTCGTCGTCCAGCGGCGGGAGCGGACCACCACTCGGCTCGCCCGGAGGCAACGGCTGCCCCGCCTCGGCGCTTCGGCCGCCGCCCTCACTCCCACCGAGGAACTTGACGTTCTGAGCGACAATTTCGGTGATGTACCGCTTGTTGCCATCCTTGTCGTCATAACTCCGACTCTGGATGCGACCCTCGATGAAGACCTGGCGGCCCTTCGAGAGGTACTGCCCACATGTTTCGGCCTGTTTGCCCCAGACCACAATGTTATGCCACTCGGTCCGTTCCTGCATCTGGCCCTGTTGGTCACGCCACTTTTCAGTCGTCGCAACGGTAAATTTCGCTACCGCCTGCCCACTGGGTGTGAACCGGACCTCTGGGTCCTTCCCAAGCCTGCCGACAAGAATGACTTTGTTGATCACGCCTGGCGCACTACCAGAGCATACGCCAGGCTGTCAATCACCGGCATCACCGCAGGAATCACCGCACAGCGATCGGTAGACGCCGGCTGGATCGCCCCAGGCAAGGTGGCTTCCCCTCTGTTTTGGAACGTACCGGCTGGACTGTGGCAATCGGCATAGGGGCCCCAGGTAAGTCCCGGGGCCCCTGCCACACCACCGGGCAAGCGGACCCGCATCCGGCAGTTCGGAGAGTTGAGGCCAGTTCCTGAACGCTCGTTTACGTGCATCGCGGCCTGCGCTTCCACGCTCCGTTCGGCTCTCGGGGCTTCGCCCCTAACCCCGAACAGGAGATCGGGTTGCCTCGACATCTGCGGCCGTTTACCAGCGAGACTCACGCCCGTTTCGTTCTCCTCTCCGTTTGGCCCTTCGTCACGGTCGCCCGCGGCTACCAGGCCTCTGCTGACTTCTCGCGCCGCTTGCGCGTGGCCCTTTCAAGCCCAGAATGAGATCTCCCCAGGCAAGGACGCCACTCTTCCCCGCACGACCGCCCGATTTATGCCGCCTGAACTTCGATCATCGGAGCTTCGCGATCGTTCACCCACTCGACACCGCCTCGTATCGGGTTTTTGTCCATCGGCCCGTGGTTTCGCACCCCGCTTCCTCCCCACGGCCGGTCACCCTCCCTCAGTTGCGGTTTACTTCGATCGGGATGATCTCCTTTCGGCGGGACTTACACCGGCATGGTCGCACCCATGCTGGGCGCACCCATGCTGGGCGCACGAAAAAAAAGGGGCGTCCTTGCGGGACGCCCCTCTGTTTCCCGCGCCGGTGGCGCGGTCTATTGCAGATTCAAGAAGATGGTCGTGTACTGACCATTGCGTGAAACCTCACGACCGATTGGTTGCAGACCCAGCAACGACGGTAACGGCAGCGAGCCGAGTCCACCACTCAAGAGCGGCAACGCCTGTTGGACGAGTACGGGAATCACCCCCTGCAATGCGGCTTCGCTCGTACCAATGGCATTCTCCAGAAGGACGGACTGGATATCGTTGCTGTCGATGGATCCGATCGCGAAGACGATTTCGTTCGACGCCTGGACATACTGCAACAACAGCCCCGTCCGCGCGTCCGCGGCTACAGAGAGATAGACCTTGTTGTCGTAGAGCCCAGCGATGTTGATCAACAATTGCGACAGCTTGAGTTCCGCGATTTCGCCGGGGTTCGGACCGACGTTACCCGTAAGAACCGGCGCAATCGTGGGAATGACACCGATCTTCAGCGGCGTATCCGGAGGCAGATCCCCGAATTCCGGAATGAATGCCGCCAGCATATCAGAGGTGATCGGCACAGGATCGCCACCACCCATACCGAGTTCGGTAATCTCGAGGTTCAGCAATCCACCTTCCACCATGGCTTTCAGTAACTGGTTGAATGCCGATGTCCCCAGGGAGATCGCCATGTGGTAGCTCAGGTTCTGAACCGGCGTATTGTTTCCAAACGACGGGAACGCCTCGGGCACCTTGAGAGATGCGCTGAAATTCGGCGCACCCGGCGGATGTTCCAGCGCTACCGCACTGACGTCTGCCGCCAATGTGATTCCTGCCGTATCCATCAAAATGAAACTGAACGGTGCCGACAGTTCCATTCCCAGCGAATCACCGATGAGTCCAGAGATGCTCAGCATGGCCAACGCATCCTGCAGAGCCTCGGCGATGGGCGAATCCTGTGGCCCAGAGCCATCGGGATCCTTCAGGAAACCAACGAGTTGGTCACGCACCATCGTCTCCACGTTCGTGAAGAGCTGGGCGACGAAATTCACGATGTCACAGGTGAACCCGCCGACCAGATTCCCGTCGAAAGACGAGAAACTCACACCGACGTCGCCCATCTGGTTCACATCGATCTTGTTCGGATCGCCCGGCAACGGCGACATCCGGTAGTTGCCATGGACGTAGGCCCGGGCAGCATGGACATCGAAACTACAGCTCGGAACGATGCCGTAGCCGCTCAGACCCAGAACCACATGAATGTTGTAGAGAGTGATATCGACCGAAATGTAACCGCTCTGTGAATCGATATTCACACTGAAGCCGTTCATCGTCGCGCCGTTCACCTTCACCCGGTCGATGCCACCGGCGCATCCGAGGAAGCCGAGATCGACCAGACATGTCTTGTTGTTGCTGACCACCGTCCCTGGCGGCAACAGGGTTCCGAGATCGAGGGGAACCATCGTTTGGATGATCGGTTCGAGTTTATCGAAGCCGGTATCGTTGATTCTCAGGGCGATGGCACTGCGATCGTAAGCGCCGTCCGCCGTTGATTGGCCACGTATGACCACATGTCTGTCGCGCGACACATAGCCGGTATCGGGCACGTACAGTTGGGCCAGGATCGGGTTGAAGATGATGCCTGCATCGAGCGGAATAGTGATGGACCAGACATTACCGTTGATCGTTGGCGTCTGGCCATTGACCGTGATCACCTGGCCGGATACCGCGTTTTCGACGTGACCGGTTGCCACGACTGACGACTTCGTCGTGAAGATCCCGTGCAGCGGGGAATCAATGACGATCTTGGGTCCGGCTGTTGGTGTGAAGGTGCGTGTCGCCGTTCGGGTACGCGTCGGAGTCAGCGTGCTGGTCGGTGTGCGCGTGGGTGTGAACGTCCTGGTGATCGTCGGCGTCCGCGTCGGGGTGCTCGTCTTGGTGAAGGTGCCGGTACTCGTTACCGTTCGGGTCGGAATGTCCGTACGGGTGGGAGTCACTGTGGGCGTCGGCGTCGGCGTCTTGGTAATCGTCGGTGTGGGACTCGGTGTGTGGGTGAGCGTCGGCGTCTCGGTGACGGTTGCGGTTCTCGTCTGCGTCGGAACGCGCGTCGGCGCCGCCGTGCGTGTCGGCGTCACGGGCAGGGACTCGAGTTGGCACCCCTGGTCACAACCGTCGCCATTGATACGGTTGCCATCATCGCAATTTTCGTGGTCGACTTCGACCACACCGTTGCCGCACGTGCTCGGGTAACACTTGATATTGATATTGTCATTGTCGAGCGCCCCGGAAAGGGACACGGAACGGACCGTAACGCGCAATTTGTTCGGGCGGACCAGGCCGTTGCCCGCCACCTTGAGGGGAATCTTCAGGTCGATCGGATCGGTGCAGGCATTCGGCGTCACATGTGCATGGCCGTCGATATAGGAAATGCCTCGTCGCAGTACCGGCAATCCGAATTTGCTGCTGACATGCGATTCGATATTGACAACGTTTTCCTGATCTTCGCTGCGAAGACTGTTCGCTTTGGGGCGCAGAACTTCCAGGCCACGCAAGCCATCCACCACACAACCATTCATGCGCGGGTCTTCATTGTTGATGCATAACCGGGGGGACACCGTGCAACTGCGGTTGTCGATATCCGGATCCGTGTCACAACGCGGATCGCCCTCGTAGCAGATATACAAATTGCCCGGCATTCCCAGCATGGTGAATTTCGGGGCGTCGGGAACCCGGGTGACGCTGAAGAGCCACTCGGCATGGCAGTCGGTCGACCTGGGGCCTCCGCCGCCGACACAGAGATTCCCCGGCACCACGTCGGTACACGAATAGTCCGATGCCTGCGCCACGGACGACACGAGCAGCACCAGTATCGCTGCGACCCCCATCGTCACGGATCCAGACCGTCTTTTCATGCGTGCCCCCAGGTTCCAGCCGATAAGATGCCTGAAGTTCTAACGAATCAAGACCTCTGTCAAGGGCATATTGTGGTCTCAGAACCGGTATCGCCGCATACTGATGTTCAACAGCACGCCGATCGCCATCATACTGACGAGCAGGGACGAGCCGCCGTAACTGAAGAACGGCAAGGTGACTCCCACCACGGGCAAGGCGCCCGCGGCCATTGCGATGTTGACGAGCACCTGGCCGAAGATCGATGCCGTCACTCCGAATGCCAGAAGAACTCCGAACGGATCCCGGGCACGCGAGATGACAATGAAACAGCGCGACAGCAACGCCACGTACAACGTCAGGAGAACGCACGCTCCCATAAAACCCCACTCCTCGGCAAAAACCGCGAAGATGAAGTCCGTGTGCTGCTCCGGAAGAAAGTTGAGGCGGTTCTGAGTGCCGTGCAGATAGCCCTTGCCGTACAGCATTCCTGAACCGATCGCGATCTTCGATTGAATGATGTGGTAGCCGGCACCCAGCGGATCGGCATCCGGGTTGAAGAACATCAAGACGCGCCGCTGCTGGTAGGGCTTCAAGTGGTTCCACAGATACGGCAAGACGGGTAGGACAACTGCCAGGATCGGAACTACCCAACGCAGGCGAAACCCCGCCGCCATCAGGATGGCTCCCGCCGAGAGACAGAGGACAATGGCCGTCCCCAGGTCAGGCTGCTTGAGGATCAACACCGCTGGGAGCGCAACCATGATCAACGGCAGCGGCAAATGGCGCAGCAAGAGACGCTTCTCCCCGACATACCGGTGCAACACGCTGGAGAGTGCGATGACAAGTCCGAGTTTTGCCAGTTCGGACGGCTGCAAGGAGACAGGACCCATGTTGATCCAGCGGCGCGCTCCGCCACCGGAGGAGCCCAGGACGGCCACCAGGAGCAGCAGGACCATCGATCCGACGAAGATCAGATACCCGTAACGGTCGAGCCAGTGATAGTCGAAACTGATTACGGCCAGCATACCCACCAGGCCTAGCCCGGCCCAGGTGGCCTGCCGCAGCACGGAACTGCTGAACAGGCGATCCGGCGAGTGGCTCGCGCTCAACACCGTCGCCAGTCCACACACGACCACCAGGATCGTACAGACCAGCAACGGCCAGTCAAAATGCGAGATCAAACGACGATCGATTCTCAGCATAATGTTGCCCGTCCTGTTCCCGCTTCATCTCGAAAAACCGGGCCAGCACCTCACGTACCAGCGGCGCCGCGACCGCCCCGCCACCCCCTTCAGCGTGCTCGACGATCGCCGCAATGGCGATCTCCGGGTGATCGATCGGTGCAAAGGCCACAAACCAGGCATGGTCGCGGTGGTTCCACTGTAGCTTTTCCGGCTTCAAGCGCTCCTTGCCGATCTTCACGACCTGCGAGGTCCCGGTTTTGCCTGCGACCTCCACCTGACGGAGCCGCGCCTTCTTTCCGGTGCCACGCTCGCTGTTCACCACATCGCGCAGGCCGTCACGCACCTGTTTCAATGTCGTCGCCCTCAGGTTCAGCGTGGCGACTTCCTCTGGTTCCTCCTCATGGACGACTTCCCCCTCAGGAGTCTCCACCTGCAAGACGAAATGCGGCTTGAAGCGATGCCCCGTCGCCAGCATCGCCACCGCGTTGGCCATCTGGATGGGCGTTGCCGTCACGTATCCCTGCCCGATCGACACTGAAAGCGTCTCCCCCGCATACCAGGGCTGCTTGAAACGCTTCTTCTTCCATTCCGAATCGGGAATGGTGCCGCTCTTTTCATGTTCGAGATCGATTCCCGTGGGCTGCCCCAGACCAAACTGGCGCGCGTATTGGGCGATCAGGTCGACGCCCAGGCGCTGGGAAACCTGATAAAAAAACGTGTCGCAGGACTGCACGAGGGCTTCATGGACATTCACGGCACCATGGCCACCCTTGCGCCAACACCGGAAGTAGTGGTTACCGAACTGCAATCCCCCGCCACACCGGATCTGTGTGAACGGATTGACGATCCCTTCCTCGAGCGCCGCTGCCGCAACGATGAACTTGAAGGTCGAGCCAGGCGGATATTGCCCCTGAATCGCGCGGTTGTTGAGTGGGCGATGTTTGTCGGTCAGGAGTTCCTTCCACTCGTGCGCTTTGACACCACGGGCAAACAGATTGGGATCGAACGACGGCCGGTTCACATAGGCAAGAATCTCCCCGTTGTTGGGATCGATGGCGACGACACTGCCATCTCTCTCCCCCAGCGCGCCGGTGGCGGCCATCTGCAAGTCGAGGTCGATCGTCAGTTTGACGATGTCACCGGGCACCTCGCCGACCTCTCGCAACACACGTAACTTGCGGCCGACAGAGTCCACCTCCACCTGCTGGCCACCGTTCACTCCGCGCAGGAAATGCTCCCAGCGCTTTTCGAGGCCCGACTTACCGACCATATCCCCCATCCGGTAACGCGAATCGGCCCGCAAATCGTCCGGCCCCGCCTCTCCGACGTAGCCGAGCAGGTGCGCGAGCGTGCTTCCGTACGGATAGCTGCGCCGCGGAGTGATCTGCAGACTGACCCCTGGCAGATCGAGTTGATGGGTTTCAATAGCGGCGACCTCCTCGAAACTCAGGTCGCGCTTGATCGTGATGTCCTGGAACGGGGCCCGGCCACTGGCTTTCAACAACTCGTGCAGTTCGGCCGTCGGCTGGCCGATGAGGCCGCCCAGATTTTCGATCGTCAGTTCGAGATCCTGGGCGTCTTCCGGCACCAGAACGGCATCAAAGGAAGGACGACTGTCGATGAGCACACGGCCCTGCCGATCGACCACCGTCCCCCGCGTCGCCTGTACCCGGTGCAACCGGATGCGGTTGTTTTCCGATAAAACCCGCATTCCCTCGCCCAGAACCATCTGCAGGTACCACAGCCGGGCAAACAACCCGAGAAATCCGAGAAGAAAGATGCCCAGCGCCACCGTCATCCGACGGCGGAGGATGGCCGGCACTTCGCGCTGGTTCAGCGAAATCACGTCATTCGTCCTCGACGGCAGCCAAATCGTAGATACGCGACAAAATGGCGAACATGGGTGGGCTGAGCAATGCAGCCAGCACTGCTTCGATCGACAAGCGCGGCAACAAAGTTGTCCAGACCCGCTCCTCCGAGAGAAACACGGCCACCAGTGTCAGGACGGCTGCCGTTTTCACGGCAGCCGCAATGAACACGACCACGATCTTTGAAATTGCATTGTCGACCCAGAGATGCCGTGACGTCAGGTACACGAGGAGATACACCAGACACATGGCAAATGCATTCAACCCGATGACACTGCCAGAGACCGCATCTTCGAGATAGCCGAGCAGGAATGCACCGAAGGCACCCGCCGCCGAATGCTGGTGCAATCCGAGGTAGACGCACAGGATGAGAAGCAGATCCGGGGCCGCCCGCCCCGCCGTCAGGCCCGGGAACACCGCAGTCTGCAGCAACAAGGCCAGCAGGGCGAAAATTCCCAGCAGGACGGCGTTCCGCACAACCCCTACCTTGCCGTCTCTGGTTGTTTGACCGAATCACCACGGGACGGTGCTACACCCTCCTCCGCCGCTTTGTAGACCGCCCCGCTTTTCACCACCAGAACCTCCTCGATGCTGTCGAGCGGAACCGCAGGCTTCACCTCCGCCACCTGCAACAGGCCACGGGTGCCCCGTGTGACATGCATCACCTCGCCAATGACCACGCCCTTGGGAAAGATCCCGTCCAGTCCCGAGGTGATGATCCGATCCCCCACCGCCACGTCCTCCTCGCGCTTCAAGTACTTCATTACACAACGCCCTTCGAGCGACCCTTCGACAATTCCGCGCGCTCGCGTTCGTTGAACCAGGGCATCGATTCCGCTGTTGTGATCGGTCATCAGCAAGACGCGCGAGGAGTGCGCGCTGGTCGACATGATGCGCCCGACCACTCCGCTCGGAGACAGGACCGCCATGGATTTGCGGACCCCCTCCGCTTCGCCCTTGCTGATCGTCACCGTACCGAATGACGGAAACGGATCGCGCCCGATGATCATTGCCGCCTGCGAATCACCGACCAGATTCGTCTGGAAACGCAGCAGTGCAGCCAGGCGGCGATCGATCTCCATGATCTCCGTGATACGCGCTTCCTGTTGTTCGAATTCGACGATTCGACGGCGCAGCCGCTCGTTTTCTTCGCGCAATCCGACCAGCGCGACATACGAGTGCCACGCATCGGTGGCACTGTCGAACCCCGTGGTGACAGCCCCTTGCAGGGGCCGGAGCACCTCCAGCACGATCCGGCCAAGCGGATCGCCACCTTGCCCGGGATGGGCCCCCGAACTGACCAGGAGCAGACACAGCAACAACAGGAAACCCGAAGTAAGAGCGATGCTGTTTCTGCGGATGAATTCGAACATGAACAGGCCTGAACCCGGGGGCCGGATTCCACTGTGCGCCGAACGGCGCACCACAGGCGACACTCGTCCGGCCGGCCGGACTATTGGATGGTAACGTCCTTCAGCAAAGACAATTCGTCGAGAATCTTGCCCGCACCCATCACCACCGCCGTAAGCGGATCGTCCGCCAACATGATCGGCAAGCCTGTCTCTTCGCGCAACAGCACATCGAGATTCCGCAACAGGGCACCCCCACCAGCCAATGTGATCCCCTTGTCCACGATGTCGGATGCCAGTTCGGGAGGCGTACGTTCCAGCGCAATCCGCACGGCATCGACGATCTGATTGATCGGCTCCAACAGCGAATCGCGAATCTCTTCGTCCGATACCTCGACCGTCTTGGGTACTCCCGCCACCAGATCGCGCCCTTTGATCTCCATCGTCTGGATCTCGTTGCCCGGGTAGGCGGAACCGATGGTGATCTTGATCAACTCCGCGGTCCGTTCTCCGACGAGCAGATTGTACTTGCGCTTGATGTACTGCACGATGGCTTCATCCATCTTGTCGCCACCGACACGGATCGACTTCGAAAACACCACGCCCTTCAGGGAAATGACCGCCACCTCCGTGGTGCCACCACCGATATCGACGATCATGTTGCCCGTCGGCTCCGTGATCGGCAGCCCGGCGCCAATCGCCGCCGCCATCGGTTCCTCCACCAGATAGACTTCCCGTGCCCCGGCCGATTCGGCCGACTCGCGCACGGCGCGCTTTTCCACCTCGGTAATTCCGAAGGGCACGCAGATGATGATCCGCGGGCGCACCAGGGCCTTGCGGTTGTGGATCTTGTGAATGAAGTAGCGGAGCATCGCCTCCGTGATCTCGAAATCCGCGATGACTCCATCCTTCAGGGGACGGATGGCGACGATCGATCCCGGCGTGCGGCCCAGCATCTTCTTCGCCTCGGCGCCGACCGCAAGAACACGCCGACCACCACGCGAATCCTTCTGCACCGCCACCACGGACGGTTCGTTGCAGACGGTTCCATCGCCCTTTACGTAAATCAGCGTGTTGGCCGTTCCCAGATCGATCGCCAGATCGTTCGAGAACATCCCCAGGAGAAAATCCAAAACCATCGTCGCGTCGATGTATCCAAATTCATACATCAGGGCAAGGTAAGCCCCACGGCCATACGCCTCCACAGAGTCGAATTGAGCCGAAAACATCAGCACTTCCGGACGATGCAACAGCACAGTCCATCGGCGACCCGGCCGGGGCACCGTTACCCGGATAGGAATTCCTCGTCTTTTTTGCCTATATGGCGCCGTTGACCGATGATTCGAGCCCTCCTCACACTGCTGGGTTGCGCGTTTGCCATTTTCGCGGCGGACATCCTCTTTCGCCGGACGGTTCTCGAATCAGTGCGCCCGGTCATCCTGGCCCCACCGGCAGGGGAGGTGCTGGCCCCGCCCGTCCATCTCGAATGGCTCGGCCCTCGAAGCATGCGGGTTCTCCTCACCGCCGCCGGCAGTGACCGGCAGGATCTCGGAGTGAACAGCAGTCCCTTCACTCTGCCGGCCGAGAAGTTTCCCCGCGAGGGAAGCTACGAGGTACGTATCGAATCACCCCGGTTCGGCTCGTGGGTGGCTGCCCACCGGACTTTCCAGATTTATGTTCCACCCGCTGCCCCTGCACCGGCAGAGATCACGACACCCCCGGCGGATCCTTTCGATCGCCCCGTCCGCATGACAGATCTTCTGCGGGCGCTACGCGCCGCTCGCACGGCGCGTGAAAAAGCGAACGATCGGGTGAAAAACCTGATGGAAGAGAACTCCGCCCTGCGCGAAGAAAGCGAAAGGCTCGTACAGCAGTTGGAAGCTCTTTCTGACAACCACACCGCCGATGCCGACCAGATCGCCGATCTCGAACGGCGCCTCGCACTTCTCGTGGACGAAAATCGAATTCTGGTGGAGGAAATGACCACTCTCCGGATGCGCCTGAGTTCGGTCTCCGCCTGCACGATCTGGGGCTATTATAGTTTTCCACGCCCGAACACCGTCCCTGTGACACGGCGCCTGCTGCTCATCAGCGACCTGCGTGGCATGATCTTCCGGACCCAACCCGATTGCGAGGTGGCACGGCGCACGGATAGTTCCGCCGGCTCCCTGTGCTTTTGCGTTGGGAACGCCTGGGGTTGAGCTACCAGCCCCAGCAACCGGACAGCGCTCGATTGAGCGCGATCAGCACCTCGTCCACCGTTATCTTTCCATCCTTGTCGAGATCGCCGGCACGGCAGAGATCGTCTGGCGCCATGCCCAGAACCCGATTGATGAGCAGCAACAGTTCGTTCACGCTCACTTCGCCGTTCCCGTCACAGTCACCCGCACAGACCATGGAAGAAGGCGATGAGGTCGGCGATGGGGTCGGCGTGGGTGACGGTGACGCCGTGCGGGTGGGCGTCGACCCCGGTGGGTTTTCAATCAACAATAATCCGTCCGTCGTGTCCGCCGCCGGAAGCCGCAGCCCCGACAGCGAACTCATCACGGAATTTTCCAGCCGGATGAGTTGCGGCCCGATTGGCGCGTCCGCACCCACCGTCAAAACACAGGTGAAAAGCGCCGCTCCATCGGGGATTTCTTCCGCATCCATGAGGCCGAAAATCAAAACACGGACGCCCCTGCACGATCCAGGCTCAGCCACGCGGCAGCCGGAAGGAAGATAAGAAAATATGGACTGTGGCCGCTCCAGGCCGGGATCAACAGCACAGTCCGGGCGTCCGCTCGTCTTTGCCCCGATCCACACTTTCGCCTGCGGCAACCGGAGATCGAGCTGAACCGCTCCGACCCCCACATCTGCATCGTCACTCCGCAACCACACGCGCAACGTACCTTGCCGCCCCGGAGACACACGCAGCACATCCACGATCGCGGTTTGCGCCAGAACCGCATGGGGCAACAGGACCAGTGAGAGACCGATCCCCCGGAGAATGGCTCGCGTGGCGACCCCGCGCCACGCTCGCCGGAAGACACCGATCGCCGTCTGCCGTGCCATCCTACGCGCTCGCAGTTCGGAGGCCCGCGCCATCCGTGCAACATACCCGCTCGCCAGCACATGGAGAAGCGCCGATCGCACGGCGGTGGCAAATGACGTCTCAGCTCGGGCAGCAAGACCGGATCGCCGCGAGCAGCTCATCACTGTCGATCGGCTTTCCGAGGTGTGCGATCGCACCGAGCATGGCCGAGTGTGAAAAGGCGTCCGGATCACCCGAGTACACAACCACAGGGATCTGTGAAAGTTCGGGGTCGAGGACCTGTTCGACGCGAAACTGAAATCCGTTTTTTTCCGGCATCCGCAGGTCGAGCAGGATTACGGACGGGCGTAAGCCGTTCCTCAGCCTGCCGAGCGCCTCAGCTCCGTCGGGGGTGGCCACCACGTCGTACCCGTTCGACTCGAGCAGGCTGGCCAAACCTTCTCGCGTATCGGCATCGTCTTCAACGACCAGGATGGAGTATCGATCCATAGGCTGGCGTGATCCTAGCCGCGGATTCCATCGGGCGGAATAACGAATGTTACACCCGATCGTGGAATCGAGCCCCGGTTCAACGCAGCTTGCAGTATTGGCGGACAACGGAGATCAGTTGATTCACATCGGCCGATTTGTTCACGAAGGCCGCCGCACCGATCTGCTCACTGAGATCGCTGAAGCCACAAAAGCCGGAGTACGTGACGACCGGAATGTCGGCAAACTCGGGGCTGATGCTCTGCTGGCGGCGGAACTCGACACCATTCATCCCCGGCATCACGATGTCCATAAGGATCAGCGCCGGGCGGAACCCGGATCGCAATTTCTGTAGCGCCTCGGCACCGTCCCCTGCTTGCTCGACTGTGTACCCTTCGAAAGAAAGCAGTTCCGCCACAGCCTCGCGCAACTCCTGGTAATCATCGATGATGAGGATCCTGGGGCCTCGCACTTTTGCCATGCAATGGTCCCTCAGACGCGTCCTCTGCACGATCCGCACCTTCCGGAATGATTCCTTTGGTAGGACCAATTGTTGGGCAGGGTTTTTTTCATTCGGCCGTGGCAATTCATCTTCCGATCGCGTCGAGGCTGCGAGTAAGCGGCTTGCGTGCCAGAACGGATTCATTGCCAAACGTGCCCTCCGCGATTTCAAGACTCCCATCTCCAAGAATGTTTCCGGGAACGATTTGCGCGGATTGGAGGTGTCAGGCTCCCACGGAAGAGAGGTCCGGATGAACGAACGTGCGACAGCGACCAGTCGCTCCAGGACGGCGCGGCAGATGTCATACCACCGCGCTGTCCTGTCACCTCAGGACCCGTGGGACTGAGCGGCCGCCAGCGCCGCCACATCGACACGGCCCCGCCGCATCTCGAAGTTCCATTTCCAGAATTCGTAAATGGGCGGATACACGAGCAATTCCATGAGAAAGCTGGTTACGAGCCCACCGATCATCGGTGCGGCCACACGCTTCATCATGTCCGCACCACTGCCGAGCGACCACATGATCGGCATCAGACCCAGCATGCCAGCGGTTACCGTCATCATTTTGGGACGAATCCGTTTCACCGCACCATGCAGGATCGCCTCCCGCAGATCTTCTGCCGTTCGCATGCGTCCCTGCTGCACCGCTTCATGGTAGGACAGGTCGAGATACAGGAGCATGAACACACCCATCTCCGCATCGAGACCCATGAGCGCGATCATGCCGATCCAGACGGCGACCGAGGTGTGGTAATCCAACAGATAGAGCAGCCAGATTGCTCCCACCATGGAAAATGGCACGGACAGCATGACAATGGCCGCTTTCACGCTCGACTTCGTGTTCATGTAGAGAAGCACGAAAATGAGAAAGACGGTCATCGGCACGACGACCTCCAGCCGCTCGCGCAACCGCATCATGTTTTCGTACTGGCCGCTCCACTGCAGAGCATACCCGGTCGGTAGCTTGACCTTCCCGGCCACGATCCGTTTGGCTTCCGTCACGTAACCGCCGATGTCACGGCCTGCCAGATCGACGTAGACGTAGCCCGCCAGCATGCCGTTCTCGTCGCGAATCATGGCGGGCCCCGAAACCATACGGATATCCGCCAACTGGGCCAATGGAATCTGGCTACCATTCGGGGTGGGAACCAGAACACGTTGCAGCCGGTCGAGGCTGTCACGTTCCTCGCGCGCATAGCGGACATTCACCGTGTAGCGTTCGCGCCCCTCGATCGTACGCGTCACGGGCTCACCACCGATCGCCGTCGCAATCACCGTCTGCGCTTCACCGACGGTGAGACCGTACCGTGCCAGTTGATCGCGACGCAGATCGAAATCCAGGAAGTAGCCACCCGCCGTGCGTTCAGCATAGATGCTGCGCGTACCCGGGACGTCCTTCAGCGCCGACTCGATCTGGATGCCGATTTCCTCGATCACGTCGAGATCCGCGCCGTACACCTTGATCCCGATTGGTGTACGCACACCCGTCGACAGCATATCGATACGTGCCTTGATCGGCATCGTCCACGCATTCGTCACGCCTGGAAAGCGGAGCTTCTGATCCAACTCGGCAACGATGTCGTCCACCGTGAGGCGGTCGTACCAGATGTGTCGCAACGGCGTCTTGAGCCACTCCGGCCAGTCGGAATAGAAACGCGGGATGGTACGCCATTGCTCGTGAGGTTTCAGAGCGATGGTCGTCTCCATCATCGAGAACGGCGCCGGGTCCGTCGACGTCGTGGCGCGCCCCGCTTTGCCGAAGACACGCTCGACCTCGGGCACCTCCATGATGAGCTGATCCATCGTCTGCATCAGGTGCTGTGCTTCGGTCACCGACAACCCCGGCAGTGTCGTCGGCATATAGAGCAACATACCTTCGTCCAGCGGCGGCATGAACTCCGAACCCAGCTTCAGATAAACGGGAACCGTCGTCGCCATGATCAGTACAGCCGTGCAGATCGTGCTCTTCGGGAAACGCAGGACGAAGCGGCAGACAGGTTCATAGACACGAAACAGAATCCTGCTGATGGGGTGTTTCTCTTCCGGATGATAGGTGCCCACGACGGTCTGGTTCACGATCCAGGCAAGCCAGCGGGGACGCAGGTGAAATGGGTCCATACGCGCAAACATCATCCGCATGGCCGGATCGAGTGTGATCGCCAGGACCGCCGCGATCGCCATGGTGAGATTCTTCGTGTACGCCAGCGGCTTGAAGAGACGCCCCTCCTGATCGACCAGTGTGAAGACGGGGAGGAACGCCACCGCGATCACCAGCAGTGAGAAGAAAACGGAGGGACCAACCTCCTTGATCGCTTCCAGGCGAATCGCGTGAAAGTCCCCCTGCCGGCCGCCCGCCAGCCAGAGTTGTAGCTTCCTGTAGGCGTTTTCGACTTCCACGATTGCACCGTCGACCAGCACGCCAATCGAAATGGCAATGCCCGCCAGGGACATGATGTTCGAGGTGATCCCCATCACGTACATGGGAATGAACGCAAAGCAGACCGCCACCGGGATGGTGACGATGGGGATGATCGCCGAGGGGATGTGCCAGAGGAAAATCAGGATGACCAGGCTGACGATGATCATTTCCATCAGCAGTTCGCGCTTGAGATTGTCGATGGAACGTTCGATCAGCTCGGACCGGTCGTACGTCGGTACCAGTTCCACCCCCGGCGGCAAGGAGGGACGGATCTCCTCGATCTTCTCCTTCACACGCTCGATGACGTGCAGAGCGTTTTCACCCCAACGCATGATGACGATGCCGCCGACGGTATCTCCCAGACCATCGAGGTCAGAGACACCACGACGCATGTCGGGACCGAGAACGACACGGCCCAGTTCAGCAACCCGGATGGGGGTGCCGTTCTTGTCCTGCCCAACGACGATCTCTTCGATGTCGCGGACGGACCGCGCATAGCCACGGCCGCGTACCATGTATTCCGCTCCCGCAAACTCGACGACACGACCGCCCACGTCGTTGTTCCCTTCCCGAATCGCATCCACGACTTTCTGGATCGGGATGTTGTAGGCCAGCAGAGCCTCGGGACTCAGATTCACCTGGTACTGTTTCTGGAATCCGCCCACTGACGCCACCTCGGCGACGCCCGGCACACTCTGGAGCCAATAACGCAGATACCAGTCCTGGAACGTACGGATCTGTGCCAGATCGTTCTGTCCCGTCTTGTCGACGAGGGCATACTGGTAGACCCAGCCAATGCCCGTGGCGTCGGGGCCCAGTTCCGTCCGCACACCCGCCGGCAGCGACGGCAGGATCTTGCTCAGATATTCCAGGGTACGGCTGCGCGCCCAGTACAGATCGGTGCCATCCTGGAAGATGACGTACACGTAGGAAAAACCGAAATCCGAAAATCCCCGGATCGCCTTCACGTGAGGAGCACCCAACAGTGCCGTGACGATCGGATAGGTCACCTGGTCTTCGATGATGTCCGGACTGCGTTCCCACTGCGAGTAGACGATCACCTGGGTGTCGGACAGATCCGGGATCGCATCGAGCGGCACATTGCGCGCGAAGTGGACGGCACCGACCAACGCCGCCGCGGTCAGAATGAGCACGAGATACTTGTTGTGGGCCGAGTACTCGATGATCCGTTCAATCATGGCCGCACCTGAAACGACCCTTCGCTCGCCCATAAACGCCGACCATGGGGCACCTCACTCCCTCTCCTCTGACTGTGAAAGCGCAGCTTTGAGTTTCGACTCCGAGTCGATGAGGAAATTGCCCGAGGTCACGACCTGCTCTCCTTCGGAAAGCCCTGAGGTCACCGCGAAGACGTCCGGGAGACGGACTCCTAATGTCAATTCGCGAGGTTCGAGAATGCCGTTACCACGATCCACGAAGGCGATGTCACGTGTCCCGGTACTGATCACAGCGCTTTCTGGAACCACCAGCGCCTCGCCGAGGTTGGAGCGGATCTCCACCTGTGCGTACATCTCGGGACGCAGCATGTAATCCGGGTTGGCGAATTCGATTCGCACCTTGACGGTGCGAGTCGCCTCGGACACCGTCGGGTACACGAGCGTCACCTTGCCCTCGAAAGTGCGATCCGGCAGATAGGAGAGCGTCATCGTCGCGGGCTGGCCGACGTGCACGAAGGGCAGCTCGTATTCGTAGATGTCCGCCAGCACCCAGACATGACTCAGGTCGGCAATGTCGAGCAGATTCGTGCCGGCCTCGATCTTCTCCCCCTGCGTGATGTTGCGGGAAATGATGTGCCCGCTGATCGGCGCATACACGGTCATCGTCGTCGGGACCGTCCCGCGCCGTTCGAGTTCCCGGATCTGATCAGCAGTCAGATCGAACAGTTGCAGGCGGCGCCGGGCGCTGGCGAGCAGACGTTCTCCGCTGTCACGTACCGACGGCAGGGTCGTATCCGACAGACGCCGGCGCGCTTCCAGCGCCAGCAGATATTCCTGGGCCGAGGCCACCAGTTCGGGGCTGTAGAAAGTGAACAGAGGCCGATTCGCCTGCACCATTTCACCAGTCGCATTGGCGTACAGCCGCTCGATCCAGCCCGCCACCTTGGTGTGGACATGGTGCAGCCGTGTCTCGTCATAGGTGACCCGGCCGACCGTCCGAATCGTGCGTTCGAGCCGCCTGCGCACGACGGGCTCCGTCCGCACACCGATCAGTTGTCTCTTGCGCTCCGAGAGGCGAACCGGGATCCGCCCATCCACACCCTGATCTCCAGCAGCGGGCATCCCGGCCATTCCCTCTGGCATCCGCCCCGCACTCACGGCACCATCGCCCGAGGTCGTCGTGGCTGGATGTGCCTCACCCTTCGGAACCTGTTCGGGTTCACCATGACCCGCGTGGTCCTCATGGCCAGACGTGGGGGAAGATTCCTCCTCATCGATGGGAACCAGTCGCATGCCACAGATCGGACAGCTCCCCGGCCGATCAGAAACCACGGTCGGATGCATGGGACAGTGGTACCGTGAGACCTTGCGTGCCTCGACCGTTCCGGCGATCAGGAACGAAACCACAGCCGGAATTGCCAACCCCGCCAAAACGAGGAGAACCAGCAGCCAAATGGCGCGACCTGCGAGATGCCCGGATTTCTGAAACACCCTGAACACCGATGGTGCATCAGATGTCGAAGATACCGTGTGGGCCTCGTCTGAATGCATTCCGGTCGGGCGGGAATTCCACATTCGAGCAAACAGGGACTTTCTGTTTTTTGATTTCATGATTCGACCCCGTTCCTGCACCCCTCAGTGAGGTGCTGTCTCCGACGGTTTCTCGTCCAACAGGCCTGCGACCTCCTCGAGCTGCGCAAGCGCCTTGTCGAACCGGGTCAACTCCTCGTAGTACCGGAGCTGATACTCGTTCAGGACCGTGAAATTGTTGAGCAACGTGAGGAAGTCGACCTTACCGACCTGGTAGCCGGCCGAGGCGGAACTCAACGACACCTCGGCCTGCGGCACGACGCCTTTGCCGTACAACTCCACGAGACGATCCGAGCTGCTCGCCTGTGCATGCAGATCCTTGAGGCGTGCCACGATGGAACGTGTGGCGTTCTCCCGCAGAGCACGTGCCTCCTCCAACCCGGCAGCAGCCTCCTCCACGCCATGTGCCTGCTTCTCCCAGAAATAGAGCGGCAGCCGTATGCCAGCACCCACTTCCCATTCAGGAACCAGCGAAGACTTATTGAAGTAATCGGCGCGCAGAATGAAATCGGGATAATATGCGCGTTTGGCAAGGCTCAGATTCGTTTCCGCCCGGTCGATCTCGATGCGTGCGACGTTGAGGTCGGGAGATCGGTCACGGGCAGCACTCACCAGGCCCTCGATCTCGTATTGCAGAGGTTGTTTTTCGAGGTCTTTGGGCTTGCCGAGCGGTTTTACCGGATCGCGTGACAGCAGCGCATTGATGGCGGCCGCGGCGGATTCCCGTTCCTGCTCCAGGCCGAGGAGTCGTCCGGTGAGGATCGACAGTTCCACTTCCGCACGTACGAGATCCTGCTGGAGTCCTTGTCCGACGGTGTATCGCGCCTCCGCCGACTGAGCGAGTTTCTTGAGCACGGCATGATTGCTGCCGACGACTTCGATCGACTTCGAGGCCAGGAAATAGTCGTCGTACGCCAGACGCAGCCGTGTCAGAACATCGAGGACAGTGGCACGATGGATCTCCGCTTGCCTGTCTGCCTCGCGCTGCGCCACCGCTTCGCGCAATCCGAGCTTACCGGGAAACGGCAGTTCCTGCTCCGCGCCGAAGCGAAACCAGGAAAAGTCGCTGCTCCCCTGGCGGAGTCGTTTGAAGCCCTCGTTGTGGTAGCCGATGTTGAGCGATGGGTCCGGCAGTGCTCCCTGCTGTGGGGGCCGGGCCTCGGCGCCACGCCAGCGCTGCTCCATCGCCCGGATTTCCGGATTCCGGGCGAGTGCCAGGACGCGAAGGCGGGGTAGATCCACTGCCTCCAGAAGATCGTCCGAGTCGACAGGCGACTCGGCGCGAACGATGTTGCTGCACAGAAAAAACAGACCGACTGAAAAGATGAATCGACGCATTCTCCAGATCTCCGCTTGTGTGATCCTTGGTGCGCACCGGGCGCAGGTTCTCCCGGACGTCGCATGGACTGCGGCAGCAACGGATCTCACGATGCCGTGGCGCCGCAGGGCACTCGATGATGTGGAGAGTGGATCAGATCAGCAGAGTGAGAAACCGGAGATAAACGGGTGGACCGTGCGAAGAAGAATCAGCGGGTTCCGGACTCGCCACAAAAGCAGCGGCCGGCGGCACCAGAGAGACAGGCGCCGGAAGAACGGCCAGTGTGGTCGCCGTGTACTGTGGGGATTCGGCGGGCGTGATGCGCGCAAGGCAGCGGCCCGTCGCATCGCAACAACTCGGCATCGACTGTCCCTGGCGCGGCGCTTTTCGCTCTGCGCCGTCGCGATGGCCGGAATGCTGATGTTCGGCCCGGGCGGCCGCCATCTTCGCGCAGTGATCCTGTTCGATCGGCTTCATCACACAACGCGGGTTGGCGCTCGGCAACCACACGAGTGCGAGAACCAGATGCAGCCAGTGGCCTCGCAACAGTTTTTTCGACAGTCGAGCCATCACGACGCAATTTCGTCTGATCTTTATCCGAAGCGCAGCGCAGCGTCCAGATGAAAGAGCAGGAGACAATTGAGCCGGTAGAAATCAGGGTCATGCTCCGGTACAGTCGAGGTATCGGGGCCATGGAGACGACGCACACGAAAATCACGGACATCATTGAGGCATTGCGGGAGGAGCGGAGGCGGATGAATCGTCCTGAAGTGGCCTCTCTGGCGACAGCCGGGCAGCGAGGCGTTCCGTCATGACTCCCGGAGATCGCTCCCTGCGTCAGGCGACTTTGTGCATCCATGCCGGCACGTACCACGACGAACGAACGGGTGGCGCGTGCAGTCCCATCTTCCCTTCCACCGCCTGTGCCTTTCCAAACGAGGCGAACGAGAACTTCTATCCGCGCTACTTCAACACGCCCAACCAGCGTGTCATCGAAGACAAGATGGCGGCACTCGAACACGGCGAAGCGGCGCTTGCGTTCGGCTCGGGCATGGCAGCGATCTCGACGCTCCTGTTCGCATACCTGAAGCCGGGCGACCACGCCGTATTCCAGACCGATCTGTACGGTGGCACATTCCTGCTCGTACGCGAACTGGCGAGGATCGGTGTTGCCATCTCCTTTGCCGGCACGGCGGAGGAATTCACAGCGGCGCTACGGCCGGAAACCAAAGTGTTGTATGTCGAGTCGCCATCGAACCCATTGCTGCGCGTGATCGACCTGGCGGCGGTGGCGGCCAGCGGCCGTCACCACGGAGCGTTGACGATTGCCGACAACACCTTTGCAACGCCGATCAACCAGAATCCGATCGATCTGGGGATCGATGTGGTGCTGCACAGCGCGACCAAGTATCTGAACGGGCACAGTGACCTGAATGCGGGTGTGGTGATCTCCCAGCGCGCCGTGATCGAGCGAGTCACCGAAGCGGCCATCAACCACGGGGGCCTGCTGGATGCGCACGCCTGCTTTCTGCTGGAACGCGGGCTGAAGACCCTGGCGCTGCGGGTTCGGCAACACAACGAAAACGCCGCAACACTGGCACAATTCCTCCAGAAACATCCTGCCGTTGCGGCCGTGTACTATCCGGGCTTACCGGGACACGTGGGATACGAGATTGCCTCGCGGCAGATGCGCGGATTTGGCGGGATGCTTTCGATCGAGTTGCGTAACTCGGAGAAGCTGGACGACGTCATGGCCGGATTCCGAATCATCATGCCGGCGCTCAGTCTGGGCGGGGTGGAAAGTCTCGTGTGCATTCCCAGCCGTACCTCGCATCGCAAGATGAGTCCGGAAGAGCGGCACCGTGCCGGGATCAGTGATGGACTGATGCGGATTTCGGTGGGTGTCGAAGACATCGACGACCTGAAGGAGGACTTCACTCGCGGACTGGAAGCCGCGGATTGAGTTACGGGAAGAGCCAGCGCCGGATCGGCGGCAAGATCGACTCAGGGAACATCGATACTTTGCCCCGCCCGTGCAATGTCGCGGACAAACAACGAAGGGTCTGATTTCGGGGCAACGGAAGCCACAGTGGTTCCAGAAGGCGAGCGATTCGGGGCAGCGGCGATGCGGGAAGGAACCATCGAGACCAGACCCGTCACAACGGCGGAGATCTACGCCCGATGGCGGACGAGCACCCTCGGTGCAATCACGGAGCGGGCCGAGACGGACCTGGTGTTCGAGCTTGCGGGAGCGCTGGAAGGGAAGCGCGTGCTCGATATCGGGACGGGAGACGGGACCTACGCCATCGAAGCGGCGATACGCGGCGGGAAATCGACGGGACTCGACACCGAGCAGGAGATGCTGCAGGCGGCGCGGGATCGGGCGAAGACACGTGGGGTTTCTCTGACCTTGAGTCGTGGTGATGTTCAGCACCTACCCTTCAAGCCGGAGACATTCGACGTCGTACTGGCGATCACCGTGTTATGTTTCCTGCCGGACCCAGCGGCAGCAGTTCGAGAGATGGCGCGAGTACTCGTGCCCGGGGGGCGCTGTCTGCTCGGGGACCTGGCGAAGCACAGTGTCTGGGCGGTCCGCCGTCGGATCCGCGGCTGGTTTGGGGCAGAACCCTGGAAGCGCGCCCAATTCCGGACCCGATGTGAGCTGAAGGAACTGATGCAAACAGCAGGACTACGGCCCGAACAACTGCGCGGGGGCGTCTACTTCCCACCCAGCGGCGCCCTGGCACGAATACTGGCACCGATTGATCCACTCCTGAGCCAACTACACGCACCGGGAGCCGCCTTCACCGTCGTGACGGGAGTAAAAGACGAGCGGGGCCGCGTAGAGGCCCGATGACACCGGAGAGAAGCAAGGCGAAGTTGAGTCCCGAGGTGGTACGGAGCTGGTTTGGAATGCCCCTGCCAACGTGGAGGTCTTCAACACGAAATAGGGCGTGACCGTACGGGATACCGGCTGTCTCCCGGCGAGGGATCAAACGTATGTACGGATCGTCGCTGGGGGATAACGCTCAAAAAGGGTCCGACGATAAACAGTGCGTGATCACACCATCCATACAGACCACAACACAACCGTACATCTCACCTGTGGTTCCTGTTGAATAATTTTCCTCGGACCACGCTTTGATGGTCAGGACAATGGTCGTTCTACCCGTCATCGACTATCATGAGGCAAGTGCCATCCCTTGTCCCACACGACTACCAGACGCACCTGCGCAGAGCGGTTGCCCATTACTGGAAGACCCTCCTTGTGCAGTCGAGGAAGCAGCGTTCCGGCGATGCGGACAGAGGCCGCCGTTCGGCAGTTACCGGTGGCCGGCAGATGGACGGATTCTGCGATCTCATCAAATGGTTGCTTGAACACAACGGAATGCCCGAGGCACACATCCATGTGCGTTCCAAGCTGGAGCTACCGGGGTTCTTCCGGGCAACAAAGCAATGGGACATGCTCGTCGTCCATAACGGTCACCTGGTGGCCTGCCTCGAATTCAAATCACAGCGAGGGCCATCGTTTGGTAACAACCTGAACAATCGTACAGAAGAAGCTCTGGGGAATGCGACTGATCTCTGGACGGCGTATCGTCAGGGTGCCTTTGGTATCGACCGCCCCCGCCCATGGCTCGGCTGGATAACGCTCCTCGAAGAATGTGAGGCTTCCCTCGACCCGGTGAAAATCACCTCACCCCACTTTCCTGTATTCCCCGAATTCAACGACACATCCTACTCGGCGCGATGGGAACTACTGCTCCGGAAACTCGTGCTGGAGAAACTCTACGATGGCACCGCTTTTTTGCTGTCAAGCGAACAGGATGGTAAAAAAGGGAACTATCGAGAGCCGGCTGCCGACTTATCGATGAAGAAGTTCCTCGCGGCTCTCGCCGGCCACGTTCAAACATATCTTGCGAGCATTTAAGCATGGCAGGTTCCCGCCAACTGCTGTTGGAACTACCAACCGTCCTACCGAAGAATGCCTACGAGTACGGCCAGAGAACCTCCGGCGAGATACATGGTGTCGTGCTCACCAAACCGCACGTCGTGAGCCTGATTCTCGATCTCGCCGGCTATTCCCCCGAGCGTGATCTCGCGCATACGGCGCTCCTTGAGCCATCATGCGGGCACGGTGCATTTCTCGAGCAAGCGGTCGAGCGATTGATACTCTCCGCCAGAAAGTTCGATCGACCGCCTGATAATCTGGAACTTGCGATAACCGCTTACGATATTGATCCGGCTCACGTCGACCTCGCTCGTAAAATTGTGCACCAAACGTTGTTGAAACATGGCTTCCCTCAGACATCTGCGGCAGCTTTTTCCAGAAAGTGGGTCAATTGCGGCGATTTTTTGCTGGCGCCCCAGGAAAGGAGATTCGATTTCGTTGTAGGGAATCCGCCCTATGTACGGATCGAACAGCTCTCACCTCTATTACAGGAGGAATATCGACGGCGGTACCTTTCGCTCTACGATCGCGCGGACCTGTATGTCGCTTTTATCGAACGAGGGCTGAACTTGCTTGCGACCGATGGGGTGCTCTCTTTCATCTGCGCCGATCGCTGGATTCTGAACAAGTATGGCGCGCCGCTACGGCAACTCTTGTCTGAACGGTTCAAAGTAGGTGCCTATATCGATCTCCACCGCGCATCGCCGTTTGATTCGGATGTGATTGCGTACCCATCCATTTTTACCATCAGTCCGGGAAAGACGGGTCGTGTGCATGTCGGTACACTTAAAACCGCATCCCCGGAGGAATGTGCAGTCCTGGTACAGCAGCATCGGCGCAATGAGCCACTGCAAACGCCCAACGTGTCACTGACACTCTATGATTCGTGGTTTACGGGCAGTGATCCCTGGGTCATCAGCTCGCCGGAGCATCTGGAGGCCCTCCGCGATCTGGAAAGGCGGTTCCACCCCATCGAGTCCACGGCTCGGATTGGCATTGGCGTAGCGACGGGCAATGACAAAGTCTTCATAGTCGACAAGACTGCCGACATTGAAGCCGACCGGCTTGTGCCGCTCGTGATGCGATCCGAGATCGAGAACGGCCGAGTGACCAGAGCGTCCAGGTTCGTCATCAACACCTTCGATATTGACGGACGGCCCATCGACCTGGCTGCGTATCCCCGATTGCGCCGGTATCTCGATGACCATGCGGCGCAGATCAAGCGCCGGCATGTGGCCCGAAAGAATCCCAACGCCTGGTTTCGGACAATCGACCGTGTCTACCCTGAGCTCGTCTCGGTTCCCAAGCTACTGATTCCCGACATTGCGGGGTCGAATGAGGTCGTCTTCGATCAGGGCCGTTATCACCCCCACCACAACCTTTACTTCGTCACAAGTGAAATCTGGGACATCGAGGTGTTGGGTGGTCTGCTGAGTTCACGCGTGGCCCTATTCTTCGTATGGTCGTACGCCGTCAAGATGCGCGGGGGATACCTGCGCTTTCAGGCACAGTACCTCAGGCGAATCCGCCTACCGGACCCAGAATCGCTGCCGTCCGGACTGTCAAAATCCATCAAGATCGCCTTCCGGAAACGGGACTTCGTAACTCTCGACGAGCTCGCCCTCAAAGCCTACGGACTCAAAGAAATTCCGGAATTCGATTTCGTCGACACACGCCGGTAGAGGGTCTCGGACATTTCTGGCGAAGTGGATTCCCCCTGGCTTTGCCCATTGCGATGGGTACCCCGAATCAGCGCAAACGGCCGGGAGGCCTTATACAACCGAGCTCACGGGACCTCCGCGTTCTCCAGGCGCCTGCAACACGATGTCCAGAAAAAGATTACCTCGTCTCGCACGGACCGGGATGAGCATGGCAGGTGGAAAGCCTGATGGAGCCGCGTTCACGAAATCACTGAATTTTCCAGAACCGACAAAAAACCACCAGACTCGGGGTTACAAGGTATCACACGCGAATCAGCGAGTATCTGCCATGTTGCGATGATGCGCACCGGCACCGGGTTGGCGGGCCGGGGCTGCGCTGCGCATGTGCGGTGCAAGCACGCCAGTCCGATTCGCCGCTCCGTCTCGATTTCCTGCTGGCTCACTGCATCCCCACAAAATCTCGAGAGGAGCGAAGTCCCACCCCAGGCTCCACGTCCACCGGGATGGCCCACTCGTGGTCAGTTCTGGAGGACTCACCACGGTAAGATCGCACGGACGGTGATGGTCTCGGGGCAGACGCAATCCAGGTCTCAATCCCCTCGTCGGGGAACCGTCCATTCGGACGCGGATGATCGTCTGCGGTGGCGTGTTGCAAAATATCGTCTCAATCCCCTCGTCGGGGAACCGTCCATTCGGACTCTGTAACCACGAATACTTCAGCAAAATCCCGACGACCCGCTGGTCTCAATCCCCTCTTCGGGGAACCGTCCATTCGGACTCGGTCATCGTTGCCTCTCCAGTTGTAGATCGACGAAATACCCGGCGTCTTCGAGCGCCATAATGATCGGTGATATCATGCGGGACGTTGCCTTAACTATCCTCATGCCGTCAAAACGTGCTCCGTTCTCAAGGACGCCGCCACTCATCATGGGAATGCCCTCTTCGGTTGCTTTGATATAGAGTCCCCTGACGGTCCGGTCGGTGGTGGACAGCGATAGGCCCTCGTGGCCGCGTGTGAGCGTGCCTACGACCGTCTTACCCTTCTTGATCTTCCATTGACTCATCTGTCACCCTCCCTTAGTTGCTTGCCCGATAGGTCTCAATCCCCTCTTCGGGGAACCGTCCATTCGGACTGTATCATCAATGGTTGTCGGCTTCCTAGACATGAAGAAGTCTCAATCCCCTCTTCGGGGAACCGTCCATTCGGACCATCGCTGCCATCAAGACACCAATTCCGTGGATAGAGTCTCAATCCCCTCTTCGGGGAACCGTCCATTCGGACTCCGTGAAGTCCTTAGTGGATGTTTTTAAGCGGCAATTCGGCATCGTCTCAATCCCCTCTTCGGGGAACCGTCCATTCGGACGATGGCGGCGATATACATCGCGCCGTCCGCTTCCGAGTCTCAATCCCCTCTTCGGGGAACCGTCCATTCGGACAAATTGCAGTGTCCGGACCCTGGAAGCAGAAGGACCTGCGCCGTCTCAATCCCCTCTTCGGGGAACCGTCCATTCGGACGTAAACAAACAAAATTGCTCTTACGCGAACGCAACTATGTCTCAATCCCCTCTTCGGGGAACCGTCCATTCGGACGGCACGGAGGAGCGTTGACTTCGATCAACTCTCTGAGAGTCTCAATCCCCTCGTCGGGGAACCGTCCATTCGGACGAATACGGAAAGACAAGAGCGCTAGCGGACGAAATTGCGTCTCAATCCCCTCGTCGGGGAACCGTCCATTCGGACTCCTTCCGGACGATATCCTCGTTGTTGATAAGGTCGTCTTGTACGAAGTCTCAATCCCCTCGTCGGGGAACCGTCCATTCGGACACCATATTAATCGTATCACGCCACACCGGAGCCATCGCAGTCTCAATCCCCTCGTCGGGGAACCGTCCATTCGGACGCAGGCGGCTGGTGCCCGGCTCGTCGAGTACCACGTCGTCTCAATCCCCTCGTCGGGGAACCGTCCATTCGGACACTATTCTAGTTGCGTTCGAGGGAGCCCGACGGGCTTCCGTGTCTCAATCCCCTCGTCGGGGAACCGTCCATTCGGACGCATTAGAACTTTGGTTTCCAGCGTTTGAAGAGGCCGCAAGGGTCTCAATCCCCTCGTCGGGGAACCGTCCATTCGGACGCGAGACGATGGTGTGCGTTTCGCTCAATCTGAACGCAGATTTCGGGATGCTGAACGGGCGATCGGAATTGCTGGGTAGTTCTTTTGATCAGGGTTTTTCGGGATCTCCCTTCTGGTGGGTTTTGATAGGGAATCCGTAGGTACTCGGGGCGAAGCGACATTTGATTTGCGTGAAATCTTACGACACTGGTGTGGTGGGGGTACCTCCCTTTCTGCGCGATGGGCTCTTCAGCACAAGGCGGTGCGCGCTGTGGAGTGCGCGGCGGTAGATGTGTGTAGTAGTTCAGAGATTTTGTCCGGGGTTAACAGTTCAGTGATTCTGTCCTCCACTGGGGTCACATTGTTAGTATTTCTGCATCGACTGGAGTTTCCCCAGCCGATGCCAACTTTTCGCCGCCGCCAATCAGCATGATTCACCATATTTGTTATAAGCCCCCAGATGGCAGATTCACCTCCTGGAAAAACCCAAACCTTCGCTCCGACGCTGGCTCAAGGCCGACAGTGAAGTGATGGCGAGAAAACCCGCCGGGCGATGCCCTGCCCCAGACAGGAAACGCAAAATCCCACACCATACAGAGTGCCAACAACCGAAACCGGGTTCTGTTCGACAAACTCCACTTGCCGATCAGGTCGTCGACTCCACCATCTTCGAATACGGCGCAGTAGCCGCAAGTGACAGTTTCGCACGCATGTCCTAAAAGGCCTGACCGTGCCTCGGATCTTCGACAACATTGATCAATCGCTCCTGCCCGCTCTACGGGACACCCTGAATCTCGCCGCTCGCGCCGACTTCTGTGTTGGCTACTTCAACCTCCGCGGCTGGAAGCAAATCGACGAGTACGTCGAACGCTGGGCCGGCGGCCCAGGGCAGTGCTGCCGTCTCCTCGTCGGTATGCAGCGGCTCCCCCAAGATCAACTTCGCGACGCGCTCAGCATCGTGAACGCCGGAAACGGCATCGACAACCAGACGGCGACCCACTTAAAGAAGAGGCTCGCGGAAGAATTCCGCCTACAGCTCATGCTCGGCACACCCACAAACCAAGATGAAGCCGGGTTGCGACGGCTCGCGAGACAGATCAAAGCCAAAAAGGTAGTGGTGAAGCTCTATCTCCGGCACCCATTACACGCCAAGCTCTACCTGCTCTTCAGACCCGACCCGATCAGCCCTACCGTTGGTTATTTTGGCAGCAGCAACCTCACGTTCTCCGGGCTCTCACAGCAGGGCGAGCTCAACGTCGATGTTGTTGATCAGGATGCCTGCCAAAAGCTCGCCCGGTGGTTCGAGGATCGCTGGGAAGATCGCTGGTGCGTGGACATCTCCGATGAACTGGTTGAGATCATCGAGCAGAGCTGGGCGCGCGAGGAACCTCTCCCGCCGTACTACATCTATTTGAAAATGGCGTACCACCTGTCGGAGGAGGCACGCCACGGGCTTAATGAATTCCGTATCCCGAGCGACTTCGGAAACATGCTGTTCGATTTCCAGGTGGCCGCGGTGAAGATCGCGGCCCACCACCTCAATAAGCGCGGCGGTGTGTTGGTCGGTGATGTCGTCGGCCTTGGAAAGACGCTAATCGCAACGGCGCTGGCGCGCATCTTCGAGGACGACCACGATATCGAAACACTCATCATTTGCCCGAAAAACCTGGTATCGATGTGGGAAGACTACCGCATCCGTTACCGCTTGCGGAGCAAGGTGCTGTCGATGAGCCAGGTCATTAAGGAGCTTCCGGAACTCCGCCGTCACCGGCTCGTGTTGATCGATGAAAGCCACAATCTTCGCAACCGGGAAGGTAAACGGTATCGAGTGATCCGCGAGTACATCGAGAAGAACGAGAGCAAGGTCATCCTGCTGTCGGCAACGCCGTACAACAAGACATACGGCGACCTTGGCAATCAGCTCCGTCTTTTCATCGCCGACGACCGCGACATCGGCATCCGGCCGGAGAAACTGCTCGGTAACCTTGGTGAGACGGAGTTTATCCGGCGGTATCAGTGTCCTTTGCGTTCCCTTGCCGCGTTCGAGAAGAGCGACCATGCAGACGACTGGCGCGAGCTGATGCGCCTGTACATGGTGCGCCGCACGCGAACGTTCATCCAGGACAACTACGCCGAGACGGACCCAAGCAACGGTCGCAAGTTCCTTACGTTCGCCGACGGCACCCGATCATACTTTCCAACACGCGATCCCAAGACGGTGAAGTTCAAGATCGACGACAAGGACCCGAACGATCAGTACGCCAAGCTGTATGCCGACCCGGTTGTCCGTGCGATCAACCAACTAGCTCTGCCGCGTTACGGTCTGGGCAACTACATCACAACAAAGCCACCCGATCCACCGACAACTGCCGAGGCAAATGTCATTGCGGACCTCGGTCGTGCCGGCAAGCGATTGATGGGATTCTGCAGAACCAACCTTTTCAAGCGACTGGAGAGTAGCGGCCAAGCGTTCATCCAATCGGTAGAGCGGCATATTCTGCGCAACTTCGTCTGTCTACATGCTCTCGAAAATGGCGAACCCATCCCGATCGGTACTCAGGACGCAAGCTTACTCGACACCGGCGTCAGCGACACCGACGCTGACCTCTTCGAAGAGGATGACGAAAACGGTGAAGCACAGACCAGCGGCTCAGGTCTGCGCAATGAGGCTGACTTTCGAAAGCGTGCCGCAGAAATCTATGCGGACTACGGTGGGTCGCTGAAGCGGCGGTTTAAATGGCTTAGAGCGAATCGGTTTCAGAGCGAACTCGGAAAGGACCTGAAGGCAGACGTCGATTCGCTACTGGGGGTGCTGAAGCACTGCGGGGAGTGGCGGCCTGAGCGCGATGCGAAGCTTGCCAACCTCGTAGAACTGATTACTCGCAAGCATCCAGGGCAGAAAATCCTTGTGTTCACGCAATTCGCAGATACCGTCGACTACTTGGTCGAGCAGCTTCAAGCGCGCGGTGTCAAGCGCCTTGCTGGCGTTACGGGAGAAGCTAACGACCCCACCCGCTTCGCTTGGAGATTCAGCCCGGAGAGCAATCACCGGCGCGATTGGATCAATCCCGAGGATGACCTCGACATCCTGATTGCCACGGATGTCCTGAGTGAAGGGCAGAACCTCCAGGATGGCGCGATCGTCGTCAACTATGATCTGCCATGGGCCATCATTCGGCTGATTCAGCGGGCTGGACGGGTCGATCGAATCGGGCAGAAAGCCGACACTATACTCTGCTATTCATTCCTTCCTGCCGACGGCGTGGAGCGAATCATCCGGCTCCGGGCGAGGGTTCGGCAGCGGTTGCGGGAAAACGCCGAGGTGGTCGGCACCGACGAGGCGTTCTTCGAAGACGATCGTCACGACCAGGTGGTGCGCGACCTCTTTACTGAAAAAGCCGGCATCCTTGATGGTGATGACGAAACCGATGTCGATCTCGGCTCGTACGCATTTCAAATCTGGAAGAACGCCGTCGACCGCAACCCGGCTTTGCAGAAGATTATTGCTGACTTGCCGAATGTGGTGTTCTCGACGAAGCCGCACAAGGCGACAAAGGAAGGGCCAGAAGGCGTGTTGCTCTATGTAAGGACCGCGGGCGATAATGATGCGCTGGCGTGGGTAGATATGGACGGCAGGAGCATCACAGAGTCACAGTTCGCGATTCTAAAGACTGCTGAGTGTGCGGCGACAACCCCTGCGCTTCCCCGCCATGATCGCCACCACGAGCTTGTCCGCCAAGCCGCCGAACACGTCGCCAAGGAGGAAAAGACCGTCGGCGGGCAACTCGGCCGCCCATCAGGAGCACGGTTCAAGACGTACGAACGGCTCAAGCGCTACGCCGATCAGATCAAGGGTACCTTGTTCGACACCCAAGACCTGCGACGTGTGATCGAGGACGTTTACAACTACCCACTGCGACCAGTGGCAGTCGATACGCTCAACCGGCTGCTCCGAAGCGGAATCAGCGATCAGGTATTAGCAGAACGCGTAATCGAGCTGCGGAAAGAAGGCCGTCTCTGCGTCGTGCAAGAAGAAGCCGAATCGCGTGAGCCGCGCATCATTTGTTCATTGGGGCTTGCCAAGGCGAGGTCGTAGGGGAAGCGATGCCGCTGAATACCAGTCGTGCGCGTCAGCAGTTAAGAGATTTCGCCTTTCGGCCACTCTTCATTGAGGAACTTGGCTGGGACCAACATCAGGCGTCCCTTGAGATTCCCCTAAATGGGCGTCGTGTCATTTTGGAAGCGTTCGCCCAGAAGCGTGGCATGGTGGCGTATCAATGCCGCGACCCGGACTGGCAGGGTCTACCCGACTACGCGCTCCGACGGAAAATTGAGCATCAGGTCGCCAAAACGGCGCACGAACACCTCATCATTTTCATCGATGATCCCCAAACGACCCAGATCTGGCAATGGGTGAAGCGTGAGCCGGGTAAGCCGACCGCCTGTCGCGAACACACGTACCACAAATCACAGCCTGGAGACGCCCTGCTCCAGAAGCTTCAGGCGATTGCCTTCACGCTTGACGAAGAAGACACACTATCTTTAACCGACGTCACACGCCGCGCACGCGCTGGGTTCGACGTGGAGCGTGTCACCAAGCGATTCTACGATCGTTTTCAGAAAGAGCACGCCGCCTTCCTGAAATTAATCAACGGCATCACCGACCGCGCCGACCACGAGTGGTACGCATCGGTGATGCTCAATCGGCTGATGTTCATCTACTTCATTCAGCGCAAGGGCTTTCTCGATGGCGATCCAGAATACCTGCGGAACCGGCTGAGCCGCTGTCGCGCTGAAAAGGGCAAGGACAAGTTCTACTCCTTCTACCGCTACTTTCTGCTGCGCTTGTTCCACGAAGGACTCGGCGGCAGGAAGCGAACCGCAGCGCTCGAGCAACTGGTCGGAAGAATTCCGTACCTCAATGGTGGTCTATTTGAGAAGCATGCCGTCGAGCAGCGGTATTCCGATATCCAGATTCCGGACAAGGCGTTCGAACGGATCTTCGATTACTTCGACCAGTACCAATGGCACCTCGATGAGCGCCCGTTACGCGCCGACAACGAGATCAACCCCGATGTCCTTGGTTACATCTTTGAGAAGTACATCAACCAGAAGCAGATGGGGGCCTATTACTCCAAGGAGGACATCACCGACTACATTGGGAAGAACACCGTGCTTCCCTTCCTCTTCGACGCTGCTCGCGCGAAGTGCAAGGTAGCGTTCGAGAACCCAAGCGGCCCCACAATCTGGGACCTGCTGCGCGAGAACCCGGACCGCTACATCTACCCCGCTGTCAGGCACGGGCTGTCGTGGGATATCTACGCCAACGGCGGCAGAGGCGCGGTGCTCGCCCCACCTCGCACATTACCAGCCGAAGTCGCGGCCGGCATCGACGCCGTGTCCCGCCGAACGCATTGGAACAAATCCGCACCGAGCGACTTCGCCCTAACGACTGAAACCTGGCGCGAAGTTGTCCTCCGACAAACGCGCTGCAAGGAGGTCCGCCAGAAGCTCGCCAGTGATGAGGTGGGCGACATCAATGACCTCATCACTTTGAATCTCGACATCCGGCAGTTTGCGCAAGACGTGATCGAGAATTGCGAGGGACCTGATCTCTTGCGGGCGTTTTGGCATGCTATCGAACGCGTGACCATCCTTGACCCGACGTGCGGTTCGGGCGCCTTTCTGTTCGCCGCGCTCAACCTCCTTGAGCCGCTTTACGAAGCATGCCTGGATCGCATGGAAGCATTTTTGGCAGACCTTGAACGATCCGAAGCAAAGCACCGTCCCGAGAAATTTTCTGACTTCCGGAAGGTGCTTGACCGTGTTGCCGCTCACCCGAATCGTCGTTACTTCGTTTTTAAGAGCATCATCCTAAACAATCTCTTCGGGGTGGACATCATGGAGGAGGCGGTCGAGATCTGTAAGCTCCGCCTCTTCCTCAAGCTTGCCGCGCAGGTTGAACCCACCCCCTCCAAGGACAATCTCGGAATCGAACCGCTGCCCGACATCGATTTCAACATTCGCGCCGGAAACGCCCTTGTTGGGTATGCAAGTTATGACGAGGTGAAGAAAGCTGTCACGAGCAAGCTCGATTTTGACAAAGCGATGGAGAAAATATCCGCTAAGGCGGCCGATCTGCAGCAGACATTCGATGCATTTCGAGGACGCCAGATGGAGGGCGACGGATCGGTCCCAACCGAGCACAAACTCGCTCTACGCGAGCGACTGGAAGCTCTGGAAGATGACCTCAACCGCCACCTTGCAACCGACTCCGGCATAAAACTCAGCGACAGGGTCGCCTACACGAAATGGCTGAACTCGCATCAACCCTTCCATTGGTTCGTCGAATTCTATGGTATCCTCGCCGGAGGTGGATTCGATGTCATCATCGGCAATCCACCATATGTGGTGAATACACCGGAAAAAGTTCCATACAAGCTTCGGGAAGAGTTGTTCCGAACGTATCCATGCAAGAATCTGTACGCATTTGTTTGGGAGCGGTCTCTCCATCTTGCGGCCAAGAATTCGTCGCTGGGACTTATTGTTCAGCTGAGCGCGCTTTCCTCGGAGAAAATGCGTCCGTTACAGGACTTGCTTCTCGCAAGAGGCCTTCTCGTTGCGCCATCGTTTCCGCGCAGGCCTGAGTCCCTTTTCGACGGGGTTGAAATGCCTGTCACCATCCTCATCTCGCGGCCCCAGACCCCAGCGATCTTCACTTCACGGATCAGCCGATTCTATACCGAAGAAAGACCCTACGCGCTGAGTACAATTGCCTTAACGCGTCACAACTGGAGGCTGCACGGTCACCGAATAGGAAAATTGGGTTCAGCGGCTGAAGTCGAGATATTTCGCAAACTCGACGCCGCGCCTCTTTACCTAGAATCCCTTGCCACCGCGTCATCGAAGCACATCCTGTACTATCAAGAGGCATGTCGATACTGGGTTAAGGCTTGCAAAGGATATCCGTTCTTCCGTCGCAACAACGAGCGTATCGCCCCCCCACATGGCCGTACGGTTCCATTCCGGACTGCGGAAGCGTGTGCGTTCGCGGCGTGCGTGGTGAATTCCACGCTCTTCTACTGGTTCTACAGCAGCTTTTCGGATTGCGAGCATATCAACGACGCTTTGATTCGAACCTTCAAGATTCCCGACTCTTGGACCAAGGGAGACTGGATTTCTCACGAGAGCCGCCTCGCTAGCAGTCTCAAAGCGCATTCTCAGCGTAAGACGATCAATACCAAGCAAGGACACCGGATAGAGTACGACGAACTCGATGCCTCGAAATCTAAATTAGTGCTCGATGAGATCGACCGAGCACTCGCGAAGCATTACGGACTAACGCCCGAGGAGGTAGACTTCATCATCAACTACGACATCAAGTACCGCATGGGCGGGGCGTTGGAGATCGAAGACGAATGATGCCGATTGCGCTCACCGCCTCGGATCGCCACTACCCAGCCATCTTAGGGGAGCGCCTCCGTGGAGCCGCCCCAGCCCATATTGCCGTGCTGGGCAACCTGGACATCCTAGACCTCCCGAAGACGGCGTTCTTCTGCTCAGCGAAGCCCCCCGGCCACGTCATCCTCGCGGCCCATGATCAGGCCGCTCGTTGGCGCGACGAGGGACGGTGTGTCGTCAGTGGCTTTCACTCTCCAATAGAAAGGGAATGTCTCCGCATCCTTCTCCGCGGCCAGCAGCCCATCATCATCCGCCCGGCTCGCAGCCTGGATAGAATGCGCGTCTCCGCCGAGCTGAAGCCGCATTTCACGTCACACGCTCTCCTTTTTCTCTCCCCTTTTCCTGCTCATCAGCCGCGCATGACGCTACCGCTTGCGATGTTGCGAAATAAGCTTGTTGCTGCACTCGCCGACGATGCCGTTTTCGCCCGCGTGACTGATGGCGGACAGCTCTCCGAGTTGCAACGGATTGTCGCTTCTTGGCAGATTCCCCTCCGGCATCTGTAAACGGACTGATGGCTGGCTACCAACTCCATCTCAACCTGCTCACCGTTCGCGGTGACTTTCCATCTTTCACGGTATTCCGTCGGGAGCGTCAGCCTAACGAAGCTGCCGATCCTGCATCCGGCCTCTACGCATACGCATTACCTCGCAGGGCCGATAAACCGGGAATGTCCCGGAAGCTGTTGAATCTCTGAGTTGAGAAAAGTGGCGGTTCCTTCTCCGTCCCGATAGGGACGGGGTCGCCAAACCAAAAAAGGAGCC
>JAANMV010000248.1_pt1 | contig 66954 bp, 68 predicted proteins | sample 7279661 | NCBI WGS metagenome assembly JAANMV01 (sample SAMN14094540, study PRJNA606508) | bioreactor metagenome | isolation source: A lab-scale SPAN reactor treating ammonium-rich wastewater day 121 | place: Ireland: Galway | collected 2017-05-16 | reverse complement strand
GATGTAATATTTATCACACTAAAACAAAATGTTTCTATGCAAAGCGTTCAGCAGGTATTTCAAAAATACCCGCAAGTAGATTTAAGCAGAAGCGGCATACAAACTGCAGATGAAAACTTCGTAAAGCTTAAATACCCGCTGAATGATGATAATTACTCGAGGCTTTTAAATGATCTAAGAAAAGAAAGCATTTTCGAAAATGTTAATCATGCTTTCACCCCCCGCGGAGTAAACGATAACAAAACTTTCTATGGTTTAAGCGACCTGCTTATACTCCAGTTCAAACAAAACATTTCAAAAAGCCAGATAGATAATATTAACAGGGATAACGGTGTGGAAATTGTCGAAAAGATCAATGTAACTGGCGGAGAAACATTCCTTGCAAGAGTTAACAATAATTCAGCCGGACTTAATGCTATGGAAGTTTCAAACAGGTATTATGAGAACGGTTTTGTGAATTATTCTGAACCGAGCCTGTATGTTACTAATGTACTTTGCGATACAGTCAATGATGCGTTTTATCCCATGCAGTGGGCATTAAGAAATACAGGAACTAATGTTCCTACCAATCCGCCTAACGTAATTGCTGATGCTGATATGGATGTTGACAGCGCATGGAATGTAACTAAAGGCGACAGCACTGTAATTATTGCTATTCTGGATACAGGTGTTGATACTACACATCCTGATATAAGCCGGGTATTTGGTTATGATTTTGCAAACAATGACGGCAACCCGAATGATGACGGAAACCACGGCACTGCATGTGCGGGAATATCAGCCGCTATAGGAAATAATATAATTGGAGTATCAGGTGTAGCTTACAGGTGTAAAATCATGCCTATAAAAATAATCAATTCAGCCGGAAGTATTCCGGGCTACCATGTTGCTGCTTTCGGAACAATCTGGGCATACCAGAACGGCGCTGCCGTTTTAAGCAATTCATGGGGATTTGTAGGCGGAGCAAGCTCTTTAATGATAAATGCAATCAACGATGCTGCAAGATTCGGGAGAAACGGAAAAGGCACTGTTTGCTGTTATGCATCGGGTAATGAAAATACAAGCCCGATGAGATTTCCTGCAATTTCACCGCTGGCAGAAATGGTTGTTGTTGGCGGATTAACTCCGTGCAATAAAAGAAAAAGCCCGACTGACGGCTGTTCAGGTGAAACATGGGGCGCTTGTTTTGGACCAACGCTGGATATTGTTGCACCGTGTACAAGGATCTATACTACAGACAGGGTTGGAACACCGGGATACTCAACCGGAGATTATTATAATTCATTCAACGGCACATCAAGCGCAACACCTAACGCCGCTGGCGTTTGCGCACTTGTAATTTCAGCTAACCCTAATTTAACACGCAAAGAAGTAGAAGCGCTTATATCATTAAGCGCAGAAAAAGTAGGCGGGTACAGCTATACTACCAATAATGAATATGGTATGTGGAACAACGAAATGGGTTACGGCAGTATTAATGCAAGGCTTTCTCTTGCATTAATGAGCAGCCTTTTTGACAGGGTAAAACCGGATATTTTCCATGATAAACCGCAGGTTTCCAGCCCGGACTCACTGGCAAGAAATATATCAGCAGTTATAAGGGATAATAAAATGTTAGGCACAGGCAATAACAGGCCGCGCTTGTACTACAGGGTTAATGGCGGCTCATTTTTCACTGTATTTGCGAATACCACAGTGCTTGATACATTTAAGTTTACAATTCCGGGCCAGGCAACAGGCTCAACGGTAGAATATTATTTTGCTGCACAGGATACAGCGCTTGCCCCGAATGTTTCTACCCTGCCTAAAGGAGGCTCCGGTGTAAATCCGCCAGGAACGGTTTTTCCGCCGAGCTTTTTTACATATAAGATCGGGAAATACCGCGTTCAGACCAGCACCACAACACCAAAGCTTTGTTTAAATAACACAACAATTTTTGATACCATATTTGTATCCGGAATTAATGACAGCGTAATTGATGTTGATGTAAAATTAAATATATCAAACAGGGATGACCAGGATGTAGATGTATTTTTATTCAAAGGAAGCCAGCAAAGTGAGCTTACTACTGATAACGGTGGCTCAGGTGATAGTTATGTGAATACTATTTTTGATGATGAAGCAACCATAGCTATAACTGCAGGCACAGTTCCTTTCACAGGCAGGTTCAGACCTGAAACTCCGCTTAACGTATTTGACGGCAGAACTCCAAACGGAATGTGGGTCTTAAGATACACTGATGATGCAACAACAGGATTTAACAGCACTCTTGATGACTGGATGATTGAAATAACTTATGGAAATACCGTAGGTATTCCGCAGACAGTAACAATTCCATCGAAATATTTATTGAAGCAAAATTATCCAAACCCGTTCAACCCGGTAACCCAAATTACTTATGGTTTGCCAAGGAACAGCTATGTTCAGCTTGCTATATATGATATAACCGGAAAAGAAGTTGCAGTAATTGTAAATCAGCAGCAAAATGCAGGCATGTACGAAGTTTCAGTAGATGCAGCGGCATTAAATTTAAGTTCGGGAATTTATTTCTATAAGCTTAAAGCAGGTGATTTTGAACAGGTAAATAAAATGATACTCGTGAAGTAATTCACAGAAGCTAATTACAAAAAGGAGCTTAATTTTAAGCTCCTTTTTTGTTTTAAAGAATTATTATTTAACCAGTATCATTTTTTTGGTATCCGTAAACCCTTCAGTTTCTATGCGGTAAAAATAAGCTCCGCTTGATAGCTGTGAAGCATTAAAGTCTATACTGAAATTTCCTGCTTCAAGCTTTTCGTTTAAAAGCTCTTCAACAATTTTACCTGATATATCAAATACTGAAAGCTTTACATGACCGCCGATGGGCAGGCTGAATTTTATAACAGTGGAAGGATTAAACGGGTTGGGATAGTTCTGAGAAAGCTGAAAACGTTCCGGAACTTCTGTGTTTGAATTATAAACACCTACTAACTGGGAGTACCTGATGACCTCTACGTCAGTGTATGCGCTCATACATACAACATAAATATTGGAACCGTTATTGTTTGTGGTTACTGCTACTCCCCTATCGAACCCGTTTGACTGACTATTATAGATTGCAACGGTTCCTATCTGCACACCATACGAGTTATACTTAACAGTCGCTACGTTTCCGTCAGCTTCACCTGTTACGTAAACATTGCCTGCTTCATCAAAATCAAGGGATTGCGGTACATCACCTTCATTGCACCTTTGAAGCCAAAGCTGCGTTCCGTTTGTGTGATATTTAATTGTAACATAATCCCTGCCATTGTTATTTCCGGAGCTGTAACCGGTAACATATACGTTTGAGGAAGCATCTATTTTCATATCTGTGGGCTCATCGGTTGCATAATCATAATATCTTGTCCATTGCGGAACATTAGTTGAAGAGAACTTCATTGTAGTAATTTCCGAGTTATTGCCGCTTTCAATAGTACTTGCGGTTACATAATAATTTCCTGACTGGTCAAAAACAACTTTTTTTCCTTCATCATCTTTATGTTCGGCTCCGTCATACCTGGTTGCCCCGGCTACTCCTGAGGGAGTATATTTTAAATTTACTACGTCATACCCCGCATTAGTCCAGCCGGCTTTACCGGTCACCACAATGTTTCCGGAAGCATCACAATCAACAGCATTTACAACATCAGCGTCGTTCCCGCCGGAAGGTCCGTCATAAGTTCTCACCCATTGCATTACAGCTGACCCGCTGTATTTAATAACAAGGTAGTCTGTATTACTTGCAGATATTTGTGTTGAGCCTGCTATTATAACATTTCCTGAAGGATCAACTGATATACATGTGGCAATATCATTGGTTCCGGCCGCCCCGTTAAACTGTCCGGCCCACTGCAGGATCCCGTTATTATTATATTTTACAATTAAAGCGTCCCATGCGTTATTATTGGAAATTTGACCTGCAACATATACATTTCCGAAATTATCCAGTGTTATTGCATTAGCTACTTCATTTATGTTTGGAGTTCCATAATAAGCAATCCAAACGGGAAATCCCGGGCTGTTAGCCAAAAATTTCATTATTACTATTCTAATATCATTGTTGCTGCCGTATGCATTTATTGCCAGGTAAAGATTTCCGGCTGCATCTTTTACAGAACAGTTATTTGTTGTAAAATCATAACCGCTGTTATCATACCTGTATACCCATTGCTGTGTGAGCTGAGCAGTAGCAGCTGCCGGAAACAATAAAGCTGATGCTAGAATTATTGAACAGATGGTTTTGCAGTATTTTGTAAACATTTTAATCTCCTTTTATTTTTATTTATTGTGTTATTGATTAACTGCTGCAAAACTACATCACAGATACAGGTACAAACAAAGAAAATTCCTTCAATTTTTAACTTGAAATTTTTGTCTGATCTATATAATAACGTTAAATTTAGCCTTTATTTAAAGAAAATTATGTTTATTTTTAGCTTAAAATTAATGATATGAAAAATTCAAAGTTAACAGAAATATTGAAAACCTTTTCAAAAAATGAATTCAAAGAATTCGGAAGATTTGTTAACTCACCATTTTTTAACCGTTTAAATAGTGTAATAAAATTCTATAAGGAATTGAAACAATATTATCCTGATTTTTCTAAAAAAGGTTTTAATTCCGAAGAAATATACAGCGCGGTTTTTCCGGGTGAGCCTTACAGTTATTCAAAGTTGAAGAACCTGGAGTCAGATATGCTTAAGCTGGCGGAAGAATATCTTGCGTATACCGGTTATAAGGAACAGGGTTTTGAATCTGATAAATTCCTTTTAACAGAGCTCAGAAAACGAAAGCTGAAAAAACTCTTTGAGATCAATTACAAAAGGGCATCAAAGAAGCTTGAAAATAATCAATTTAAAGATGAAAACTATTATTTTGTTAAATTCTTTTTCGAAAACCAGAATATCCTTAATGTAACCAACAACCAGCTTTATTACGAAAAGGACATTCTTCAGAAACAGCTGGATAATTTCATCGATTATTTCCTGCTGCAGGTGTTAAGGCTGTATTCATTTATGATATATCAGCAAAAATTTTTGTTTGATTTTGATTTTAAGCTCAGCTTTCTGGATGAAGTTGTAAATTATATATCTGCAAATACAGAAAAAACAAAGCCTCTGATACTTCTGCAGTATTACGACCTTATGCTAACTTTAAAGGGAGGCGAACAGTATTATACAAATCTGAAAAATATGACTGAAAAATATTCAGACATTATTGATTTTAATGAATTGTATAATATTTATGCTTCTTTGGCAAAGTTTATGCGGTCAAAATTTGACGAGAACAGCAATAAATATATTGATGAGATCTTCGGTCTTTATAAAACTATATTGAATAAAGGAATTTTTAAGAGCCATTTTTACATGAGCAATACTTTTTTTATTGCTACTGCTGACCTTGCGCTACGAAAAAAAGATTATAAATTTCTAGACGGCTTTATCAATGAATACATGGAAAGGCTGCCTGTTGAGCATATAAATGATACAATTAACTATTGCAAAGCTTTAAGGTTTTTTTATGAAAAAGATTTTGATAAAGCACTGGACCTGTTGGCAAAAGTCGATACAAAAGACTTTTCATACAAGCTGATCATTAAATCGCTAACACTCCGGATTTATTACGAACAGAATGCCACAGATTCAACTGAATCGTTAATGGATACATTCCGTCATTATCTGCTTAACAACAAACTTGTACCTGAACTGGTAAAAAATGACTATTTAAATTTTCTGAATTTCTTCAACCAGCTGTTCAAAATAAAAAACAATTATAATAATGAAGATGTGTTGTTCCTGAAAAAACAAATGGAATCAAGGACAGATATTGCTTTAAAATACTGGCTGGTTGAAAAAACTGAAGAATTAAACAATAAAGGAGCTAATTAGCTCCTTTATTGTTTTCAGGACTTAAAAGTAAATGTTATTTACTGATTTTAAATCCTGTACTTTTTATCTTGTCACAACAGGTCCCCAGATGCTTCTGCAGGGCCCGTTTAGCTGAATTTTGCTGCTCATTTTAAAATCTCCTTTTATATTTTACCCAAATTTTAAATACATACAAAGATATTTGTAAAACCGGGGGTTAACAAAGAGACTTTAATTGAGAACTAAACATCGTTAAATTGTATAAATTTCACAAAATCTTTAAAAAACGGCAATTTTAAAGGGTTTTAACAAGCCTTAACTAATCAGCAATAAACAGTTAAAAGTGTGATAAATTCCAAATTAGCGGATATTTTAAGAACATTTTCAAAAAATGAGCTGAATGAATTTGAAAAATTCATTTCGTCTCCGTTTTTCAGCAAAGGCAGAAATTATGTGCCTTTTATATCATATATCAAAAAATATCATCCAAAATTTGATAATGAAGAACTTTTGCCTGAAAATATTTATAGCAAGCTTTATCCCGGAAGAAAATACAATAAACAGGTAATCTGGAACATCACTTCATCACTTCAGAAAATGGCTGAAGAATTCCTGATATACCGCGCACTTGAACGAAGAAAGCATGTAAAGAACAGCCTGCTTGCAGATGAATTCCTGAACCGGAAGCTTTCACATTACCAGGCTAAAAAGCTTGATGAAATGGAAAAAGACCTTGAAAAAATTGGAATAAGCGAAAATTATTTTAAATTTAAGACAGAGCTTGAGTCAGGCAGAATGCTGTACCATTTCCTTGAAGATACCCAGCATTTGCTTTCACAGCATATCATTAAAAAGGGAGAAAATGCCATAATGCATTTAATGCGGGAGCTTTCAGGTGTGATAAATGATCTGAAAGCAAATGCATATATGTTTAACGCCGAATTTACCCTTAACCTTCCGCTGAATTTTGTAAAAAATCTTGATCTGGAAAATATCATTATATATGCGCGGAAAAATAAATTTGAAAACGCCGATGTGATGGATATGCTGTATTGTTCTATAATGATGGTTCTGAAATTTGAAGATGAAAAATTTTTTATCAGGCTTAAAGAGCTGTTCGAAAGAAATATCGATAAATTCTCTGTAAATGAAAAAATTTCCTGGATAACAACACTGGCAAATTACTGCTCAATGAAAGGGAATTTCGGAATTACTGATTTCAGGGAATACCAGTTCGAAATCAATAACCTGGAGCTTAAAGTGGGATACAGCAATAACAATAAAAATATTCCGAAAATCTTATTTATCCAGATATTAAGGAATGCCCTAACGATAAATAAAACAGACTGGGCGCTGGATTATATAAATGAATACGCACCCAGGCTTAAACCATCTTTTCAGAAGTCGGTTCGCGCATTAGCAATGGCGTTTCTTAATTTAAAGCTGAAAAATTTTGATAAAGTAATCGGGAATCTGAAAGATGTTAAGTTTATAGATTCCCGTGACAAATATTACGTAAAAACACTTTACATAAGGGCATATTACGAGCTTAAAGATACAGAACAGCTTTTATACCAGATTGATTCAGCCAAACATTTTATTTCTTCGGCAAACTCATTATCGCAAACCACCAGGACGAATTTTTTAAGATTTCTAAATGCGCTCAACAGCGCAATTAATGCACAGGAAAAAAATGATGATGCAGCCATTGCTGTACTCAAAAAAAAGCTTGAAGCAGATAAAGAAATGCCCTTTGCAAACTGGCTGCTTGAAAAACTGAATGAGTAAGTCATGAAGAATATTTATTATATCATAATAAATTAACATATCTTTGAAAATAAAACAGGGGCATTAAGCCCCTGTTTTATGCTGTATAGAATTCCCTTTTACTTATAATCCGAATTTTACACCGGCTGTAAACCTGAAGCCGTTATTTTTTGCAGTTATTGTTCCTTTAAGTATGTTTGAAAAACCTAGTGAATATCCAATACCTGTAAAAAGATCGGTTTTATCTGCAACTTTAAATTCCATACCGCTGCCGAAATATAACCCGAAATCAATCGATTCATAAGCAGTAGATACATCATTTTCCTGGAAGTTTACACCGTCTGTTGCTTCTTCGCTTGCGGAAAGCTGTATCCCTAAAGTAGGTCCCAGTTCAAAATATGGCTTAACCTGGTTAAGCGGAAGATTTACATTTATGAGCATAGGAAATTCAATGTAACTTAAGTTTTCGGTATATGTAACCCCGAAATTGTTTCTTATCTCAAAGCCTTTTGTAATATACCTGATAGCCGGCTTTATGGAAACATATTTTGAAACCCCGATATCAACAAATCCGCCTACCATAAACCCTGTTTTTGAACCATTGTTTAAAGTTGGCTTTAAATTTGCATTTGCAAGATTCAATCCCCCTTCAATTCCAAGGCTAACTCCCTGCTGTGAAAATGAAGCGCCGGTTAAAACAAATACTGTAAAAATTAATGTTAAAATGGTTTTTAAATTTTTCATTTTTTTCTTTCTTAATTAAATAATTTAATGTTTTTTGTTTTGTTTATAATTTTAAATATTTTTATTGAACTGTGTAGTCTGTTGTTACTTTATACGTGTTATTGGCAGCCGGTGCTTTCCCGGTAAATTCAAACTGCCATTGCTGCCCCTGAGTAACTCCCGTATAATTATTGATTATATATGCGCTGTCTTTGCTGTAGATATAATCCGGGTTGCCGTATACAAGAGAGTCTGTAAACTGTTCAGCGCGGTACCTGCTTACCACTGAAGAAATTTTTGCATTAGCTGAAGGCTGAAATATAAACTGCACACTGCCGCTGGGATTTATCCTTTGTGATATCTGAAAAGTCACATTATAATTGTTTAACGGTTCTGTTGGTCCGTTATTGCTGCATCCTGTGACCAGCAAGTATGTAAGCATTAAACCCCCAATTAAAAGTTTTATTATTCCCTGTTTCAATTTGTTTTATCCTTTCTTTGTTTTTTTGAATGTATTTAATTATAAAATCAGTTCTTTTTAAAAATTAAACCTGTAACATAATGATCCCAATCAGGCATTGAAGCTATTTCATTTATTACTATTACTGAATCTGCGGTAAATGTGTAAGCTGAATTATTAATCTCAAATATTCCGTTCGAATCACTGCCGTATTTGTTTATTATGTGCCACAGTCTTGTATCTCCGGCAGGTTTATAATAAAACGAAGATAAAAATTCCACCTGTTTTAATTCAGCCGCTGGCTGCCTTTCAAAGCTGCTGTTATCACTTTTTTTCAGCGTAAAACCTGTTATTATAACTGCAAGTAAAATTGATGGCAGTATAATGAGCTTTAAATATTTTACGATTTTCATTTTTTTGTATTCCCTTCTTTATTCTTTATTGATATTTCTGTTTAATTGTGTTTTTATAATAGTTTTTTTTTCTTTTTTATTTTTTTTATATTCTCTGATTCCCGGGTTAATATTTTCGGCAGAATTTCATTAAAACTGTATCCGTTTATCAGCGCTATTCTGATCATGGATTGCTTTGAAGTCTTGCTGAATTTTTTTCTGCTGTTGTTTTTCATTTTATGATTTTCAATTCTGTATCAAAGATAGTTTTCACAGGCAGACTCAGCAAATAATATATTTATTGAAACTAATCAGTAAATTTAACTTCTATAATATAGGAAGTGTTGATTTTAGCCTTATTTTTAAGGTTTTTAGGGATCTCAGACTAATCAGGATAATCATGTGAATAATTTAAAACTCATCAATATATTAAGGACTTTTTCGAAAAACGAAATGAAAGAGTTCGAAAAATTCATTTCATCCCCTTTTTTTAACAGGGGAAGAAATTACATTCCCTTTTTTAACCAGCTCAAGAAATTCTACCCCAAATTTGAAGATGAGAAAATGACCCCGGAATACATTTATTCTAAAATTTACCCGGGCAAAAAGTACAATAAACAAATAATCTGGAATATGTCCTCTTCTGTGCTTGCAATGTGTGAGGACTTTTTAATGTATGTTTCTTTAAGAAGAGATAAATTCGGAAGAGAGCGGCAGGTAGCTGAAGAATTCCTTGAAAGGAGGCTTTCTTCGTATTATAAAAAAAAGCTGAATGAAATGGAATCTGCTCTTGACAGCCTTGGGATCGGGTCAGCATATTTCAGACAATAAGCAGAGCTGGAAGACGGCAGAATGGCATACCATTTTATTGAAGACACACAGAAATATCTTCCTGAGCTGGTTGACAAAAAGGGAAATTATATTATCCTGCACTTTATGAGGGAAATTTCTGATATTATTGGCAGTATGCGAACCAGCAAAAGCATGTATAATAAACCATATGAAGAATCAATGCCTTATAAGTTTGTTACAAATCTTAAGCTTGATAAAATTGTTGAGTATGCATATAAAACCAAATTTAAATATGCGGCAGTACTGGATATATATCATGAAACAATAATGCTTTCGCTGGAATACAATAATAAGGAACATTTTTTCAGGCTTATGGAGCTTTTTGAACAAAACCATCATCTTTTCACCAAAGAAGAAAAACATTTGGTAGCAGCAGAGCTTACAAATTACTGTGTGCAGAAAATGAATGAAGGAGATGCATCTTTAAGACAGGCAAACTTTGAGCTCGATAAGTTTAAGCTTAAACAGGAAATTGTTCTAATAAGCCGAATTTTGCCAAAGGTAACCTTTATGCAGATACTTGGCAATGCGCTTTATTTAAAGGAATATGATTGGGCTGTAAAATATATAGAAGAGTATGCACCAAAGCTTAAGCCTTCCTATCAAAAACCGACAAAAATGCTTTGTTATGCCCACCTGTATTATCTTAAGAAAGAGTACGGAAAAGTTCTTGAATATCTCAGCGAAGTTGAGTTCATAGACACACTTGATAAAATATACGTAAAGACACTATATATAAGAACGTATTTCGAAATGAAAGAATTTGAAACTTTGCAAAGCTTTCTTGATACAACCAGGCATTTTTATGAAAAGAACCCTCATGTAAGCAATGTATTAAGAAGCAACAATATCAAATTTGTAAGCTGCATGAGCCGTCTTTTACAGGCAATGGAATCAAACGATGATTTTGAAATGGAGAAGATCAGGAAACAGGTAAAAGGTGATAAAACCATAGCCAACGGAATATGGATTACGGAGAAAATTGATGAAATAAAAAAAGGAGCTAAATAGCTCCTTTTTTTTAAATACTTTATACTAATCAGAGAACTTAGTGTCATCTGATTGATTGATTTACTTTAGTTTATTTACAGCTTTTGTAAGTTTTGATTTCTTATTTGCTGCATTATTCCTGTGAATAATTCCCTTTACAGCGGCTCTATCCAGAACTTTTACAGCCTTTTTCAGCTCTTTGGAGGCAGTATCTTTATCTTTAGCGGAAGAAACATTTTTTAAAGCGGATTTTATTTTAGCTTTAAAGTGTTTATTATATTCAGTTCGCTTAGGTGTCTGCCTTGCTCTTTTTTGAGCTGATTTATGTCTTAATGGCATCTAATTTTTGTCCTTTTTATACTAAAATTATAGATTTATTATTGCTTAATTCAGATTTAATTACAAAAATAGCCATATCTTATTAGAAAATCAATTTACTATTTTAATCCCGGCTGCTGAAACAGCCATTTTATAACAAAAACACTTAAAAATGGAAAAATTGAAGAATAAAATTCTCTGGGTTGATGATGAAATTGAGCTTTTACGCTCAAACATCCTCTTTCTTGAAGATAAAGGCTATTTTGTGGAAAAAGCTACAAACGGCGAAGATGCTGTTGACCTGGTGAAGGATAAGGATTTCGACCTTATTTTTCTTGATGAAATGATGGCAGGTATGGGTGGATTAAAAACTCTTGCTTCAATTAAAGAGATACAGCCGAATGTTCCGGTGGTAATGGTAACCAAAAACGAAACTGAAACCCTGATGGAAGATGCCATCGGCGCAAAGATATCTGATTACCTTTTAAAACCGGTTAACCCAAACCAGATATTACTGGTATGCAAAAAATTCCTTGAAGGCAAACGCATTAAAAGTGAAACTGTTTCACGCGACTATATCCAGGAACTGAATAAGATCAATATGTCTATGATGGAGCCGCTGGATTATAATGACTGGATAAAAATTAACAGCGACCTCACTCAATGGGAAATGGAGCTTGATGAACATCCTGAGCTTGGATTAAAGGAAACTGTTCTGGCAACACGCAAAGAATGCAATGCAGAGTTCTGCAGGTTTTTTGAGCGCAATTATCTTGAGTGGATCCACGGCAAAAAAGAAGGTCCTGTTTTTTCCAATGGAATTGTTGAAAAATACGTATTCCCAGAGCTTAATTCCAATAAATCAGTTTTCTTTTTTGTAATTGATTGTTTAAGGCTAGACCAGTGGATGCTGATGGAAAAAATGCTTTATGATTATTTTAAAATATCAAAGGATTTTCATTACGGAATAATTCCATCTGCAACGCCGTATGCAAGGAATTCAATTTTCAGCGGTCTTTTCCCCAGTGAAATAGAAAAACACTACCCCGAGCTTTTTGCAAAAGGCGAAGATGATGAGAACAGCAAAAATAATTATGAAAAAGAATTTTTGCAGAAACTTCTGGACAGGAAAAGAATTAAGCTGAAAAATGAGCTGCGTTATGTTAAAATACTGGATGCTGATTTCGGCAAAGGTATTGAAAACAAAATATCAAGCTTTTCAAATACACATCTTAATGCCATTGTTGTAAATTTTGTTGATATACTGGCTCATAACAGGTCTGATAATGCCGTGCTCAAGGAAATTGCGCCGGATGAATCAGCTTACCGCTCATTAACACAGTCATGGTTTGAGCATTCGTCTCTTTTTAATATGTTCAAAATCCTGTCACAGCAGAAAGATATAAAGATCATAGTAACAACGGATCACGGAAGCATACGCTGTATGCGCGGAGCCAAGGTGCTTGGCGACAGGGAAACATCAACAAACCTGCGCTATAAATACGGCAGGAATGTAAAGATAGATGACCGCCAGGCAATTTTTATCAGGAATCCGCAGGATTATAAACTTCCAAAGCGCGGCGGTATCGTCAATTATGTTGTTACAAAAGAAGATTTTTATTTTGTTTACCCGACCGATTATCATTATTACCTTAATCATTACAAGAATACATTCCAGCACGGCGGCATTTCGATGGAAGAATTAATATTACCCGTAATAACCCTGGAACCGAAGGTGTAAAAATTTCAGATTATTCGGAAATCTTTGATTTTTTATATAATATTATTTATTTAAACGTAGCCGCAGCCTTTAGGCTGCGCTGATTTTATACTTAATTTTGGATAAAAAAGTTAAAAAAATCAAAAAAAGTATTAATAATTGAATAAAATAAGAGAAAAAAATCACAGGTTAGAAAAAATATATTATTCAGGCTTAAAAGCTGTTTCAATAACAGGATGTATGATGTTTAATAAATCGACTCTTAATAATTTTCCGGTTTTTCTAAAAATTGAAAGTTTTCTTTTAAATGAAGCAATAAAATGTAATATAGATTTAATGGTTTATATATTTATGCCAGATCATTTCCACATAATAACAGTTGGAAAAAATGATGTTTCTGATCCGTTAAATTTCATTAAACGTTTCAAACAAAAATCAGGATATTGGTTCTCTCAAATTAAATTTGGCGACAGGTGGCAAAAAGATTTTTTTGATCATATTATCAGAAATGATCAGGATCTGCAAAATCAATTTTATTATATACTAAATAATCCTGTGAGAAAAGGACTTGTCTCAAGTTGGAAAGACTATCCTTTTAAAGGATCAACAATGTATAATTTAGATGAAATTGAATAATAAATGATCATTATCTTTTTTTAAGACGCAGCCTAAAGGCTGCGGCTACGAATTTCTGAATTAAAAATTCTTATTGTAAAATACTATGGAGCATGATTTTGCCGTTACCACCAAAAACGAGGAAGAAACTGTTTTTCTCGGCAAAAAAATTGCTGAATCACTGAAAAACGGTGATGTTATTGCGCTTTATGGTGAGCTTGGTTCAGGCAAAACAAGGATCGTTAAAGGAATATGCAAAGGGCTTGGAGTGGAGGATAATGTAAACTCTCCTACATTTATGATAGTAAATGAATATTATTCCGGAACTGCAGGAACTGTATACCACTTTGACCTTTACCGTCTGAAAACGGAAGATGAAATTAATTCCATGGGATTTACAGATTACCTTAACAGCGGAAATATAATATTAATTGAATGGCCAGAACATGCTGAAAGACTTTTGCCAAACCATACGATAAAGATCAGGCTTGCACATACGGAAGAAAGTGAAGAACACCGCTGGATAAAAATAGAAAGACCTAAAGTTTGAAACTGCTGCTTATAAATTCCGGTGATAAAAATCCATTTGCTTCATTATATGACGGAAACGGTTTAAGTACAGTTTATTCAAATGAATTCAATAGCAGCAATACTGCAGGAAAGCCGGATAACCTTATTAACTGCCTTGTGAATTTATCATCCCGGATAAGCTTTAAAGAGCTTGATGCAATTGCTGTAACAATTGGCCCCGGTTCGTTTACCGGCATAAGGGTGGGTTTATCCCTTGCCAAGGGAATAGCATTCGGAATAAACAAACCATTGATACCTGTAAATAATTTTGAGCTTTTGCTTCAGCGTGTACCTGATTCAGACAGCACAAAAAAATACTGCGTTATTATTCCTTCAAAACTGCCGGAATATTATTATGCGGTAATTGAAAAGGGTATAATTTCTTCTTTTGGCGCAGAAAATATTGAAAATATATCAAAATTGCTTAATAATGAAGCTGTAGTTGTGGGAGATTTTGACGATGAAACTCAATTAAAACATTGCTATTTTAGCATAATTAATTTAAAAAACGGTGCTTCAGAGCCTGAATCTTTGGCAAACCTGTCAGTTAAATATTTTAATGAAGGCTATTTAATAGACTCGCAGAAAGTTCAGCCGTTTTATATAAAAGAATTTAATTTAAAGAAACCTTAACTCAATTTCAGGATATTCAGAGGAAAAAAACGATGGCATGGTTTAAACGTACAAAACAGAATATTGCAACACAGGAAAAAAAGGAGCTTGAAGAAGGCCACTGGATAAAATGTCCGAAGTGCGATGAAATTATGCACAAAAAACAGTGGGAAAACAACTATTACCTCTGTACTAAATGCGATTACCATTTCAGGATAGGAAGCGAAGAATATTTTAAGCTGCTTTTTGATAAAGGTGATTATAAAGAGCTAGATAAAAAAGTAATTTCAAAGGATCCGCTGGATTTTGTTGATACAAAAAAGTATAAAGACAGGATAAACGACACAATAAAAAAAACCGGGCTGTATGATGCTATCAGGAATGCACACGGTGAAATTAACGGCAAAGAGTGTGTCATAAGCGCAATGGATTTTAATTTTATCGGCGGCTCGATGGGTTCTGTAGTAGGTGAAAAAATTGCCCGCGGAATCCAGAAAGCTATAAAGGAAAAATGCCCATATATAATTATTTCAAAATCCGGAGGCGCCAGAATGATGGAAGCAGCAATTTCGCTTATGCAGCTTGCAAAAACATCTGCCTGGCTTGCCAAGCTTGCAGAGCATAAGCTTCCTTACATTTCTGTTTTAACAGATCCAACAACAGGCGGAGCATCCGCCAGCTTTTCCATGCTGGGTGATGTTAATATTGCCGAACCCGATGCGCTGATAGGTTTCGCCGGTCCCCGTGTAGTTAGACAGGCTACAGGCAAAGACCTGCCTAAAGGATTCCAGCATGCTGAATTTGTGCAGGAGCACGGTTTCCTGGACTGTGTTGTGAACAGGAAAGACCTGAAGGATAAACTGTACCAGTTTATGGTTTATATGCATGATAAATAGACTATAAACCGGCTATCCTGTAATGAAAATACTGCGCACTATCAGTCAGACTCAAAACCTTACCTCAAAACTCAGATCAAAGAATAAAATAATCGGTTTTGTCCCGACAATGGGTTATCTCCATAACGGGCACTTATCATTAATTAAAGAAGCACGCAAAAAAGCAGATATTGTTTTTGTAAGCATTTATGTAAATCCACTGCAGTTTGCACCAACTGAAGATCTATCACGCTACCCGCGTGATTTTAAGCGGGATGAAAAGCTCTGCAAAGATGCAGGCGCTGATTATATTTTTTACCCTTCGGATGAAATGATGTATCCCCGGGGATTTTCAACTTACGCAGTTGTTGAAAAATTAACTTCAGGGCTTGAAGGTAAAATACGCCCTGAACATTTTAAAGGTGTAACAACAATTGTACTTAAACTTTTTAATATAGTACAGCCTCATTTTTCTGTCTTCGGGCAGAAAGATGCTCAGCAGGCTGCTGTAATAAAAAAAATGGTTAAAGACCTTAACGTAAACAATAAGATCGTAATTGTCCCGACTATCCGTGAAGCTGACGGGCTGGCAATGAGCTCAAGGAATGTTTACCTGACAAACGAGCAGAGGGCAGATGCGCCATATCTTTATAAATCTTTACAATATGCAAAACGCAAGTTAATGCTTGAAAATTATAACAGGGATATTGATTTTCTGCGCTCTCAAATGAGCAAGCTTATCAAATCAAGGAAATCGGCAACAAAAATAGATTATATTTCGTTTAATGATTATGATACGCTGGAAGAGATAAAATCGCTGAAAAACATTAAAATTGATAAAATACTGGTTAGTTTAGCGGTCAGGTTCGGCAAGGTTAGGTTGATTGATAATATTGTAATTAAGCGTTAATTTTGTAGTCCGGCAATAAATTGACCGGTTTTATAGTATTTTATGGATAAAGAAAGGCAACAAATATGGAAAGAATAATGTGTAAATCAAAGCTGCACAGGGCAACTGTTACGCAGGCAGAACTGTATTATGAAGGAAGCGTTACTATAGATGCTGACCTGATGGATGCAGCTGATATAATACCTTATGAAAAAATACAGGTAGTAAATATCAATAATGGTTCAAGGTTTGAAAGCTATGCAATACAGGGCAAACGCAGAAGCGGAACAATTTGTATTAACGGCGCTGCTGCAAGAAATGCTGCTGTCGGCGATCATATAATTATTATCACATACGCAAATTACACAGAAGAAGAGCTTAAAACATTTAAGCCCACCATAATTTTAATGGATAAAGACAACAAAATCAAAGATATTAAACACACTAACGAAATTTTAGAAGTATAACACCGGAAAGTTAAACTACAGGCTTCCATGAAAAAAAATATATTGTTATTACTGTTTGCAGCTTTGTTTATTACAGGGCAGGTGTTTGCCCAGAAAATGTATAAAGTAAAATACGAATCACAGGCTGATCTTAAAGTATATGTTGTTTCATACGAGTCACAGGCTGACCTGACTGTTTACATGGTAAAATATGAATCACAGGCGAACAAAGACGGCTTATGGTATAATGTAGAATATGAAAGCCAGGCTGATTTTAAGCTGTATTTTGTTGATTACGAATCACAGGCAGATCTTAAAATTTATTTTGTTGATTATGAATCACAGGCCGGCTGGAAAAATAAACAAAAAGAACACCTGCTGAAATTTAAGAACTGAAAACATTAACCTTATAATTTTAAACCCCCGCATTTTCCCGGAAATATATGCCGATAACCGATACTGATTTTCACAATAAAAATTCTGCTTTCCTCGAGGGAAAGCTTGCCGAGCTTATGAAAAAAGTCAGGAAAACCGAAGGAGACAGGAACAAAAAGCTTGCTGTTGCAATACTGGCTGCCGGACTTGGCAAGCGGATGAAATCACCCGATAAGCCGAAAGTTATGTTTGAAATTAACAGCCGCCCTATGATTGATTATGTTGTTGAGCTGGCTTTTAGGGTTAATGCAGAGCTTGTTGTGCCAATTGTAGGGCATCACCGCGAGCAGGTCATAAATTATCTGAACAGTAAATTTCCGGGAAAAGAAATTAAGTATGCAGTGCAGGAAGAGCAGCTTGGTACGGGCCATGCAGTTATCCAGACAGAAAGCCTGCTGAAGGATTTTGACGGTGAAGTACTGATACTTTCAGGCGACGTTCCCCTGCTGAAATATGAAACAGTTGAAAAGCAGATTGATGAACATTTCAGCAATAATAATGATGCAACACTTTTAACAACTGTATTTCAGAATTCATACGGTTACGGAAGGATTGTCCGTGACGCCGAAGGCAATTTCAGTAAAATTGTTGAAGAAAAAGATGCTTCAGAGGAAGAGAAAAAGATAAAAGAAATAAATCCCGCTATTTATATTGTTAATTCAAAAGTATTGTTTGATGCCCTTTCAAAGATTTCTCCTGAAAACAGTCAGAAAGAATATTACCTGACCGATATATTCCACTTCATCCCGAAAGAAAAAACAGGCACTGTAGTTACCAATGATGAGCTTGAAGTAACCGGTGTGAATTCAATTGAGCAGCTTAAAGAAATGGAAGATGCATTGAATTCACGAACATAAAAGTGGAAAGATCCCCGGAAACTAAAAATAAATTTTACCCCGAAGATATTACAGCCCTGCTGTTTTCAGGAATAACAATATTAATTCTTGCTTACTATATAGAGTCCGAGAGAATAAATGATATATTTACGTTAATAACACCGGCAGTTTCAATATTGATATTTATTGTAATTTCCGTTTATCAAAATAGATCCTCCTCTAAAATCCTCAAATTCTTCAGTAGTTACCTGCATATTCCGCTTTACGGAATAATTTTCAGCGCATTCCAGGTATTTGTACATAAGCTTAATCCCAATGATTACGATTACCTTCTGCTAAAATGGGATTATGCAGTATTCGGATTTGATATAACAGTTTGGCTTGAAAAATTTATAAGCAAAGGATTAACAGAAGTATTAACACTTTCATATTTTTCATATTATGTACTTCCTACGTTAACATTTGTTCTGTTGTATTTCAGTAAAAAACCTGATGCTTTTTTAACTGCGCGGAATTACCTTCTGGCAATAGTACTGGGATGGTACGGGGCATTTATTTTTTACCTTGTTCTGCCTGCTGCCGGTCCGGATATTGCTTACCCGGAACATTATACAGTCCCGTTACAGGGGCTATCGCCAATTACAAATACATATCTTGAAAATCTTGGGAAATACTTAAGGGAATCATTTGTTCGGAATACTTTCCCCAGTATGCATTTCGGGATTATACTAATTACAAATTATTTTGCATACCTTTACCGTAGAAAATACTTTTGGTTCTGCACGCTTCCGCTTGGCACACTGCTTGCAATAGCAACGGTTTACCTGCGCCAGCATTATCTTATCGACCTTGTCGGCTCACTGCCGGTTGCAGCAATCAGCATTTACACCGCATCAAAACTTATCAGCAGAAGCAAAGCCTGATCATTTTTCAGTGTGGTGGTGATGTTCTTCCATATCCTGCCCGTCTGCAAAATGCAGTTTAAGATCAACATCTACATCGGGATGAATACTTTTTGATACCGGGCAGTGCAATGCAACGGCTTCAAGTATTCCCCTTTTATCTAATGGAATTCCGGCAGGCATTAAAATTTCAGCAACAAGCCTTGCAACACGGCGGGGTGAATCAGTGCTCATATGTTTTTCAACCCTGCAGGTTGCGCCTGTCATGTTAATTCCCCTGTCTTCAGCAGCAATTCCCATAGTAGTTAAATAGCAGACACCCAGCGATGCAGCAAGCAGGTCGGTTGGAGAAAAACTTTCACCTTTGCCGCGGTTATCTACCGGCGCATCGGTTTCAATTGTAACACCGCTGGTTTTATGTGTAACTTTGCAGTGCAGGCTGCCTGTATAAGTAGTATTAATTTCTACCATAAGTAACTTCCTCCGTTGTTTGAAGCTGGTTTACAGCAAAGTTAACTAATTATTATTGATAATGTTATCGCAAAAACAGTGATAAAAAAAGGAGAACTATATTATAGCTCTCCTTTTTTATATACAATTAGCTGAATTCTACTTCACTGCGAAATTTCACTATTTAAGAAGCACCATCTTCTTGCTATCCACAATTTTATTGCCATTCAGCTCTTCTGCTTCTATGCGGTAGAAGTAGACACCACTAGCATAGTTCGATGCATTGAAATCAATAATATTTGAACCTGCCGTCTTAAGTTCATTGTTTACAAGACGTTTTACTTCCCTTCCCAGTATATCGTAAATTATTATCGTAACCTTTGCATCTCTTGGCAGGTCGTAGTTTATTTTAGTTACCGGATTAAACGGATTTGGATAATTCTGTGATAACCTGAATACCAATGGAATATTCTTCGGTTCATTACCTTTACTGCTGGTGTTAGTTCCAAATACTTTCCTTATATCTTCTGATACTATCCTTACATGTTGGGTTATGCTTTTTGGCTTTTCTGTCTTTACCACCTGTTTTAATGATTTCATCTGAGTAAGCTCTTTTGATGCGTTGACATCTCCAAGTTCTGATTTCTTTTCAAGCTTCTTTATCTTCACCTCATCATCATTTTTGGATATTTCTATTACTGTATTGATGGATTTACGTATATCCCGCCTTTGTTCTTTGGTGAAAGGCTTTTTGTCATCATCATTTCCCTCTATATCATCTTCAGAATCACCCGTAATTCCTAATTCGTAATTCGTAATTGATGGCTCGCCGCCGCCCTGACCCTGCACAAGCAGACTCGTTGCCATATAATCCCACCTTGCGATAAGTCCCTCGTAGCTGTACGGATTCTGGTTTATTATCTGTTGAAATCCCGACAGTGCCTGTGAGTACTGCCTCATCCTGACTTTACATTTTAAGATGAAGTAATTTGCCCGTTTTACAAGTGATACATTGTTCGGGTAGTTAAGTATCAGGTTTTCGTAATAAATTTTAAGCTCATTTGCTCCGTTTATTGTTGTATCTGATGCTGTTGATGCAAGGAACAATTTAGAAATTGCATTCAGGCTCTGAATGCTGTCAGGATATGTGTTGATAAGGTCAATACATTTGGTTCTTGCAAGCGGGTAATTGCGGTAACGCATTAGTACGCTAATGGAATCGTATTTGGTTTTTGCAGAAGTGAGAAGGAACACACCCCGTCCGGCAGAGCCGGACACCCCTCTCGAGAGGGGAATTTGATTATTGCCGCTTTTACTGCCGCCAGAACCTGAACCGCCTGTATATATTGTATCATAAATGCCATCACCCAGATTTATTACCAGTCCGTCACCGCCGGATTCTATTTCGCATCCCGTTAAGTATGGCTGGAATGTAAAGCTTAATGCTGAACCCTGGTAGCCATCTGTTACCAGATTAACAGGCGGGTCTACGGGTGTATTATCAACCTTAAAGCAGTTATCGGTTTCATCATAGTTTACTGCTGTGAAATACGGGAACCAGCCGTATAAATGATATGCAGACAGGTTTGAAGCTATATCGAACACATTTTCACCATCGGCAAGCAGAAATACAGCTCCTTCAACTTTTATGTTATTGGAAGCACTTCCTGTATTTGTAATTGTATTCTGTCCGCCGATAAGCAGGCTGCCTGCTTTATTCAGCCTTATTTCACTGCCTCCCGCAGAAAATACACCTATTGAACTGTTTACCGATGAGTTTATTGTATTTTCAAATATATCTACTGAAGATGTTAATACATTAAGTCCGTAGTAATTATCAGTAATAGTATTACCTTTTATTGCTCCGCCTGTTACTCCGGTCAGGAATATTGCAGTATTACCGTTATTGAAAGTATTACCTTCAATTATTAAAGGTAAAGTAAGACCTGCATAACTTGATATATTTACAGTCGGAATAGTAGAGCCAGATGAGTTAAATGTATTGCCGTATAAATAAACATTGCTAACTGCTGCAAACGGATTATTGTAAAACACAGCATTTACAGCTCCTTTAAGGCTTTGAGCGCTATTGAAAGTGCAATTCCTTATATCCACAACCGGGCAGTCTACAATATTCAGTGAATATGCAGTATCATTTGTAATACCAGTAAAGCTGGCACCGTATATTTTAACTTCGCAATTGGTAAAGCTGTGACCAAGCCATGTGGTACCGTTCACTGCATCATTGGTAATATTCTGTGAGCCTGAAACATTCTGATTACCAACTGTGAATGTTCCGCCGTTCATAACAAACCGCGAGCTGTCATTAAAGTGTATTGTCGTGCCTGCTTCGATAGTAATATCAAATCCATTATTATAAACAGGCGCTTCGCAGGTGAAGGTTTCTCCGGATAATATTTCATCGCCTGCCAGTTCGCCGCCGGAGATCATAACAGGTTCCATTTTGAATATCTTTCCTTCACCCGGCTCAAACCAGCCAAAATCCAGTAATGTTTGTCCTTTTACATAAGTTATCATTTGATTCCTGTCAGAAATATTTGTAATTTTCCAGTTTTCATATCTTTCAAGTTGTCCTGCATTTTGGTTAAAATAAACTTTTACTAATCTTCTTCCTCCATTTTCATTTTCAGCAGGTTTATGGGGTGAGCATCGTTTATTTAAAATCATAAAATAATTGTTAATATCATTTGGTCCCTGTTTGAATGTAGCTATCTGTAAGTATCTTTCATTTTTGCACTCACCAATTGTATTTAAGGGCGGTACGTCACCTTCCGGATAGTCTTCGACACACGGAAATGGCGCAGAACCCGGTTTATAAGTATATATATCATAAAAATAAGCATTCTGGTACATTAAGTTACGTTCAGCCGGTAACCTGTATATGTACGAACTTGTTTGTGTATTATCAAAACTCATCAAAGTGGGACCCCACTGTTCAAGTCGCTGAGTAATACGTTTTAAAGTATCCCATTTCTGCTGACCGTATTCATTTTGCAGACGAGGCTGACCGTCCTCACCTGTTATCCCCCTGGCGTATTTACATTCGGGGTAGTTTGGGTCATGGAATGAACCCCAGCCCCAGAAAATAATTCCTTTTGCCCCATACGAAACAGCCTCATTAACCATAAGGTTCTGCTCTTCATTTGTAGGCTCCCTGTCAACTTCACCGTTCAGATTCCATTGATGCGCCTGGAGCATTGCTATAAATGGTTTATTGGTTCGTGCTGAAACCTGGTTACCATGCTGCATAAGATACCTGAAATCACCAATCAAAAATAATGAATTTGCAGGAAGCGGTCCGCCTTCGTAAATTACACATGTTGTATCAAGTAAACCCTGCAGCCAAGCATCATAGTTTTGCGGGGAAGCAAGCGCATACAAGCTTGTAGTGCCCGGAGTAACATTAAGAGTATTAGGTATTAAGCTGTATTGCTGGTTTTCACCCCCGGGACAGCCTGAAGGTTGGTTTGCAATAAGAGGATAAGGGTCACCTATAAATACCTGTTCAAAGCCTGTAACGTCAAAAAAATTCCGCTCAAGCTTTTCAGGGGTTACAATAACGCCAAGGTCTGCCCATCTCAAATGGGTTTGGTAAAAGGTAAGCAAATCAGCCATAAAGCCTATTTTACCGCCGGAATATTGTTTTATTTTCTGGTTTACATAAGCCATACAGGGTATGTTGTTGTATTCAAACAGCTCTATGTAAAAATTATACACCACAGGGTCAGTTGCCCCCGGCGGCGGGTCCTTTACTGCATCAACTTCCTGTTTAATCCATTGATTTTCTGGATGGGTTGGGTCATCATAATATCCTTTCAATAGCTTATCTGCCACTTCATTTTCCACTTTAACATAATCAATCCACATATCGCAATTATCAAGCCATTCAATTTTTATATCGGCATGGTTAAAGTCTTCATTTTCCTGCGCCAATAACCTTGTACCCCGCGCTGTACACCACCAGCTATTAGTAGTTGTATTTAATGCGCCGGTAAATGTGATACCGGTTGGAACTTCATTAGGGGTTTGGTTAAAATAAAATTCTTCAATATAACTGCCATTATACTGTTGATTTAATTGCCTAAAATGTTTTGCACGAATTGAAATAGGTGAAATTTTATTAGTAATATCCTCTTTTATCACATGAATTTTACATATTTCAACTTCGCTATTGTTTAAATTGTTTATAAAATTTGCATTGACTCTTATTCTCGGCTTCACAAACCATGCGCCTTCATTATCGGCGTGCCATTGGTTACTGGTTCCGTCATATTCGCCTCTTGACTGTTCTGTATTTGCTTTCAGGCGCTTTAAAACATACTGCGCTCCCGGACCAAGCGCCGGCTGGCCGCAATGAAGAACCGTTTTACCCTCATTCCACTGCCAGTCCTCATAAGGTTCACCGTTTACGTCATTAAAAGCATAGAAAAATAAATCAGGGTTATCCTGAAATGCCTTATATGTACTGCTTTGCCCGTAAACAAGCCACTCTATTTTAGGCCGCTGCCAGAATACACGGCTTTGGTTACGGTAATAAACGTTATTAAGTGTCTGCTGTATGCCGCTTGTATTAACAGGTGAATAAAGATATTCTGTTATTCCCGTAATATTCACCGATGGTGTGTGGCGTAAAGGATCTTTTGGAAATGCACCAAGAGACTCTGTGTTTGGATAAATATGTGTAAGGTTAAACCTGAGATCTGAATAATGCTGAGTATTTACATCCCACATGGAGCATAACGAGCCGATCATAAATTTGCCGTTATTGTTGCCGGGACCGGGCGGCGGGTTAATATTTGGATTATTATTTACGGATGTGTTAAAGCTGAAATTGATAATTGAGAAAAAAATGATGGATGATGTAAGAAGCAGTTTTTTAATTTTTAGGTTTTTCATTTGTTTAGAATTTAATTTGTTGTTATTAAGTTATTAACACCAAATCAGAGGGTAAGTATTGTTTATATCATAAATACCATAGCATAGTATTATCAATTTGTTAATGTTATTAAATAAACCTCCTTTCTGATAATTTATTTTATAAGAATCATTTTTTTTGAATCATATTGTCTGCCGTTAATAAACATTGTATAAAAATAAACTCCCGAAGAATAGCCCCTTCCTGAGAAATCAACTTCGTAAGTACCGGCACTTTGTTTTTCATTTACAAGTATTGCTGCTTCCTTTCCCTGTATATCATATACTATTAATTTTACGTTTGACGTTTCACCTTTCAGGTTTGATATTATACTGTATTTAATATTTGTTTTTGGGTTAAACGGATTTGGATAATTTTGAAATATCTGATATTGTTTTGGTTTTTCTGTGGATATTTGAGTAACAGGTGTAAGCCAGGTTGTATCGCCACCGTTGGTTGTATGAATACCTGTGGAATTAAGATATGCCCATCCTGTATTCTTATTTATAAACTGAATTGAGCCATAAGCAGGTATTCCAAAACCTGTATCAGGTATCTGAAATTTCCATGTACTGCCTCCATTATTAGTTCTGTAAAGTACACCTCTTCCGCCGTTTAAATTTGCCTGTCCTCCTGTACCCCAAATAGTATCTTTATTTACAAAACTGAACTTCACTATTTGTGATGTGGTTAGAATTCCTCCCTGTGGTATAATTTGTTTAAACCAGTTTATACCACCATTAGTGGTCTTTTTTACACATGAATCGCCTGCAATAAATCCCGGCATACATTTCCATCCAGTTAAGCTGTCCGTAAAATGGATGTCAAAAAAATATTCGCCCGGCAGGTTGATATTCCAGTTCACCCCGCTATTTGTCGTTTTGTATATATTGGGTGATGCCGACGAGCTGTTGCACATAAATCCTATTCTTGCGTTATACATATATATCCTGTTCGGGTTCTGGTTACCGCCGGAAAACTGCTGTTCCCATAATGCGCCCCCGTTGGTCGTACGAAAGACGCCGCCGACCAAAGTATTACTGCTAATTATCCATATAGTATCTTCGTTTAAAACATATAATTCTTCAGGTGAGATAGAAGGGGCTGTTACTTGACCCCAGTTAAATCCTCCATTTGTTGTTTTAAATATATATGCACCGACTGCATAACCGGTATTTATATTTAAAAACTGCATCTGCGTCATAGCTAGAAAATTCCTGCGTATAATCTGCCAATTGTCCCCTCCGTTAGTTGTTTTCAATATGTAACTTGTATCCCCAGTTTGTCTAGCTGATGCGTATCCTGTAAGGCTATCAAGAAATGTGATGTCCTGAATTGTTCTTCCCCCGATATTTGGCATAAACTGCTGGTACCAGTTGCCAACTGCAGGTGATGCCGGTGTACCCATTATTATTTCAGGCATTATTATGCCTGTTACAAATATTACTGTAATTACAAGTGTAAGCGATATTTTAAGCAGGTTTTTCAAATTGGTATGATTTGATTAATTAAAAATAATATAAATTGTTTTATAAACAAATCTAATTTATAAAATATAATAAAAATCAAATAAAAAAGGGGTTAAATAACCCCTTAATTACTACTAAATAATGTAAATAATTCTATTTCACTGCAACATTTCTCATCAATCTTTCGGCGGCAATCTGCGACTGCCTTGCGTAGTCAATTGCATTGCTGAGTGTTTTCATAACTTCCTGGGGTGAATGGAATCCCATGGAATTTTCTGCGGCAACAAAATCCCAGCGAAGCTGTGCGCGCCTGTGCAGTTTCCTTGCTTCCTTAAGCTGGTCATCGGTTGCGCCTGCATCTTTAGCTGCTTTAATTGCATTTATTGCATCAATTATTGCAAGCTCTGTTCTGTACATAGTTTCATATGTCCTGTCCTGAATTGTTTTTACCCTGTTTGTTAATTCCTGCTCGCTCCATTTATGGCAGGTCTGGCAGGCGTTGTTAACATTCTTTAACGGGCTTCTTATCCAGTGGTCAGTTACTTTAACCGAGCCGCTTTTTACATACGGCATGTGGCAGTCAGCGCAGCTAACGCCGCTTTTTGCGTGTATGCCTGTTGACCATGTTTCAAATTCAGGGTGCTGCATCTTTAACATCGGAGAGCCGGAAGTTTCATGTGTCCAGTCATTAAAATTAATTTCATCATAATATGCTTCTATGCTGTCAATCTGCAAACCTTTATCCCACGGGAAGGTTAAATACTTTCCGTCTCCTTTAAAATAATACTCAACATGGCACTGCCCGCAAACATAACTTCTCATTTCCTGCCTGGAGGCTTTTGTAACATCAATTCCCCTTCTCTGCATTGCTTCAATAAAAGCGGGGCGGCTTATCCTCAGCGCCATTGTTTTGGGATCGTGGCAGTCAAGGCAGCCGATGCTTTTATCGTAGTGAGCGCCAACATCCTTGAACATTGCCTTATAAAAATTTTCGGGTCCCATCTTTTTAATATCAACTGCAACGCTGGAGCTTTTGCATGTTATACAGGTGTTCGGGGTTTTTTCGTTTATCCTTTCGGTTTCCTTAACATCTGTAATTGCCCAGTAATGCCCGCGTTCTTCGCGGTAATCCTTTGAAAAAGGATTGCCTGCAAACAGTATTTTTAAATTGGGATATTTATCAACCTTCTGGAAGTTATCGCTTCCGCCGTAAAATGTAGGACCTTCATTCATTTCCGTTTTTTTGTATGTATCGTACTCAAACGGGAAATTTTCGCCCCAAACTTTAGAATCAATTTCATCTTCGCCAACAGGCTTAAATACCGATGGATACAGTGTAGCTTCCTGTTTCTTTTCAAAAATATTAACTAGCAGCAAAGTAATCCCTGCGGTTATTACAGCTGTCAGAAAGAACAGTACCAGGTATTTTAAGCTGAATGGTTTATCTTTTTTATTTTGTTCCATATTAAATTATAAATTTAAAATTATTTAGGATGTCCGACACTTAAATGGCATGAAGTGCACTGCAATTTGGTATCTTCAGTTTCGTGAAAAGTGATGTTATGAGTAAAAGTACCGTGGCAGCGGCGGCAGTTCTCTTCGGCAACTTCACGGTTCATTTTATTTATCCTGATTGGTTTATGGTAATTATCAGAGGTAAAAGCATAGCTGTGGTTCCACCCGTTAATTGCTTTTACGGTGTATTTGCCAATGGTTGAATTCGGTGTGTGGCAGTCATTGCACGTAGCAACAGAGCGGTGCGAGGATTTTTGCCAGGAGTAATACTGGTCATTCATTACATGACAGTTGTTGCAGGCTGCAGGATCATCAAGCATATAGGAATACCCTTTGGCGTAGTAGAAAGTAGCAGAGCCCAGCCCTACAATAACTCCTATACAGACCGATAATAATAAATATAATTTTATCATTTATATATATAGAAGAATGTAAGCCGTGCTGCAATATCGGCATCTTTTTTTATTTTTGCACTGCTTTTATCGGTGTAGGTATTTATCCATACGTTGGGCATAAAGTGAACTGAAGGTATCGGCATATAATCAAACCCTGCCGTGATAAAGTTTTCTTTAAAACCGGCGGAATCAAGTTTCATATCGGGGTCATACATATCAAACCTTGCAAATGCATTTAGTTTTGATGCTTTTGTTTTTTTATCTTTAATTAATGTACCATGCGCATAAAATGAAATACCGAACGGATTTACATCGCTGCTGTTTACGCCTGCTTTTTTCTTTACCTGGTTAACAGCTTCGGTTCCAATTGTAATGTTCGGTGTTTGATATGCAAGCACTCCTTTAAAGGTAAGCTTATTTTTATCATCCGCATTAGGTTCAAACTCAGTGTATGCTTCTATGTTCAGATTTTCAACCGGTTTGGCATTCAGCGATGCATAATAATTTTTGTATTTATTGTTCTCGGGTCTTGTGCCTGTACCGTTGCCTATCATAATAAAATAACCGTAGTTCGATTTTTTATCGAAGTATCCTTTTAAGCCAACACCAAGATCAACTGCAGTTGTTAAGCTGCGGAAGTCGCTGATGGTTTTTTCAACGGAGCGGTATGCCCACATTTTTTCCGAAATTCCCCATACAAAAGCGGGGGTAAGAAAATAACCGGCATATAAATTGCTGCCTTCGAATATATTTTTCCATTCTACATAAGCTGCTTTAATAATAACAGAAAACCTGCCGCCAGAGCCAAGGAATTTATTCCCGCCTTCAAGTGTAAATGCTGCCGTGAATTTATCTGAAATAGTGTGTTCGTAATTAAAAATCACTCTTCTGAGATCGAACGCCTGGTAATCTTTTTTATAAGGTGAATACTCGCCTGAAGAACCGGATGAATCTCCCTGAATTTTATAATAATAATCGCCGAACAGCAATCCGGAAATTTTAAATGGTGATTTTTCCTGTGAAAATATGGGGTTAGAATAGGATGAAAGAAGTGTTATAGCCATCAATAAAATCTGAATATATCTCATAATTTTCTCCTTAAATATACTCAAAAATAGCAAAAAATTAACATTTTTTCTTTGACTTAAGTCAAGGATAAATAAAAAAAGGGGTAACTAACCCCTTTAAAATTAATTCCAAAACCTGATAAATTTGTTTATCTAAACACAAAGAAAAATGTCATTCTGCCAACAACATCTGCTTTGCGCTCTGTTGCAGTTGAATTTTTTGCTGCATAGGAATTCACCCATACATTAGGCATAAAGTGAACGTTCTCGATAGGCATATAATCCAACCCTATTGATATAAAATTTTCTTTGTAGCCGGTTGAATCATTCTTAGAGTTCGGGTCAAACATATCGTACCTTGCAAACACATTGAGTATTGGTTTGTTTTCCCTGCCGAGCAGATTTCCCCAGACCCAGCCGCTTACACCAAATGGCACTGCATCGATATCTGTTCCCCCGGCATTTTTGTGAGTTTGCTGAAAAACCTCTATACCGAAATTGAACTTATCGAATGTATAACCTGCAAATCCCCTGATTGTTGTTTTATTTTTTTCATCATAGTTAGGTTCATAATCGCCGTAAAGTTCAAGCTGCAGCCCTTTAACAGGTTTTGCGAAAAGTGTTCCGTAATATTTTTTAAACTTGTTGAATTCAGGTTTCTGCCCGTTGCCGTTGCCAATCATTAAACCAAAGCCGTAATTGCCGGCTTTATCAAATTTTCCGCGCGCGCTTACACCAAGATCGCTTGCATTGCCCAGTCCCCGCATATCAATAATTGTTTTTTCAACAGAGCGGTAATTCCATGCTTTTTCATTCAGTGCCCAGCTCCATGTCGGTGTTGGCACAAGTCCAATTGCAAAGCTAACCTGTTCAAATGCTTTCCATTCAACAAAAGCAGTTTTAATGAATACCCCAAGCCTTGTGCTTGTTAATATTTTATCATTGCCTTCAAGCAGAAACTGCGATGTGAACTTTTCGTTAAATGTATAATCATAGCCAAGGTAAGCCCTTCTGATCTCGAAAGCCTGGTAACTGTTAGGGTATCCGGCGTACTGTGATGAGCCTCCGGTTGAGTCACCCGATGCTTTATAATAATAATCACCGAACACATAACCCCAAAGCTTTCCGCCTTTTTCAACAGGCGTTTTATTCTGGGAATAGAGGGTAACTGAGAAAATAAACAGCAATATTGCAAAAATGTAATATTTTTTCATCGAATATATTATTTTATTTCTGTTAAATTCTTAACTTTAAATGTAAAAATATAATTAAACGGTTAAATTACTGTAAAATTATTATTAAGATTTTGTTAAGAAAATGCCCCCGAAACATACATAAAACATAATATTACGGGGGCTGGCTGTGTTATCTGTATGATAACGTTATTATTTTAAAATATGCCTTATCAAACCATAACTGAATGTATTATGAATTTGTGTGTTTATTCAGATTATATGAAGAAGTTATTTCTGCTGCTTTAATGAGCATGGCATGAACCCTGCAGTATTTTTCTTCCGAAAGATTAATTGCCCTTTGAATAAGTGCATCATCAAGCTCGCTGCCGATAAAATTATAGGTCAAGTGAATTTTGTTAAAAATATTCGGATGACCTCCGCACTCTTCCGCAGAAACATCTACCCAGAATTTTTCGATCTTTTTCCTTGCCTTGCCTATTATCAGCACACAATCCATCATAGTGCATCCGGCTAACGCCTGAAGGATAAGCTGCGCCGGTGAAGCAGCAACAGCATTTTCACCGGTATCCATAAGTACTGTTTTGCCTGAATCGGTTTTGCCTTCAAGCCTGTAGCCTTCTATCCAGTCAACTCTTGCTGTTTTTGTCATATTGCAGAATTAAATATATTTTTTTTCTTTTGCAAAACGTTCCAGCTCTTCACGGAACTTTGGATGCGCAATCCCTGTAAGAGCATTCACTCTTTCCCTTACGTTCATGCCGTGCAGGTCAACTGCACCGTATTCTGTAACTACCCAGTGAACATCACCGCGGGAAGTTGTAACGCCGGCGCCTTCTTCAAGGTGCGGCACTATTCTTGAAAGAGTTCCGTCCTTTGCTGTAGATTGCAGCGCAATAATTGGCTTGCCGCCTTTTGAACGTGAAGCGCCGCGTATAAAATCAACCTGTCCGCCAAAACCGCTGTACAGGTAGTAGCCAATTGAATCAGCACAAACCTGTCCTGTCATATCAACCTGCAGCGCTGAATTGATCGCTATCATTTTATCATTGCGGGCAATGGTGAACGGATCGTTGACAAACTCTGTTGTACGCATTTCCACAAATGGGTTGTTATGAATAAATTCAAACAGGTTATGGGAACCAAGTACAAATGAAGTTACTATCTTGCCTCGCAGAAGGGTTTTTTTATCGCAGTTAATAACCCCGCTTTCAATCAATGGAATAGCGCCGTCGCTGAACATTTCTGTATGAATACCGAGGTCCTTCCTGTCACCCAGCCTGGCAAGCACAGCATCAGGAATAGCGCCAATACCCATCTGAAGAGTTGAGCCGTCTTCGATAAGGTTTGCGATATTCTGTCCTATCATTTCAAATATTTTCTGTTCTTCGGGATCTTTTTCAGCATGCATTCCGGGAAGCTCCTGCAGAGGCTGTTCATACTCAAAAGCAAAGTCAATATCATTGATATTAATAAAGCTGTCGCCGTGCACTCTTGGCATTAAAGGATTTATCTGAGCAATAACATATTTTGCAACATGCACTGCAGCTTTGGTGCAGTCAACAGCAACACCCATACTGCAGAACCCGTGGTTATCGGGAGGTGAAACCTGTATAAGCACAACATCAACTTTATGTTTGTTATCATCCTGAATCAGCCTTGGAATTTCGCTGAGGAAAATCGGCATAAAATCAGCTTTGCCGGCATTCACATGTTTTCTTGTGTTGCCGCCAAGGAAAAATCCGTTATGCCTGAAGTGGCCTTCCATTTCAGGTTTCATATACGGCGCTTCCCCGAATACCATAAGATGGCAAATTTCCACATCTTTCAGTTCGGGCGCCCTGGCAGTCATTGCTTCAACAAGCCTTTGAGGGTAAGCGCAGCCGGACTGGATATAAACCCTGTCCCCGGACCTGATAACTTTTACAGCTTCATCCGGTGTTACATATTTCTTTGAATATTTTTCTTTTGTTTTGTTTGATTGTTCTTTAATTTTGTTTAACACAGCCATTTTCTCCTGTAACTATATATATAGTAATTATAGTATAATAAATTTAGTAAAGCAAAAATTGTCTATTTTTTCTCACGCTCATCAAAAAAATCACCCAGCTTAAACCTGGCATTTATAAAAGCTGTAATTACCCCGAACTTTCCGCTGTCAGTTTTTGAGAGCCTGACTGCCGGTCCGAAAGCAAATGAGTTCAGCGCAAAACCTTCTCCTATATTGGAAACCATAATTTCAAACAGTACCTGGAAGTTGCGGATCTTTTTTAATGTAATGTTGGTCCTGAAATCAAAAACAGCACCGGCAAGCCTGCTTTCCCTGGTTATCAGCCCGATATGTGTTTCGTTGGCATAATAAGCAATATATACCTGCGACCTGGTTGAACCGAACATCCTGAACGGATACCTGAATTCTGCATTCAGGTAAGTGCCTTTTAATACATTATTGGGCATCGGTTTGGCTGAATCTCCTTTTTCAAAAAAAGTATAGGGAGAGCCGAAAGCAGCAGTGCTGTATTTGCCGAATTTTACATCGCTTAATACCCCGACTTCCAGAAAATTACCAAGCGGAATAACATAGGTAAGCTCGATTGCCCGTAACGGTGAAAAAATATTGTTATACTGTTTCCAGGGATAATTATCCCCGGTTTCAGGGTTAAATGTATGTGTGTTAAGGTTATCTATTGTTGTGTTGTAATTTATACTAACGCCAATAATATTCATTCCAACACTTACAAGGTCGCTTTCAAACGGTGCGCTGTATTTGGTACCGAAACCAAGGGTAAAGCCAATTGATCTTTTAAGCGGGATCCCCAGTTTTTCGCCTCCAAAAAGCTGGAAATAGGGATTTATGTATGCAGTTGTGCTCCTGATTGTCCGTTCTTTTTTAGGCGGAGCAACAAATTCCTTTATCTTAATTTGTCTTATCACATCCAGGAATACACTTGCATAATCAAGCCGCTTTGCATTCATATTTTCTTTGTTCGTACCTGTCCAGTTCACCAGTCCGTCCTGTACTTTTTTTGAAAGCTGGTTCCAGGCAAACCGCTGAGCCGAAGGATCTGCTTCATCCCCAAGAACCACGAACTGGTTCTGCGGATTTGCGTCCATCATGTTAACAACAATTGTATAGCTTTCAAGCTTCGGGTCTATACCCATATCATCCTGAGCGGTAATGTATATGCTGTCATCTTCAGAGCGTGCATATATTTTAAAGTATTTCCATGTTCTTGGATTTGCAGGATCATCTTCCTGCTGGGCATATAAATTAAATATAAATATGCTGAAAATTAAAAATACAAGGGCTGCAATTCGGTTAAAGGAAGTCATTTCTTAGTATATAAATTTGTAAAAGTTCAGTTAAAAATCCTGAAATAGAAATACGTAAAATTCAGTTATTAAAAGAGCAGTATAAAGGCATAAAATTAATAAAGAATCTGTTTAAACTTCTATTTTCTCATACAATAATACAACGTTTTTACGTTATAAGTTAGTGCATTTTTTGTTATAAATAAGTAATAAAAACAATTACAGCGGTTAAATTCAATATTATGTAAATATTATACTTGCGCCGGCAGACTTTTCATAAAATTCACCGACTGTAATTATATCATCAACCTGGCTGCAAAAATTTTCTTTCTTAAGATGGAACATATCAACCGATGCCTTGCAGGCATAAATATTACACCCGGCATCATGTATCATTTCAATAAATTCCCTTACCGGCGGTATATCCAGTTTTTCCATTTCTTTTTCCATCATATGTGTAGCAAATGCGCTCATACCGGGCAGTGAACCTATTAGTGTTGGCATATGCATTGCGGGATTGCCGACTGTTGCAACTTTTAAATGATCCATTTTTTTGCTGATGATGGCTTCCATGCCAAAAAAAGTAAAGAACAGGTTTGCTTCGATACCTTCCATTCTTGCTCCGTTAGCCATTATCAAACCCGGATAAACACCTTCAAGAGAGCCCTTTGAAACAATTATTGAAACCTTTTTTATAGGTTCATATTCAATTTCTTCAGTTAAAATATTTTCTGTTTTATTTTGCATAATATTGTTATTTTAAAATTCTTTTAACTTTGTTATTGTTAATTGATAATTGTTCATTGATAAATGCTAATTGGCTTAAATGCAACCTTTTGGCTTAGGCAATCCTGCAATTCTTGCAGCTTTTTTTGCCGGGCCTTTGGGGAACAGTGCATAAAGCTCTTTGGTATCAACTCCGCTTTCCTTTGTAAGCTTCCGGATAGAAGGTGAATCCCCGGTTTCTGAATAAACTTTCCGCATATAGTTAATTACCTGCCAGTGTTTATCGGTCAGGATTTCAATTCCTTCTTCTTTAGCCAGCTCAGCAGCAATTTCTTCATTCCAGTCGCTTATATTCACAAGGTTCCCGTCTGCATCTATGGCAAGTGTTTTTCCGAGTAAAATTTTTTCTGCAACAGCTGTTGACATTATATTATCCTCCTGAGAGCTTTGCTTTCTGCTGCTCATCGGTTATAAAAATATTATTGTTTATAAAATTATCTAAAACTTTTCCGTTTAAAGACATATCAGGGCCCATTGGCAGCTCCCTGCCTTTTAAAAGGATATTCCAGTAGATCCACCTGAATGCCAGTTTGCCCAAATGATTAGTGCGTGATTCTTTTAAGAGGCTGAATGGTCCAATAAAAGCCAGCGGGAATTTACCGGGCATAGGCTCAACATCATAATTGAAATCTATCAAAAAAGCTTTCCCGTGGCCTGATTCTATAAAGCAGTTTGCATGGCCGTCAAACCTAGCTGAAAGGGGCCTGTTGCTGATATAGTTTAATATATTTTCTGTAAGTATTTCTGATGCAAAATGCGCAACCGAGCCCGCTTTGCTGGCAGGGATATTGGATGCATCACCTATTGCAAATATATTTTTATTTGCTGATGACTGTAGTGTGTGCTTATCAACCGGAACAAAATTAAGTTCATCACCAAGACCGCTGGTTTCAATGTAATCAGCACCTTTGTTTGTTGGAACTGTAACAAGCAGGTCAAAATCAATTTCTCTTTCATCCCAGGAAACAATTTTTTTGTTTTCATTATCAATTCTGCCTGTGTTGAATTCCGCTTCAAGCTCAATTCCTTTATCATCCAGAAAGTGTCCCAATACTTCGGCGCATTTATGCTTTGTGAAAGCTTCGGCAAGCGGAGTAACATAAGTTATCTTAACTTTATCGCGTATTCCCTTATCTTCAAAAAACGCATCGGCAAGAAAAGCAAACTCCAGCGGAGCAACCGGGCATTTTATCGGCATTTCAGTAATATTAATCACAAGCCTGCCGCCCTGCCAGGTTTTGAATTTTTCGGCAAGAGCAAGCGCACCTTCCAAAGTATAGAAATCGAATATATCATTTCTCCATAACCCGCCTGTTAAACCTTCGGTTTCTTCAGGGGCTGTTCTGGAACCGGTTGCAATTATAAGTATATCATAATCTATGATCTTACCGTCAGAAAGATGAACTTTGCTGAATTCCGGCAATACTTTCCAAATTTCTGATTCAATTAAATTTGTATTTGAAGGGAAAAATTCTTTCTTGGGTTTTATTACATCCTCACGGGAATAAATTCCAAACGGAATAAAGAGAAATCCGGGCTGGTAATAATGCTCTTTTTCATTATCAACAATAGTAAGCTTCCATTCAGCAGGGTTCAGCGCTTTATGAAGCTTATTAAGCATCATTGTGCCTGCAGTTCCTGCTCCCAATATTACCAGATTTTTCAACTTTATCCTGAAAATTAATTTAGTTGCTATACAAAATTAGTTTGCAGGAAATTGCTTCCCAATGATATATATCAATTAAACATATGATACTAATCATACCTTAAATTCCTGTTATTTATGTTGTTATATTTTTATGAAAGGGATATTTCTGATAAAAATCTGCCGGTTAAACTAAATACCGCTGATAATTCTTTCTGCCAGAAAATCAGGTAATTTCTCATTTTTTATCTTTTGTGATGCACTTAATGTATCGTAGCTTACACGCACATTCCTGTATAAAAATTCCTCATCATCAAAGAAACCGAAAGAGAGCTCTGGATTACCGTCACGCGGCTGGCCTACACTGCCTACATTAATAATATACCTGTTTGTTCGGTTCAGCTGACCTTCGCCGGTGATATTGATTCCATCTTCTGAAGATTCGAAAATTACAGGTTTATGAGAGTGACCGATAAAACAAACCTGTTCAAAAAATACGCTGAAAGCCTCAGCTGCGGAATCTTCACTTAAAACATACCGGTAATCATTAGGCTTTAATGGTGAAGAATGAACAAATAATAAATTATTTTCAGTGCAGGTTAACTTCAGGGTTTTAATATATTCAAGATTATCTTTATCAAGCACGCTGCGGGTATGAATTGAAGATATCCGGGCTCTTTCGTTGAATCTATCTGAGAGCTTAAAATTATACTGAGCTTCGTCATGGTTTCCCAATACTACTATATCACATTTTTTTCTTATAATTGAAATAACCTCGTTAGGCTGTGCGCAGTAATCCACAAGATCACCCAGGCAGATGATTCGGTCTGCTTTTAATTTTTCTATTTCCCTGAAGCAGGCTTCTGCTGCTTCCAGGTTTGCATGAACATCGGATATTACGGCGTATTTCAATTTATTATCAAATTAGCAGCTCAGATATTCTGATCTGTGCAAATATTAATTTTATAACACAAAATTAAACGAATTTACGAATAATTCATAGTAATAAAGCACTGCAATTAGTATATTGAAATAATGACATTAATTAATTGAGTAAGGGAAATTTTTTGTAATATTTTCAGTATCAGGTTTTGTAAAAAAATAATAAGTTGGAACAGTATAATATGATGACAAAACAAATAAAAATAGCAGCAGCTCAGCTTTCGCCTGTATTTCTTGATAAAGAAAAAACTGTAGATAAAGCCTGCAAAGCTATTTCAGAAGCCGGGAATAACGGAGCAAAACTAATTGTATTCCCCGAAGTATTTATTTCGGGTTATCCTGATTGGGTATGGCTTATCCCCAACAGCAGTGGTACGGTTTTAAATGATCTGTATATCCGACTGGTAGAAAGTGCCGTATCTGTTCCGGATGACAGCACTGACAAACTGTGCAGATCGGCTAAAGCAGCGGGAATAAATGTAGTTATGGGAATGAATGAAAGAAATACAGATAAAAGCAGCTCCAGCCTTTACAACAGCATTTTGTTCATAAGCAGCGAAGGTGAAATAAAAGGAATTCACAGGAAGCTTATGCCTACCGGCGGAGAAAGAATGATTTGGACACAGGGTAATGGAACAACACTTAAAGCATATAATACAACAGCAGGCAAAATTGCAGGACTTATCTGCTGGGAGAACTACATGCCTTTAGCAAGAACTGCAATATATGAAACCGGCGCACAGATATTGGCAGCCCCCACATGGGATAAAAGCCCGAATTGGCTGGAAAGCATGAAGCATATTGCTAGAGAAGGGGGTTTATTTATTATTAGCACCTGTATGGCAATTAAAAAAGATGATATACCTGATGAATTTGAATTTAAAAAATTATACCCTGAAGAAAAAGAATGGATAAATTCAGGAAACAGCTGTATTATTAATCCCAAGGGTCAGTTGCTTGCAGGGCCACTGGAATCACAACAGGGTATTTTATATGCAGAACTGAATATGAATGAAATTATTGAAGCCAAGCGTATGTTTGATGTTGCCGGACATTACTCCAGACCAGATGTATTCAGTTTTAGCATCAATAAACAGAATCAATAAGATAAAAATTATTTAACCGTAACGAATGTTTTTTTAGTGCTGATTGCTTTGTTCCAAAGCTGGTCATTAAAATTTATCTATCACTTTCCGGCTTACCTTAAGCTTTCTTCCAATGCAGTTCCTGCATCGGTTTTTTCATCTCGATACTTTATTATTACGGGAGTGTAAACTGAAAGGTGGTTTTCAATTCCGAACTGATTAACCAGCGGCCGGGAACCCGCAACAACAACAGCTCCTTCCGGTATAACCAGCGGTTCATCCTTTGTTTTACGGTAAACTTTTCCTTTCACTGTATCGTAAACGGGTGTTGAGCCTGTAATTATACAGCCCGCCCCTATAACAGCCCTGCGCTGAACTATTGTTCCTTCATATATACCGCTGTTCCCTCCTATCATAACTTCATCTTCAACAATTACCGGAACAGAATTTATCGGCTCCAAAACCCCTCCGATCTGAGCAGCAGCCGATAGATGTATTTTTTTGCCAAGCTGTGCGCATGAACCTACCAGGGCATGTGAATCAATAAGCGAATTATCATCAACATATGCGCCGATATTTATATACATCGGCGGCATACATATTACACCTTTACCGATATATGCACCGTTCCGTATCGATGAGCCGCCGGGCACAATTCTTACGCTATCGGCAGCTTTCATAGGTTTTATGGGAAGTGTATCTTTATCAAAAAAATGAAGCTGTTTAAAAATTGACATATCCTTTATTTTTCCCAGCCTGAAACCAAGCAGTATACCCTTTTTAACCCATTGGTTAGCTTTCCACACCCCGCCTGTTTTTTCAGCGCTGCGTACTTCACCTTTGTTCAGAAGCTTAACCATTTCCTTAAATGCGGAAAGTGCCTTTGTTCTTTCGGCGGGTTTTAGTTCTGTTTGTGAATAATACCTTTCTATATCATGTTCTAAGCTCATTTATTGTAATTTTATATTTTCCTGAAATTTATTTTCAGGCAAATTACCTGTAATTTAGCAGTTATTCAATTGAAAGACTTTTCACTTTTATATAAGAATTTTATGATAAATAACTGTTTTTTTGTAAATAACTGTAACAATTTTGTTAATATATTGATTGTTTAATAAGTAAGCCTTAATTTTATACAGCAAAAAGTAAAAAAGGGAAAAACATAAAGGAGTTATATTAAATGTCCGGAAAATTATCAAGAAGAGATTTTATAAAACGCTCGGCAGTTGGCGTAATAGCCGGCGGAGCAATGCTTACAACTACAAACCTGGAAGCTTTTACCAAAGCTGCTGCCGCAAAAAAAGCGGTGTTCCGAAGATCAGGCGATGATATTGTAGTAAAGCTTTCTGAAAATACAGCATTAAGCAAAACAGGCGGCAGCGTTAAAATAAACGATGAGCTTATGCTTATCAGAAATTCTGAAACTACATTTCTGGCGGTAAAGACTATCTGCACTCATAAAGGGTGTGATGTTGAGCTTGAAGGCGATAAGTTCGTCTGCCCCTGCCACGGCAGTGAATATACGATGGACGGCAAAGTCACACAGGGACCGGCAAAAGATAACCTGAAAACATTTGAGACAATATTTGACAGCGACAAAGGAACAGTTACTATAAAGAACGAAAGTAAATCAAATTAATATTTTTTATAGTGTCAGGTCTGAGGACCTGACACGAGCAGTACTGAATTTAGGAGAAGTTGTAATAGGATTGCTACCGACAGGTACTTTCCGAAGGAGTCCTCTGGATAGACCTGACGAAAATATAAAACGAACTAATATTTTTTTTACTGAAAATTAAAAAGGCTGTATCTTTAATGATACAGCCTTTTTTGTTGACGAATATTTCTGTTTTACTTTCCGCCGGTTAATATGCTTTTTACAACATAGCCTGCCATCTGGGGATTTTCCTTAAACCTTCTTATAGAATACTGGTACCAGTGTGTGCCAAACGGTATATAAATCCTCATCCGGTGACCATCTTTAACAATTTTATCGCGCAGGCCTTCCCGCACGCCAAGCAGCATTTGGAATTCATAACGCTCAACCGGTTTATTAAGCTCTTTTATCAGCTTGTATGCGCCTTCCACAAGGTAATCATCATGCGTAGCTATGCCTACATATGAATCCTTTTCCAGCATCAGGCGTAACACTTTAAGAAAATTATCACGCACTTCCTGTTTACCATTAAATGCAATTTCCTCAGGCTCTACATAAATGCCTTTGCACAGGCGGAAGTTAGTGCCGCTTTCTATCAGCCTGGCAGCATCATCATATGTCCGGCGCAGGTAAGCCTGCAGAACTATGCCGCAGTTGCTGTAAGTTTTACGCGCTTCTTCAAAAACCCAGATTGTATCATCGGTAACGGATGAATCCTCCATATCGATGCGTACAAAAATATTATGCTCTTTTGCTTTGGCAAAAATTTCCTTTACATTGCTTAAGCAGAATTCCTTGTCAATTTTAAGTCCAAGCGATGTAAGCTTAATTGACTGGTTTGAGTTAAGCCCGTGCTTAACAATTGCATCCTGCACCTCAAAGCATTCAAGCTTGGAGCGTGTTGCATCATCTTTGCTGAAAACATCTTCACCCAGCACATCAATTGTGCCCATTATGCCTTTTTCATTCAGCTTTTTTGAAACATTTACAGCATCTTTTATAGTATCGCCTGCAATATAACTGTTTGCAAAAAACCTTACTACTTTTTTTGGCACCAAAGGCAGTGTGCCAACCACCATTTTATTTAAAATGCCCATGTTGATCAGTATTTAATCTATATTGTTTTCCGGTATTTACTTTCCCAAACCGGGGCTTGGGAATAATTGATAAATAAATAAAGGGAACACAAATAATGTTCCCTTAAATTATAATTCATTTATATTTCTTCTTCCGCTGAACCCTTCGGGAATTGAGTGCCACCATGAAATTTCTCCTTCCCCGTATTTCCAGCAAAGGTAAACTTCCTCGCCGTTATTTCTTATATGCGGAAAGTCAACCAAACCGCCGTCTATTCCTTTTACCATAACACCGTCATCTGTAAGGCGTTTCAGGATATTTATAAGCTCATTCATCTCTTCCGGAAACGCGCCTTTTCCGTTAGGACCGGAGCCTCCCAAATACTGGTGGCTGAAAATGTCAAATCCTTTCTGGTCAAGCTTTCGTTTTAAGCTAATCATCTCTTCAATATCGGGTTTAATCATATCAAGCTTATCATTTGCTTCTTCCAGGGTAAAATGTATTTTATGATGATAAGCCATACTTATTTAACAACTATATTAACCAGCTTGTTCTTTACCACAATTTCCTTAACTATTTGTTTGCCTTCAATATATGATCTTATTTTTTCATCCTGTTTCATTTTTTCAAGTACTGTTTCATCAGGCTGGTCAAGCTCTATTTCAATTTTTGATCTCACCTTGCCGTTTATCTGACCCACAACAGTAACTATATTTTTCTGTACTTTTGCCGGGTTATACTCCGGCCACTTTTCAAATGTTATAGTTGCTGAATTACCCAGCCTGCTCCACAGCTCTTCTGCAAGGTGCGGGGCAAACGGTGAAAGCAGCTTTAAAAGTGTGTTAACCAATACTGCCGGAATAACATCATACCGGGAAATTTCATTTACATATATCATCAGCTCACTTACACAGGTATTGAATTTCATATCCATATCTTCGATATCGCGCGTAACATTCATAATTGTCCTGTGCATAATGCGTTCTGCATCTTCTTCAGGTTTTACTTCCTGTATCTTTTTGCTGATATTCCCCTCTTCATCAATTACAAGCCGCCATATCTTGTTTAAGAACCTGTAAACGCCTTCTATACCTTTTGTAGACCATGGCTTTGTTGCCGAGAGCGGGCCAAGGAACATTTCAAACAGTCTTAATGAATCAGCGCCGTAGTTATTTATAACATCATCGGGATTCACAACATTTCCCCGTGATTTAGACATCTTATTTGAATCCTCGCCAAGTATCATCCCCTGGTGAAAAAGCCTTACAAACGGCTCACGGGTTGATACATAACCAAGATCAAAGAGTACTTTGTGCCAGAACCTTGCATAAAGCAGGTGAAGCACGGCGTGCTCGGCTCCGCCTAAATACAGGTTTACAGGCATCCAGTATTTTTCAGCTTCCTTATTAACAAGTTCCTTATCATTATCCGGGTCAAGGAATCTTAAATAATACCAGCATGAGCCTGCCCACTGGGGCATAGTGTTGGTTTCGCGTTTTGCAGGTTTTCCTGTTTCCGGATCTGTTGTATTAACCCAATCACTGATACCTGCAAGCGGACTTTCACCTGTTCCGATGGTTTTATAATTTTCAACTTCAGGCAGCATAACGGGCAGCACATCTTCAGGAAGCAGCTTAACGGTTCCGTCTTCAAGATAAATTAAAGGGAACGGTTCACCCCAGAATCTTTGCCTGGAAAACAGCCAGTCACGCAGCTTATACTGCACAGTGCCTTTACCTAATCCTTTTTCTTCAAGCCATTCGATCGTTTTTTTCTTTGCTTTTTCTGTTTTAAGTCCGTTAATAAAACCTGAATTCACTGCAATGCCTTCTTCGCAGAATGCTGCTTTCGTGATATCGCTTTTTTCATTGCCTGCAGGTTTTACAACTTCAACAATAGGCAGATGAAATTTTGTTGCAAACTCCCAGTCGCGTTCATCATGCGCGGGAACAGACATTATTGCGCCGGTTCCGTAACCCATAAGCACATAGTCGCTAATCCAAATCGGTATTTCTTCGTTGTTAACCGGATTTACTGCATATGCCCCGGTAAATACACCTGTTTTATCTTTTTCAAGTGCCTGCCGTTCAAGATCACTTTTTTGTTTTGCTGTATCTTTATATATATCAACAGCTGTCCTGTGTTCAGCAGTTGTAATTTTATCAACTAAGGGATGTTCAGGCGCAAGCACCATATAAGTAGCGCCCCAAAGAGTATCCGGGCGGGTTGTGAAAATTTCAAGTGATTCATCGAAACCTTTGAGCGGGAAAAAAACCTTTGCGCCTTCGGATTTTCCTATCCAGTTGCGCTGCATCTCCTTGGTGCTTTCAGGCCAGTCAAGCATATCAAGATCTATCAAAAGTCTCTCGGCATATTCCGTAATTTTCAGCATCCACTGCTTCATAGGTCTGCGTACAACCGTGAATCCTTTTTCTATCTGTTCGGGTACTTCTTCGTTTGCAAGTACTGTGCCAAGCTCAGGGCACCAGTTAACCGGAATTTCTGCCTGGTAAGCAAGCCCTTTTTTGTAAAGCTGAATAAAGATCCACTGCGTCCATTTGTAGTATTTCGGATCAATGGTTGCTATTTCCCTCGACCAGTCAATTGAAAGTCCGATAGATTTAAGCTGCCGCTTGAAATTATCAATGCTTTTTTGTGTAGTTATGCGGGGGTGAATCCCGGTTTTAATTGCAAACTGTTCTGCCGGCAGGCCGAATGCATCCCAGCCCATAGGGTGAAGAACGTTGAACCCTTTCATTCTTTTATACCTGGCAATGATATCGGTTGCAGTGTAGCCTTCGGGATGCCCGACATGCAAGCCGTCGCTTGATGGATAAGGAAAGAAATCAAGCACATAGTACTTGGGTTTTGTGTGATCAATATTTGCGGCAAAGGTTTTATTAGTATCCCAAAAAGCCTGCCATTTTTTCTCAATTTCGCTGAAATTATACTTCATATCTTACAAAATTACGAAATTGAAAAGTAATAATCAGTGGAAATATGATTGTATAAAATACTGTTTTGAATTGATTTTATTTGTTAAATTTAAATTCACGGAATTATCCTGCATAATAATCAAATAATTATAAACAAAATGACTGAAATTAATCCAGGCAGACCGGTTAAAAAAATGATTCTTATTATTGCAGGATATTTATTGATTTACGGAGTTTTTGAACTTATGGCTAAAATTACCGGAGATACTATTAAACTTGAAAATGCAATGGTAATTTCTGTAAGTGTTTTGTTAAGTGCAGTAATTGTCGAAATGGTGTTCTTTAAAACCCGGTTTACTGAGTTTGTAACAAGGCTTGGCTTGGGCAGACCGGGCAAAAGATCTATTATAGCATCAATTGTAATAACAGTATTATTATTATTGTGTTACCCGTTAATTACATTTTTAACCGGATTTCAGTTTAAGCTTCCTGAAAACTGGCTCTGGCTGTTTATTGGTGTATTTTTACTTCACGGGATTGCAGAAGAGGTAATGTACCGCGGTTTTTTATTCCGACGGCTTCGCGAAAGCAGAAGCTTTTGGAAAGCAGCCTGGTTTGCGGTAATATTCTTTACTCTGGCGCATATACCGATAATTATAAACCAGGGAATGCTTGTTGGCGGAATGGCAGTTTTGCTTGCTGTAGTATCTTCAATCCCGTTTTCTTATTTGTATGAAAAAGGAAACAACACCATTTGGGCTCCGGCAATAGTTCATGCTGCAATTGATACAGTAATACCGATACTTGCAGCAGGTAAAATGGATGAAACATCGGCAATAGCAGTATCATTATGGATGTTTTTCAGTATGGTTATACCGTATTTATCATTTATAATTTTAAAAAGTAAAAAATGACCCGTTATTTTTATTAGTCCACTGAATATACTACAAAACCTTTTAATTGAATTTTTTTTAACGTATCATATAGCTAAATTTGCCTGCTAATTAACCTGATTACAGTATATAAATCACGGAGATATGTTAATTTTTGACTAACAGGCTTAAAGATATAAAACTTATAGTTATAGATATTGACGGCACTCTGGTTGACCAGCAGGGTAATGTTGGTGATAAAACACTGAAATTAGCCAAAGAGCTTAAAGATCAAAAAATATTCTGTACACTTTCCTCCGCAAGGTCATTTCATTACTCAGCACATATTGCCGAAGAAATGGGTATTGATATCCCGTTTGTCACCCTGGACGGCGCTTTAATTAAAGGCTTAAACGGCGAAGCCGTTTTTAAAGGTGTAATTAAAGATTCATTCGTACACAAAGCAATAGCTCTTGCAGAAGATAATTATGGTAAGATAACCATGTGCGATGAACATAACCTTTTTGTTACACCGAATAACTCAATTGTAAAAGAATATACAAAGCTTTCAGCTCCAATAAAGGAGATCAATGATTTTACAGGGATAAGCGACATACTGGAAATATTAATATACTGTGAAGACAAAGCCAGCATGAAACATATTAAAAACAGCTTTAGCTTTTTTGAAAGGCTTGATGTAAATTTAAGTGTCACCAAATCTCCGCGCAACGACTATTACCTGCTGACAATAAAAAAGAAACACAGCAACAAGCTTGAAAGCGTTAAACGGCTGGTTAAACATCTGGGCTTTACCAAAAAGCAGGTTGCTGTTATTGGTGACTGGCATAATGATATGCCGCTTTTTGATTTCGGGGCATACAATATTGCCGTGCAGAATGCAATCCCCGAATTAAAAAGGAAAGCCGATTATGTTACAAGCTCTACAAATAATGAAGATGCTGTAGGCGAAGTGCTGGAGCTTGTTAAAACCCACGCACAGCATAACTAAAATAGATTTCATTTATCCAAATTTTTTTTGATATTTGCCTTACAAACAAATCATTTCTTAATAACTTCAGTAAAACAGGCAGATTTTGGGTAAACCAAAATGTATCGGAATTTTAGGCGGCGGGCAGCTTGCAAGAATGTCTTTATTTGCAGGCAAACGAATGGGTTTTGATATTGCCGTACTTGAAAAAGAACCGGGCTCGTCGGCCGGACAGCTTACTCACCTGGAATTTTCCGGAACCCCTGCCAATAAAACGATCCTCAAAAAATTTGCAGCCAGCACGGATGTAATTACTCTTGAAAATGAATTTATAGATTACAGGATACTTGAATACCTTGAAGCGCTGGGGAAAAAAGTATTTCCTTCATCTGGCACAATCTCCCTGATACAGGATAAGCTGATACAGAAGGAAACTCTGAAAAAGAATAATATCGCTGTTCCTGCGTTCACAGCTGTTGACCATAAAACGGATTATGAAAAAACTGCTGCACTGCTTAAGCTGCCGTTCGTTCTTAAATCCAGGAAAATGGGTTATGACGGTTACGGTAATGCGCTGGTAAAAAATAAAAAAGATTTTGAAAAAGCATTCGATAAGCTTACTCACAGGCATTCAAAGCTTATGGCAGAGGAATTTGTAAAATTCACAAAAGAGCTTGCTGTTATGATTGCCAGAACACGAAAAGAAACTGTAATATATCCCGTAGTTGAAACAATACAGAAAGATCATATCTGCCATACCGTAATTGCTCCGGCTGAAATTAAAAAAAATTTGTTTGATAACGCACGTAAAGCTGCTCTTAGCTCTGTAAAAGCTGTAAAAGGATACGGGTTATTTGGCATAGAATTATTCCTGACAGCAGAGGGAAAAATACTTGTTAATGAAATGGCTCCCCGACCCCATAATTCAGGGCATTACACCATCGAAGGCTGTGTAACATCACAGTTCGAAAATCACATCCGTTCTGTACTTAGTTTACCGCTAGGTTCTGCAGATATGGTAAAACCGGCAGCTGTTATGATAAACCTGCTGGGCAAAACAAACCAAACCGGTGAAGTTAAAAATTATAACAAAGCATTAGAGGAAAAGAACTTACATCTTCATATTTACGGAAAGAAATCCTCACGCAAAGGCAGAAAGATGGGACATATAACGATAATTGGAAATAACCACAGTAAAATTTTAAAAGCAGGATTAAATGCAGAAAAGAAAATAATTATTTAATAATTTATTTTCAGTTTTTTTTGCTTGTCTTTCCTGCGCCGTGTCTGCCGAAACAACAGTGCAGGCAGAAAAGCAGGTCACGAAGTGCGTTTTTAAATCTTTAATGTTTACATTTTTTTGTCATTCCTGCGAAAGCAGGAATCTTTAACGATAGATCAAAAATTTATGAACGACTATATTTTTTATGTCTACCTTCTCGCTAGTAAAAAAGATGGTGTTATTTATACAGGAGTAACAAATAATCTTATAAGAAGGGTTTATGAGCATAAACATAATTTAAATCATGGTTTTACTAAAAGTTACTTCGTAAAAAGACTTGTGTATTATGAGGAGTATAATTATATAGATGAAGCAATAGCGCGGGAAAAATGCATTAAAAGATGGAAAAGAGACTGGAAAATAAAGTTAATTGAAGAGAAAAATCCAGAATGGAAAGATTTATATTATGATATAGGTGGCAAAGAATTTGAAATGGAAATGAAACTGTAAGAAAATAATTTTATAAATAGAAGAAACAAAAACAAGATTCCTGCTTTCGCAGGAATGACAAAGATATAATATGAAACTAAAACCAATTATCGGAATAATAATGGGAAGCGATTCAGACCTTCCCACTATGCAGGAAGCTGCAAATGTTTGTGAAGAGTTCGGCGTACCTTATGAAATAAAAATTACTTCGGCGCACCGCACGCCGCGTTTTATGGCAAGTTATGCTGAAGGAGCTCATAAACGCGGGATAAAAATTATCATTGCCGGCGCAGGCGGCGCTGCACATTTGCCCGGTATGGCTGCATCCCACTCGCCGCTGCCGGTTATCGGTGTACCCATAAGGTCAAAAGCTCTCGAAGGTATTGATTCACTGCTTTCAATAGTTCAAATGCCTGCGGGAATTCCGGTTGCAACTGTTGCCATTGGTAACGCAAAAAATGCAGGTCTGCTTGCAATGGAAATACTTGCAATCAGCGATAAAAAACTTTTCAGGAAAGTACAGCTTTATAAAAAGAAACTTGAAAAGGAATCACTTGCAAAAAATAAAAAATTAAAGAAAAACTAACAACTCTAACTATAATTAAATGCCGTGTATACGGTATTCACAAATAGCTCTTATTAGTTAATCTTTGAAATACTAATTTTTTGTTTTAATTATTAGTTACATTTTCCATATATTTGAACTCTGTTAAATTTAATTTGTATATGAATAAATCTGTTATTTATATTGCTTTATTGGCAGTAATATTTTCATTAATATCGTTCAACGGATGCACTAAAAAAAGTGAGTCAGAGCTTAAGCGTGAAAAAGATTCGCTTGAACAGGTAAAGTATGATGAAATTATCAGGGAGCTTATTGATTCAAACCTCATAAGATACAGGGACAGCACCGATGTTTACGGAACCGGTAATTTTGATTACAGGGATTCTCTTGAATCATACCACAGAGGATACAGCATACCCCGCGACAGTATCTACAAAGTATGGAACACAAAAGCATTCCAGGAATTAAACGAACTTATCAAGAAAAAACCTGTTGAGCCGGGACCGTATCTTGACAGGGGAAATCACTTCCAGAATATTAAGTTCTACAGGGAAGCAATTTCTGATTACAATGAATATATAAGGCTTAACCAGTTTAATCACTCCGCCTACATGAACAGGGGCAATGCTTACGAAAGATTCAAGATATATGATTCAGCAATGGCTGATTATAATATGGTATTATTTCTAAAGCCTGATGATACTATAGCTAATTTCAACAAAGGTAACATATACGATATACTTGGCAAACCTGACTCAGCAGTATTGCAGTATGATACTGTGATAATAAAAGATCCAAGGCTTGCCAAAGGATATTACAACCGCGGCACATCATATCTGGCACAGAGAAAATTCAAAGAAGCAGCACGCGACTGGGAACAGGCAATACTGCTTAACCGTACTTATGAAGCAGAGCTTAGGCCAAAAATTAACCGTATAAAACCTCTCATCAGGTAAACGGTAATAATTATAACACTTGAATATTTTAAATATTATTTAAGTGGGGAAATAAAAAAAGGAATGTCATAAATGCCATTCCTTTTTTGTTTTTAAACTATTGAAGTTTTACTCGCGGTAAACTGACCACTTGCCTGTTGTCTTCACATCAAGTATATAAGCTGTAGTTTCGGGAATTTCGAGCACTTTTTTTCCTTTAAAATCTCCGGTTCCTTCCGCCAATACTGCAAAAAGTGTTCCGTCATTTTTCAGAAGAGATATCTTAAATGTACCTGTACCCTGGTGCATAATATCAAATGTTGCAGGACCTTTGATAAGATCGTGCATTTGGTTTTTATCTCCCTCAAATATTTCTGCTATCCTGTACTGGTCTTTGTTAATATCTGCAGTATCTTTAGGCTGAACTTTATAATTATCCACAAATGTATCTTTCTTTTTGCTTCCGCAGCCGGATAAAACTAAAACTATAATAATTAAGACCGGAAATGCTGATTTTATTAAATTTTCCATCGTTTTTCTAACTTTTTTACGGTATTACAAGTAATTTTATATTTTTCTAAACTTACTGTATAAAATACTAAATTTTTACTTAAATATGCTATATAAATATTTAATTATCATTTTATTACTATCAGCTTTAATAATAGGCTGTGCAGGAAGAAATCCCGAGGAATCTGCAAAACATTTAAAATCAGGAATAGAGCTTCAGAACAAAGGTAAACTTGATGAAGCATTAAACGAGTACACCAAAGCAATAGAGCTTGATAAAAAAAACCAGACTGCATGGTATCACCGCGGAGTGCTTCATATTTCAAGAAACAACTTTCCCAAAGGAATAGAAGACCTGGGTGAAGCCATTGATATTGCGCCGGATACGGCAAGATTTTATGATGCCAGAGGTTTTGTGTATATCACCACAAATGAATACGGCAAAGCGATGGAGGATTATGAGAAAGCTGTGGAAAAAGATCCCAAAAATGCAGTATATGTGAACAGGCGCGGTTATGTATATGCACTGTTAAAAGACTATATTACTGCCGTTAAAGATTACAATAAAGCTATAGAGCTTAACCCAAAATTTGAAGATGCATATTCAAACCGCGGGTTCGCATACTTAAGCCTTAACAAATATGAAAATGTTGTAAGCGATTTCACAAAAGCTATCGAGCTAAATCCCAACCGCGCAGTATACTACAATACACGCGGTTATGCTTATGCAAATCTAAAACGGCTGTTTGATGCACTGCCAGATTATGATAAGGCTGTACAGACTGATTCCGGTTTTACCGATGCATATATAAACCGCGGTTATGTTTTTCTGAACACAGCGCAGTACCAGTTTGCGCTCGAAGATTTTGATAAGGCAATTAAGCTTGGTAATACAAATGCATTGAACTATAATGCAAGAGGTTTTGCGTTTTCAAACCTCAGGAAGTATCCGCAGGCAATTAATGATTTCACAAAAGCAATTGAGCTTGACCCGAACTTAACCGATGCATATGTTAACAGGGGTTTTGCGTATTTTAATTCAATGGATAAACCAAATGCGCTTAAGGACTGGCAAACAGCGGTGAGCCAGAAACCGGCACTGGATAGCTCGCTGAAGAGCTATATGGAAAAAGCTTCAAAATAAAACATAGAAAATCAGCTTCAAAATATATTTACCTCCGTAAAGGCAGCAAACTATTGCTGCCTTCTTTTTTTAGTTCTGCGATAAAAAAAAGGGCAGCCTGCGGGCGGCTGTCCTTTCTGATTAATTATGTAAGGATGGTAATTATTACCAATCTTTAAAACGGCACTTCATCAAATGATGTTACCGAAAGCTTTGCCAGCTCAGGTACACGTACAGCCTTCCGCGGCTTTACTTCTGTATGAACCGGCTGCGTGCTGTTAAGCTGCGAGCGGTCTATTAAAAGCAGCGACCTTGCAGGATTTTCATCCAGGTGAAGAAGGAAACTTTCAGCCCAGCATTCAAGCGCTCTTGTAAGATTTTTCCTGTGTTCTGTATCTTTTGATGAAAATATTTTTTCCCATGAGCTGTCATCACACTCACCTGCTTCATAGCTTACAAAACCGGTATAAATTTCAAAATAATCTTCGCCAATGGTAAAAGAGCTGTAATCAAGTCCGCCACCCGGAAGATGTGTGTTGGCTGAAATATCGATATAGCCGGTAATTCTTCTTTGCGGAAAGCTTTCAAGCGCATAATAAGCTTTTACCAGAGAGTTGAACTTAACAGATGACACATTGAATTTATCCGAATGCATGATAAGCTCCCTTATTACATTTCTGCATATATTTGCAGCCAGCGCAGCAGGCTGGTTTATCCTTATAAGCTTTTTTGAATTTATTCTGTTTTCCATTTTTGTATTCCTAACCGGTATTTAATTATTTATAATGAAGAAACTATCAGGCTTAATATCACAAAGAATGCCGAAAGTGTTAATGTGAATGCAATTAATCCGCGTTCATGCTGCATTCTTTTTTCTACTCTCATGTCTTCCACAAAATTTTTAAGTGATACCATTTTTTTTCTCCTTTGTGATACTTTAATTATTTACTTACACTGCAAATATATGTTCCCGGTTCCCCCTATGTGTATCATTAAATGATACTTTTCAAAAAACCGGTGAATTTTCAAATTCTTTAATTTTAAACTGTTTTTTGGGTTTTTTGGTATTCATTAAGTCAAATTCCCCTCTTGAGAGGGGTGACACGCCAAATGCGTGTCGGGGTGTTTCTTTTATTGTATTAAATTCTCCCCTGTTTTATCCTAAAATTGCTTTTATTTTACGGTTTATGTTAGACTTCAGAATAAAATTCAAGCGCCAGATCGAAATACTCGGGCTTTGCCTCTCAAAAAGCTATGAGGGATTGACACTCAGCGATCTTGCAGAAAAATTTGGTGTGGAAGAGCTTACCATTAAACGCGATCTTAACGATTTGCGCGCATCCGGAATTTCAATTCACTCGCAAAAAGGATTCGGCGTTGTGCTGGATAAAAAGCCTTCGTCAGAAAAGATTCGCGAGCTGATCAAACAATACAGCGCATTAATTACAACGGGCAGCTTTATAGATAAATCAACTGCCCTTCTGGTCACCCGGCTTAAAGAAGAAGCGCTTGCAAATATGGTAGTGCTGCAGACCTGCATCGATTCAAACACGATGGCTGTAATTGATTACGAAAAGGATGCTGATATTTATGAGCGTTCGCTTGAAATTTCCCCGCTGCTTATTTTCCAGGCAGATAACTACTGGCGGCTGCTTACGCTTAATGAAGGCAGGATAAAACAGTTCCTTATGAATAAAATAATCCACGCAAAACCATCACCAAGAACATTTAAGCCCGTTGCCAAGGATAAAATTGAGGACCTGTTCAAGCATTCATTCCGAAGCTGGATAGGTGAAGATACATATAATATCAAGCTCTCGTTTTCATCATACTGGGCTGACAGGCTTAAACCCAAGCAATTGCTTGATTCCGAAACTTTCCGCACATTGCCCGGCGGCTCAATTGAATATACTGCTACGGTAAACTCGCTTGATGAAATAGCCGGGTGGATTGTAACACGCGGCGAAGGCGTATTAGTAATCGAACCCCCTGAGCTTAAAGAAAAAGTAATCAGTCTGGCAAAAGGCGTACTGAAGAATTATAAATAATTTGAAAAGTAATATCCTTCATATTATTCTCACGATCCTTATTTCAATTGTATGGCTGGCTAACGGACTTTTTGCAAAGGTACTTGGATTTGTACCGCGACACCAGGAAATTGTTGCACGGATACTTGGCAGTGATACTTCATTTACAGCAATAAAAATTATCGGTGTGCTGGAAATATGTATGTTCATCTGGGTAATATCACGGAAATACACCAAACTTTGCGCTGTTATTCAGATAGTAACTGTAATTACAATGAATATTATTGAATTTTTTCTAACCCCTGACCTGCTGTTGTTTGGCAGGTTTAATATTGTTATAGCGCTGATATTTGTTTTCATCATCTATTTAAATGAATTCATAATTAAACCAAAAATCCAATAAGACCAAAGCTTAATGCTTTCACTTAAAGATCATCCATTCCCCGTTGAGACATTTTTTGAGAACTCGCTTGTGCTTACATATGCAGCTCCAAAAGAAGAACTGCTGAAGTATATACCACAATGCCTTACGCTTGATACTTACAAAGATAAATGGGCATTCATAGCCGCAGCTATGGTTAAAACCAAAGGGCTCCGCCCTAAAGGTCTGCCAAAATTGATTGGCAATGATTTTATACTGATTGGCTACCGGGTATTTGTAAGATTCAGAACAAAAGCGGGTAAAAACCTGCGCGGTTTGTATATACTGGGCTCACAGACAAATAAAAAGAAAATGGAGTTTTGGGGAAATATTTTCACCCACTACAATTACTCTACAACAGATATTGAATTTACAAAAAATGGCAATATAGTTGAAGTTTATTCGGAGAGATCAGGGCTTGATGTAAAAGTAAAATGCGGTTTAACGGAAGCAAAGCTTCCAAACGGCTCACCGTTTGAAAACTGGACTGATGCAAGGAAATTTGCGGGTCCGCTGCCTTTTACATTTACCGTTAACGAAGATAAAAAGGAAATTTTAATTATTGAAGGTGTCCGCAGCAACTGGAAACCTGAACCGGTTGAAATAATAAACGAAAACATTCAGTTCATAGAGTCAAAAAAAATAAACGGTTTAATACCTGCAAATGCATTTATGATAGAGAATGTACCGTATTATTGGAAAAAAGGACGGAAGGAATTATATTCCTGATGCAGAGAAAAGCATTCACTGGTGTGTGGAATATCATACGGTTCAACTGGCATTTTTATGCTGTTTCTGTTCCGCTGATAATAGCAACTTTTTACTTTTCAGGTTATTTAAACGGATTATTATATCTTGTGTTCATTACCGGAACAGTTATTGCAGGCTTAAGCATATTAATTTCACTTTTTGTTTCGTGGTACATTTATGATCGCTCAAATCTTTATTCATTAAATTGGCTTGAAGGATTGAATTTGCCTGCTGCAATAAATATTGCTAACATTAATGCAGGGTTTGATGAAACCAGTGAATTACTGAAAAATAAATATCCGCAGTCATCGCTTGATGTATTTGATTTTTATGATCCGATTAAACATACAGAAATATCAATTGAGCGTGCGCGCAGGGCTTACCCGCCTTACCCGGGAACGTTAAGTATAAATACCGTTAACCCCGGATTAAAAAACAATTTCTATGATTTAATTTTTTTGATCCTGGCAGTACATGAAATAAGGGATAATGATGAGCGTGTAAAATTTTTTAGCTTGTTAAAAAAATCGCTCAGTCCGCAGGGCAGAATAATTGTAGTTGAACATCAAAGGGATTTTATGAATTTTACGGCATTTAATATTGGTTTTTTTCACTTCTATTCACCGGCTGTATGGAAGGAAAATTTTAATAAAGCAGGGCTTAATATTATAAGCACAACCAAACATACACCGTTTTTAAATATTTTTGTACTTTCTGCCTGAAATAAATGGAACCATATATAAAAATTGCCGGCATAATTCAGATAATTTTGGGGCTGGTACACATTACATTCCCCAAGAAATTCAACTGGAAATCAGAGCTTTCAGGCTTAAGCCTGATTAACAGGCAGATGATGGTTGTTCATACATTTTTTATTGCTTTAACGGTATTTTTGTTCGGTGTATTAAGCCTGTTTTATTCAGCAGAGCTTGCCTCAGAACCTATCGGCAGGGTAATATCACTTGGTATAGCTTTTTTCTGGATTGTAAGGCTGTTTTTCCAGTTCTTCGTTTATTCAAAAGACCTGTGGAAAGGCAAGCGGTTCGAAACAATGATGCATATTATCTTCGCTGTTACGTGGATATATTTATCTGCAGTATATATATTAACATCCGGAATTTTTTAATTATTTTTTTTCAGCTCAAAAAAAATCTCTCTGCCAGCTCTGGGTTTTATTGAATTTTCAGCAACTTCAAACCTTTTCACTTCAAATAATCCATTTAAGAAATATTTTTTATAACCTTCGTAAGTATCAATAAACGGCGGGCCGCCCGGTGATGATTCTTTATCGAATATCAGTAATCCTGCTAATACTCCGCCCGGTTTTAAAAGTTCATGCATTTTTATCATATATTTATCACGCATTGCGGGGTCAATTGCAACAAAAAATGTCTGCTCTAAGATAAGATCATACTCCCCTTTATGATCAAAAAAATTTTCATTCAGCAAATGTTCTTTGGGAAACCCCGGTACCCGCTCTGCAAAATTCTGCAGAGGCAGTTCGGCAATATCCATAACTATAACATTATTAAAGCCCTTATTATGAAGGTATTCAGCCTCGTATGCATTGCCTGCCCCGGGTATGAGTATACTTATATCTTTGTCTGTAATTAAATCAACAAATTCTGTAATAGGCGGGGCTGCGTAACCGATATCCCACCCGGTTTTGTTATTAAGCCAGCGGTTCTGCCAAAATTCCTGTGTATTATCCATAGCTAAATAATCATTTTACTGATTTGCCAAAATTAAAGGACAAATAGAATAATATTTGAAGTTAGTCCGGTATAAATTAGTGTACATTCGTGAAATTAGTGGATTAGCTTTTTTAAAATCTGATTGTCTCATTATTGGTTTACAAATTTATGTTTAATTTAATTAATTTGCATCCTATTGCAAAAGGCAACGGAAATATTGTCACTGACCGAAACATCAATACATGATACTGTTTTCACAGTTTTTGATGTTGAAACTACAGGCTTAAGCGCCGAGCGCTGCCGAATGACAGAAATAGGCATTGTAAAAATGCGCGGAGGCGAAATTATTGATGAATATGAAACGCTTATAAATCCGGAAGAGTTTATTCCACCCGGCATTACACAGCTTACGGGAATTACCAACGAAATGGTTTACGGCAAGCCAAAATTTGATAAACTTGCCCGTGAAATACTTGAATTCATTTTTTCAGGTTCAAACAGCCCGGTACTTGGCGGACACAATGTAAGATTTGATTACAGCTTTCTGAATGCATCGCTTGAGCGTACAGGATATAATAAACTTAAAGCCCCGGCGCTGTGTACAGCGCGCCTTGCAAGGCGGTTAAATAAACAGCTCCCTTCAAAATCACTTGATTCACTGCGCAGGTATTATGGAATTTATTCAAAACGCAAACACCGGGCTATGGATGACGCCAAAGCTACGGCGCACATCCTTTCAAATTTTATTGAGCAACTTGTAAATGAATATGAATACGAAACCGTTGATGAAATCATCAGCTTCCAGTACAGGAAAATATTTGATGAAACAAAAACCAGTACACGGCTGAAGAAGATAAAAATTGATCTTAAGAATGTTCCCCGCTCACCCGGCATATATTACATGTATAATAAAAATGGTGAGATTATATACATTGGCAAGGCTAAAAGTTTAAAGGAAAGGCTTGGTTCATATTTTTATCACAACACGTCTCATTCAGGCAAAGTAAAGAAGCTGGTTAGGTATGTTCACAAAGTAGAGTGGGAAACCACCGGCTCAGAGCTTTCTGCCCTTCTGGCTGAAAGCCGGCTGATAAAATCACACAAGCCCCGTTTTAATTCTGCAATAAAATCATACCGCAAGTTCCCGTTTATAAAAATAGATGTTCAGCGGGCATACCCGCGCGTGCTGAAAGTATATGAAATTATTCCGGACGGCGCTAAATATTACGGACCTTTTGCAAGTACATTTACTGTAAATAACCTTATCGAAAGGATAAACAGGCTGTATAAGCTGCGTAAGTGCGATGATATTTCACTTAAACCTTCAAAATCACACAGCACCTGCATGTATTATGAGATCGGTCAGTGCGGGGCTCCCTGCAATTTCACAATTAACCAGGCAGAGTATCAACGTGAAGTGAAGAATGTGGATAAATTCCTGCTTTCTGATAAAGAAGAAGGGGCGGCAAGGTTTCTGGAGCGTGAAATGATGATAGCCGCAGATGAAATGAACTTCGAAACAGCCTCGCACCTTAGGGATAATATTGCAGACCTTAAAAAAGTCATGCTTAATATAGAGCTGACCAATTCAATTGTTGAGCTTCAGAATTATATCATTAAATGCAGAAATGAAGCAGATGAAAGCTCTTTTGAAATTTTCCTGATGGTAAACGGCAAAGCGGCAAAAACTTTTCTGATAAACAATGATGTAAAAAGTGATGAAGATATGATGCAGAATATTAAGGAGGAAATAAATTACCTGTATTTCAGCGGGGCATTATTCAGGGATTATACCTTCAGCAAGGCTTACCATAAATTTAAAATTGATGAGATCGATAACCTTAAAATTATTTCTAACTGGGTTTACCGCAATTACAAACCTTCGGGGATAATGAAAATGACGGCAAAAACGAAGATTGATGATGTAATGAAATTTCTCCTCAAAAAATGATAATTATCCCTCTAAACTACTGAATTTTAGGTTAGATTTAATCCGAAAAAATTATTATTTATGTATTCTGTTTTACCGCAAAAAACCAGTTTTTTATCCAAAAAACGCTGAAATTCTTTGAAATATTGCCCGGATGGCGGAACTGGTAGACGCGCAGGACTTAAAATCCTGTTGGGATAATATCTCAGTGCCGGTTCGATTCCGGCTCCGGGCACAAAAATTATTTCAAATTAATTTTTTTTAATTAATTTGTGGTAGACGCGTCCCGATGAAATCGGGATTGGGATAATATCTCAGTGCCGGTTCGATTCCGGCTCCGGGCACACTGTTTTTACAATTTATTTTCTTACTGCAATGACGTGGAATGCTGAAAATATCGTAACCCTTTTATTCGCCATAATGGCATTAGGTTCAGCTATTATGATGATAACCAGGCGCAGTCCAATAACCAGCGCCTTATATCTTATTGTAAACTTCTTCTCGGTATCAGGAATATACCTGATGCTGCGTGCACAGTTTGTGGCTATAATCCAGATATTAGTTTATGCAGGCGCTATTATGGTGCTTTTTCTTTTTGTTATCATGTTACTGAATCTGAGCGGTGAAAAAAAGCTTGCTGAAACCGTAACATACAAAAAATTATCTGCAGTTGTTCTTGGCTTGCTGCTTTTTTCATCACTTGGAATTACAGCTTTTTTTGCCTTCTTCGGCAAATTCAAGAACATGAATCCGAACGCAGAACTGATGGGCACCATTCAATCAGTCGGCAAAGAGCTTTATACCACTTATTCATTTCCTTTCGAGCTTGTTTCTATCATCCTGCTTGTTGCTATTGTGGGAGCAATAGTACTGGCACAGAAAAAGTTTGAATAAATGACATCACATCTTCAGCCATCAACCACAAAGAAACGTATTCTTTCAGGCGTAAAGCCCACCGGTAAAGCCCATATCGGCAATTACCTGGGCGCTATGCGCAATCATGTAACAATGCAGGAAGACTGTGAAAATTATATTTTTCTTGCTGACCTGCACTCGCTTACAACAGTAAAAAATAAAAAAGAGCTGCAGGAGCTTATCCTGGATCTTGCATTAGATTACCTTGCATTAGGACTTGACCCAAACAAAGCTGTATTCTTCCGCCAGAGCGATATTCCTGAACATGCAGAGCTTACCTGGGTTTTAAGCTGTTTAACGCCCATGCCGATGCTTGAGCTTGCGCATGCATACAAAGATGCTGTTGCAAAAAAAGATAAGGAAATAAACGCCGGACTTTTTACTTACCCGGTATTAATGGCTGTTGATATTCTTATCTATAAACCTGATATTGTTCCCGTAGGCAAAGACCAGAAACAGCATGTGGAAATAGCGCGTGACCTGGCAGGAAAATTCAACCGCACATACGGCAATGTTTTTAAGCTGCCGGAACCGTACATTCCCGAAGAAGTTGCTGTTGTTATCGGCACAGACGGTCAGAAAATGAGCAAAAGCTACGGCAATACTATTGAAATTTTCGCTTCAGAAAAAGCATTGAAGAAACAAGTTATGGGGATTGTAACTGATTCCACCCCGGTTGAAGCCCCAAAGGAACCTGATACTATTTATAAGCTGTATTCATACTTTGCAGCTGAAGATGAAAAAGCAGAACTGCTGCAGCGCTACCGCTCAGGCGGTATGGGTTATGGCGATGCAAAAAAACTGCTGCTTGAAAAGATACTGGAAACATTCAAGCCATTCCGCGCAGAGCGTGAAAAGCTTAAAAATGACCTTTCATATGTAAAAAATATACTTAAAAACGGAGCTGAAAAAGCCCGTATAGTTGCTGCTGAAACCAAGGCAGAAGTCTGGGATAAAACAGGCCTGGCAATTTAAAGAAAATTTAGCATTACAGACATCCCTGTCTGTATATTATAAAATGATAATCTTCCTTTCCGGCTCTATAAATTCAGGTAAATCCACCATAGCAAACCTTTTAACAAAAGAATTCCCCCGCACAGCTCATATAGAAGTCGATGTCATTCACAATATGTATTACTGGCTGCCGCTTGAAGAGGCTATCCCGCTGAACCTGAAGAACACTTTAAGCATTACGCTGAACCTGCTGAAGGAAAATATGAATGTAATTATCACATACCCGTTAAGTAAAGAGGAATACGAATTTTTCAATAGGCACCTTCCTGATACTGAACAGAGATTTTTCTTTACGCTTGATCCTTCCCTTGAAAAAGCATTAAAAAACCGCGGCAGCAGGGAATTAACTGAATGGGAAAAAGAAAGAATAAAATTTCATTATTCAACAGGTTTAAACAACCCCGGGTTTGGCATAACTCTTGATACTTCTATGCACACTCCAATTGATACTGTTAATGAAATCTTATATTATATTGAGCAGCGTGAAATAAGATACAGGATGGAAGACTGAATTTTCCCAAAAAATAACCCCGGCAGGGGGCGCCGGGATTACGAACGTCATGAAATATAGAAGGATGGAAATTTAAAGAATTATAATCTGAACTTTACGCCCCCTGTGAACTGGATCCCGTAATTCTTTACTGTTACTGTTGTTGTTTGTTTCCAGATATTCGATAAACCGAATCCGTATCCTGCCTGAATAAAAAGATCAGTCTTTGTTGCGACATTAAAATCCAGACCGCCTCCGAAAAGCAAACCGAAATCAATAGACTCAAATGCACTTGATGCATCAACATCTGCAGTCTGCTGCCCGTTCGACTGTTCTTCTGTTGCTGAAACCCTTATACCAAGCACTGGTCCGCCAACAAGGTACGGTTTTACTTCTGTTAACGGGAATTTTACTTTAAGCAAAGCAGGTACTTCAATATAATTTAACTTATCGGTGAAAGTTACTCCCTGGTTAGTAACCTGGAAACCTTTCATTGTATATCTTAATCCGGTTGTTACCCCTATAGTTCTTGATATTCCGATATCAAGTACACCTCCGATAATTAAACCTGTTCTTGAGTTTGAGGTTTGTGACGGGGAAATACTTACATTAGCAAGATTAAGTCCTCCTTCAAGTCCAAGCGCCAGGTTTGGCTGCGAGTACACAGATAGCGCTGATAAAACTATTGTTAAAGCAATTAAAACATTTTTTAACTTCATTTTTTTCTCCTTTAGTTTTAGTATTAAGTATTACGGAATAGTATAATTTACTGTTGAATTAAATGCCTGGTTGTTATTATTTGGAGTAGTGCCTGTAAAAACAAACTGCCACTGCTGTCCTGATGTTACCCCGGTATATTCCTGCGGGTAAGCCCATGTTTGGTTTGCTGTATAGGTTTGCCCGGAATTATCCGTGATTGTATCGGCAAATCCGTTAGTGCTTAATACAAGCATTGTAACCTTAACATCAGCGCCTGGCTGCCATGTGAACTGTGTTCCGTTTGTTCCCTGCTGCGTTCCCATGGTAAAATTAACCGTGTTATTGTTGACACCAAGCAAGCCTGAGCCGGTATCATTGTTACCGCATGCAGCCATTAAAATTGCCGTTAAAACAGGGATGAAAAGTAAAATTGTACGTTTCATTTTTTTCCTTTCTTTGATTTATTATTAGAAAAATCTAATCCCCCAAACCCATAATATTCTGGAGTTCGTCGGCTATACGATGCCCCGGTAAGCATTATGGAAAGCCTGGGGGATATTAATATTTTATTGATTTTAAATTTGAGCATCATATAGCCTTATGCCTGCAAACTTATTCAACCGGGTTTTATCATCAAAAGTAAAATTTTCCTGTTTTTAGAAAAATTTACCCGGGAAATAAATACAAAAACCCGCTTTTTAAAACATTTTTCACTATTTTTGTGAATTAATTTTAGAAAATATTTTATTGAAAAATACAAAGCTCATAAACCTGCTTAATACTTTCAGCACGGCAGAAATTAAAAAGTTCAGGGATTTTACTGCATCTCCGTATTTTAATAAAAATAAAAATGTGATCAGTTTATGTGATGAAGTCATTAAATTTTATCCCGGCTTTCTGAGCGATAAGCTTAATGAGGAATATTTATACAGCAGGATATTCGGTAATGAGAAATATGATTATTTCAGGCTTAAGAATATTATTTCTGACCTCTATAACCTGGGACTGGAATTTTTGAAGCAGCAGTCAAATGTTTACACATCCTTTTCCCCTGATTTTAATATGATTACCCAGCTTAGGAGCAGAAAATTATGGAAATATCATACAAAATTTGTTGAAAGCTATATTGAAAAATTCAGGAAAACAGAAATAAAAGACGGTTTCTACCTTTATAATGAATACCTGTTAACCACAGAAAAACAGCTTTCGAATGTGCTTAAAAAACCAACCAGCATAGAAATTATCCAGGAAGAGTTCAACAGCTTCCACGATTATACGCTGCTTAATATTTTAAAGTTTTATGCGCTGATGCTTCATATAAGCAAGGAAAACAGGGCAGGGATAGTTTTAAAGATGTTTGATGAGGTGTACAGCTATATAAATAATGAAACAGAATTCCGTAACCCAACAATTAGTATTTATAAATATATTATTCTTTTAAGCGTTACCCGTGATACAAATTATTACAGCATTTTAAAAAAGCAGTATTTCGAAAAATTCAGGTCTCTTAATTTCGAAGATGCATATTATGCCCACATGTATATTTTTGGGTATTGTATGGATAAATTTAATATTGAAGCCGACAGGAATTTTATTAATGAGTGTTATGACCTGTTTAAACACGCATATGAAAACAATATGGTATCACTGGGAGTGCTGCTATACCCTGATTTTATCAACTATGTTAAGGTTTTTATGCGAAATGGTGATAAAAAGCTTTCTCATGAATTCATGAAAAGATATAAGCATAATTTACCTGAAGAGCAGGCAGAAAACTGCATTAATTTCTGTAATGCGCTTATTTTACACCGGGAAGGTGATTTTAAAAAATCACTTGCCCTGCTGCTGAAAGTTAACTTCCCTCTGGTGATATTAAAAGTTCAGGTTAAGATATTACAACTGCAGCTTAATTATGAGCTTGGTTATTATGAAGAAACCCGTGAGCAGGCAGAATACTTCAGGAAATCTCTTGCAAATGAAAAAGGATTATCAGATGACTACAAAAGCTCAATTTTAGGATTTGTTCAGCAGGTATTAAAGCTGATTGGGTTAAAGGAAATTTCAGATAAAACGGCTCAAAAAGAAGCACTCTCTGAATTTAAGAGAATAATTGATAAAGACCAGAAAAATCATTTTGGCATCAAATTCTGGCTGGAAGACAGGTTAAAAGAATTTTAAACATACGTATTATGGCAAAAAAATTTAAATATAACTGGAAAGAATTCACGCTCCGGGCCGCGTTTAAAGGAACTCCCGCAAAATTGTTTAATTACTGGACTGAAAAAAGACTTCTGTGCAAATGGTTTCTGGCTGATGCTGAAATGCAGCTTAAAAAAAACGGTGATTATATGTTCCAATGGATAGAAGGCAGCAGGGAAATCGGAAAAATTCTTGAAGTAAGAAAAAACTCTCTTTTAAGATTTACCTTTGCAGGGGGTAAATGTGAAGTAAATTTTAAAAAATCAGGGAAAGAGTGTATTGTAACATTAAAGCAATATGAAATTCCGGTTGATCAAATAAACAGGATCAGAATTCATATGGGCTGCCAGATAGGCTGGGTATTTTTCTTTTCCAATCTTAAATCGGTAATTGAATCAGGAACTGATCTTAGGGAACATAATCCAAAACATTTAAAAGAAGGAACGGTATTTTATTAATGTTTAAAACATCTCTGTTTAAATTACAGCTGGTATGCCCGGGATGCAACCAAAATATTGCAGTTGCCGGAATTACTGATACAGAAACCTGCCAGAACTGCGGCAGAAAAGTTGATGTGCTGAAGGTAATAAATGAAAATATGTTTGGTTTAGTTCACAAAGATAAATATATGACAGGTTTTCTTTCAGGCAGTATTGAACAAATGGGAGGTACCGGGGCATATAAGCTGGCTTATTCTTCAGCGCAGCCATACTGTGAGGAATGTTTTACCTCAATTGATGAAAATTCTGCGCTTGAAGCAATTAATAATGAAAAACCGTATGAATGCAGCTGCGGGCATAAAATGCCGGTCAGAAAAGCTGACGGGCTGCTGAAGGAATTCCACCCGAAAGCTGCCGGTGTTTTAAATGATGCTTACGGAAAAGATTCCGGTAAATTCAGTGCAGATAAAGATAACATGATTGTATTTAAATGCATGACATGCGGGGCAGGACTGGAGCTGAATTCTAAAACCAAACGCAATGTAAAATGCGGATATTGTGATAATGATAACTACCTTCCGGATACAATCTGGACCAAACTGCATCCTGATAAAGAAGTGCAGCCTGTTTTTATCATTCTGGATGTGCAGGAAAATGATATAAAGGACTGCATCAGCTATTTTTTAAATGTCACAGCGCTCCGGGCCTACAGCAGGCATTTTGATAATTTTATTCGGGAATATTTTGAAAAACCGTTTATCAATGAATCTGTTTTAAGCTGGTTTAAGTACCTGCTTTCTGCAGAAAACAATAAACAGGTTGAATTCAATATGGATATTACCAAGATTCAGAAAAATTTCCTGGATAATATTAAGCTTGGTTACAGTTCACACCCTGCTGAGCTGAAAATTGCAGCAGCAGAGTATGGAAATATACTGCCGGAAGAGCTGCAGCTGCTTATGGCCGGTGATAAAGATGAAAATGTACGGCTTGCGCTTGTAAAAAATAAAAATCTAAGCAAGTCTGTAATAAAAAAGCTGCAAAACGATCCGTCTCAATCGGTAAAAGAATCAGCATCAAAAATAAAAAAAGGAATATTCAGTAAATTATTTGGATAAAATAACCGGGAATTTAAACCCTGTTTTTATATATATTTTATATAATATAAATGGTATTTTTGTAAAATTTACATAAAATGACACAAATTTCAGCTTCAAGGTCAAATAAAATAGCTTTAACCCTTCTTATAATTTCAGCCGTATTTTGGCTTGGTGGAATTAATATCAGAACACTGATAGGAAATGAACTGCTTGATTACGATCAGTTTGATTTCAGAACATCAATTCCCCCCGACAGGGAAAATACTATATTCCAGCTGCTTTCAAACGCATCACTGGTAGTAGTAATAAGTTATGTTATAGTACTTATATCGGCAATCTGGTTTATAGCTTCTACAAAACTTAAAATGCGTGAAAACGGCTGGCTGCTAATGAGCGCAATTCTGTTCTTTATGTTTGTACCGGTTGAGCTGTATACCAATTACCTTGATGTGAGGTTCATGATTCTTTTCCATCAGGGTCCGCCAAATCATGATGATCTGCTGAAAATATTCGGTGAAAGGCTTGGAGCTTTCAGGGGAGTTCCTGTAATTGCCGTCATATGCTATTATACAATTATCCCCATTGCTGTATTCAGACCGTTATTGAAAACAAAAGTTAAAGATGAAGAAAAAAAAGCAGGTTGATCCTGAATTAAAACAAATGCTTACCGAGCTTGAAGAGGTTGCTGATAAGCTTGGTTACAAGGTCCGTTATGAAAAAGGCAATTTTGCCGGTGGTTACTGCGTTTTAAAAGAATCAAGGCTTCTGGTTGTAAATTCACGAAACGAAATTGAGCGCAGGATTATCATAGTCTCGAAATCACTTAAAGAAATCGGGATAGATGATATTTACGTAAAGCCTAATATACGCGAGCTTATCGAAAAAGAAAGCTCAAGAAAGCTGAAGGATAACGAAGAAGTAACAGAAAATGCGGAAGAAACAGAATGAAAATAACCGTACTCGGAAGCGGAACCTCGCAGGGAATTCCAATAGTTGGCTGCAGATGCCCTGCCTGTACATCATTAAACCCTAAAGATAAACGCCTCCGTGTTTCTGTTTTCATAGAAACTGACAGCATAATTAACAATAAACCTTTGCGTATTTTAATAGATACTTCGCCTGATTTCAGGCAGCAAATGCTGGTTAATAATATTACTGATATTGATGCTGTCCTGTACACTCATTACCATATTGATCATATTATGGGACTTGATGATATCCGCCAGATCAACCAGCTTCACAGGAAAAAAGTTGAGCTGTTTGCAAATAAAGAAACTGCTTACAGAATTAAACAGACATTCAGCTATATTTTTGATGAAAACACTTACAAAGGCGGCGGCATTCCGCATGTTAACCTTAATGAGATTGATCTGAGCCCGTTTGATGTATTCGGGCAAAAGGTTATACCTATAGAATATAAACACGGTCCAACAAATGTATACGGGTACCGTATCGGTGATTTTGCTTATTTAACAGATTGTAACTTTATTCCCGATACGGAATTTGCAAAGCTTAAAGGTTTAAAAGTTTTGATAATTGATGCCTTAAGATACCGCAGACATGAAACGCACTTTTCAGTAGATGAAGCCGTTGAAGTTTCTTTAAGAATAGGTGCTGAAAAAACATATTTTACTCATATGACCCATGATATTGTTCATGATGAAGCTTCTGGAAAACTCCCCGCGGGTATTGAATTTGCATACGATGGTTTAATATTTGAAGTATAAAATTTTTGTTGCTTAACTTCAGCTAAGCAAAATTCAAAGTTATTAAGTTATAAAAAATGGATATAAACAATTTACAGGAAATATGGGCGCAGATAAGGCTTGTGCTTAAATCTCACCCCTGGCACGGAGTGCCGATAGGCATAAATATGCCTTCTGTAGTTAACACATATATTGAAATTGTGCCTACTGATACGGTAAAGTATGAAATCGAAAAGAACAGCGGTTACTTAAAAGTTGACCGCCCGCAGAAATATTCCAATATCTGCCCGACGCCGTACGGTTTTATTCCGCAAACACTTTGCGGAGAGAAAACTGCTGAGTTCTGTATGGAGAAAACAGGCAGAACCGGCATTAAAGGAGACGGCGACCCGCTGGATATATGCGTGTTAACAGAAAAGGAAATTACACACAGTGATATTTTCCTAAAGGCAGTGCCTATCGGGGGGCTAAGAATGATTGACGGCAATGAAGCAGATGATAAAATTGTTGCTGTTATGGAAGGAGACGGTATTTTCGGGCACTGGATAGATATAACAGATGCGCCGTTCACTTTAACCGAAAGATTAAAACATTACTTCTTAACATACAAAGATGCTCCAGGTGCAGAGCACCGCAACTGCGAAATTACCCACATATACGGAAGAGATGAAGCGCAGGAAATAATCAACAGGAGTTATGAAGATTATTTAAAAGTATACGGGGATCTTGACAGGCTGCTTAAAATGCAGCATGAAAGGAATACTTTGTAAATAAAATTTCCGCAGGTATGCCGTTTACTTCATATAATTAACCGGATTTTTCACCCGGTTAACCGGCACTCCCGCGGAATAATTTTTGATGCTTTTAACTTTATAACCTTATAACTTTGAAACCTTATAACTTAACTACCATTCACCGAATATAAAGCTGTTCTGCCCCGTTATCTTGTGTCCTGCAATATTATCCGAAACTGTTACAGTAAAGCCAACTGAATACGGCGAATCTTTATTATCTGTAAAATTATCGAATGCTGACCTTGAACCGAATGCATTCATTGTAATATCGTATACACCCGTTCCGACTGTTTTTACTGTTACAGGCCCGTTGAAC
>JAANMV010000246.1_pt1 | contig 67185 bp, 60 predicted proteins | sample 7279661 | NCBI WGS metagenome assembly JAANMV01 (sample SAMN14094540, study PRJNA606508) | bioreactor metagenome | isolation source: A lab-scale SPAN reactor treating ammonium-rich wastewater day 121 | place: Ireland: Galway | collected 2017-05-16 | reverse complement strand
AAGCTTCCGCTGGCTTGGCCTCTCGGCCGTCTCTGTCACCTCCACCAATCTTTCTGCCACAGAGGCGAGCTTTGCCAATGTCACAAGTACGAATTTCTTTACTACCAACGCCGCATGGACCAATGCTACGGGCACAAATGTCTTTGTGACCAATGCGGCCTTTACGAACGCAACGGCCACCAATGTCTTCGCAACAAACGGGATATTTACCAATTCCACCGTCACGAACATCGTGTGGACCAATGCCACGGGCACGAATACCACGAGCACCAATTTGTATGTTACGAATTTGCTCTTTGTGGGCGCCACGGGAACCTCCTTGTATGTTTTGAACGCCAATTTTGGAAATGTCACCTCCACGAGTTTGTATGTTTCCTATCTTTTAGGGCACAGCGCCACGTTTACCAATTTGACCGTCACGGGCACGCTCAATATTCCTCAAGGGTCGGGACTGACAAGCCAAGGAACCATTTTGCTTGATTCGGCGGATGTCACCACGTCCACCGGATGGCTCACGGCATCCATTACCGCAACCGGCATTGAATCCATTCGTTCTCTGCAGGGCTTTAACGGCTATCTGTATGCCGGTCAGGGAGACGATGCCGGAGACGGTGATATTCAGGTATGTGATCCCACGATTGCGGGCGATCAGTCGCTTTGCGACTCTGCATCGGATTGGTCGGTGTCATATAACAATACGTCCGCCAATGCCGTGTACGGCCTCGCCGTATATAACCGCCACCTGTATGCCGCAGAAGGCGAAGGAGCAGGCAAGGGCATAATTCGCCGCTGTTCCCCGTCCACCACGGGCAATGCCCTAAAATGCGACAGCGGAGACTGGAGCGTATCCGTGACAACTACAAGGAATGTCATTCATCATTTTGTGCCGTATCAGGGCTATTTGTACGCCATCGGGGACTCGAATACGAACGGATCCGTCCGCGTGCTCGTGTGCAACCCTGCGTCCACCGGCAACGCCGAAACCTGCGACAGCGGAGACTGGACCGAGGTGGATATTGGCGCATCAGGATACAATCGCGGTTTCGGGTTGGTTGTGTATTTGAACCGCATGTATGCGCTCATTGGCGACGGCAATGGCGATGGAGACCCGTACGTGTGCAATCCGACAATAGCCGGAAATACAGATCGTTGCGATTCAACATCCGATTGGTCTCAAGCCGTGAACCTTGCCGCGGACGAATTTAATGCCGGCGCCGTCTATAATGGCAATCTTTATTTGGCGCAGGGCAATGATGCGGGCGAGGGAGACGTGATACAGTGCACACCGGCTTCAGCCGGAAACCGCGCGCTCTGCGACAATGGCGCGGACTTTAGCACGGCGATCGACACGGGCATTGAACGTGCCATGGCCCTTTCCACCTATGCTGGCAGTCTGTGGGTGGGATATGAAGGCAATACCGCGGGTGAGGGGCAAATCCATCAATTCAATATTTCATTCGCAAGCACCTCGGATCCGGGCACGGGCTTTGAGGCCACCTATGCCTTTGCCAACTTTAATGGCGTTATTTATGCCGGTCGCGGAAACAGCACGGGCAATGGCCAGATATTCTACAATCGCATCGGTCGTACGGCATCGCAAAACCTCAAATTCAATGCCGGTTCTTCCACGGGCGATTTGTGGTTTGAACAGCAGTCCTTTAATACGCAGGGACAGGGATCCGTGGCCGAGATTCTTACCGGCGTCTTCAAATTCTCCCACGGCATTATTACCGAAGCCGGGGCCTATGATGTGGCGGAACAATTCCCGGCAGGAGAAACCGGTCTTGAGAACGGGGATGTGGTGTCCATCAACACAGAGTCGGGCAATGCCGTAATACGTAGCACTCGCTCATATGATCCCCGCCTGATCGGCATTATTTCTACCAAGCCGGCTTTTACGCTCGGTCAGGAAGACAAGGAGGGATATGTAAGCGTGGCTTTGGCAGGGCGCGTGCCCGTAAAATTCAGCGCGGAAAACGGCATTGTGAATATTGGCGATTCGCTCACCAGCGCTAGCACCACGGGCTATGCCATGCGAGCTACGGGACCCGGCCCCATTGTGGGCAGGGCGCTCCAGAACTTTGTGGTTCCGGAGGGCGTTGCTACGTCATCTGCTACGGGCACCGTGCTTGTTTCCGTCCAAACCGGCAACTACATGCCCACGGATAATGGCGCCTATCAGACCCTCCGCGCCATTGGCTATTTGAGCGTTGGGCAAATAGACCTGCCGCCCGTAGGCGAATCGGCCATTGCCCAGTTCCAAGGCAATATGGACACGTATTTGCAGATAAATGTACAGAATATTTCCAGCGGCACGAATGCGTCCACAGATTATGTGGCAACAAATGATATCGGTAACGATTACGAATGGTATGTGGACCTTGGCATCAACAGCTCGAATTACGATAATCCGGACTTTAGCATTACCGGGCCGAATGACGCATATCTCTATACCTATGGCGCCAATCTTACCATAGGAACGGCATCCGGATCATCACTTATTTTCCATACCGCGGGCACGCTCGCCGAAAATGAACGCATGCGCATTGATGATGCCGGCAATGTGACTATCGGCATTATCGATGCGGTGGAGATTTTGACCGTTGCCGGAAATATCTATGCAACGGGCACGGCATATTTTGCGGGCGAGGGCGTGAATACGTTCTTAGGCTCTGTGTCCGCCACGAGCGCCGAGTTCTCGAGCGGTCTTACCGTGGGCGGGGTGAATGTGTGTCTCCAGGACGGAACCAACTGTCCCGCGCTCGGGGGTTCAGCTACGCCCACGCTTGCGGAGGTTACGGGCCAAGGCGCCACGTCCACGGACGCTGTCACGTTCTACGGCGGATTAACCGTTTCAGACCTTACGGCAACGGGCGCAACGGATTTGCAGAGTCTGATATTCACGAATGCATCCGGGACTTCGCTGAATCTCGCCTCCTATTTGTCGCTGAACGGAATACGGCTCGATGCCGTAGGCACTACAGGCACGAATTCGGGCGCCAGTTTGGTTGGCGTCTTCGATGCCTTTATGTTCTCGAATGCCACGAGCGTGCAGGGCGTCCTGGCCGACCTCGACGCGGTCCTCCAGGCGGTATCCACCACCGTGAACGGCCTTACGCTCGACGCCATCGCCCTGAATGGCGCCAGCACCACATTGCCGCTCCAGTTCGGCGGCGGCACGAGCACGGGCGACTTTAATCCGGCGGAAACGAATACCTATTCGCTCGGTTCATCCAGCACGCGCTGGGCACAGTTGTGGGCGTCCGAAGTGTATGTGGGTACGTCCACATGGAAGCTGTCCCAGTCCGGCGATGGCCACTTCTCCATCTCGGACATAGGCGGATCCGAGCGTTTGTCCATTCTCACGAATGGCAATGTGGGCATTGGGACCTTGAATCCGGCAAATGCCCTTGATGTGAGCGGCGCATTAGATGGCGATTACGCTATGAATGTTATGAATACGCTGGATGCCACAAACTCCACGGCGCTCATGAAACTCGGAATCGGCGGTATAAACCGTGGCGGCGTGGCTGCGCTCGGCGACAATTACGCCGCCCTGCCGGGCATCGCGAACAGCGTGTATTTGTACGGCGACATGAGCAATGGCAGTCATGTGGGCTTGGCGGCCTTGGGCGGCGATATCTTTATGAAGACGCTTTCCGACATCCTGAATGGGTCATATTCATTCCGGATGCTCGGTTCGGGCGCACTGGAAGGCTATGTAGCTATCGGCAATGCCACACCCACGGAGCGCCTCACGGTGGCCGGGAATGTTTCTTCCACGGGCATTATCACGGGCACGGTAACTGCCACCGCTATCGTTACCGATGCAATCCGGAGTTTATCCGGCACAACCACCATCGAAGCTGCGAGCGGACTCACCCTCAAAGATCAGCATCTTGCGGAAGCCATCGCGCTTGCCGAAGCAGGGGAAACGGGCCTCGATGCTTCCTTTACGGCCAAGAGCATTATCGGCGCCATCAATGAGCTCAAGTCGAATCCGGTGATCAATCTTTCCTGGTCGGACAATGGCACGGGCGCGAACGGGGAACTTCTGAAAATTCATGATGGTACAAATGCGGGCACCGGGTATCTTATGGGCTTCGGAGGATCCATTCGCAAACTTACGGTTGCCGCGGATGCCGGACCGAGCGGCACAAATGACGGCGAAACCTTTACCATCCGGCTGACAAGTTCCACCACGTCGAACACGAATTGCGCCCTTACGCTCGCGAACGGACAAACAACATCCACCGCATCGTGTACGGACGCCTTCGATGCGAATACCAGTTTGAGCGCCATCCGCAATTTCTCCGGCCTTCTGCCATCGAGCGCGAATGATACGGTGCTTACTCTTTATGTAAAGCTCAACAATGCCGGCGTGGACCTTGCGGAATACTATCCAACCTATGATCAGAGCATTGGCTGGGGCGACGTGGTTGCCATTGATCCGGATCATGATGAGCATATCGTAAAAGCGCACAATCCCGCGGACGCCATTGGAATTATTTCCACGAATCCCGGCAAAGTGCTCGGCCAGCCGTCCGTGAATGGCCGTCTCGTGGCTCTAAAAGGCCGCGTACCCGTTAAAATCGCGCCCAATTCCGAGCCGGTAAAGCGCGGGGACTGGCTGCGCGCGTCAAAGACGCATCCGGGAATGGCGGAAAAGGCGACGGAAGCCGGATACACCATTGGCCGCGCCATGAGCAATTGGGATCCCCTGCCGGAAAGCCAGGAGTCGCCGAAGGATGAGCCATTCCGCATGACCGTGATGACCTTTGTGCAGAATATGTATTACCTCGGACCGGATGCCAAGGAAGACGAGAGCGTCACAGTGCCGCCGGTGCTTTCCCCCGCGGATATTCAGACGATACTTGCCGAACGCGAAGGGGATGAACGCATTCTTGTTCAGGGACCCGTATATTCGGGCGATCTCCTTGTGATGTCCGAGGACGGCAAGGCGGCCAAGGCCTCGGAATACGGGCAAATCGTGGGCATTGCGGCCGAGAGCTTTGGCGGAAGCGGACAACGGAAAATAGGGTATGCGCCCCATTTCGTATTCCTTCCGCCGCCTATGGCGCGCTTTGCCGCCGCCACAAGCACCGCGGAAACAGAGGTAACGGTGGTATCCGCATCCGAACCTGAAAAGAACATAACATTCAATAGCTATACGGTTGCAGACTATTTCAGCGTGAGCGTTCAGGGAGCGGTGGAATTCGACAAGCCGGTGGTGGTGCTTGAACCGGCAAAATTCAACGGGGATGTTCTTATCCTGAAACATGTGTATCAGGGCGAGGATGCCGCGGGCCTTGCCACTCTGCTTGCCGGCGATAAACAGGTGGAGGTGTCGTTCCGCGATCATTATCTGTATCCGCCGGTGGTAACGGTTACCCCGCAAAACGAAGTAAAGGGACGGTATTGGATTTCCGGAATCAGCGAGGAAGGATTCTCCATTATCTTGAGCGAAAAAGAAACGGAATACGACATTACATTCTCGTGGGCTGTGACCGCCGTGAATGAACCGTATATCTATATTTCGGACGGCACCTATGGAAAAGTGTCGGAGCAAAGCACGTGGCGCGGAACAGCCGCTCCGGCACTCGCGGACGATAATGTTTCCGCCGAAGCGGATGCTTCCGACGTCATTATCAAAAAAGGCAAGAAAGGGATAACCACCGTAATCCCGGTTTCCCCGTCTCCTGACCCGGTGGAAAATTTAACGCCACCCGATAGCGCTACCGAAATTCAAACGGAAACGACTCAGGCATTCGGAAGCGAAACGCCGGCCGAAACCGATGCCCAGTCTGAACCTGTTGAAAGTGAATTTACGGCTCCGGATCCGGGCGCATAAGAGCGACGCATTCTCTTCTTCCGTCGTTTCGATAGCGGCGTTCTCCACATGCGCGCACAATTGTCAAAAAGATGTGATATACTCTTCCTAATATGCCAGTGAAACGTGTAAGCGCGAAAGCGCCTGTTCAAGCACCGCGCACGCCATTTTTTACGCAACCGCTTATTCTTCTCATCCTTGTGGTTGCCATGGCCGCCGCGGCCCTGTATCTCCTGCTTACGCAGCCGAATAAAGCCGCGCCGCAGCGGCAGGCCGTCCCCGTGGCAAAAACCGAGGACATGCAGCAGGAGGTCGAAAGCATAGTTACGAAGGTATCGCGGCATCTTCTCGTGAATCCAAATGAAGCGCCCTATGTCGCCACCATTACGAATATTGATCTCGTACGGCAGAACAATCCCGTGTTCTATAAAGATGCGGAGCAGGGGGACAAAGTCCTCATTTGGAGCGACAAAGCCGTGGTCTATTCTCCCACGAAGGACAAGCTTGTCGCTGTAATGACGTCCATACCGCCCGACCTTTCCCAGCAGCCAACCTCCACACCAAGCGAACCGGAAAAACAGGCGAATATCGAAATACGGAACGGGTCCCGCGTGGCCGGCGCCGCATCCAGGCTCCGCACCACCTTGAGGGAAAGCGGCATGACCGTTATTTCCATCGGGGACGCGGGTGCGGTGTATGAGGAAACGTTGATTATTGACCTTACGGGAGGGGCGATGGCGAATGCCATAACCGCGCTGGCGGAAGCCATTCCCGAGGCACAGGCAACATCGGTTCTTCCGGATACGGAACGCGCAACAACGGCCGATATTCTCATTCTCATCGGCCGAGACGTGAGCCTGTAAATCCACGAATGTATGGAGGAACAGCAAAAGCATCTCATCTTTTCCCTGGGAGTATTCTTGGCCGTATTTCTTGCCCTTCTTTTATCCGGAGCCTTATTGCGGGGGTCGGATATGCTCTCGGCAAACGGAGACAGGGAGGCATTCAGGGCCGTCTTTTTAACGAATGGGCAGGTGTATTTCGGCAATTTGACCAAGTCCACCAAGGAAACCATTGTGCTGGAGCGCGTGTTTTATCCGAGGGCAAAGCGTGATTTGGCGCCCGATAGCCCTACGGTTACGGATACGGAGCTTGTAAAGCTCGGAACCGAGCTGCATACTCCGGAAGATCGCATGGAAATCATGAAATCCCAGATTCTTTTCATAGAAACCCTAAAAGCAGACGGAAAGGTGGCCAATGCCATACAGCAATACGAAAAGAAGTAGTTATCCACAAGTTATTCAAAAGTCAGAAAATAACAATTTCCGCTCAATGAAGCGGAAATTGTTATATCATGGCGATTCATCATTCTGTTACGGTACGATGATAGTACCAATCGGGCCATTACCGATTGCGAAAACAAAATACAAAAACAGAACTATGTACAAATAGTACATCATTGGAGCACAGCTCCAGGATCGGCATACGGCCAAGGGTTGGTCCTGTACGCCGATTCCATATAAAGCCGGCTCCCTGCCAGTACCTGCTGGCGTCTCGGGGCCGGTTTTTGTACGATAAACGCCATGCGCTGCATTACCGACTTCCACCTGCATTCAAAATATTCACGCGCCTGTTCCAAAGAGCTTACCCTCCCGAATATCGCCCGCGCGTGCGAACGGAAAGGCATACACCTCGTGGGTACATCCGACATTACGCATCCGGCATGGAGGGCGCATATCAGCGATGAGCTTGAACTGGCGGGCAATGGCGTGTACCAGCTCACCGGCGACAGGAGCAGAACCCGTTTTATTCTTTCAACGGAGATTTCCTGCATCTACAAACGCGGCGGCAACGTGCGCCGCGTGCATCATATATTTTTGTTTCCTGATCTTGTCTCCGTTGACCGGTTCATCGCGGCATTGGAGAAGAGGGGATGCAATCTAAAAGCGGACGGCCGTCCGATTTTGGGAATCGATTCCGAGGAATTGCTGAAGATCGCGCTTGAATGCAGTCCGGAAATCCTGTGCATTCCCGCACATGCCTGGACGCCGTGGTTTTCCGTATTCGGCTCCCAATCCGGATTCGATTCCCTCACAGAATGTTTTGGAGACATGGCGCCGCATATCTTTGCCATCGAAACCGGTCTTTCTTCCGATCCGCCCATGAATCGAAAAGTGTCCTCGCTCGACAATATGTTGCTCGTCTCGAATTCCGATGCGCATTCGCTCGACAAGCTCGGTCGCGAAGCAAATGTGTTTCGTATGAATGAACCGTCATATTCGGAATTGCGCCGTATTCTCGCGGAGAAAGACCGCAGCGCTTTTATCGAAACCATTGAATTTTTTCCGGAGGAAGGAAAATACCATGCGGACGGCCATCGGCAATGCGCGTTTTGGTGCGAACCCGGGGAAACGAAAAAACGAAAAGGGATCTGTCCGGTGTGCGGAAAGCCGCTCACCGTGGGCGTGCTTCATCGGGTATCTGCGCTCGCCGATCGCGAGGAAAGCGCGGCTTTTGTTCCCGCCTCGGTTCCGCATCGCTACATTATTCCTCTTGCGGAATTGCTGGGCCAGATGCTCGGCGTGGGCCCGTCGTCCAAAAAAGTGCGCACGGCCTATGATGCGCTGGTATCGGACGGTAGAACGGAATTCGGCGTGCTTCTCGATATGTCCGCCGAGGACATCCGCGCTTTGGCGGGGCACGGAATTTCGACTGCCATTTCGGCCATGCGCGAGGGGAGGGTTATCCGAACACCCGGGTATGACGGCGCATACGGTCGTATCCGCGTTTCTTTGCCGGAGGCGCCGAAGCAATCGAATCTCGCGATATAAATCAAAATCCCCCGACGAGCGGGGGATTTTGAGAACGGTTTTAGCGCTTCTTGCGACGCGTTGCCTTTCGCTTCTTCGGAGCGGCCTTCTTCTTTCGCTTCGGGGCCGCCTTCTTCTTCGGAGCTGCCTTCTTTCGACGTTTTGCCATAGTATCACCTCCCTTTCTTTCGTGATGGATGTTCGTGAATCGCGTGCGTCGTGAGTCCGTACGCAAAACGATTACAAAAGAAGTATAGCACAGAATTGTTTCGTCAATGGAAAAATATTTCTGCACAATACGCGCGTTTGAGCATTCAAACGGTGAACATATTTTTTCTTTTTTTTCTTTTGTCGCATGCGTGTCTTCATGCGCAACAGAATGCGTATGCGTCATGCGTATGATTTTTTTGCAAAAAATGCTCTTAATGTAGCGGTTTTTTGCGTCGTTTATGCATTTTGCATGCGCGCGGCTCGCATACAGAGATTGAACAATGCGTTATGTGCACTGCATATTGTCGCGAACGTGACTATGAAAATGCGATCGTGAATATAGCGGGAAAAAGTGAAACATGTGGATAACTTTTACTCCATAGCGAGAAAAATGCGAAAACCGCGACGACCGATTAATCCGTCTTTCACCAATCGATTCGCCATGTTCGTAATCCATGCGGCGTCATGCGCGTGACAATACGATGGATCGATGTTTGCGCCGATGGTGCGGAGGTCGGCATATTGTTGCGTGCGCAGAATCTCCACAATGCGTCCCCGGTATATGCGATCCGGATAGCGTTTTCCCGCACGGACGGTTTCTGCGCGCCGCGGTTTCGGTTTGGCGGCGGACCCGCTCAAAAATTCTTGCGCGGCCATGCAGTCGGCCGCGAACGGGCAGGCTCCGCAGTTTGGTTTGCTCCGGCAAATGGCCGTCCCGAAATCCATAAAGGCTTGCGCAAGCGCCCAATGGGATGGCGCGCCGAATCCTGCCTTGGCCAAAACTTTCTCAATCCGCGCATCGTTTTCCGGCGAGGGATAGGGGATGCCTAAAAATATGCGGCCCGCCGCCCTGCGGACATTGGTATCGATGGCGAGCACGGGTTTCCGCGACACAATGGCATACGCGGCTCGCGCGGTGTATGAGCCGGCGCCTTTGAGACGCATCCATTCTTCGAGCGTTTTTGGAACACCATGCCGCAAAACATGTCGAGCCGCGTCGCGCGCGTGTAATGCGCGGCGATTATAACCAAGGCCGGCCCAGGCTCGGAGAATGTCATCCGTCCGCGCTTTCGCGAGCGCTTTCCACGACGGAAAGCGTCGGAGCCATGCGCGGTAATGCTCCAGCACCCGCGGTACTTGCGTTTGCTGGAGCATGATTTCCGATATGTAAATCCGATACGAGTCGCGCGTATTCCGCCAGGGGAGCCTTCGTTTGTGTTTTGCGAACCAGCGGAGCAGGCGGAGAAGCCTCGGATCTGCCATAGCGCTCGAAACAGCGATAGTACTAGGAGTCGAATTCAAGCGTGGAAAGCAGTCGCTTGAATCCGTCGCCGCTCCCGAGTGTTCCGGGATTCTTCATCCAAAGAAGATGCGTAGGTACGCCGGATGATCGTACGCGGAGCACCAACATGGCGGCGCCGCCGGGCATGGTTCCGGTTTTGCCGGTCAGGAGTACGCCATCGACCACATAGGAAATACCCGTGCTCGTGGCGAAGGAAGCGAGCATCTCCTGTTCCCGATTCGCATCATACGGCGTAATAGAGAGCCATCGCATATCCCCCGTTACGCCCGCATTCGCGCCCGAAATGACAGCCGTGAGGGCGGCGGAGGTGTCGGACTCGATGCCGGTATCAGGCGGAAGGGACAAACCTATACCTTGAGAGAGCGATACGGCATGCGACCAGTTCCGCAGAAGGTAGCTCGGAGGTTTTGTAAGTTTTTCCGCAGCGAGCATGAGCTTTTGCTCCTCTTTAATGTTTTCAACCACGCGCTGCGCTTTGGCGACTTCGGCATTCGCTTCCTCCACTTTCTGATTCGCGTCGTCCGCAATCGTCTGTTTGTCTTTTACCGCTTGTTCCGCTTTGGTTCGCGCATCTTCGAGCGCTACCGCCAGACGGTGCCTGTCATCGTTTGCGAGCTTCAAAAAAATACCGATGCCGGCGCCGGCGGCCAAAGCGCCCAAGAGAATTGCGAGGATGAGCGGGGTGGCGCGTTTCATATCAAGATATATACGGCCGTGAGTATAGGGCGCATGGCGAGGACCTGCAAAACGACTATGCGCCGGAAGGCTTCAAAAAATCGTCGAGCATGCGCCGCGTTTCCGGATCATACTCTGTGCGGAGAATGGCGAGCATTACCCAAGCCTGTCGAAGCGCGCCGTTTAGGGAAAGTCGCACGGCTTCTTCCCAGGGCACGGGCCGCAAGCGGATTTTTTCACCGGGTTCGGTATGCGATCCCTCGGCATGATTCGTGAGATCGGTTCCTAAAAACAGGGAAATCGAAAAACGGGTTGATCCTTCAAGATGAATAGTTTGGAAATGTCGCATTCTGCCCACGCGTAATCCCGTTTCTTCTTCAAACTCTCTGCGCGCCGCGTGTTCCGCTGTTTCCCCTTTATCCACGCGCCCGCCCGGAACATCCAAAAACGGCTTTTCGCGCGAGGGCTGTTCTTGCTCTGTGAGAAGAATGGTTTTGGGGTCGGAAAACGCGATCATGGATGCGGAATCATGCCGCGTGGCGCATTCATAGGTGGCATGGGATCCGTCATACAGTTCCTGGTCCCATTGCCATACATTGAATAGAACACCATCGAATACGCGTTGTGCATGCGGCGGAAGGGTATAGGGCATGCGGAGAGAATAGGATGCGCGCGGGTGGAAGGGAAGGATGGGTACGTAGGGCGTAGGATGTAGTTGCGTGGGTCATGGGTCGTGAGTCATGCGGGGAGTTGCGTAATTGCGTAGTACGTGGTTGCGTAGGGGGCCTGCGGTAAGCGGGATGCGAAGAGTACGTAGGACGTAGAACGTAGAGGGTGCAAAGTCCATGCGCCGTGAGCCTTGCGCCCGAAACCCGTAACCACTCACCACTAACTACTCACTTGTTCCCTTTCACCAATCGCTCATTGCCAACAGCGAAAAAGAAAGCGCAAACGCGCGGAGAGACGATTGAGGGGTCATCGTCACCATCCGGCGTTTGCGCTCGAAGACGTGCAGGATTCGTTCCGCATCGGCAGAACCGGTTCCGCGTACCGTATGTATCATTGTCACGGCGTTACCTGCAAGCCCGCCCACACCGCAATGAAGCTCTCTCTCCTTATGCTCCATGCGTGCGATATGGGCGGGAACGCAGACGACTGCGTTCCTGTCATGGTTGGCCAAAGAATGTTTCAGGGGGCGGCATTCGGGAAGCGGGATTATTCGTCGCCGCGTCCGGTTTATCACAAACGGAATATTTCGAGGGCGGGAAGCGGCGCGGCTCTGTTCAACGGGTCTGTGGTTTCAATAAAGGTTGAACACATAGTTGTACCCGCACAGAAACCGTATGCGCCGGTTTCGCCCTCTCCTCGATGGCTGTTCACTTGTCTCTCTCCTCTCGCATTGGCAGAAGTCTGACCAGCGAACGCGAGAATCTATCACAAAACGCATGATGTGTCAAGAGAGTGCTGGACAAAAAATGATTTTTCTTTGAAAAAGAAGTCTTTTTTATGAAAAATGTGTAAATAATTCTTTACAACCGTCTATTTCCTTTTGGACAGGTCCACTATCCGGCAGGTTCATACGTGCGGGAACCGGTCGCGTGTTTCCATCGATTTCTTGACAAAAAGGCCGGAAACACCTAGGGTGCCCGGTCCCATGAATGCGTTTATGGGAAGCGGGTAGGCGACAACGTTTGTAGGATTCCCGCATGTTCGGAACGGAAACACGGAGGAAACAGGAATGACGAGCCGCATTGACGATGCATGCTCCGCGGGCGCTTCCAGCCGGATGAAAACGATGTTTTCCGGGTAGATTACGGAGACCATCGCCCCCCGTTCTGGTTCATGCAAACCAAGCATGAATGCTCCATCCGCGTTTCTACGGTTCCTTCGTTATGCCGCGCACAATAGATGAAAGATACACGTGGCTTCTTTGCAGAGCCGCTCGCCCCCGCCAAAACGCATGGCGGGGTTTTCTTATGATTTCGGAAAATGTTTGGAGGCTTCTTTCAAAGCCAGATCGAACAGGACGCGAAGGGTTTTTGCGAGCGCCGCGCTTTCAATGATGACCGAATACATTTTTCCTTCAAACGTCACGAGGGCGATTTTATTGCCGTAGATGGTGATATTCGACTTGAACCCCGCGTACTCCTTGGGCAGCAAATACCGGTCTGCTTTCGGCATAATGCTTTTGGGTTCGCCGGAGAGCAGGGAACGCGCTTTCATTTTGACGGTATGCGTCCGAAGAGGTTTGAGATCCTCCACATCCAGCACGGCATAGAGCGCATCTAAATCCGCGATTTCTTCGAAGTGCTCGGCCTTTGCTTCGTACATGTCGGCCAAAATGGCCTTGACGCCTTCTTTTCCTTCGAACACTCGCACCGTGGGACGTTCGCCGCCGATTTGTAATTCGAGTTCCGGCACGAGGCGTTCAAGGTCGCGGATGCGCTCGTTCATGTCCGATTCGCGGCGGCGGGCATATGCAAGAAGTTTTTCCGGATGCTCGGCCGCATACAGACGCTTTTTTCCGTGTAGAGCGCTCGACATGATTCCGCGTTCCGACAGGCTGTCGATGGCCACGTAAATGGCCTGCCGCGACAGTCCGGTGCGTTTGGTGAGATCCAGCACGGTTTGCGGACCGTATTGGAGCGCCGCGCGATAGGTTTTGATTTCGCTGTCCAAAAGCCCGAGTGACTTTAAAATTGGCGTAATATCCTTCATAGCGACCCCTACTGTATCACGATTCTGCGCTTGACGCATGGGCGCGTTTCGGGTCAGGATTTGCCTATCGTGAAAGCCGCACCTTCCGCCGTCATTCCGAAAAACCGTTCTCTTCACCTCCTCCTCCGCATGGGGACGCTCATGCGCGTCCGCGATTGCTTTCGCGCCCTTCAATGGGATACGCTCGACACGGAGCGCGTGATCCGCTGCGAGCTGTTATCCAACGGCGTCGTTCATCTGCATGAATGGGACGGCACCATTGTAATTTTGCGGGCGGAAGAATTCATCCGGCGCGCGGACGGCAATAATTAAGGACGGGCCTTGGGCTTGTCCTTTTTCCTATGCAAAAGATTTCGGACAAAGGTGATAGCCTCTTCTTTGGAGCAAATGCGGCCCAGGTCCCGTTCGTCCTCCACGGTACGCAGCAGTTCCGAAAAGCGCGGGCTGGGCTCAAGGCCGAGTGCAAGCAAATCTCTTCCCAAAAGAAGCGGTTGTGCGGGTTCGCGGTGGAAACCGTGGCGCAATATAACTTGCGTCATGGCCTGACCCGCGGCATACGGCGCCGATTCAATACCCGGAACGGCGCGGCCGCGATGATCCGCTTCCGCCGCCAACACAAGCACGCGCCAGGAAACGGGCGCGATACGTTTGATAAGCCGCCGGACGGCATTGGCGTAATTCGCATCATCCAGATCCCCGCGTTCACGCGCCCAAAAGAGTTCGCGGGGAGCAAGGTGCTCTTTGGTGATCACGACCGCGGCATGTTTCGCGTCTTCCGGGAATGTCCAGCGCGAGAGAAGGTATTTGGCCTCTTCCGCCCCGGCCTCCGCATGACCCGGTGCGCGTATTCTCCCGTCCATTACGCGCGTGGTTTGGGGCTTTCCCAAATCATGGCACAGGGAACCAAGCATTACCTGTAGCCGTTCATTTCGCGTGAGTTCCTTTCCCTGTTCGCGGAGAAGGCCGGCAGCTTCATCCAGCGTCATTATGGTATGCGTCCATACATCGCCTTCCGGATGCCATTCCGGGTCCTGCGGCGCGCCGATGAGCGCATGCAGTTCCGGATAATACCGTTGAATTAACCCCAGTTCTTTTGCCAGCTCCCATCCCACGGACGGTTTTTTAGCCAAGAGTAGTTTTTCCATTTCGCCCGTAATGCGCTCCTTGGGCAATTCGTTCATGTCGCCCCGCGCCACCATTTCGCGCATGGTTTCCCGTGTGTCCGTTTCTGTCATCAAATCGAAACGCGCGGCAAATTGCAGCGCTCGGTAAACGCGCAGGGGATCGTCAGGAAACCGCTCCGCATCTGTCATGCGGAGCCGCTGATGCGCAAGGTCGCGCAAGCCGCCGAACGGATCCGCCAGATCGCCCGTAAGCGGATCCGCGGCCATGGCATTAAAGGTAAAGTCGCGCCGCCTCGCCGCATCTTCAATGCTCATGGACGGGTCGCCCTCCACGCGGAATCCACGATGGCCGCGGCCGGATTTTGATTCGCGTCGCGGAAAAGAAATATCGAATGTCTCTCCGCTTCGGAGCGACACTTTATACACGCCGAACGATTTTCCGACCTTATTCACGCGGTGGGGGAATTCCTCTTCCAAAAGCTTTTCGAGCCGTTCCGGAGACACGCCATAGACTTCGGCGTCCATGTCTTTCGATGGTATTCCCATAAGAGCATCCCGCACAAAGCCGCCCACCAGCAAAAGCCGGGGAGATTTTCCGGCATAAGCGGGATTGGCCGGCAAACGCGAAACGGTTTCTGCCAGTATTTGGACGGTCATTCCAACCGCACCTGTTTTTCGCAGGGCGGTTTCGATACGTTCGGCAATCGTTCGTTTTCCGAGGAGGAATGTGGGCATGCAGGGGCATTGTAGCAGGGAGAGGGGAGGGATATAATTTTTTTGCCAAAGCATTCCGGGAAAAGTTTTGTACGGGTAATAGCCGAGAATCTTGACAAAGCCCAAGTTTTTTGAAACGATGTTTTTGTACATTCCGCGTGCGTGCCCCCCTATTGGCACGGCGCGTGTACTATTTGGGCCGTCCGCTTCTCGCGGACGGCCTTTTTTATGCGGAATGTATTTTTTGAAAAAACAAAAATCCCTCCATTTCGGAGAGATGTTTAATGGTGGACCCTATCGGATTCGAACCTCTGAAGAATACTCCCACGGCGCGGGCGCGGCAGAAGCCGGCGAACGAAAGTGGCTCAACCGAGCGACGTCGGAGCGCGGGATGTAGATCGCGCAGAGCGCGGGCTCGCACTCTGCGCGCAGAGTTTGGACACCAAAGCGGACACCAAGCGGACCCACCGGCTGCACCACATGGCGAGGGCGGCGGGGGGTTCGACACGAAATGTCCACACAGTACATCTCAGACTTCAGAACTTCTCAACCGGCTGTCTCACATGCTGCACGACGATGTAGAGTGCCTTCTGGTGAACACCACGATCGTCGTATGAGCGAGCGATTTGCTTCCTCAATGTGTCCAACACGGACGTGAGTGCTAGTTCGGACATCTTCTCAGGGACGTCAGCTAGCACGAGCACTGATCGATCATCGTAGAACCCGTCGTCTCCGCGCCACCAGCCGCGAACCACCGGTGCACCGTCTCGCGTCTCGAAATATGAGAGCCCACCGAATGCACAGTAGATTCGAGACAATGCAGCTTCACAGGCGTCTTTTAGCGCTGCGTTGCGTTTCGGATCGCTAGTTGGACGAATCTCCTCACACGGCAGTGCAACGTTGATCTGACGCAGCATTGAGGCATCGACTCCACAAGTGAAACCGCCCTGCGCTTCTTGCTGCACAGGGCGGCTGATTGAGGGTGCTACCCATGAAAGACCACACGGTACTGCTGTGCTCTCTCAGAGTGCATTCGGCAGAACTGATCGGCCAACCGCTCTCCAGCTTCGATGGCTGTGTCCGACAGAACTTGATGAAGGAGGCCCCTTTGCCCAGTCACTGCCGCTTCCGATGATCCACCAGGAAAGAGGTACCTGTAGTGAGCGCCGTAGTACGCAGCTTGGGCCGCGGACCGCGCTCCCGCCACCAATGCCTTATCACTGAGAGCGCTAAGCTCGCTCTCAAGGTAGGCTTCGAATACATCGTCCTTGCTCCTGCACATGGCTACCGTTTGGGCGGCCGGCGTCTGGCGCAGCTCCACCGCGGAGCTGCGAGAGTCGGGTCCACCCCCCGCCGTCCCTGCCATGGCCTGTGAAGCGTCTGTTGCAGGCGCAGCACTTTGAGCAGAGCCTTCGAAAGGCATCCTGACTTTGTCGTGGGAAGGTGCGTGCGACTCGTCGTGGGCGTCGTCGTCTCCGAGAATTCGCTCGTAGCGCGTGCGCACTCCCCGCGCGCGGCCCTCGCTTCCAGACTCGGATTCGTGCTCAGGTAAGTATGTGATAGAGGATCTGTCAAGGGGGGACCGCTACGGCGGTCGGGCACTCGACGATCCTGATGACAACCCGGTACGCGCACGTACGCCAGGAGGACCTTCACCTCTCGGTGAACCGGACCTTCGGCGACGCCGCGAGAGGCGAAGTGGCCACCAGGTGGCCACCAGCGGGATCGAACTGACAGGCGTCGAGAAACGCCACCGCATAAAAGTCGCTCAATCAAGCAAAAACCCGGGCCTGTACCCGAGTTTCGTTCTGGTGGACCCTATCGGATTCGAACCGATGACCTCCTCGTTGCAAACGAGGCGCTCTACCAACTAAGCTAAGGGCCCGCGAGGAATATGAGAGTTTTTATTTTTATTCAGGCGTCCTTCTCGATTTTATCAGGTTGCTCATCCGGCGAAGCGAAGGATCGTACCGGAAAAGCGAGCCGTACCATATCCGTAATTTTAGGCTGCGTCAAGCGTGAATGAGCATGATTTCGGCTTCATTGACGTTAAAAACCATGGATGTTAGCGTCATTCCGTGAGCAAAAAAGGATTGTTGCTGTGACGCGCGACAGGCGCGATTCGTATCCTACGATTCCCGACGGCCGTATGGCCGTAGATCATCAACAAACGCTCCTTTGGATGGAGATTGGCGAGCAAGCCGTCTATTCTATAGGTCCTCGTGACGGCTCGGCGTCTGTCGTCGAACTTCGTGTAAGCCAAACGCTTATCCGGGACATTCCGTACTTGCAAGAGCTCGGGCTGAAAATCCAATTTGTTCTTGCGTCTTCGCGAACGAAGGCTGCTCACGCCGCTTCGGATGCGGGCGTAGATGAACTTTTGGGTATACGGACGGTCTTGGCGAGGCCATCCCCGCCGGTTAGGCTTCCCTACACCTTTGTCAAAATAGAGAACGTGCCAAAACTCCGTAATATCAAGCGGCTCTGGGTGCGTCCGCACATTGCGCTCGCGCATCATACGGAGCCCTGGCTCCTGCAGATCGAATTCCCGAATATCATGGGGGTGCCGCGGATTCTCCGTCCGTCAAGCGGTCCCATTATCTCATTCTAAAAGCCCCGACGCATGCCGGGGCTTTGATGTTTGTCAGACCTTTGCGGGCGTCAGCGGTTTTTTTCCGGCAAGGACGGCGACAATGTTCTTCGCGGCGACATCGGCCATAGCCTCGCGCGCTTCAATGGTGGCGCTTGCGATATGCGGGGTCAGAATAACGTTCTCAAATGCTTTGAGTTCCAAATTGTCGCGGAGATCGCAGTCTATGGCGGGTTCGCACTCGAACACATCCAAAGCGGCTCCGGCAATTCGCTTTGTTTTTAGGGCTTTCAACAGCGCTTTTTCGTCCACGACCGGACCGCGCGCCGTGTTAATGAGGAAGGCGGTTTTTTTCATGAGGCGCAGCTGCTTGGCGGAAATGAGATGTCTTGTTGAAGGGAGCAGGGGAACATGGAGCGAAATATAGTCCGACCGCTTGAGGAGCGCATCCTTGGAAACATATTTCGCTCCAAAGGCTTTTTCGATGTCAGGATTTCGTTTCATGTCCGAATAGAGCAGGTTCATGCCAAAGCCGTTTACGGCATGGAAGGCCACATTGGATCCAATACGTCCGGCGCCGATAATGCCAAGCGTTTTTCCGCGCAGATTTGATCCCAAAAGCTGGTCCGGCTTCCATCCCGAGTATTTGCCGCCTTTTGAAAAGCGATCCGCTTCGGCAATGCGATGTGCCAGCGTGAGCATGAGGGCGAAGGTATGTTCGCCCACGGATTCGTTGACGGTTTCGCTTGGCGTATTCGTCACGATCACGCCGTGGTTTTTGGCGGCCTGTAAATCCACATTGTCAAAACCCACCGCGTAGTTCGCGACGATTTTGAGTTTTGGCCCGGCCGCGCGGAAGAATTCTTCGTCAATGCGGTCGGTCAAGAGCGGCAGAACGGCATCACGGCCCTTGGAGAGCCGCAAAAGATCCTTTCGTGAAATGCCGTACACTTTGGAATACACGGTAACGGCGTGTCCGGCTTTTTTCAGAATGCGTACGGCGCTTTCGGCAAAGCCTTTGGGGTTAAAGGAGATAAAGACGTTCATAGGTGGTGGTTGGTAATTGGGAGGTAGTGGTTGGTGGCTTGAATCTTGCAGTGTTGGCGGCAGTTCTCTCGAGATCGACGCTCGATCTTACCGGATACGAATACCATCAACCGTCAACGACATACCGTCAGGTCTGTTCCACCGAATACACCCGGCGATAGCCCCTCCGTTTTTCTGCGGGGATATAGAGTTTGAAGAGGGGGAGGATGATCGTCGTGGCCACGAAAATGGCGACGAGCTTGGGGGCAATGCCGGTGTCGCGGAAAAACCGGTCGGCAAGCCATACGCCGAGCGTGGTATTCATGTACATGAGGCAGAAAATAATGGTGAGCCGGTCGAGCTTGTCGCGCCACGCAAGCAGGGAAGCCGCGAGCCATGCAATGCCGAACCAAAAAACGATCATAAGGAAGACAATAATGATGCCGTCGGCGCCGACGCCAAGCCATGCGGCGCCCGTCTGGGCGCCGGTAGACGCGCTCGAGGCTGTTACCGATGCAATGACGAGCGCAAAGGCCGCCAGATTCCCCATGCGGATGGCGGCATCCGCTTTTTGAATGCGCTTTATTCCGACCTTCCATTGGACAAGCCCGGCAACAAGCAGAGGGACGATCACGACCAGCGCGATATTCGTCATCATGCTTACGGTATCGATGGCCACGGTTTCGCCGATGAGGACGTTCAACATGATCGGTACCACGAACGGGGCGACCACGGACGTGGACACGGAAATGAGGAGGGCGAGCGATGTTCTGCCTCCCATAATTGCCATAACGGCCGGCGCCGTGAGGCCGGTGGGCATGGCGGCGGCGAGAATGAAGGGAAGGGTCCAATCCGGCGCAAAAAATTTAAGCGGTATGGTTATCAAAAAGGGCATAAGAACCATCATCATGGACACGGCGAGCAAAAGCGTCCTCCAGTCTTTTACTTGTTCAAGAAGCCGCGCATAGTCTAAACGAATGCCTGTGGCGAACATAATGACCATGAGGAAAAAGCTGTTCAGCGGATTGAGGGGCGCAAAAAATTCCGGAATAATAAAACCGGCGACGAGAGCCAGCAGGACGAGTCCGAGCTGATAGCGGCTTATGAAATCAAGCGCAGCCTTCATAGCTAATTGCGGATATGGGCGGATTGTATGCGCACGCGTGCGAGTTCCCGTTCCGACGGCCACGATTCGAGAATGCCGTTTTTCGCCCCCATCTGCATGATCACGCCGAGGGCATTCAGCATTCCCACGCGGAGTCCGATGGTGAGATCGCAGGTTTTCACGAAGCCCGCAACGAATCCGCTTCCGAGCGCATCTCCGGCGCCCGTGGTATTCACTCGTCTTCCCGGAAGAGCCGGAGAAAACCATGTACAGCCTCGCGCAGATAGGTAGGCGCCGCGGGGTCCGTCGGATAACAGGAGCGCCACACGCGGCAGGTCTGCGATCATATCCATAATGGTTTTCAAATGCCGCACAGGCGTTTCCGTAAGCGAGGCCGCTTCTTCACGGTTCACATCGAAAATGTCCACCCTGCGGATGAGCGGCGTAAGTTTATCCAGTCCTTTGGAGAGTTCCGCACCCCCGGGATTCCATGCCACCTTTGCGCCGCAGGCAAGAGCACGGTCGAGGATGAGCGAAAGAAGGCCCACATCGCCGCCCAAAGACGTAACATAAAACCAGCGTGCGGTGAGATTGTTCCACGGAATCGCCTTTGTACTGATTTCCGCGCTCGCGCCCCGGAATGACAGAATGCTCCGGTGGCCCGAATGCGCGAGCAGAATAATGCTTTGTCCCGTGCCCACTTTCGGGTCTACCTGCACGAAAGACGTGGAAACGCCGTCGGAGCGCAATTGGTCTGTGATAAGGCCTCCAAAAACATCGTTTCCCACGCGGCATACTGTTGCCGTTTTGAATTTGAGCCGGCCGAACGTAGCCGCGGCATTCGTTGCTCCGCCACCGGTATGAAGACTCAAGTCATCAAGGGCAAGCTTTGCCCCCAAGGGGAAACACGCATCAAACCCCGTAGGGGACGAACGAGAAGGCTCCAGCTCGAATGCCTTGCTTTTTGCGAAATGGTCGATCACCCCGGAACCGATCGTAATCACATCGAATACCGGACGACGGCGGGACGCCGCATGTTTCATAGGCTCATATCATACCATGACGGCCGGAAGCTGGCGTTTCGCGGGAAATCGGCATAGTGTATAGCACATACCATACTATGAATATCCGACGTCTGTTTCTCCTTCTTCCGCTTTTTGCCGTCCTGTTTTCCCCCATGGCAGCCACGGCCGCCGGCGAAACCATTCGCGATTTTCAGGTGACGGCTGCCGTTGCGGCGGACAGGACGCTCACGGTGACGGAACGCATTACCTATGATTTCGGCGACAATGAACGGCACGGGATCTATCGGATTATTCCGACAGCGTATGAGCGATACGGGGGGAAATACAATCTTCGGCTTGAAGCCACGAAGGTTCTTCAGGACGGAAAGCCCGCGCAGGTAAAGGAAGAGCACCCGTCCGGCAATATCAAACTCCGCATCGGCGATCCGGATGCGTATGTTACCGGCGCGCACGTGTATACCATCACCTATCGCACGAATCGCGCCATCAATTTTTTTGACGGCGAAGGGGAACTGTACTGGAATGTTACGGGGAATGGCTGGGAGATTCCCATCGAACGCGCGAGCGTTCAGGTGACGGGCCCAAAGGGCTATGACGCAACGTCGGCAAGCACCACCTGTTTTACGGGCGTTTATGGATCCACGGAACGGGCGTGCTCCATGAATGCCGCAGGGGACACGGTCGAATTTTCCTCTACGCGCCTCCTCCGACCGGCAGAGGGCCTTACCATCGCACTTCGTTTTCCGAAAGGAATGATCGCAGAACCGACCCGGGCGGAAATCATTTGGCAGATCGTAGCTGACAATGGCGTGTTGTTCGTCCCGGTCTTCGTATTGTTCTTTATGTTTTTCCGATGGCGCAAACGGGGGAAGGAACCGGACGGCCGAGGAACCGTTGTGCCGCAGTATGAACCCCCGTATGGGCTTTCGCCCATGGAAATGACCGGTCTTATGCGACAGGATATTCCCCATGAGGGCATTACGGCCACATTGCTCGATCTCGCCCGCAAAGGGTATTTGAAAATTGAATTCGGCGAGGAAAAACGATTGTTCAAGAATAAGCAAACCTATGCCTTCGTGCGGAAGATGAGCCCGCCGGAAGATGCGCCGTCATTCGAACGCGAACTATTCGATGGCATCTTCGGCGACGGCGAGGATAGGGTGGAGCTGGAAGAATTGAAGGGGAGCTTTTATAAGGATATTCAGAAAGCGAAAGATCAGGTATTCGAAGCGCTTCGTGACAAAGATTTATTCGGGGAAAGCCCGGGCAAGGTTCGGGGAACATATTTCATTGCCGGCGGCGCCGTGGCGGCAATTCCGATTTTTTTGTCGTCTTTCTATGGCTTCAGCGCGATCGCGTTTGCTTCCTTTATCCTCTCCGGGGCCATTATCGCGGCATTTGGCTGGTTTATGCCTCAAAAAACCGTCAAAGGCGCGGAGGCGCTGGAAGAAGTAGAGGGATTCAAATGGTTTTTATCCGTTACGGAAAAAGACCGAATGTCCTTCCACAATGCTCCGAAACTTAAACCGGAAACCTTCCATGCGTATTTGCCGTATGCTATTGCTTTCGGCGTTGAAAGGGAATGGGCGGAACAGTTCAAGGGCATGCAGATTCCCGAACCCGAGTATGCAACGGGCTATGGCGCATGGAATGCGGCGGCATTTGCGAATAGCATGCACGCCCTCGACGCCCAAGCCGCAAGCGCCGCGTATGCAGCTCCTTCCAGCGCTGGTTCCGGCGGCTCCGGTTTTGGCGGAGGCGGATCGGGCGGCGGTTTTGGCGGAGGCGGAGGCGGAAGCTGGTAGGCTCTTGGCAAGAGAAAGCCCCCGGGCCGTAAGGCTTTCGGGGGCTTGTGAATGAGAGAAGGAGCATTTAGCGCCTCTTCCGTTTTTCTTTCGAGTGCCGCGCTCGCGGCGGCATATAGGATCTCCTGTCGGGATCCACGCCGAGAATGGTGTACAGGGCGTCGCGGAGCTTGTCGGACAGCTGTCCGCGGTTCCTGTTCATGAGTTCTCGGCACAGCATATTGCCAAGGTCTTTAGTGGTGGCGCCTTGCGCCTGCCCGATGTCTCCGTAGGTTTTCGGATCCAATTCCGAGAGCAGACGGATGAACAGATCTTTGAGCGGCATTTCCTCCGCCTTGTCCGGAAGCGTGAGATCCGTCTCTTTCAGGAGTTCGACCACATGCTTCCGGATTTTGCTTTCATCCGGGACAATGGTCCGTTCGCGGGGAGTCTGGTTGGGGCTGGCCCCGCCGACTCTCGCAAACTCCTCATCCGGAATGTAGTTGTCCGGTCTCTCGGCATTCTCGAGGAGGATGTCCTCTTCCTCGAGCTCGGACACGTCCACCTCGATGATGCTGGTCCTGTCGATTTCCACGCTCGGTCCCTCCACGGGTTTGTGGAGTCGGGGAGGAGCCAGGGTCATGCGGTTTTCTTCATCGTCATCGTCCAGGGCCGGGTCCGCGGCACCGGCCGCGGCGGCCGGCGCCTCACAGGCTTTTGGGTCTGCGGGTCCCTTTCCGGAAGCGTCGGCTTTGATGGAATCCGCGACATCGCTCCAGTCTGCTTCGTCGCGTTCCGACGCGTTTTCCTCGGGAATGTCCGGCTTGGTCCCCGCATCCTCCGCTCCCGCTTCCTTGGGTGGAGCTTCGGGCGGCGCTTCCGTTTTTGCGACGAAACCGTGTTCCTCCGCAATATGCGGACGGACGAGTTTGTCCCAGATGACGGCGACGTCGATGCGTTCCACGATCACTCGCGGGGTCACATGGCGGATGAGGTCGTCGTCCGTGAACGGTTTTCCTTCGCGGCCCAAGCCGATGGCGTCTTTCAGAAGATCGTGGAGAAGACCCGTTAGGATGAGGCTCTCTCGGACGGCATCCAGGGTGAGCGCTTCCGTGACATGTGGCGGCATGATGAGGCTTTCGCCCAAGGCGCGCTCGAGAATGAACGCGGTATAGCGCTGCGCATCGGCATAGGCCGTATCGTCCCGCCGTTTGCTCCAGGGCTCCCACTTGGTGCAGAAGCTCCAGAGCTCCTGCCGGTCCAGGCGGGAAACCCGTTCGTCCGGAAGAAAGAGCGTGACGAGGTCTTTGGTCGTCGCGACCTTTTCTTCGAGCGCGATCTGGATGACCTCGCCGCTCGCCTCCGCGCCCAGGCGCAGGGCGATCTTTCGATCGGTCTGCGAAATTCCGTGGACGAAGTCTGCGCGGCGATCCGCGCTGTCCGCGAATGCTTCCATGATGCGCGCCGGTGGAAATCGGCGGACGAAGGCATCGGCGTTCACGACGCCGCTGCGGAAGCCTTCCTCCACGATTTCGGACAGGAAACGATCCCGTCCTTCGGCAAGCGCCGAATGAAATACCGGGGTTTCCGGCGCCTGTTCTTCCGGCCGTTCGGCTTCTTGTTCCTGGCCGTTCTGGTTTGTTTCGTCTGTCATGTCCTCCTCCGGGGTTTGAGGATTGGTTGAATTCTACAAACGTGAAGGTGCAACACCGCACAATGGCGGAAAACGGAGCGTTTGTCAAGGAGCGCAAAAACGGGCGTTTGCCCGTTTTTTGTTAACGGCTGCATTGGTCGCGGCGGAGTCAGGCGCGGCCTGCGCTTCCAAAGAGCTTCATTTTTTGTTTTGCGACCTCGGTTAAGAGGGTATTTGGCCTTTCTAGGAGTTTTCGGGGATCGATGATGGTCGGAAGGCCGTCCACCGCTTCCCTGATGCCCGCCGTGAATGCGATGCGCAAATCTGTATCGATGTTCACCTTGGCAACGCCTTGCCGGATGGCCTTTCGGATATCGCCATCCAAAACCCCTCGCGCCTTTCCGAGCTTCGCGCCATGGCGTTCCGCGAGCTGTTTCAAATCCTCGCGCACGCCGGAGGCTCCGTGGAGCACGATGGGAAGTTTTACGAGCGCGGCGATTCGTTGAAGCCGCGGAATGTCCAAATGCGTCATCCCTTTGAACTTGAATGCGCCGTGCGCCGTACCGATGGCAACGGCCAGACTGTCGCAGCCGGTAGCGTGGGCGAATCGGAGGGCTTCTTCGGGATCCGTAAGTTTCGCATCGCGTTCCTGCACGCTCACCAAATCCTCGATGCCGGCGAGCGCGCCGATTTCTGCTTCCACCGAAATCCGCTTCGCATGCGCCCAGCGTACGACTTTTTTCGTTTTGGCGACATTCTCCCTGTACGGGAGCGCCGAGGCGTCAATCATTACCGAAGAATATCCCGAGCGTATCGCCTGTCGGATGATGCCGAGGTTCTTTCCATGATCCAGGTGCATGGCGACTGGAATATTTCCCGAAGCCGCCACGCGAATCATGGCGACGAGATAGTCCATCCCCGCGTACTCGACGGCACCTTCGGACGTTTGAACGATTACCGGGGACTTCATGGCTTCCGCCGCGGCCATAACCGACTTCAGGAATTCAAGATTGTTCACGTTGAAGGCGGGAATCGCATATTTCTTTTTTCGCGCCGGCACGAGAAGCGTTTTTGCGGTGACAAGCATAAATATCCTATCGTTTTGCGAAGTGATTGATGCGGACGGCCTTAATGGACAAGAATTTTGAGAGGGTCTTTTTCATGCCTGCGGCGTCGAGCAGGCCTTTTTGAGGTCCAATATCGCGGATGACGCTCCAGGCATTCGCCGTACCCCAGCGCATGGCTTCGGGGAGCGATGTTTTTGAGACAAGACCATTCACGAGTCCGGTGGCATATGCGTCGCCGGCGCCCGTGCGTTCTTTGGCTTTTCCCGGGAACACGGCGAGCGACCACATTTCCTTTCCATTAAACGCGCAGGATCCCTTTGGTCCGTCCGTGATGATAACGATATCCGATCCCAGGTCGCGCAGACGCATGAGCAGATTGGGCATTTCATGTCCCTGACGTTCTTCCAGCAAGAGCTCGGCTTCGTGTTTATTCACGATCAGGATGGTTGAGCGTTTAAGGACGGGAAGCAGGGCTTTGCGTCCGCGCCGGAGCTGGAATACGCCGGGATTGAACAGAAGCTTTGTGTTCGGATGGCGTTTCAGATAAGCGAGCAGGCCCTTTTCGAGGGGCTCGTGGTTTTCCCCGAGCGTGGTGTAGTACACCCAGTCGGCATGCGGAATTTTTTTTGGGAAGCAATAGGTTCTGGGCTCATGATGTATGAGGATGGTCCGTTCGCCTTTGAAATTCAGCACCGTGGAGTAATTCGTGGCGTGTTTTTTGTCGAATTGGACAAAGCGGTGATCCACCTTTTCGTGCCGGAGCGCTTCCTGAAGCTCATGCCCGTCGTCATCGTCTCCCAAAATGGTGAGCAGGGCGCTCGTATGCCCAAGCCGCCGCGTTCCTACGGCCGCATTCGCGGCGTTTCCGGCGGCGCGGACTTGCACCACGCTTTTTACGGGAATTTTGTCCGCATAATTTAAACACAGCAGGCACGCCTCCGTATTCAAGGTACAGCTCACTGTTGCTTCCTCGATATTAATAAAAACGTCCTTGGTGGCATCACCCACGGCGAGCAGTTTTACGTGATCATGCATACGATCGCTTGCGTTTTATCACGTGTTTTACCGCACGCTTGATATTCACCACGCCCATGCCGAAATGTTCCACAAGCTCGAACGGGTTGCCGGACTCGCCGAAGGCATTGGGCACGCCGATGAATTCCTGCGGCACCGGGAAGGTTGCGGAAAGGTATTCCGACACGGCGCCTCCGAGTCCGCCCGTTACCTGATGCTCTTCTACGGTTACCACGGCGCGGCAGGTTTTTGCCGCCTTCAGAACGGCCGCCCCGTCCAGCGGTTTTATGGTGTGGGAATTTATCACCATGGCGTTTATACCCTCCTTCGACAGCTCTTCTGCGGCAACAAGGGCATTATAGACGAGCGGGCCGCACGCAATAATAGCCGCGTCTTTTCCATCGCGGTAGATTTCCGCCCTGCCGATTTTGAACGGCGTTCGCGCCGTGGTGAACACCGGCGTTTTTTCACGCGCGAATCGGACATAGCATGGCCCGTCATATGCCGCCACGGCGGCCGTGGCTTTTCGCGCCTCGTTCACGTCGCAGGGCGCGAGGATGGTTATGTTCGGGATGGGGCGCATAATCGCGATATCCTCGATGGCCTGATGCGTGGCGCCGTCCGGGCCCACAGAAACCCCCGCGTGGCTTCCAATGACTTTCACATTCACATCATTGAGGCAGATATTCGTCCGGATCATTTCCCATGCGCGCCCGGGACAGAACATGGCATAGCTCGTAATGAAGGGAATTTTTCCTCCGAGCGCGAGACCGGCCGCGGACGCCGCAAGGAGCTGTTCGTGAACGCCCATTTGGATGAATCTGTCCGGGAACAGCTTTTTGAACTCGTCGTTTCTTGTTGATTCGGTGAGATCGGCGCATAAAACAACAATGCGCTTGTCCCGTTTTGCGGCGTCCACTACGCCGTGACCGTAGCCATTGCGCGTCGCGGCCATATCAAGCCCTTTGCCAAGAAGTTTCGGGAGCGGAAGGAGGTGCGCGTTTTTTTTCAGCATACTATTTTTGCTGTTCGGCCCGGAGTTCCCGTTCCGCGGCCCGGAGCTCGGCGAGGGCCTGCTCCGCCTGCCCCTCGGCGAACGGCTGACTGTGCCACAGATAGTTATTCTCCATGTAAGAAACTCCTTTTCCCGGAATGGTATGCGCGAGAATGCAGATCGGTTTTTGATGAATGCCTTTTGCTTCCTCGATGGCGTTGTTTACTTCCTCCACGTCATTGCCATTGCATTCAATAACATGCCAGTTAAAGGCTTCGTACTTTTTTCGCAGCGGTTCGAGCGGCATCACGTCCTCGGTGTCGCCGTCGATTTGAATATTGTTGCGGTCCACGATTTGAATGAGATTGTCCAGCCGGTATTTTCCGGCGAAAAGGCATGCTTCCCAGTGCATACCGGCTTCATGTTCCCCGTCGGATGTTACGCAGTACACGAACCAGGTTTTTCCGTCCATGCGCCCGGTATACGCGAGACCGGCGGCCTGCGCGAGACCGGCGCCAAGCGGTCCCGAGGTAGTTTCCAGCCCGGGTAGGCGTGTTCGTTCGGGATGGCCCTGGAGCCGGCTTCCGAGCCGCCGCAGGGTATCAAGTTCCTTTACCGGAAAATATCCCGCTTCCGCCATGGCCGCATATTGGATGGGGCAGACATGGCCGTTCGAAAGGATGAGCCGATCACGGTTTTCCCATTGCGGGTGTTTCGGACGGTGCCGGAGCTGATGGAAATACAATACGGAGAAAATTTCCGCGAGGCCGAGGGGCCCGCCCTGATGCCCGCTTCCGGCGCGAGCGACCATGCGGATAACGTGCTGGCGTAGCGTATTTGCCAGGCGTTGCAGTTTCTTCGTTTTTGTTTCGTACAGGGCGGGCATACGTTATTTGATCTTGCGGAGCACCGCTTTCACGAGCCGCCAGCCGATCCAGATGAGAAGCGCGACAAAGGCGCCGACGGGGAGGAGAAGGCCTAGGAGGGCGATGGTAAAGCGGATGAGGAAATCGACAAATCCCTGCAGGGAAAGAACAAGATCCTGGAAAGCCTGCCGCAGCACTTCTCCGGGTTTCCAGGTGCGCGAGGGAATTTCGAAACGCGTTTCTTCGGTAAGCGTGAGCCGTATAGTCGCGAGGTCCGTCTGATTTTCAAGATACCGTTGCTCAGCCTGCATCTGCTCAATACGGCCGCGCACCTCGGCGAGCTGGCGCGTCACCATGAGCACGTCTTCAATATCGCCGGCGCGGCTTAATATGGCGACATACGATGCTTCTTCCGCTTTTGCATTTTTGAGCCTTGCCTCCAGATCAATAAATTGGGCGGTGATGTCCTGTGCGCCGGTTTCTTCATGGAGAACCACCACGGCGAGCGCTTTCAGTTTGCCGAAGACATCGTCAAATGCCGCCGCCGGGATTCGCAAGGTCATATATCCCGTACGCGGCCCTGTTCCCGTATCGCTGACCGACGATTGCTCGACGAATCCTTGCGCGCCATTCGCGATATTCCGCGCCGCGGCCATGGCCTCGGTGGCGTCGGCAACTCGGAGATTCAAATCGCCGTTTCGGATGATTTTCGGTTCCGGGACATTTCCTTCAAGGTCGCGGTTCGTCGATCCTCCGCCAACGGGCGGGGGAAGCATCGGTGAGGGAGCGATCATGGCGTCCATGAATTTGCTCTCCACCGGCGCTCCGAAGGGCATCATGTCCGGCGCCGCATATCCGGCAACGCCTTCGCCCATCTGGTTCGTGGCGATGCCGCGAGTTTTGGATGCGGGCCAGGATGTTATGGACTGAACGATCGAACTGATAATGGCGAGGCCGGCAATAAGGGCCATCGCATAGAGAATCCATCCGAGGATTCCCGGTTTTTTGGGGGCTGGCATATGCGGACCATTGTAGCAGTCATGGGCATAATCGAAAAAACACCCCCGCGGGAGCGGGGGTGTTGCATCTTTGGCGGGCAAGGGCTTATTCCACCACGTTGATCGTCGCCGTCATGCTCGGGTGAATGGAGCAGGAGTAGTTGTACGACCCCACGTTCTTAAAGGTATAGCTGAATTCGCCGTCCGCGGGGATATTGCCGGAATTGAATCCGGTCCCTGTAACCGTATGATCCGCAATGTCGCGATTGACCCAGGTTACGCGCGTGTTCTTTTTGATGGTAAGGCTCTTCGGCACGAATCCATTAGAAATATTTCCGATGGAGATGGTTGCGATGGTGTCGTCGAAGCTCTTATCCTGCGTAATGGTTGCCGTGGTATTCGTGACGTCCGCCGGGCTGTACTGGGATGCCGTGTCGATTTGCGTTCCGACTTTGTAATTGGAGAAGAACGCATCCGGGACGTCCTCGATCTTGTCCTTCCAATTGGTGCCATACAGCGTTTTGGCGAGTTCCTCGCTCGTAACATGACGCAGAATGCCGCCGCGTTCCACAACATAGGTGCGCGGATCCGTGGTGATCTTTACCATTTTTACGCCCGGGCGATAGGTGACATTGCTACGGCCGAGCGGGAGGGTGGAGAGCCTGCCATGGTCAATCACCTTAACCGTCGAAAAATCCGGATACCATGTGAAATAGGTCTTTTCATTCGGGAACACATACCGGCGGCCGTCCGGGGCGTAATAATACACCGCCTGCGTTTGATTGCTTGTAATAAGATCGCCGGGGCTTAAGGCAACGTCCGTCGTGGCCGCGCTCGTGGGCAGAACGCTGGTCGCGAACACGGCAATGCCCGCGATGAATGTAAGGAGTCGTTTCATCATATATGGTGAAGAATGAATAAATGTGATTGTTATGATGCCCGCAATACCGGGGGACGTCAACGGATGATGCGCTACTTCAGAAGAACGTATCCGCCCGTGGTTTCGCCCATCGCGCCGAGCAAATCCGCGACGCGCGCTTTGAATTCCAGCACGGTTCCGCTCGGCTTGTCCTTGAATGGCCCGATATACACAAAACAGGGAAGTGCGCCGATGCAATGCGCCATCACTTGTTCCTCATACAGGATCTCGACATAGTCCACGCCATCATCATCATTCGCCACGGCATGAACCTCGACGGTTTCGGACGGATATATGGAACCGAGGCTCGTCCCGAGCGTGATGATGGGCGTATCATTCTCCGCGATGGTCAGGGTCTTTGCCGCGCTCCGGTACTTGAGACCGTCCGGCGTTTCCACGCGCGCATATACTTGATGCGTGGAACCGATTTCCCCCGCTACATAATCCTGGTACCGACAATCGCCGGGCGTCGAGGTGCACGCTTTTACGGCCACGCCGTCTATGACAATTTCATTCTTTGCGGCGGTCAGGCCCTGCACCACCTGCGAACGGACATAGGCGATTTGATTCGGCCGTATCGTTTCGCGTTCCAGGTTCACCTGGATGGACGCATGGAGCGGCTCCATGACCACGGCCGTTTTTCCGGTCGCCTCAAATGTCCCCTCGTTCATGGTCACGAGACGCGCCGTGTACACGTATTCCGCGGCATAGGAGATGGTTGGGATTTTCCACGAGATGGAACAGCTGGTGACGGATGCGCATGACGTATACAGATTGCCGTTTACGAAAATATCGAGGGTCTGTATTTGTCCCGGATAATTCGTCTGCGCCAAAAGATCTACGCCCTCATTCGGTTGAGCTTCGGCTTTGCTCGGCGTCATGGTGAGATTGAATGACAGGGGACTCGGTTCGGGTTCGGGAAGGGGTCCGGGTTCGGGCGACGGCGCGGGGGCGAGATCGCCGATATTTTGCGCCTCGTTTTTCAGCGCATCGGCACTGTATTCGGATGCCTGCGCAATACTCGATCCGATATTGTAAAAAACAAAGAAGGCATCGGGAAGATCGTCCACCTGCATGGCCCAGCCGCTTCCGAATAGCTCGCCCGCGATCTGTTCATTTGTGATCCAGCGCAGTTCATTTTTCGGACCTACGGCATACACCTTTGGATCGGTGGTGAGTTTTAGCATTCGCGTACCCGGGCGGTAGGTGACGACCTTGCCTTCGTACGGAATGGCCGCGAGCTCCGCATCAGTAACGGTTTTCACCGACGAGAAGTCTGCATACCACGTGAAATACGTTTTTTCATTCGGGAATGCGAGGCGCGTCCCGTCCGCGCCGTAATAGTACACGGCAGACCCGGAGGCCTTTATGAGATCGCCGGGGGAAAGCGTTGCGGCGTTCGCGCCAGCAACGGATAGAAGGCCCAAAGCGACGGAGAGGAAAAAGAGGCATCGTTTCATATGCCTATATCTTACACGAAAACGCCCCCCGCGCTACGGGAGGCTTTCGGCGAGGAGGCGATGTTAATACAAAGGGCCGATGGTTATGGGATCCGCAAACACGCAACGGCGAGCCTCGTCGCAGGCAAGGGCAGTATAGGTGTATGGGCCAAGGGAAAGCGGGGGGCTTTCTGTTTGGCAGACATTCGTATTCGCGCAGGTCGTTGTTTGCCCCGCTTCGCGGGTAATGGAGATATGCGACGGCGTGCCGCCCGAGGCCGCGAGCGTGAGCGTGGCCGTTTTGGTTCCTATATGATGATCGAAGTTCACGGACAAGTTCGGCATGGACGATGATGGCAGAATATGAACGGAACCGAGCGCGGTTCGCCGGCATGTTCGATATGCATCACATGCATAACTTTCGACCTTGATATTTTCCGCGTTAAAAAAGGGTCCGGCTACGCCCGCGCATACGCTTGTTTCGCATCGCGCGAATACAACATCGTTCGCGGCCAGAAGCATGCGGTCGGCATTCGACGGTGAGAGCATAGCGGTTTCGGCGTAGAATCCTGATCCTGCGCCGATGGACGAAGGCAGTGTTCCGTTCATGCTCTGGGGCGCGGCGCCCGCTCCCCCGGCCGGCCGATCAAGTGTCTGAAAAATTTCTCCGTTCATGTGGAGTTCGTATGCGGGGACATAGTCATCGGCCCCCGCCACCGTCGCGCCGATATCGTAATTCGCGAAAAATGCCTGATCGATGTCGATAATATGCGTGTTCCAGTCCGCGCCATACACGCTCGCGGCCGCTTCCTCATTCGCGACATGGCGGAGCTTTCCGCCTGCCGCGACGGCATAGGTTTTGGGATCGGTCGTCACTTTTACCATGGCGGACCCCGGCCGCACATATACCACGCCTCCGAACGGAATCGCCGCCAATTCCTCCGCGGAAACGAATGCTACCCGTTCAAAATTCGCGTACCAGGTATGATAAACGCCGACGGAGGGAAAGCTGTATCGTTTGCCGTCCGCGGGAGAAACGTAATAAATCGTATCCACATCGAATGAACGCACGAGATCCGAAGGGAGAATCGCGGCATGCGCGATGCGCACGGGCGCCGCTCCCAAAAGGAGGGCGAGGACGAGGGAAAAAAGAAGGGCGTTCCGCATACGGTTCGTGGCTTAGGATACCATGAACACAAACGCCCCCGCCGAAAGGCAGGGGCTAGGGTCTGGATCGCAGGGACATGGTCGATGCCCGATAATCCATGAGCGCCAGAATCATTGCGCTGCGCATAGCATGGTCGGCGCAGCCGAGGGCGAGCTCTGTGGGGCAGCGTCGCGTATCTTGTTCGCCTTCCACCCTGACGGCGCAAAAGAATTCCGGTTCCAGGCACTGCTTGCATCTGCCGATACGGACCTCGAAATGTCCGATGGACGACCGGAATTCCGGAATATCGCGCAACGCCGGGATGATGCCGTTATATGAGAAGGTGCGCGCAATGCACGCAGGCTCTGTGTGCTCGCACGAGAGGGCGCGTGCAAGGGTATTCGTCATCCATGCAACGGCACAAAGTCCGAGAAGGAGCGCGAGGATGAACACAGCCTCCACGAATTGGAGCCTAAAAAAGAATGTTTTGCCGGTCAAGCGTCCGGCGCATTCGCGTTCGCGTCGCGCGCCGCTGCGAGCAGCTTTTTATACGCGAGCTTCGGCGACCGGTTTTGAAAAATGGCACTGGCGGCGCAGAGTCTTGTCGCGCCTGCTGCCACAAGCGCCGGCACCGTTCGCGCATTCACGCCGATATCAAAGCCAATGGGAAGGTTCGGATAGCGCTTTCGTATATTTCGGACAACATCAAGTCGTTTCGGATTGTGGCGCTGGCCGGAAAAGCCGGGCTTTCCTCCCATCACGAGCGCCATATCAACGCGTTTTAGATGCTGTTCCACAGCGGCAAGGCTCGTGCCCGGCGAAATCGCCAATCCGGCCTCCAATCCGTGATCCTGAATCCAATTCAGCGCTTGCGTTATCCGAATGGGAGCTTCCGCATGGATAATGGCGCGCGTGAAGCCGCGGACGGATTTCCATCGTTCGATTTCCGGAATCGGGTCTTCTACCATCAAATGCAATTCGTATCGAAAATGGTATTTCCATGCTGCCACGTCTCCTGCTTCATGCCACGTCTCATTCGGCACGAGTTTTCCGTCCATAATATCCACCTGCACCGCGGGCGCGACGCCTTCCATGAGCTGGAGTTTTCGTTTGAATGCCGCGCGGGATGATGCCAAAATTGCGGGAATGATTTCGATAGTCATACGGGCAGGGCGGGTAAGGAGTTGGGAGAGGTGCGTGGGCGTGGAACGCGGGTTATGAGGAAAGTATGCGGGTTCGGAGGAAGGTGATAGATGGGATTTTTGGCATTGCAGTCGTTCAAGAGTATCAGGGTGTTAGGGTTCCATGGTGGGAAAGAAAAACTCTAGAACTCAGCAACCCTGACACCCTAGAACGGATGTGAAAGAGCAAAGGCCAGAGGAACGGGTTTTGGGTCTCGGGTTTTGAGCGCATCCCGCAAACCACATGACCCATTTCACACGTCCTACGTCCCACACCCCACACCCCACTTCCTAACTTCCTGTCCCCGCATCCCGCACGGCTCATAACCGTCATCCAAGCTGTTTCACCCGTCTTCGATGCCGCTCTGCCGATGAAAACGGCGTTTGCATGAATGTCCGGATGAGTGATAACGCTTTCGCGGGCGTGGTGTTCCATCCCCCGAGCGTGAGGATGTTTACGTCATTGTGTTCGCGAGCTTTTTTTACCTGATGCTCGGAATGCGCCTCCACGGCACGCGCCCCCTTTATGCGGTTTGCGGCAATCGCCACGCCCACGCCGCTGCCGCACACCAAAATACCTTTGGATTTCGACCCCGCGATTCTGCGGGCAAGAGTTTTTCCGATCGGAGGATAATCGTCGCCTTCCATAAAGCCGGGCGTCATATCCTGTACGTCATACCCGTGTTTCCGGAGCAGCGGGAGCAGTTTTTCTTTGAGCGTAAATCCGGCGTGGTCCGCACCGATGTAGATCGTCGGGTTTTTCATGGGGAAAGGATAGCATAGGGGGAGGAGGGAGTAGGGCGTGGGGGGAGCAAAATTCTCCCCGAACCCCGAGACCCGTAACCCATGCCTTTTGCCCTTTGCCCTTGGCCCTGTGCCTTTTGCGAATTGCTAAAAGCTTCACCCGAGACCCGAGTTATGGCCCAACATCCTTGCCACCCCGCCTTGACCAACCGTACAAAACACCGCATCCTTGAGCACATTATGGCCAAGAAGAAAGCGGAACCTTCCGGCGGAAAGCAACCGGGCCAGGGGCGTCCGGATTTTGCGGCGATGGAAGAAGCTATCGCTTCGTATTGGGAGAAAAAGAAGATATTCGAACGATCCATTGAGGAGCGGCCCGAACATAAACCGTTTGTTTTTTATGACGGCCCGCCGTTTGCAACAGGTTTGCCGCATTACGGCCATCTTCTTCAGAGCGTCATAAAAGATGTTATTCCACGATATAAGACCATGCAGGGATATCGCGTGCTTCGCCGCTGGGGGTGGGACTGCCACGGCCTGCCGGTGGAATGGCTCGTAGAAAAGGAGGAGGGTCTTGCATCGAAAGAAGAGGTTTGCGCCTTCGGCATTCAAAAATTCACGGAATCCTGCCGCAGTTCGGTTTTCCGGTATGTGGGGGAATGGGGAAAATATATCCGGCGCGTCGGCCGCTGGGTAGACATGGAAAACGCCTATCGTACGCTTGACGACGACTATATTGAAAGCGTGTGGTGGGTATTTTCTGAATTGGTGAAAAAGGGACATATCTACAAGGGACATAAAACCATGCTCTATTCGCCGAAGCGCGCCACGCCGCTCGCGAATTTTGAGATCAACATGGATAATTCCTATGCGGAAAAAATTGATCCGGCCGTCACGGTGAAATTCAAAATCAAAGAGAAGGAGTCGTCGTTTTTGCTTGCCTGGACCACCACGCCCTGGACACTTCCATCGAATGTGGCGCTCGCCGTGCATCCGAATATGGTATACGTCACGGTCCGCATGAACGAGACCGGAGAATACTTTACATTCGCGGAAACCCGGATGAACGAAATACTCAAGCAGTATTACCCTCTGGATGATCCGCATCAGTTCGGCGAACATAACACCATGCCCTTCGAAATCGTCGAGCGGCACCGGGGAGAAGAGCTGGAAGGAATCCGCTATGAGCCGCTGTATGATTTTTATCCTGTGAAAAACGGACACCACGTGGTGACGGCCCGATACGTGAGCGACACGGACGGCACGGGCATTGTGCATATTGCGCCTGCCTACGGCGAGGAAGACAACCAGATCGGTCATGAGCGCGGACTGTCTTTTATCGACGCGCTGGACGAGCAGGGACGATTCCGCGAAGAGGCCGGATTTGTGGCGGGGATGGAGTATGCGGAAGCGAACAATCCCATCATGGAAAACTTGGCATCCCGCGGCCTCCTCTATCGTCGGGAAGACATCGCTCACAGCGTTCCCATCGATCCCAGAAGCAAGGACCCGCTCATGTATCGCGCTCTGCCGGGGTGGTTTGTGGACGTAACGGCCTTGAAACCCAAATTGCTCGATGCGGCCAAGCGCATCAATTGGCATCCGGCTCATCTGAAAGACGGGCGTTTCGGTCATGGCTTGGAAACGGCGCCGGATTGGAATTTGTCCCGCACCCGTTTTTGGGGCGCGCCCATTCCGGTATGGGAATGCGGATCCTGCGATGCGCGCGAAATTATCGGATCCCTGAAGGACCTCCGGAAAAAAGCTGTTGCCGGCACCTTTCCAGAACATCTTGATTTGCACCGGCCGGCCATCGACGCCGTCACGCTTTCCTGCGCATCCTGCGACGGCACCATGCATCGCATTCCGGATGTGTTCGATTGCTGGTTCGAATCCGGATCCATGCCGTATGCCTCGGAGCATTATCCGTTCGAGAACAAAGCGCGGTTCGAGTCTCACTTTCCCGCGGACTTTATCGGCGAAGCGCAGGATCAAACGCGCGGCTGGTTTTATGTCCTTCACGTTCTTTCCACGGCTCTTTTCGGCAAGCCCGCGTTTAAGGACGTCGTCGTGACCGGCCTCATAATGGCCGAGGACGGCAAAAAAATGTCGAAATCGCTTGGAAACTATCCCGATCCGTGGGAGATTCTGAACACCTACGGCGCGGATGCATTTCGCACCTATATCCTTTCCTCCCCCGTGGTGGACGGGGAGCAGCTGAATTTTTCGGAGAGCGAGATCGACGATGTTGTCCGCAAATTCCTGAATATCCTTTGGAACGTGAGCGTCTTTTATAAGACCTATGCCGGAACCGACCGCATTGAGCTCGCAAAGCCGAGGAGCGCGCATGTCCTCGACCGGTGGCTCTATGCGCGCCTGCACGGTCTTATTCAAGACGTGACGGATGCCTATGAACGATACGAAATCGTCCGTGCCGTCCGGCCGCTTTCCGCATTCGTGGATGACGTATCCACCTGGTGGCTTCGGCGTTCGCGAGATCGCATGCGTGGTGCGGACGCGTATGAACGTTTGGATGCGCTCAAAACGATTCGCGAGGTCCTGCTCGATTTTTCCATGCTCATGGCGCCTTCGGCTCCCTTTATGGCCGAGCGTCTCTATATGGATCTCGAGGGGCCGAAAGCCTCCGTGCATTTGGAGCGCTGGCCCAAGGCGGATCCGCGTCTCATCGATGAAAAACTTTTGGAAGACATGGCGTGGGTAAGGGACATCGTATCGCGTGGTCTGGAACAGCGCGCCATCGCCAAGATACCCGTCCGCCAGGCGCTTTCCCGCGCAACAATCCGCATGAAGCATGGGATGGATGCAAATCGTTTATCCGCCAAAACCGATCTGCTCGCGCTCGTGAAAGACGAGCTGAATGTGGAATCCGTTGAATTCGATTTGAACCCCGGCGACGAAACAACCGTTGTCCTTGATACCGCCCTCACGCCGGAGCTGAAGGCGAAGGGTCAGCTTCGCGAACTCATTCGCCGGTTTATGGCGCTGCGAAAGGAACGCGGACTAAAGCCCTTCGATCGCATTCGCGCCTATGCCGCGACCGCCGATCCCGCGCTTCGCGAAGTCATACAGGCGTCTATGGGTATGCTGATGGAACAGATCAAGGCGGATGATTTGGATATTCCTGATACGTTTCCAAAACAGAAAGACTCGATGACATTTTCCCTTGACGGGGAAGATGTTGAACTAGGGATAGTATAGGAAACTTTCCATATCGCGGCTTGGTCAAGAAGGCTTGACGAGGCGACCTTTTTTCTGTATGGTATGGGGTCACTGCGGCTCAAAAATGGGCCGGGTGCCGGACATTCACTTCAACCAAGAAAGGCGGCAGAATGCCGAAATTGCGCAATCAGCAGCTCATCGGCGATCGTTATCGCCTCTTGCAGCAGCTCGGACGCGGCGGCATGGCCGACGTGTGGCTGGCTGTCGACGAGTCTGATGAGGACCTTTTGCTGTCGGGCGATGCGCCAAAGGTCGCCATGAAGTTCATGAACGACCTCATGCTGGGAGCCTGGATGAAGGCGTCCCGCACCAAGGGCGGACATGCCAAGGACCCCAAAGAGAGCGAATACTTCAAACGCTTCAAGCGCGAGGTAAAGCTCCAGGCGCAACTCCGCCACGAGAACCTGGTTCAGGTGCTCGATGCGGGTCTCTGGGACGGCTGTCCGTACTACGTGAGCGAATACGTGAACGGGAAAACGCTCGAGGACGAAATCCTCGAGCATGCCAAGGCCGTCAATCTCCTCGACGAGGACGGGGAGCTCAAGCTTCCCGAAGAACGCGCCGAAGTTCTTCGTGGCCCGCTCTACCCGCTCGAGGATTTTTTCCGCGTGGCGGATCAGGCGTGCAAGGCCTTCATTTACCTGCACGATCACCCGACGCCCGGCATCAAGCAGATCATCCACCGGGACATCAAACCGGCGAATATCATGATTGTCCGGAGCCGGCGCAATGTTCCCACGGTCAAGATCATGGATTTTGGCATCGCCAAAGTCTTCGAGCTCGATCCCAAGGAGAGCCAGCTCACCAAAGAAGGCACGCCGGGCACGCCACAGTACATGGCGGTGGAGGTGTTCTACACGCCGGGCAATCCGTACAAGGACAAACTCGGTCAGGTGGTGCCCATCGGTCCGCCAGCGGACATTTATTCCTTCGGCATGGTGATGTTCATCATGCTGACCGGGGTGCTCCCGCACGTGGACAAGTCCCACTATCTCCGAATCTTCGAGTTCCTGCATGATACGGCGGCGCCCGATCCGGATCCCGCGCTGTACTGGCCCGACATGCCGAGGAAATTGCGCGAGGTCGTCATGAAGTGCATCGCGAAACAGCCATGGGATCGGTTTCAGGACGCGGATCAGCTCCGGAGCGCGCTCATCGACGCGGAGGCGGAAATCTTCGGCATGCGCCGGGGCTCTTCGCGTCCGATGGCTGACATTGCCTATAGCCCGACAGTCCATTCGGAGCCCCCACGGGCTTTGTCGGCTTCGCAGATTCCCACCAAGAAGGTCGAAGCGGCGCCTTCCAGAAATCTGCCGTTGAAACAGCACGGCTCTCCATGGCCGCTTTGGGCCGGAGCCGGAATGCTCGTTGCGGCGCTGTCGGGATACGGCATGTTTGTGGCAACGAGACCGGAAACGATTCCGCGCGGGGAAGCCCCCGCAACGGTTTTGGCGCCGCCGTCTCCGGCAGCACCCGATGTGCCGCCCGAACCCGCGTCAGCGCTTCCGCCTTCCGTGCCGGTTCCGGCGGGAGATGCGGTGCGCAGAGCCGAAGCCATGAACGAGACGGCGCGTCAGGCCTTCGACTACGGCAAGACCGTGGCCAAACGGGACTGCCGCGCCGCTATCCGTTCATTCGAGCTCGCAAGAACGAGCTCGCCGAATGCGCCGGAGATCTATGCGGAAATGGCCAAGTGCTATCGCCAGCTCCGCCAATTCGATCAGGCGCTCGAGGCCGAGAGTATTGCTCGAAACCTCAAATAGGATCCGCTTCGCGGACAAACCCTAAAAACCTCACCATCATCCTCGGTGGGGTTTTTGCTTTTCTTGAATGGGACGGCCAATCCCGCTAGGGTATACTCCGCTCTATGATCGGCTTTTTGCGCGGCATCATCGCAAGTGTCAAACCGGCGTCGGTCCTTCTCGATGTCGGCGGCATCGGATATGTCGTCCATGCGTCCCCCGGGACGCTCTCCGGCCTTCGCAAGGGGGAAGAGACAACCCTGTATATTCATGACCATCTTCGCGAAGATTCGCATGATCTGTTCGGGTTTCTCGCGGAAGAAGATTTGGAGTTGTTCGAACGCCTCATTTCCGTTTCCGGCGTCGGTCCGAAGGTCGGCCTGGCCATGCTCTCCTTGGGCCGGGCCGAGGCGGTACGGAAAGCCATCATGAACGGCGATCTTGCTTTGCTCACGTCCGTGCCGGGCATCGGAAAAAAGATTGCGCAGAAAATCATCCTCGAGCTGAAAGGCCAGCTCGTGGAGGAAGATACGGCGCCCGGCCCCGACCGAGAAGTCATCGATGCCCTGGTGTCTCTGGGATATTCCGCGCATCAAGCGAGAGAGGCCATGAAACTCGTCCCTGCCGAGATTACGGACGTGTCTTTGCGCGTCCGTGAAGCCTTGCGGATCGTGAGCGCGTAATGGACGTCATCCGCTGTTCCCAGACAGCGGAAACTATTGATTTCAACACATGAAACTCGTCGAGGTAACGCAACAGAAAGACTGGGACCGCGCTGTATCGTCCGTGCCCCATGCTCCATTTACCCAGTCGTGGGATTGGGGGGAGTTTCGCGTATCGCTCGGGCAGCCCGTGCATCGTCTCGCGCTCGAGCATGGAGGACGGCATATCGCCGCGGGACAAATCATCCATTATCCGAAGCGTTTTTTCGGAGGGTACTGGTATGCTCCTCGCGGCCCCGTGATCGCGAATGACCATGCATCGGAGGCTTCGGAGATTCTTCGCGAATTCACGCGTCTCATCCGGCTTCAGGGATACGCGGAACGCGGGTTTTTTCTGCGTATCGAGCCGCCCCTTTCCACCGCCGTCCTTCCATTGCTTCCGGAAGGATTCGTGCGCGCGCAAGCCTATATGCCGGCATCCACGCTTGTGGTCGATCTCATGAAGAGCGAAGATGCCTTGCTGTCGGCCATGCACGAAAAGACCCGCTACAATATCCGGCTTGCTTCGAAAAAGGGCGTTACGGTTCGCGAAGGGAGCGAACGCGATCTCGACGTCTTCCTCCGTCTGCATGAAGAAACCGCGGCGCGGGATCAGTTTCGTCCGCTCTCGTCGGAGTATCTCCGCGAGACGTTCCGGTTTCTCCATCCGCGAGGCATGGCGCATCTCCGCCTGGCCGAGTGCGGAGGACATACGCTCGCCGCAAGCATGGAAATACGGTATGCCGATACGGTTACGTATTTGCACGGCGCATCCTCGTCCTCCCAACGAAATATTATGGCGCCTTATGCCCTGCACTGGGAAGCCATCCGCGCGGCAAGAGCGTCCGGAATACTCTTTTATGATTTTCATGGCATCAATCCCTCCGATGCCGCGTCACCGTATTACAAAACGGCTTGGGAAGGCATCACGCGGTTTAAGCTCGGATTCGGCGGAGAACGCGTGGAATATACGGGAACATGGGAATTGCCCCGTCGTCCCTTTGCCTATAGAATTCTAAGAATCCTTTCACGAACACATCTATGAATCGTTTCTTTACGCGAATCATGTCGTCCATTGCTCTTGTTGCTCTTGTCGGCGCAGGCTGTGCACCAGCATCGTCCCCATCCGTTTCCGGTGGCGGCGCCCCTTCGGTTCCGGTGGCCTCCAAAGGTTGTATGCATCCGTATTTCCCCATTGCGCCGGGGTATGCCGTTACCTATGCTTCGCAGGGTCCGGCGGGAAAGAGCGAATATACGATGAGTGTCGATTCCGTGCAGGGGAGCGGCGCGGTTCTCGCTTACGCGTTTTCCAACTCGAATGTGACGGTCACCCAGAACATCTCCTGCGACGGCGGGCATATTGTCGCGGAAGGATATTTGGACATGGGGAGCGCCATGGGCAATACCGGGTTTTCCTTTATCACCAACAGCGCGGAGGGAGAATGGCTCCCGAGCAATCTGGCCGTCGGATCCGAGTGGACGTCCACATTCGATATCACCATGCAGGCGTCCGCCGCGATGGGACTTCCCGAATTCCTGCAGAACGTGCAGAGCGTCGTCACCATGAATCGAAGCGTCATGGGGACGGAAGAGGTTACCGTACCGGCCGGAACCTATACGGCGCTCAAGGTAAAATCGCATATGACCATGGAATCCGCGGACCTTCCGGTGCCCATGAATACCGCCGTGGACAGTATCGAATACTGGGTGAAAGGCGTCGGTATGGTGAAATCGGTCGGCGAAGGCGCCACCATTGAGGCTCAGTCCGTTACGCTTCCATAAATACAAAAACATCCCGGCGCGCCGGGATGTTTTTGGTGCGCCCCAGACGATTCGAACGTCTGACCTCTTCCTCCGGAGGGAAGCGCTCTATCCAGCTGAGCTAGGGGCGCGAGCGAACGGATCATAGGGGAAATCGTCCAATCCGGCAAGGCTGATGCCTTCGATTTCGTTGACAATCATGAAAAATCCCGATATTGTCTCGCGGCAAAATAGAACAAGCGTCGCTAGCTCAATTGGTTAGAGCAGGGGCCTCTTAAGCCCAAGGTTCTCGGTTCGATTCCGAGGCGACGCACCATGCATGAAACGCGCGTTACGAGCTTTTTCCGTGCGCGCGTTTTTGTGATGCGGCGCGGGTTTGCAGACGATCCTCTTGCGTGTGTATCAGGAAGTTAGATAGGGTTGCGTTCTGCCAATACAAAAACCTGCCGAGAGACAGGTTTTGTGGAAAAAGCGCATCGAGTGCTTACAGGATGAAGTTACGCCATGGTTTCGCAGTCCGGTCGGCAACAGATGCTTCCAAATAGACCGCCGCACTCCGCGCAGATATGGGCTTCGACATCGTTTTCCGTGACGGTTCCGAACGCGCACGTTTGACACCCGTTTTTTCCGTGCACAAAGGCATGCGCGTGTGACCAGCAGAGCTTTGCCGTGTTATTCGAGAATCCGAGCGGTCCACCGCACTTCACGCAATAGCACTGTTTATACGAACATCCTTTGCAGAGTCGAGCAATAACCGCCATGGTTTCCTCCCGAAGGTGAATGAACTTCCAAGAATCTACGAGAAAGAGAACGGACTGTAAAGGACTCTCCTTTCAGTCACGTATGGGAGTTTGCCGATATTCGCGATGCTTGCCCGCATAGCCTCCCCGTTCTACCCTATGGCCATTATGCGCATGACCCACTTGCTTACCAAAACTGCGAAGGAGGCTCCGCAGGAGGCCGAGAGCGCGAATGCGAAATACCTCATCCGCGGCGGATTCGTACGGCAGGAGGCGGCCGGCGTATATTCCTGGTTGCCACTCGGCCTTCGGGCGCTTCGAAAGGTTGAGGCGATTATTCGCGATGAGCTGAATGCCCTCGGCGCGCAGGAAGTCCTCATGCCGGCGCTTTTGCCCAAGGAGCCGTGGATCAGAACCGGGCGCTGGGACACCATTGACGTCATGTTCAAAGTGAAAAGTCAGACCGGACAGGAATACGCGCTGGGTCCGACGCATGAAGAAATCGTTACCCCGCTCGTGGGTTCGTTCGTGAAATCATATAAGGATCTTCCGGTAGCCGTGTATCAAATCCAAACAAAATTCCGCGATGAACTCCGCGCGAAAAGCGGCATATTGCGCGGCCGCGAATTCGGCATGAAAGACTTATATTCCTTTCACCGCACAAAGGAAGATCTCGAAGCGTTCTATCAGAAGGCGCTGGAGGCATATGTCCGTATTTATACGCGATGCGGCTTGACGGTGAAGGTGGTTGAAGCGTCCGGCGGGTCGTTTACGAAAAAATATTCCCACGAATTCCATGTACTTACGCCGGCGGGCGAGGACATTATTTTAGCCTGCCCGTCCTGCACGTTCGCGCAGAATACGGAAATCGCGACCGTGCGACAGGGGGATGCCTGCCCGTCCTGCGGCGCATCGCTCGGCATGGAAAAGGGTATTGAAGCCGGCAACATCTTCGATTTGGGCCAGAAGTTCGCGGAAGATTTTGACGTGGAGTTTACGGATGAAGACGGCGCGCGGCAGCGAGTATACATGGGCTGTTACGGCATCGGAACCACGCGCCTTGTGGGCTCTATCGTGGAAGCGCTACATGACGATGACGGCATTCGCTGGCCCAAGAATGTAGCGCCGTATCCCGTTCATCTCGTTTCACTCCACTCCAAGGATGAAACCGTGCAGGAGCGCATTGTGAACACGGCCGAGACCCTGGCGGACGATCTTTCCAAGCAAGGAATCGACGCGCTCTGGGATGACCGCGAGGATGCATCCCCCGGGCAGAAATTCGCGGATGCGGATTTGCTCGGTATGCCGCTTCGTTTGGTCGTATCGGAAAAGACGCTCAAGGAAGACGCCGTAGAGTGGAAGTTTCGAGACTCCTCCGAATCCCGCTTTGTTACATTGCAGGACATTCAGGAAGAGGTTGAGGCGTTTGTAAAGGAATAGAGACGAAAAGCAAATCACGCGAAGACGAATTTTTTCTTTTGCGTGTCGGTTGATGAATTTGAAAACGTGTTCAATCGAATAAGGCGAATGATGCATTCGCAAATTCGGATACATCAGGAGTCTCTTATTGGAATGATTCCGGTTTTCTCGCGTGGATCCTTGCGGTTTCGGGCGTAATAAAACCCTCGTTCACGAGCCAATGCAGTTCCTGGTCCAAGGTATTCATATGTAAATCCGGGGAGCTGTACAGAACATTCGGGATCTGCGTAGTTTTCGCCTCACGGATGAGATTGCCGATGGCGGTATTGTTCACGAGCACCTCGTGCGCCGCAATGAGCGACCCATCCACTTTTGGAATGAGAATCTGAGAAATAATTCCGCGGAGCACGAAAGCGAGCTGGAGACGGATTTGCGGCTGCTGATGGCTCGGGAAGGCATCTACGATGCGGTCGATGGTTTCCGGCGCGCTGTTCGTATGAAGGGTCGCGAACACCAAATGCCCCGTTTCCGCGAGCGTAATGGTTGCGGAAATGGTTTCGAGGTCGCGCATTTCCCCCACGAGGATAATGTCGGGATCCTGCCGGAGAATATGCTTTAATCCTTCCGGGAAGGACAAAAAGTCCTGGCCGAATTGCCGCTGGACAATATAGCTCTGCTTGGACGCGTACAGAAATTCAATCGGATCTTCCAGAGTGATGATGTGCTCTTTGCGCGTGTTATTGATCTCTTCGATCATGGACGCGATGAGCGTTGATTTTCCGGCACCTGTGGGTCCGGTTACGAGGACGAGCCCCTGATTCAGTCCGACAAAATCATACGCGGCTTCCGGCGCCAGGAGATCATCCAGCGAGGGAATCGAGGCCGGAATATATCGCGCGGCCAAGGCCGGATTCCCTTTTTCCCAAAAGACATTCACGCGAAATCGCTCGCCTGTGGGCAATACTACGGAGGTGTCGAGTTCTCGGTCATCGCGATAGCGCTTGGCCTGTTCTTCCGAAATGAGCTCATCGATTTGTTTCAGCAGCGTTTCCTGCGTGTACGCCGGGAACTCCGCGCTTGGCGCGAGATTGCCGTTCGAACGGAATACGGGGGGAAAATCCACCATACAGTGGACATCCGACGCATTCAGCTCCGAAGCTTTTTTGAGAACCGGGAGCATCCCGGCGGTCTGCGCAATCGCGGCCATATGGGCAGTATCGTATCACACAAACGCTCCGTCGGACGGAGCGTTTAGCGATTACATGCCAGGGGTTGGTGCCGGCGGCGGATTCGGGGGAGCCTGCAGAGGAGCTGTTGAAGGCCCGTCCATGCTCGGAGGATTGCTGGCTTTGAGCGCGTCTTTTAATCCTTTGCCCGCCTTGAATTTTGGAACCGTAACAGAAGGGATTTGTATTTTTTCCGAGGGGTTTTGGGGATTGACCCCGGTGCGGCCCTGCCGCCGTTTCGACATGAATGTTCCGAAGCCCGCGATGGTAACCTCGCCGCCCTTTTGGAGGGTATTGGTTACAATATCCACAAAAGCTTCAACCATGTCATCGGCCTGTTTTTTGGTCAGGCCTACTTTATCTGAAATATGGGTAATGAGTTCGGCTTTATTCATAGAACCGCGGGAAAGCTGTGGACTTTCCACAGGGATTAGCTCGATACATGGGAGGATAGCGGTTTTTTGCCTAGCACTCAACAAGGTTCCGAATCGGCACAATGGTAACGGCTTTTCCCGTAGCCGGATCGGCCGTGATAACGACGCCATTTAGTTCGGCTTTGCCGCGGTCCGGCAAGGTATATGGCGTTCTTTCCCCGGTCAAAAAACGGTTGATCACCGACGATGGTTCAAAGCCGAGGACGGAGGTATAGGCCCCGACCCTTCCGGCATCCGTGCAATAGGCCGTCCCCCCGGGGAGAATTTTCGCGTCGGCCGTGGGTACATGGGTGTGGCTGCCGATGACCGCCGCAACCCGTCCGTCCGCATAATGGCCGAGCGCTTCTTTTTCCGCCGTGAGCTCCGCATGCATGTCCACAAAGGCCACATCATACATTCCCTCGTTCGTCTTCAAAATGTCGTCCAACGCAGGAAAGGCATTCGACACGTCATCAGTGGTCGTTGTGAACAAAGATCCCATGAGATTGATAAGTAACACGCGGACACCGTTCATGTTCAGCACGATCGAGCCTCTGCCTTTCTTGGATGCGGGAACATTCGCCGGCCGGACCAGTTTCCATTCGGCATCATCCAGGAGCGGAGTTCCTTCCGGGTTTCCCCAGATATGATTGCCGGACGTGAAGGCATTCACGCCGGCGTCCAGCATTTCCCGCATCGCCTTCGGAGAAATGCCAACGCCGTGCGTCAGGTTCTCGACATTCCCGATAACGAGATCGGGCTTGTAGCGCATTTTTAAATCCGGAAGCGCCGTTTGCACGGCCTTCCTTCCCAGCTTTCCGACGATATCGCCCAAATAGAAGATGGTGAACATATGGGGAGGAAGTAGGGAGTAGGGCGTGGGTCGTGAGGTATGGGCCTTAAGCCGTGAGCCATGAGCCTTGCGCCGTGAGCCATACGCCCCGTAACCCGAACCCCCGTACCTATCGCGCGAATTCCGTTACGCGTTTTTCACGAATGAGCGTGACGCGGATTTCACCTGGATATTTCAATTCCTGTTCTAGCTTGCTGGCAATATCGCGCGCGAGTTTCTCCGCCTCAAGGTCGTCTACCTCCGAAGGGTTCACGAATACGCGGACTTCGCGGCCCGCCTGAATCGCATACACTTTTTCGATGCCCGGGAAGGATTGAACGGTTTCTTCAAGCTGCTCCAGACGCTTCACGTAAAGCTCGAAAGAATCTTTGCGCGCGCCGGGCCGCGCTCCGCTAATGGCATCCGCCGCCTTAATGATGACGGCTTCCAGCGTTTTCGGCTTGTCTTCATGGTGTCCGATGGACTGATAGTAAATTTCTTCGGGATAGCCGAATTTTTTCAGGATTTGATACCCCAGCTCCGGATGGCCTCCCTGCAAGTCATGATCCACCGCCTTGCCGATATCATGGAAGAGTCCTCCGACGCGGCAGACATGCATATCCGCGCCCAGCTGTTCGCCGATGGCGACGGAAAGCTTGGCAACCTCCAGGGAGTGAAGCAGGGCATTCTGTCCGAAGCTCGTGCGGTATTTCATGCGGCCGAGAATTTGTACGAGTTTGGGATCCACATCGGCCACGGAAATACCCATTTCATACAGGGCGTCCTCGCCGGCCTTTTTCATATCAAGCGCGAGTTCCCGCTTGGCTTCCATAACAGCCTCCTCGATTCTTCCAGGGTGAATGCGTCCGTCCTCAATGAGTTTTTCAAGCGCGCGTTTGGCCACCTGGCGCCGTATAGGCGAAAAGCCGCTGATCGTAATCATCCCGGGCGTTTCGTCCACCACGAGCTCACAGCCCGTGAGGTTCTCGATGGCTTTGATGTTCCGCCCTTCGCGTCCGATAATGCGCCCCTTCATTTCATCGCTCGGGAGCTCCAAGTGCGACGTGGTCGTTTCCTGCACATGGCTTGCCGCCTGGCGCTGGACGGCCACTGCCAGGATGTTTTTTGCCTTCCGGTCGATTTCCTCTTGCGATTGTTCATCCAGTTTCCGCATGCGCGATAGGACGGCGTCCCTGTTACGGTCCTCCACGAGTTTTAAAATACGCTCCATGGCCTCTGCTTCGGTGAGACCCGCCACTTCTTCCAGTTTTTTAGTTTCCTCGAGTTTGAGCTCCTCGAGTCTTTGTAATTCTTCCTCCGCCTTTTTCCTGCTTTCTTCGACGCGCGTTTTTTGCTCGTCGATTTCGATGAGTTTCTGGCTGAAGGTATTTTCGCGTTCAAAAAGTTCGTCGCGCTGGCGCTTCATTTCCTCGAGCGCCTTTTTTTCCTCAAGCCGCGCCTCCTCCAGGATTTTCACGGCCTTGTCCTTTGCGCGCAGGAGTACGTCCTGTTCCTTGGACTCGGCTTCTTTGATGATTTTTTCCGCTTTCGCTTCTGCGGAATTAATGTCGCTCTTTCCCTTATTGTCTCGGACAAGCCATCCAATAGCCAGGCCTATTGCTCCGCCCGCAATCGCAAGAAAAACATAACTCATATATGAGCCGTCCGGCGTATTCAAAGGCAAAACCTTTTCGGTTTGTCGCGCTGTTCCGTTTCTATCCCTCAACCGACGTTACTGTCCTTATGGACATTTGTTCGTGTTCAAGGCATTCCGTACGTCCTTCGCGATGCGTACCTTTGTCATCCGGATCAGATTAATTGCTAGCCAATTCGCACCATGAAGCTAGCATGGTTTCCGTATTTTGAAAAGCGCTCCGGAGGCACAAAAAAGGACGGCTCGAGAGCCGTCCTGTACCAATATCATCGTGATGCCCGCCGCAACCCCGCATAGGAGAGAGGGATCTTTTTTCCGCTTTTGACAAGCTGGACCTCGCGGGCCGAGGCGTCCAGATCTGCGGCATTCGGAAACCGGCGTTTCCATTTGCCGATTTCCCGATCGGCGCCGTCATAATCTCCGGCGAGCGCCAGCGCCAAAAAGTAGGTGCTTCGCGATTGGATCCACCGAGGGCGGGCATACGCGACATCCCGCAGAAAGGGAACCGCCATGGCCGCCCGGTCATGCAGGAGCATATAGTTTCCGATACAGTCGGCAACATGCAGTCGCCGTTCCGGCGCGCGTTCAAGATACGCGGCGCAGTACGGAAATGCGCGGTCAATTTGGCCGCTTCCCTGCAACTGATGGGAACGCCGCAGAAGGACAAGAGCATCGTGCGGTCTCGTTAGGGCATCGCACTCCGCCAGGACTTCGTCGTCCGTATAACAGAAGGCGCGTCCTCGCGTGAGCGGGATAACGGCGACCGCAATAAGGAACGGGGCGGCCCATACGAATCGGCGGACCATGGCCGATGGCAGGCGGATCGTTACTGTTGACGCAAACTGTTCCGCCCAGGCGCCGGCAAGCAGCGCCACTCCAACGAGCGTTTCGTAGCCGTAACGGTCTCCGAGCACCCACTCTGTCTCTGCAATGTAGAGGGGGAGCAGGATGGAGAGAACAATCGTGGCGCTCCCCGCCATGCCCATGAGGCAAAGGCTTCGTCGGCGCAAACGCCATACGAGAAACGCAAGCACCGCGAGGGGGAGAAGAGTCAGGAGGGCGAACATGGCGGGCTGGGGATGTATGCTCGTCCCTGACACCACGTCCGATGGCCAGAACACGATTTTGAGGAGCCGAGAACCCGTTCCCCACAGAACTCTCGGCGTGTTTGCCGTTATGAGCTCCCGAAACGGAATACGCGGAATGTCGAATGCATGCCGGAGCGCCATGTCGATGCCGATGCCAGCGCAAGCGCCCGCGGCGCTCGCCGCAAGACGAGATCGCGTTTGCGAATGGTCATCCGGCCTTACGGCGGATCCGATGACGAAGAGCATGGCCGCCGTAGCAAAGAATTCGCGGCAGAACAGAGCGAGCACCGTGCCGGCACAAGAGAGAATGGCAATGGAGGTCGTCCGCTTCATGCGGGGAAGCTGGCTGAGACACGCAAGGGTAATGGCCCAGCCCAAGAGATCCTGCCTCCCGCCGATATAATCCACGATTTCCGCGGTTACGGGATGAACGGCAAAAAGGATGGCAACAATGCGCGCAATGGCGCTTCGCACCCCATATGCGGCGAGCGTCCGCAGAAGGAGGCTTGCCACTATGGCATGGAGGACGATATTTACCGCATGATGCAGTGCGGCATTGTCTTTGAACAATTGCCAGGTGAGCCAGTAGCTCAAGCTCGATACCGGCCGATAATACGTCCCTTCGAACGGAAACGGCGTGGTCGAGAATAGGCTGTGCGTGAGCAGTGTCTTGAGTCCGCCAAATTCTTTTACATAGGCATTTTCGAGAAGCAGCCTATTATCGTCAAAAACAAAGCCGCTTTTCAGGGAAGCGCTGTGCGCAAGCAGCGCTGCCGCCCATACGGGCGCATAGAGCGCAAGCGCGCGCGCAATCATCCGCAAATGTTGATGGTTCAGTCCCATTCAGGTCTCCGAATGTGAAATGTGCTCTCCTCGGATACCGTGATTCCACGTTTTTGTCAATGCAAAAACCGCCCGAGACAGGGGCAGTGCGCGAATGTCCGGGCGTTCGCTGTCGCTTCGCTTGCGAGCGACGCAACATAGTAGGGAGAAACGAACTCCCAACCCCACACCACACCCATGTCGGGCGGCTTGATCCATCGGAACATCCGATGCCGCCTCATCGTAAGATGACGTCGGAAGTTCCCGGAAGCGCATGTCGCCATGCGCTTCCGGTTCGGAGCAAGGTTCAGGCGACGTCGTCGATGACGACGTCGATCTCGATATCGAGCGGTTCCTCCCATGCCGGCATATCCGGAATGGTATCGCGATCGGTGCGTTCGAACACTCCGGATTCATCCGGCGTTTGCCGGTTTCCGCGAAGCCAGTCGGCGGCATCGCGGATGCCGTCCACGATGTCGCGGTCGATGTGATGAAGGTCTTCTTCCGTTCTGAAAGCGGTCATGCGGATCTCCCTTTGCGTTCGATGTTGACCTTCCAGGCATTACGATGACTCATATTGCCCGGGTGGCGCCGGAGCGGATGTAGAATCCGCTCCGGCCAGTGTCAGTCCTTCAGAAACGGCGGAAGCATGTTCTTCCGCACGGGTCGCGCGGTGACAAGGACGTGGATGTCCGCTTCGCGGAGAACGCCTCCGTCCACGTGCATGCCGCGGTCCGCGAGCTCCTGTTCGAGCAGGAGCAGCTGATCCGTTCCCGGATTTTCTCCCTCGAGCTCCGGGATGTATTCGTCGCTCAGATACCTCATGTCTCCCATTCCTTTCGTTGCGTTCCTGACGGTTTGCTTCTGTGGCGGCAGTGAGGGGAGTCGAACCCCTGGTTTCCCTGTTACGGTAATTTTGCCCTCATCGTGGCCCCGGCTAGCCCGGTTCGGCACTGCCTTATTCTGACGACGGATCTGAAGAGGTGGCGCGTAGAACGCGCTATGGAGTGCGGATGGCTCCCGAAGGTGCGCCGCACTCATGGCCGTCGTTTCTGAAGGAATCCAGTCTTGACCGGAATCAATCAGGTGACGGCCGCTGCACGGGTATTCCAATGTGTATCGGAACATCCATGACAGTCTCTCTCCTCCCCAGATCCTTCATCAGAATGTCGTGGGCTGTGTATTGCGTTTTCGGTCGGGAATTGGTTACGGGTTCGGGTTACGGGATCCGGGTCTAGGATGAAACCGCTGACCTACGAACCTACGATCTTACGAACCTACTGACCCAAGGGCAAAGGGCTTAGGGAACGGGGTTTTGGTTACGGGTTATTGATTATGGGGTTCGGGTTACGGGGCGCATGGCTCACTGCCCATGATTCACGTCCTACGCAACCACGCCCTACGCAATTCTCCTACTCCCTAACTTCCTTCCTCCCGCATCGCCCATACTCATGATTTTTCCCGCCCAAGAACCTGAGAAGGTATGGGCGAGGGTCGTTCCCGAAGGAATCACCACGCCCGTGGCATAGACCCTGAGTTGTTCCAGACGTATCCAGAACGTATCAGGCTCGGGTGCCCCCGCGCGATTGGCCCGATTGGCTGCTCGCGACGGCTCTCTCCTCCTCAGATTGCTGGGCAGGATGCCCACAAAAAAGCGCTCATCTTCGTAGGAGAAAAGCGCTTCATGCACCGCCGGTCAAAAACGCCTAAAAGGCCTTTTTTTGTGGCGGCTCACGGATCGAACACTTTCTCCCCAAAGTGTTCTATTTTCGAAAGATATATCTTTATAACATGTATTTCTCCCCTTGTCAAGGGTACTTAACAATATATTTACAGAAAATGGCTAAAATAAGCAAAATAATGCTTCATTTTTCAAAAATAGAGAAAAAATCAAGAAAAGTCCGCCGACAAGGTCCAAGCCGAGGTAGCCCATGGTTTTGGAAACGGAAAACTGCATGCGCGTACCGAGAATTGTATCAGCGCCGAATTCCATGAATTCCCACCAGATGCCTATTGAGAGCAACGGCTCCCAGGATCGTGAGAGCCTTCATCCATCGGGGAGTACGCGTGGGTATCCAGCCGCGAACCCCCTATCTACGCCATAAGATGAAATACATCCATGCAATGGCGGCACCACCTGCGGCAGGCATGAACATGTCGGCCCGGTACATGGCTGGAAGCAGGAGCAGACGCGCTGCATGGAAAGCAAGAACAATCGCAGGGGGCATGAGCGCGAAGAGCGCGTCGCTGAACATCGTTCGAAGATGCGGGGAAAATCCGCAGATATGTCATATCATTGGAATAAGACGGCTGCCGATATTTTTCTCGTTTATATCGATCAACGCAATAGCGTCTTCGATCCTGTGGTCTCCAATGTTTGTTCTTCGGAGTTCGGTAAGATATGCCCCGCATCCGAGTTTTGCCCCAATGTCTTTCGCCAGCGCGCGGATATATGTTCCGCTAGAGCATGACACGCGGAAATGCAGATTCGGCCAGCGGTAATCAAGCAATGCGATATCATGAATGGTCACTATTTTTTTCGGCAATACAATGCCTTCCATCTTTCCTTTTCTTGCCAATTCATACAGTTTTTTTCCGCCCACTTTCTTGGCGCTAAATACGGGGGCGGTTTGTTCATATGCGCCGAGGAAAGAGGAAAGAACAGTTTGGATGACGTCAGTGTCGGGATGCGGACAGGCCGATCCTTCCGCGATAATGCCTTCGGGATCGTCCGTCGTTGATGTCGCGCCGAGTTTTGCCGTTGCCTCATACGTTTTATCGAGGCCGACAAGACCGGTGAGCGCTTTTGTTCCTTTATTGATGCCGAGGATCAATAACCCGGTCGCGAACGGATCCAGTGTGCCGGCATGGCCGACTCTTCGCGTATGCGCAATGTTCCGAATCGCATCCACGACATCATGGCTCGTGATGCCGGCGGGTTTGTCGACGAGGAGAAGGCCGTCCATAGATGAAGGCGAGTGTAGCAAGGGGAGGAAGGATGGAGGAGGGAGTAGGATTGCGTAGGGGGAAGAGTACGTAGTTGCGCAGGACGTGGGAAATGGGTCGTGAGTCGTGAGGTATGGGGGAGTTGCGTAGTACGTCGGGCGTAGTTGCTTAGGGGGAGCATAATCTTCCCCATAACTCATAATCTGTTTCCCTTAGCCCTTTGCCCTTGTGCCTATATGTCCGTAGGTCCGTAAGATCGTAGGTTTGTCGGTAAGCGGTTTCATCCTAGACCCGGACCCCGTAACCCGAACCCCCATGTCGCGATTCTTTGACAGAAATGGCTTTTTCACGTAGATTGAGCGCACTTTATGAACGTATCGGAACTCGCGCGAAGACTCAATGTTACGCCGAACGAGCTCCTGGATAAACTCCCGGTGCTCGGTTTTTCTATCGGACGTCGCGCGATCAAAGTGGATGATGCCGTCGCCGAGCAGATTATGCGCCGCTGGCGGGAAAATCAGCGCCGTGAACGCATGCGCGCCTCGCTTATCAAAACCTCGAATCAGCCCAAGAGCCAGGAAGAAAAGGCGCAGCTTAAGCCCGTGCGCATTCCCCCGGTCGTCATTGTTCGCGATCTTGCCGGGAGCATGGGTATTCCGGTGACGCGCCTTATACAGGAACTCATGAAAAACGGCATTCTTGCCGCGCAAAACGAACGGCTCGACTTTGATACGGCGGCCATTATCGCCGAAGAACTCGGCTATCGCGCCGAAGCCGAAGAACGCGTCCCCGAAGCTCCGGAGCGGGTTGAAGCTTTGGACAGACTCAAGGAAATTACCTCGGAAGAAACGCAGGAGACGCTTAAGCCCCGTCCTCCGGTTATTGTTGTCATGGGCCATGTGGACCACGGGAAAACGAAAACACTTGACGCTATCCGTCAGACCAATGTTATGGAAGGAGAGGCCGGGGGTATTACCCAGCATATCGGCGCATACCAGGTTGAAAAGAAGGACCGGAAAATCACGTTCATCGACACGCCGGGCCATGAGGCATTTACCGTCATGCGTTCGCGCGGAGCCAAAGTTGCGGATATCGCCATTCTCGTTGTTGCGGCAGACGACGGCGTTCAGCCGCAAACAAAGGAAGCGATCAATATCATTAAAGCCGCGCAGCTCCCGTTTCTCGTGGCTTTGAATAAAATCGACAAGCCGGAAGCCCAGCCGGAAAAAGTTATGGCCGGCCTCGCGGAAGCGGGCGTGCAGGTGGAGGAATGGGGCGGCGATATTCCCTTGGTAAAAATTTCGGCAAAAACGGGCCAGAATATCGAAGAGCTGCTCGACACGGTGCTGCTTGTTGCCGACGTCCACGCCGATCGCATTCGCGCGAATCCGGATCGGCGCGCGGTCGGGACCATCATCGAGGCGCACGTGGACAAAGGCGAAGGTCCGGTCGCCACGGTACTCGTTCAGGCGGGGACGCTCCGCCGCAATGACTCTATGGGCATCGGCGGCACTCTGTACGGGCGCGTGCGCGCGCTCAAGGATTGGACGGGAGCATTGCTCGACCAAGCCCCTCCCGGAACACCGGTAAAAGTGCTCGGTTTTAAAGTGGCTCCGGCCGTGGGAGACGTTATGGAGGTGCCGGAGGATTTCCGGAAGCTCGATACGAAGGTGAAAACCACGCATCAGGTTGCGGAAGGCATGGTCGCCAAAAAACAGCAGCCGAAAGACACGGAGTCGTCCGAAGGCGCCCAAAAGAAAGCAATGTATCAAATCGTCCTCAAGGCCGATGTCCTGGGATCGCTCGAGGCCGTGCTCGGCATGCTCGAAAAGATCAAGGACGAATTCGTGGGCGTGGAGGTGATTCAAAAGGGTCTCGGGAACGTGACCGACACCGACGTGCTCCAGGCGGCGAACGGCTCGAAAGTCGTCTATGCGTTTAATGTTGTTCCGGGCCCGCAGATTCCGGAACTCGCGCGTGATCAGGGCGTGGACATCCGCAAATTCAAAGTCATCTACGAGCTGTTCGACGACGTTATGGCGGAATTGAACAAACTTTTGAAGCCGGAGGTCTCGCTCATGCAGCTCGGCAACTTCGAAACCGTCGCCATTTTCCGAACGGAAAGCGGCCGCATGGTGGTCGGGGGACGAGTGACGGACGGGAAAATCGTTGCCGGCGAAAAAGCGCGCGTCTGGCGCGGAGAGGAGGCGCTGGGCGATGTCACCATCGAATCCCTTCAAATCGGCAAACAGAATGTGAAAGACGTCCATGCTGGAACCGAATGCGGGTTGTCCGTAAAGGGCAAACTCCGTTTGGAAATCGGAGACCGTCTCGAGGTATATCATGAAGAAGTCAAAACGCGCACGATCGAATTTGCGCCATAAATAACATCCCGGTTTGCCGGGATGTTTTCCCTCTTGCGGATGTTCCGGCCGCCCGTTACTCTTGTCGCGTATGGAACACATCTTTACTGATCAAAATTTTGAGGAGCGGGTTCTGAAATCCCCGAAGCCGGTCCTGGTGGACTTTTGGGCGCCGTGGTGCGGCCCCTGCCGCGTGATGAGTCCGATTATAGATGAGATCGCCGGCGAACTCGAAGGCCGGTTGACGGTGGGCAAAATGAATGTGGACGAGCATCCGAACTATCCCGGGCAATACGGCATCATGTCCATCCCGACCTTTCTGGTTTTCAAGGGAGGGCAAGTCGCCGAGCAAATGGTGGGAACCATGTCCAAAGAAGACATGCTCAATACATTGCAGAAGCATCTTGGGTAGCGGGGTGCGGAACAGGGAGTAGGGAGCGGGGTTTCGTAGTTGCGTAGGACGTAGGGGGGAAGAGTACGTAGTTGCGTAGGACGTGGTTGCGTAGGGGGACATAATTTTCCCCGAACCCTTAGCCCTTGGATCCATACGTTCGTAGGTTCGTAAGGCATGGGCCATAAGTTATATGAAGAATCTTATTATCATCGGATCCGGTCCTGCCGGCTGGACGGCCGCAATCTATGCGTCGCGGGCGAATTTGGAACCGCTCGTGTTTGAAGGTGACGAGCCGGGCGGCCAGCTCATGACCACCACCGAGGTCGAAAATTTTCCCGGATTCCCGGACGGCCTTTTGGGGCCGGATCTCATGGAGAGATGCAAAAGACAGGCAGCGCGTTTCGGCGCGGACATTCGTTCCGAGCGCGTTGATGAGCTTCGCAGGGAGCCGGATGGAGGTTTTGCCGTATCTGCCAATGGAAAAATGCATCAGGCCATGGCCGTTATTCTTTCCACGGGCGCATCCGCACGGAGGCTGGGTCTGGAGTCGGAAAAGGCGCTCTACGGCAAAGGTGTATCTGCCTGCGCAACCTGTGACGGGTTTTTCTTCAAAGGGAAGCGCGTCATTGTGGTCGGCGGAGGAGACAGCGCCATGGAAGAAGCGAATTTTCTTACAAGATTCGCCGACACGGTCACCATTGTGCATCGACGCGATGCGTTTCGCGCGTCCAAAATTATGCAGGAGCGTATTTTGAAGAATCCTAAAATTCATGTCATCTGGAATAGCGAAGTCGCAGATATCCTCGGCCGGGACGAGGGGAAGGTTACCGGCGTACGTCTCCGCTCGACCGCAGACGGGAGCGAGCGCGAGATGCCGATTGACGGCGTCTTTGCCGCCATCGGGCATTCGCCGAATTCCGGCCTGGTAAAGGATCTTGCCGACCTGGACGACAAGGGATATGTGATAACGAAACCCGGAACGGCGTCCACAAAAACGCCGGGGCTTTTTGCCTGTGGCGATCTGATTGATGCGCGATACCGGCAGGCCATTACAGCCGCAGGCACCGGGTGTATGGCCGCGCTCGAAGCCGAGCGGTATTTGTCAGAACGGGAACAGGACGTAGGGAGTGGGAAGTAGGATGTAGGGGGCGCGGCAAGCAGCGCCCTGTAGGACGTGGTTGCGTAGGGCGTAGGAAAACCATAATCTGCCCTTAGCCCTTAGCCCAAAATGATGTCTTCCTATCTCGAAAACGTACTTGCATCGCTTCGCGAAGCGGCTTTTGCCGTTCAGCTCGACGCGGATACGCTCGCCATATTGAGCACGCCGCATCGGGAAATTCACGCCAGGCTTTTTGTCCGCATGGATGATGGCGCGCTCCGCGAAATTCCCGCGTATCGCGTGCAATGGAATAACGCGCGCGGCCCCTATAAGGGAGGCATTCGTTTTCATGAACGCGTGGATTTGGATGAAGTCCGCGCTCTCGCATGCGCGATGATGATTAAATGCGCGCTTGCGGGCATTCCGTTCGGCGGTGGCAAGGGCGGAGCAGCCATTGACGGAAAAGCGCTGTCATCGACGGAAAAAGAAGCCCTCACGCGCGCCTTCGTCCGAGCCTTTGCCGATGTCATCGGGCCCTCCAAAGACGTTCCCGCTCCGGACGTGAACACGGATGCCGCGGTTATGGACTGGTTCGCCGATGAATATGCCAGAATCGCCGGGCAGAATGCGCCGGCCGTGGTCACGGGAAAAAGTCTTGCAGCCGGCGGGTCACAGGGGCGCTCGACGGCCACGGGAACGGGCGTGTTTTTGGTATTCGATGCCCTCCGGCCGCTTCTCGGTTTGGATAATGAAACAATCACCGTTGCCGTACAGGGATTCGGGAACGCGGGACAGGAAGTTGCCTTGCAGTTTTTCCGGCATGGGTATCGCGTTATCGCGGTTTCGGACTCGCATGGCGCCATGCATGAGGAGCAGGGGATCGATGTCCCCTCGCTCATCGCGCACAAGAATGTTTCGGGATCCGTGAAAGGATTTTCCGGCGCGCGGCCGTTCGATCCGGCTGGCATCTTTGCGCTTCCATGCGGTGTTCTGGTCCCTGCGGCATTGGAAAATCAAATTACGGAGGAGAACGCGCAGGCCGTTCAGGCGAAGGTCGTCCTCGAGGCGGCCAATGGGCCTACAACCCGGGAGGCCGATGTCCTGCTTCGGAAAGCGGGCATCCACGTTATCCCCGACGTGCTCGCCAATGCGGGCGGCGTGGTCGTGAGTTTTTTTGAGTGGCTGCAGAATATGGAGGGTGAGCGCTGGAGCGAAGAGCGGGTGCATGAACGGCTGGAAGCGACCATGCGTTCGGCCGCGACCGATCTTTTTACCTTTGCATCCTCGCGCAATCTTCCGTTTCGGATCGCGGCATATGCCTTGGCGCTCGAGCGCGTGGCCGCGGCGGAACAGGAGCGAAGGAGCCGGGCCGCGTCTTGACGAATGCGCTTTTTTCTGCAAGGTTGAGAATGCTCTTTCACGGAGCGAGGAGGACGGAATGCCGGATGATAAATCTGACCGTACATTCATGGGAATGGGGCCGAATTCCACCATGGAATCGCGAACCCGCGCCCCCAGCAATCCGATGTGGCTCGCGCGCGCCAAGGTGCGTCAAAGCTCGAGACTTCCGTTTGTTTCCTGGGAGGTGCGTCGGCCGAGCGAAGAGGACATTGCGAACGTCGATGCCATCACCTACCCCGTTCGCGAGCCGCAAAGCTTCGCGGGTCTGCACGGCAACCGCAACAGGATCCGCGAAATGCTCAGAAAGGCCGCGAGCCGCATGCTGAAAGCGGGCGTTCCCTCCAAGCTCTCGGTGCCTGACGCCGAATTCACCAAGCGCATCGGCGCCGCGGCCAATGACATGCGCCTTCCCGCCCATCATGGTCTGTGCCTTCCGTTCTTTTCATGGGACGTTCATACGGAAACGCTCTTGGACGCGGCATCCGTGAGGGCGAGCGGCGATCTCCTCGACGCTTGCCAACATCTCGTGGGTCCGCAGGATCCGGCCGTCCGCTTTTCGCAGGCGGGCGTAGGGCTTGTGGGCGTGGATCCGCGGCATGTGGCCTGGCGAACCTTTTTGGATTGCCAGCGCGGCGATGTCGCATCAAGTGATTTTCTCATGGACCTGGCGAGCTTCGCATGGTTCGTGCTTCAGCACGATGTGCCGTTTCCCGACGTCATTCTCGGCGGGACATATGCGGAGGAATCCGGAGGCGAACGGAGAGTTCTCCTTGCCACTAGGCGTAGCGGGGAATGGAACGCCAGTCTCTTCCGCCCCGAAGACGGGAGCGGACCCGCGGCCGTCATCATCATGTCCTGAATTTCGCCCCAGTATCCGACCGGCAGGGTACTGGGGCTTTTTGTTTGTCCTCCCCCGCCGGATGAACCCTCCGCCTGCTTGACGGAATGCCCTCTTTCCATTACGATTCCGCCACCTATGTTAAGTATCCGATTGCGCCGGGTCGGGAAGCGGAATGCCCCCATGTACCGACTTATCGTGTGCGAAAAGACCAAGGACCCGCTCGGGGATTATTTGGAGAATTTGGGCACCTATAACCCGCGCGCCAATCCGGTCGATATCCAGCTGAAGGCTGACCGGATCAAGGCATGGCTCGACAAGGGAGCCCAGCCTTCCGAAACCGTGTGGAATTTGCTGGTTGATCAGCGTATTCTCGAGGGAGACAAGCGGAAGACCATGCGGCTTTCAACGACGCGCAAGGAAAAGCTGAACCTCAAACGTGAAGAGGAGAAAAAAGCGGTCGAGGATGCAAAAGCAAAAGAAGAAGCGCGCATGGCGGAAGAGCGGGCGAAAGCTCAAGCCGAAGCCGCCACGGAAGCATTAGATTCCCGACCGGAACCGCAACCGGAAGCCGCTGTCCTGCCGGAAACTGCCCCGCCGTCTGCAGAAGAGAAACCTGCCGAATAACGCGAATATGCCACACCCACCCTTCCCAAGGGCGGGTGTTTTTGCTATGCTCTGGCACGACGAAAGAATGTCCCTCTTTGTGCGCACTTGCGCACGGCGCGGTCCGACAGCTTTCGCCACACATTCCTTAACCCAATAGAGCAGAAGCTCATTTACATCTACGTTATGGCTGAAGCGTATAAGGATCAGGAGTTCGTTGAGTATGCCGTAAAGGCGCTTGTTAATCATCCAGAGGATGTCCGGACCGAACGGACCGTGGATGACCGGGGCGTGCTCATTACGCTCCATATTAATCAGGACGACATGGGATATATTATCGGCCGTCAGGGCCAAACCGCCCGTGCTCTCCGTATTCTTCTGAAAACGGTCGGCGCCAAAGAAAATGCGCGCGTGAACCTGAAAATTTTCGAGCCGGATGAACTTCGGCGCGAACATCAGGAGCGGAAGTCGCAGTCCGTCGGCGGCAGCGCCACGCATGGCGAGGCGGGGATGGTCACCGATCAGGACCTCGCGGATCTCGGCATCTAAATTATCGACAAGTCGCAAAAACCATGGGATGATCCCCATGGTTTTTGCTATGTATGGCTAAACGAAAGACATTACGTTTCGATTACCTGACGATTTTTCCGGAAGTCATTCATCCGTATGTTCAGGCATCGATGTTGGGACGGGCGGCGCGGAAGCGCCTCCTCTCTTTTCATGCGCACAATCTGCGCCGCTGGACGCATGACAGGCATAAAACCGTGGACGACAAACCTTTCGGCGGCGGACCCGGCATGCTCATGAAACCGCAGCCGTTTTTGGAGGCGCTCGCATGGCTCAAACTTCGGAATATCAAAACCGGCCGCCGACGAACCGGCGCCGCGCGCGCGCGCGTTATCGCCACGGCCGCGAACGGCAAGCCGTTTACGCATGCCGATGCCGCGCGCCTGGCCACGCGTTATACCCGCATTGTGTTCCTTTGCGGCCGGTACGAAGGCATGGATCAGCGCATTCTGGACCGGCTCGCGGATGAGGTGTTTTCCATCGGGCCATATGTGCTTACCGGCGGCGAGCTTCCCGCGCTTGTCATGACCGACGCCATCGCGCGGCATGTCCCGGGAGTGCTCGGAAAAGAAGCATCGCTCGCCGAGGAATCCTGGTCGGACGGCGAAGGAGAGTACCCGCAATATACCCGTCCTGAAACATGGCTCGGCATAAAGGTGCCGAAGATTCTTTTGTCCGGCCATCATAAGGACATCGAGGCCTGGAAAAAGGCGCATCGGATGCATTGACAAAACCGCAAACATACGTTATATTTTGGCGTCGTTCGCGTGAACGCCCCGCGCCTGTGCGGAACACGGGCATGTCCTATTACAAAGGAGGCTTGTCATGACGCGATGTGTCGATGACGAGCAGTACGGAAAACTTCGGAGGCGCACGGACGAACTGATCCGCCGCGTCGCCGAAGGAACGTTGGATTATAGAAACATCATGGACCATCTGCAGGCCCTCATCGAAGGCAGGGTCGAGGTCCGCGAGCCCGCACAAAAGGGCTCCGAGACGGTCTACCGTATCACCATCGATCGGTCGCAGACCCTCGCCGACATGATCGCAGCAGGCAAGTACGGCTACGTGAACGAAAATATCACGGAGACGTATTTCCCGCTCAAGAAGAGCGATGGCAAGCGCGAGGTCGAAGTCGTCCTCGTCCATCTGGACGAGAGGCTCACGACGGACCAGGTGAAGGCCGAGCTCGATCGCAGGGGGCTCAAACCCGCCTCGATCGTGGAATTGCTCGTCCTCGGAGCCGCTCATCCGGATCTCCAGCGTGAGTTCCCCGTCGTGGCTCTCGGCTCCTCGTGGCGTCTTCCGAACGGCGACCTCAGCGTGCCGGAACTCTGGTACGCCCGCGGCAAGCGCCACCTGAGCCTGAGCTATGACGATCCCGACAGCATGTGGCTCGAGCACTACCGTTTCGTTGCTCTCCGCAAGTGATGACCTTGGACGCTTGGAACCTCGGCACTTGAAATAGTGCTCGGATCCTTTGTCCCTTGGTCTTTCTCTAACCCCCGTCGCGATGTCGATCGTGACGGGGGTTTTTTGAATCGTATAATCAGAAAGGATTGAGATGACAGTTCGTCGCTATGGCCATGAACGATCAACGTCTGATGCGAGCGGCAGTCCAGAATGACCATCGGCAAGGCCCGTGGCCAGAGCGATGCCCCAACATCCAACACAGAATCACTTGGTATCCTGAATCAGCGGAGTCATGCTCCCGAATAAGATGCAGCCCAGAGACATCTTCGATGGGCAGTGATATAGATGGCTCGGGATATGGAAGACGCAATGTATTCGTGGGGCGTTCATCGCGGCATTGCTTACCCGGGAAACGATGAAAGAGATATAATTTCCCGAAATGCTCCGTTCCGTTCATATTGGATCGAGCGTTTTATGTTATGCCTTTACCGTTCTTCGATGCGCGAGCTTCCAAAATTCGTCCACCACAACGGGAATGGCCGCGAGCGGGACAATCCAGAGCCATGTGGAAAGGGGAAGCGGCCCGATGCGCAGAAGGGACGAGAGCGGTCCGCCGTACAGGGCCACGGTCATAAGGAAGAGCACGATGCCGGTTGCGATAATGAGGGGGATATTTCCGAATGGATTGAGCCGGAAGATGGAGGTTGTTGACGAGCGATTGCTCCAGGCGCTCCACCACTGCATAACGGACATGGCGAGAAGGGTTACGGAATATCGAAGCGTGTCGCCATTGGTATTCAGGGCATATGCATACACGCCGATGCCGATAATCCCCATGGACGCTCCCAGGAGGGCAATACGCGTCCATGCTCTTTTGCTGATCAGGCGTCCGCGCGGGGGCCGCGTGTGTCCGCCGTGCATGGGTTCCATGGCAAGGGCGATATCCAAAAATCCGTCGGTCACCAGATTCAGCCACAATATTTGCGCCGCCAAAAGCGGCGTCGGAAGATAGAAGAACATCGCCATGGAAATAAGAACGAGCTCGGCGCTCGAAGTGGCAAAAAGATAGGTGACGACTTTTTCGATATTTCCCACCACGGATCTTCCTTCCTGGATGGCGGAAACGATGGTGGCAAAATTATCGTCCACGAGAACAAGATCTGCGGCTCCGCGGGCCACGTCGGTGCCGCTCTTCCCCATGGCAATGCCGACATCCGCGGCATGGAGGGCCGGCGCGTCGTTCACGCCGTCGCCCGTCATGGCAATAACAGAGCCGTCTTTGCGCGAAACGTGGATAAGGCGCATTTTGGTTTCCGGCGTTGCGCGGGCAATCACCTTGAGGGAGGCGAGGGCATTAGAGAGTTCTTTGTCTTCGAGCCGCATCAATTCCTCTCCCAAGACAACCTGGCTCCGCGACCGAGTCATGCCGAGTTCATGCGCAATGGCATAGGCGGTTTCCGGATGATCGCCTGTGACCATAATCACGTTGATATTGTGTTTGCGGCACCAGGCGAGGGCATCCTTCGCTTCGAGCCGGGGATTGTCGCGGAGCCCCACCATACCCGCATATATCCAGGCGCCGTCGGCGCGTTCGAGGTTGTTGCCCGGAGCTTCCGCAAAGGCGATGACCCGGAGGCCCCCGGACGTCATGGTATTCATCGCCTGCGTCGTCTCTGTATCCACGCCTCCGCATGCATCGAAAATTTGTTCGGGACTGCCGGCCAAAATGGCAATGTCCTCCTTTGTACTCAAGGTCGTGGTTACGGCCCGCGTTCGGCGCTTTCCGTCAAAGGGCCGTTCCGAATACTGAACCGGGCTTTTGATGGAAAGCATTCTTGGGAGCTCGAGGAGCGCCCGGTCGATGGGGTCAATGCTTGAGAGGCGGGTATCCATGCCGGCGCCCGGATCGGCCACGGCGGCAAGGATTTCCGCAAACCGCGCCGCGTGTTCGGCATTTCCGTTTGTATGAGGCCGGGGAACAGACCCGTCCTCGATATGCACGGTGGTTCCGTCGGCAAGCACGGCCTGTTTCAGATGCAATTCATTTTGCGTGAGCGTGCCTGTTTTGTCCGTGAAGATAATGTCCACGCCTCCCAGCGCCTCCACGGATTCGAGATTGCGAACGATGGCGTTTTTCCGGCTCATGTCCCACACGCCGCGCGCAAGAACCACGGTGAGCACGATGGGCAGGCCTTCGGGAATCACCGATACGATGAGGGCGAGGATGAGCGTGACATTCGGCAGAATAGGTCCGCCGGAGGCAACGGAGCTCAAGAGCAATAGAATGGCGGCGATCGTCACCACGATGAGCACCTGATGCGCCAGCGTCCGGACGCGCCGAATGAGCGGCGCCTCGGGCCGGGCTTCCGTGAGACTCGCCGCGATTCGTCCGACCTCGGTTTGCTCTCCGATAGTCGTAACCAGCAAAAGGCCGGAACCGGCGACGACGTTTGTCCCCGCATACCCCGCATTGCGAATATCCGCCGCAATCGCATTGGGCTTTACGGCAATGCTCTCGGCGGTTTTTGAATGCGATACGGATTCTCCGGTAAGGCTCGATTCGTCCACCCGGAGATTATTCGCCGCAAGCCAGCGCCCGTCCGCGGGAATGCGGTCTCCGGCGCCGAGCTGGATGACGTCGCCGGGCACAATCTCGCGAATGTCGCAGGCGCGGCTCGTTCCTTCTACGAGACAGCGGGCATTGTACACAATGCCTTGCGAGAGAGCTTTCAGGGCTTTGCTGGCCCGCGCGGACTGAAAGGTCCCCACCGTCGCATTAAAAAGGAGAACGGCGGCAATCACGATGGCGTCACTGTATTCGCGTAAATACAGGGAAACCACGGTGACGCCGATGAGCAAAAAAACGAAGGGGCTCGTGAATTGCTTCAAAAAGACAACAAGAATCGGCGTCCCTTTTTTTTGCGGAAGGTCATTGGAGCCGAATCGGACGCGCCTGTTCTCGCGCTCTTCTTCGGGAAGTCCTTTTTTGTCCGTTTCCAGCTTTTTCAGGGCGGCCTGGACGGGAAGCGTTGCCAGTTCTCGGGGAGGAATTTGTCGTGTCAGCATGGGCCTCATGGTAGCATACGGAATCATTCTTTTTTCGTTGCGGAGTCTGTCAAACCAGCTATACTGGCCTCTATCATGAAGCGAACCGCTATCATCGGCCCTCTTCTCCTGCTTGCGTTGTTTGTATCCGGAATGCCGCCTGTCCGAGCCGCGGCCATACGGCCTGTGCCCGTGCGTCCGGAGCATGCGCGTACGGCCGAGGTGAGTTTATGGCGATCGGCCTTTACGGAACGCCAGCGGTTTTCCACGTTCGAGGCTGCGCACGTGCAGGGCGCTTTTCTCGCGGCCGGCGATATGGACGGTGACGGCGTGGAGGAGCTCATTGTGGGGGCAGGTCCGAATCGAAGCCCGGAAGTGCGCATCTATTCTTCGGGAGGCGAACTTCTCAAAAGCTTTCGTGCGTATCCGGAATGGTTCAAGGGCGGCGTGCGCGTTGCCGCCGGGGATATGGACGGCGACGGCAAGACGGAAATCGTGACGGCGCCGGGACCGGGCATTGCGCCGCAGATCAATATTTTTAATGCCGAAGGCATTCAGGTTCTCAAAGGCGGCGCGCATGCCTATCAGAAAGAATTTCAAGGCGGCGCGCATGTGGCCGTTTATGACCTTAACGGCGACGGCAAGGCGGAAATCGTGACGGCGCCGGGACCGGGCGGAGGACCGCATGTGCGCATCTTTAATGAGGCCATGCAAAATCTCGGCATGGATTTTTTTGCTTTCGACGAGAACATGCGCGACGGCATAACGCTTGCCATCATGCGTACGCCGTCAGGCCCGCAGATCGTTGTTGGCATTGAAAGCTGGCAGAAACCTTTTGTCCGGCGTTTTCTTCCCGTGGACGGCGGGGCGGAACTCCAAAAGGAATTCCAGCCATTTCCCGATAGCTGGCGCGCCGGCGTAACGCTCGCCGCATATGACTTTGACGGGGATGGGGTCGATGAATTGGCGATTGCGGGCAATGGCGGTACGCCGCCGGAGGTTCGCATCGTTGACATGTTCGGTACGCCGTTCGGCGCATATCTTCTGCACGATCCCACGTATCGCGGCGGGCTGTCCATGGCGCAAATTACGCGGGCAGGAGGCGGCAAAGAGCTCGCTACGGTTGCGGTGGCACCGGTGGTGGTATCGCCGCGCATGGAGGAAAAATTCATCGAGGTGAATTTAACCGAGCAGAGGCTCTATGCGTATGAGCGCGGACGCATCGCGCGGACGTTTTTGATTTCGTCAGGGCTCAAAAAATATCCCACGCCCGAACTCGAAACAACGGTGCTGGAAAAAATCTTCGTGAAAGATTACAAGTGGATATATGGTCCGGGGAATCCCGATAATTATTTCCTTCCGAACGTCAAATATAACTTGCGTATTTTCGGTCCGTTCTACATCCACTACGCCTATTGGCACAATAATTTCGGGTATCGCATGAGTCATGGCTGCATTAATGCGGGAAAAGCCGATGCGGAATGGATTTACAACTGGGCCGATGTGGGCACGCCCGTAATCACGCATTCGTAATACTATGGATCCGCTCTTCTTTATGGCAAAAACGCTCGATATCGTCGGAAAACTCATGATCGCCTATACGGCGCTTATGGTGCATCATCGCGTGCTTCGCGAACACAAGATTGATAAGAGCGTATTTCGAATGATGAGACGCGAGCAGGCGGTGGGCATTGCGGGCGTTCTCCTTATGGTTATCGCCTACGCCATCGAGGTGTTTCCGACGCTGTATTCATAAAATCGGGATACGGAACAGGGAGCAGGGAGTGGGGAGTTAGGGTTGCGTAGGACATGGGGCGTAGGGCGTGAGCCCCGAACCCTGTGCCCTATGCCCCGTGCCCTATGACCTTGGGTCCGTAAGATTGTAGGTTCGTAGTCTGTAAGCCATGCGCCCCGTAACCCGTAACCACTCACTACGAACCGCTCACTTGTTTCTTTTCA